>Ga0308174_10000158_pt1 | contig 26767 bp, 29 predicted proteins | sample PhyPR2_FD_203894 | JGI IMG/M metagenome (GOLD analysis project Ga0308174, IMG submission 203894) | Soil microbial communities from UC Gill Tract Community Farm, Albany, California, United States - DLSLS.P.R2 | ecosystem: Environmental > Terrestrial > Soil > Agricultural land | place: USA... | reverse complement strand
GGCAAATGGTTGGCGTACTCTTCTACCCAAACCGGCGCCTTTACAATCTATGTCCGTTCCTTGCAAGGCAGTAACGCAACCTGGCAGGTATCATCGGAAGAAGGTTTCCTCCCCCAGTGGTCGCCTGAAGGAAGGCAAATCATTTTCCATTCCCTGCAGAACGAACGGCTCTGGGCCGCATCCTACACCGTAAGTGACAATGTCTTCTTGCCGGGCGAGGTCACACCATTTGGAGGAAATGTGGAAGTTCCTGCCAACGGAGAGAGCCTTGTTTACTCGTTCTCTCCGACAGGCAATCGTGTAGCCGCTGTGCTGCCGGCCAGTGAAGCGCCCGGAGTTCGGCCGCATCCTAACTACATTCTGATCCTCAATTTTTTCGAAGAGATTAAACGCCATCGGGGCTGAGCCCAAACCACTGCCACAGGCCCGAGGATTATCCATATTTCAGCGCAAGGCCGATTAGCGATCGGCCCGGGGCCTGCCCCACCAAAAATGGCCCTGCACTGAGCAGAGATGAATCCCAATGAATGTGCAATCGACGGTTCGTATAGAATGTCTGCATGGAATCTGCCGCGCCCAGTTCGACCGCTCTGCTGCAAGGCACGCTCGACGTTCTGATTTTGAAGGCTCTCGCTTTGGAGCGGATGCACGGGCTGGGAATTTCGCGCCGTGTTGCGCAAATCACAAGCGGCACGTTTCAGGTGAAGCCTGGCTCATTGTTTCCCGCTCTTCACCGGATGGAAGAGGCCGGGTGGCTGAGTTCATCTTGGGGCGAGTCGGAGAATCACCGGCGAGCAAAGTTTTACCAGCTGACGAACATGGGCCGCCGCCAGCTTAAGCAGGAGACCAGCCAGTGGGCGCGCATTTCGGCGGCGATGGCGAGCGTGCTCGAGATGCCGTAGTCGAACTTTAGGAGCAGTTATGCCCTTCTTTCACCGGATGAAGACGCTATGGCGCAATCTTGCGAAGAGAGAAAGCGTCGAACAGGATCTCGACAGTGAACTTCGTTCGTACCGGGAAATGCTGGAAGACGAGAAGACGGAATCCGGCGTCAATAAGGATGGCGCGAGGCGCGAAGCTCTGCTCGAACTTGGCGGCGTGGAACAGATCAAGGAGGGAGTTCGCGACATTCGCCTCGGAGTTACGCTGGAGGCCATCGGAGGAGAACTGCGGCAAGCACTGCGCGGGCTGCGTCGCAATCCGGGCTTGACGGTTTTGGGCACGCTCATGCTGGCGCTCGGGATGGGGGCAAGCACCGTGGTGTTCAGCATCTTCCAGGCGTCGCTCATGAGACCGCTGCCGTTTCGCGATTCCGGCCGGCTGGTGCAATTGTGGGAAACGCGGCAGAACCGCGGGATCGACCGGGCGTCTTTTTCGGAAGGCAACTTTTGGGATGTACGCGCGCAGAGCCACGCGTTCGAATCGCTGGCGGCCTACCATTATGACGAAGCCAACCTGACTGGCGTGGGCGCGGCGGAAAAGGTGAGCGCCGTCGAGATCACCTCAGGCTTTTTCCACACGCTCGGAATAGCGCCGGCCTTGGGACGCGATTTCTCGCATCAAGATGACCGCGGCGGGTGGAACACCAGCGTTGCCATTCTCGGCAATAGGTTCTGGAGCAACCGCTTTGGGGCCGATGCAAAGGTTCTGGGCAAAACGGTGCGGCTGAACGACAGAATTTATACGGTGGTAGGCGTGCTACCAGCGGGTGAGCCCTGGATTAACGATCAGATCTACGTGCCATTTGGATACCGGCCCGACGCCAATCGCAGCAGTTGGGAATTCCAGGTAATTGGGCGGCTGGCAAACGGCGTTTTGATGAAAGCCGCGAAAGCGGACCTCGAGCGAATTGCCGGCACGCTCGCGCAATCGTACCCGAAGGACGATAAGGGGATCGGGTTTCGCTTGACGCCTTCGAGCACCTGGGTGGTCAGCGATACAACACGGCAGGCGCTGTGGGTACTGCTGGGGGCGGTCACGTTCCTGTTGCTGATCGCATGCCTGAACGTCACCAATCTGCTGCTCGCGCGGGGCACGGCTCGGCAGCGAGAGATTGCGGTGCGTACAGCGCTGGGAGCTGGCCGGGCACGACTTGTGCGTTTCGTGATGATGGAGTCGCTACTGCTCAGTGGGTTCGGTATTGCGCTAGGCTTGGCGCTGGCGTACGCGGCTCTGGGCGGGATTCAGACGCTGGAGATACACGGGCTTCCCCGATTAGCGGATGCCGGCCTGAACCTTTGGGTGCTGGGATTCGCGGCACTCATCGCGATCTTGACGGGGGTTCTGTCAGGCCTGGCTCCCGCTTTGCATGCCCCCGCGAACAATATTGTTGCCGCGCTGCGCGACGGAGATCGACAGACGGGAAGCCGCGGACAAGGGCGCTTGCGCGCAGGGTTGGTTACGGGCGAGGTGGCGCTCTCATTTCTTCTGTTGGTGGGGTCGGGATTGCTGATTCGCAGTTTCACTGAATTGATGAGCGTGAACCGCGGATTTGAAACGGAAAACCGGCTGCTCTTTTCGGTTAGCATGCCAGGGTCGTATTGGGAGAAAGGCGCGGGCAAGCAGCTTCTGGATCGCTTCTTCGAGCGCCTGTCGGCCGTTCCCGGCGTAATAGCCGCCGGCGCGGTCAGCGAGCCGCCTATGGAAGGAGTCGACACCGGGATGTCAATCGATTCCGTCTCGCGACCGGCCGCTTCGGGACCCGCGCCTTGGGCAGGTTGGCGCATTGTTACGCCCGGCTATTTCCCGGCAATCGGGCTACCGCTGCTTCGCGGCAGAGCCTTCGACAAAAGCGACAACTGGATGTGGGGCCGGACGGGCCAGCCAGCTATGAAACGGGGCGTGATCATCAGCGAGCACTTGGCAAAACTGCTCTTTCCCAATGAAGATCCCGTCGGAAGAAACGCGATTCTCTGGAAAGGGCAAAGCAACAGCGAAGCAGAGGTCATTGGGGTGGTGGGGGACAGCCGCGAACGCGGCCTGGCTGCCGGCCCCGCTCTCACCGTCTATCTGCCGTACGGCCTGGCTGCGCTGCCAACACAGTTCGTCGTGCATACCCGCTCGAATCCGCTTGCGCTTATGCCAACGGTCCGATCGATTGTTACGCGGCTAGACCCCAATCTTCCGATTTCCGATGTTCGCTCATTCGAAGAAGTGGTGTCCCGTTCCGTCGCCCCTCAGCGGTTCAACGCAATTCTGCTGGGGGTCTTCAGCGGGCTCGCGCTGCTGCTAGCGACCGCGGGGATGTACGGAGTGCTCGCGTATTCGATGAGCCGCCGCACCTCCGAGATCGGGCTGCGTGTAGCGTTGGGCGCAAGCGGCACGAGCATTTTACGAATGACCATCATCCAGGGACTGCGTCCGGCGCTGTTGGGAATCGTGCTAGGCGCCATCGGGGCATGGTGGCTGTCGCGTTATATAGCGGCGCTGGTGTTTGAAACCAAGCCGTTCGATCTGCCAACGTATCTGGCGGTGGCGGCGCTGTTGTTACTGACGGCCGGGGCAGCCTGCTATCTGCCTGGACGCCGAGCGATGAACATTGATCCGGCAACAGCGCTACGAATCGAGTAGGAAGCGGTCAGCAAACAGCGATCAGCCGCCAGCAAACAGCCGTCAGCGGTCAGTCGTATTGGAAAGCTGCGCGTGCGAGGCCGATTCCACGACTACTCAGCGCGCGCTTATGCTTCCGCAGCCAATTCGACAAGATTTGTTCGCACTCGTTCTCGATCCTGCGCGCTTTTTAGCGTCGCTAAGAATGTCTTAGTGAAGTCCTGTTGCAGATGGAAATCCTGCGCTGCCTGCGATCTGTAGATCTCGTAAAAAACAAGCGTATTGGGGTCGTCCTGTCGCGCCGTCAGGTAAAACGCCTCGACGCCCGGTTCTGCCCGCACGAATGGCAGATATTGGCGAGCGGCCTCGAGAAGCTCCGCCCGGCGCTCGGGCTGAATCTTTGCTTCAATCAGCATGATTACTTTTTCGTCCGTCATTTGCGACTGCTCCTTTCGGTCGCCTTGGCCGCGAGATACATTCACGTTGCGCAAGGGTCCTTTGCTCCCCGAGCCGTGATCGCCTTGGGAGGGGTATACTCTGGTAGGAGACTGCACATGGGAGCGGCTGTAGCTATTTTCCTTGCGTTATTTGTGGCCATTTTCCTTCTTTTCCTTCCGTCAATTACGTCGGGAAAGCAATGGAGAGCAGCGCAGGACAGGGCCCGCGCGCGCCGTATGGCTGAGCATAGGATGAATGCAAGACTCCTGAGACTCAACATTTGATGCGCTCCTAAAGGTCGGGCTTCATGGCAGCACGCGCAAAATCGCCCGCTCTTTCAAGCCCACTCCGTTGAGCGCGCCGATTTCGAGATTCACCAGTTGATTCGGCTCGCGAGGCTGCGCCATTTGCACCTTCAAGAAATTGGTCGTGAGCGCGATGCCGCGCTGTTCCAGAGTGACGGCTGAGAGCGTTTTGCCGATCAGCGTCCGGCGGAATTCCAGATTCTTTCGCTCCGAAATCGTGCGCAAGATCCGTGTACGTTCGTGCCGCACGGGCATTGGCACTGGTTCACCGCGTTCCACCGCCAGCGTTCCGGGCCGCTCCGAGTAGGTGAACACATGTAAATAGGTAAAAGGCTGCTGTTCGACGAAGCGGATTGTTTCCCCGAATTCCGCATCGGTCTCTCCCGGGAAGCCGGTCATCACGTCCGCGCCGATGGCGGCTTCGGGCATCAGCTTGCGGGCGAGCTCAAGGCGAGTAGCATAATGCCGTGTCCGGTATTTCCGGAACATTCGCTTCAACACCGCATCGGAACCGGATTGCAAGGGGAGATGCACGTGGCGGGCGATACGAGGCTCACCGGCAATGAATTGCAACAACTCTTCGCTCCAGTCCATCGGTTCAACGGAGCTGATTCGCAGCCGCTGGATTTCGGTCTGGCGAAGAATCGCGCGCAGCAGATCAACGAACCGCAAACCACCCGGCAGATCGCGGCCCCAGCGGCCCAGGTTGATGCCGCTCAGCACAATTTCGCAGTAACGCGCGGCCAGATCGCGGACCTGTTCGAGCACGCTTTCCAGAGGCGCGCTCCGGCTCCTGCCGCGCACGGTGGGAATGATGCAGAAAGAGCATCGATTGCTGCAGCCATCCTGCACTTTCAGGTTGGGACGCGTGCGGTCCTCGCGGATATCGCGGACCGGGCTGGCTTGAAACGTACGCGCGACGCCGATATCGCTTACCAGAATCTGCCCGTGATATTCCTCGGCACCCGGCGAAACAATTTCAGCGATCTGGGTCTTGTGCGAATTGCCGATTACCCAGCGCACGCCTTCGATGCCCGCCAGTTCTTCGGGAGCGCGCTGCGCATAACAGCCCGTCACCAAAATCTGGGCTTCTGGATGATCGCGATGGAGAGCGCGAATGACGCGGCGGGCATCGACATCGGCTCCGTGCGTTACGGTGCAGGTATTCACGACAACGAGATCCGCAGCGGCCGCGTCGCGCACCGCTGAAAAACCGCGATCTTCCAGGGATGCCTCAATGGCCGCTCCATCGGCCTGCGATGCGCGGCATCCGAAGCTCTGAATGAAAACCTTTTTCAAAATCGCCTACTATTCGAGTTTAGTGGGAGAATGGTTTTGCCTGCGCGGTTGGGCAGCCGCCGGGTTCATTCGTTCGCGAGTGAACCGGGAGGAAAGTCCGGTCTTCTCAGGGCAGCATGCCGGCTAACGGCCGGGAACGGAGGCGTCAAACCCGCCGTTACGGACAGTGCCACAGAAAATATACCGCCTGCCGGTTTCCGGCAGGTAAGGGTGAAATGGTGCGGTAAGAGCGCACCGCGGTCTGAGTAATCAGGCCGGCAGGGAAAACCCCATGCGAAGTAAGACCAAATAGGGGAGCAGGAGCGGCCCGCTCCGTTACGACTTCCGGGTAGGTCGCTGGAGCCTCTCAGTAATGGGGGGCCTAGACGAATGGTTGCCACCCGCTTCTTGAAAAATGAGGCGGTTACAGAAACCGGCTTACAGACCGCGCAGGCCTGAATGAACTTTCCCGGCTCGCTTCACGCTGGTAAACTGGGAGAATTCTATGGCAGTTAGCAAAGAGCTCCTGGATATCCTGGTCTGCCCCGTCTGCAAAGCCAAGGTTGTCCTGAAAGAGGACGGGAGCGGGCTGAAATGCGTGGAGTGCAAGCGCGTTTACCCGATTCGGGATGACATCCCGGTCATGCTAAAAGACCAGGCAACCATCGAGCCCTAAATGACCGTTCTGGAGCAACTGCCGGAAGGCGCCCGTGTGGCCGTCATTCGCCTCCGGTCTCTGGGAGATTGCGTCCTCACAACGCCTGCGCTGCAACTGCTGAAATGCTTCCGGCCCGATCTGAACGTCGCTATTTCTGTAGAAGAGCGGTTCGCGCCCGTGTTTGAGGGGAATACCGGGATCGGTGTGCTTCCGCCCACCTGCCGCGGGGTGCGGGCCCATAAGCCGGCCCTGTGCGTGAACCTGCATGGCGGCTCGCGAAGCCAGTGGATGACCGCGCTCTCCGGCGCCGGCTGGCGCGCCGGATTTGTGCAGCACAGCACCACGCTTGCTTACAATTTCAAGATCGCGCGGGCTCAACGCATCTTACGAGTGAATCGCACACTCCACACCGCGGAGCATCTGGCGTCGGCTTTCTTCGCGCTGGGAGTCCCGCTACAAGAGGTGCCGCGAGCCCAAGTGTTCGCGGCGGAATCACCGTTCAAAGGCCGCTACGCCGTTCTCCATCCGTTTGCTTCCGTGCCTGAGAAACGGTGGCCCGCCGAGCGATTTTGCGAGGTCGCCCGGTATCTGAAGCTCTGGAATATCGACCCGGTTTTTCTAGCCGGCCCGCAGGATGAGGCTACGCCTTTCCGTGCTCACCAGGTGGTGCAAGGCAAGCTCGGCGATGCCAAGGCGATTATTTCGAAAGCGGTCGCATTCATCGGCAATGACAGCGGCCCGGCCCACCTGGCTGCGGCATTCGGAATACCGAGCGTGGTGCTGTTCACGAAATCGAATCCCGCTATTTGGGGCCCCTGGCGAACCGAGAATCAGACCATCGTTGCGCCCGAGGGATTTCAGACCGTAAGCGTGTCCCGCGTGATCGCCGCGCTGGAACGCCTGCGTATGTTCGAAGAGGCGCACGCTTGAAAGAACTGCTCCGGCTGCTTCGCTATGCGCGGCCGTATGTGCCGGCCCTGCTGGCATCGGTGGTGTTCATGGCCATCGTCGGACTTTCGCAGGGCTTGCTGGTAAAGCTTATACCCTTGGTGTTCGAGCGGGTCCTGAAACCCGAGACCCCGGACGCGCCGGCTCTGCTCTTCTCGATCCCGCACACCCATATCAGCGTTTACCTGAACGACGTAGTCCCATCTTTCGTGCACAACATCTGGACGATGGTGGCGTTCGGCATCCTGGTCTGCTTCATCGCCAAGGGCGTTTGCGATTATCTCGGCAATTACCTGGTGAACTGGGTCGGGGTCAGCGCCATTCTGGACCTGCGGCAAGAGGTCTTCGATCGCGTGCTGCATCAGGATGCCCGTTTTTTCGAGAACGAAACTACCGGCCGCATTATGTCTTCGATCATGAACGACATCGATCGAATTCAGATTTCCGTCTCCACCATGCTTGCCGACTGGCTGCGGCAGATATTCACGGCTCTATTCCTGCTGCTGGCGATGATTTCGATCGATTGGAAACTATCGCTGATCAGCCTGCTGGTTTTTCCCGTTGTAGCGGTTCTCACGATTCGACTGGGGCGCCGCATCCGCAGCACAACCCGGTACGCCCAGGATATGGCCGCCGGCTTGAACCAAATTCTGCAGGAGAGCATTAGCGGCCACCAGGTGGTAAAGAGCTTCGGAGCGGAAGATTACGAATCGAAACGCTTCCGGCTGGCAGCGCAACGCCTCAAAAGCGGCAACTTGAAGTACGTTGCGCACCAGGCGCTGGCATCGCCGATCATTGAGGTTTTCGGCGCTCTTACCATCATCCTGCTGTTGACTGTCGCGCGGACCCAGGTGAAGAGCACCAGCATGACGGCGGGGATGTTCACGGGCTTCGTTATGGCCCTGGTCATGCTGTATGAGCCCATTAAGCGCCTGACGAATATTCATAATATTTTCCAGCAAGGGATCGGGGCGGCGCTCAGAGTTTTTAAATACCTGGATACACAACCGGGCGTGATTGACCGGCCCAGCGCCGTCCGCCTGTCGCGTTTTGATAAAAGCATCCGGTTCGAGAATGTTCAATTCAGCTATGCGGCAGCTCCAGATCGCATCGTGCTGGACAACATCAATCTGGAGGTAAGGGCGGGCGAGGTGGTAGCGTTAGTCGGCCCAAGCGGCGCCGGGAAAACAACATTAGTAAACCTGGTGCCCCGCTTCTATGACATAAGATCGGGATCTATACAGATCGATGGGCGGGACCTGCGCGATATACGCCTCACCAGCTTGCGAGAAAACATCAGCATCGTGGCGCAGGACACGTTTCTTTTCAACGACACGGTGTTCGATAACATCGCCTACGGCCGCCCCAACGCACGCGAAGAAGAGGTATTTGCTGCTGCTCGAACGGCCCTGGCGGATGATTTTATTCGGGAACTGCCCGAGGGCTATCGCACTATGATCGGTGAGCGCGGCATTCGCCTGAGCGGAGGGCAAAGACAGCGCCTGGCAATTGCTCGCGCGCTGCTGAAGGACGCTCCGATTCTGATCCTAGATGAGGCCACTTCCCACCTGGACACAGAGTCCGAACGGCTGGTTCAACAGGCCCTGACCGCGCTCATGAATCGTCGAACGGTGCTGGTGGTTGCGCACCGGTTGTCCACCATCCGCCAGGCAAACAAGATCGTGGTGCTCGAAAGCGGCAGAATCGCCGAATCGGGCACGCATGAGCAGTTACTTGGCATCAGAGGCCTGTACCACCGGCTTCACGACTTGCAGCACGCCGATATCGCAGCGGTGATCGAATAAAGAGAATGAATGCGGCGCTCCAGATGACAAACCGCCCCGCCGCCGTTCGCAGCATGACTGGATTTGCCAGTGTGCGCCGCCAGACCAGCGCCGGTGAACTGACCATCAGTCTGCGCAGTGTGAATCATCGCGGGCTGGACCTGCACTTCCACCAGATCGGTGAGTTCGCGCTGTTCGAGAATGCGATGCGAGCCCTGCTGAAAGGGCAGATCCGGCGCGGGCACGTGGAGGTTCGGGTATCTCTTGCCCGGTCGCAGAGCGATACCGCTTTTTACAATCGAGGGGCACTCGACCGATATCTGTCCGCCTTCCGCCAGGTTTCGCAGGATTTCAAATTAAACGGCGAGCCGGATCTCAATGTCCTGTTCACGCTTCCCGGTGTATTCGAACAGAGTGACGGCGCAGGTCCTCTCAACGAAACCATTCAGCCGGAATTGCTGGAGGCGCTTTCGGCGTGCGCAGCGGAGTTGAATGCGCACCGGGAGCGCGAAGGCAACGCGCTGTGCGGGGAATTAGAGCGGGAAGCGGACCTGATCCAGAGCGCGACAACCGGGATCCGCGGCATTCGCACAAATGCATTACCTCACTTTCAAACCCGGTTGCGCGAGAGGATGTCAGAGATCCTGAACGGGTCGGGCATTCCGGAAGCACGCATTGCCGAGGAAGCCGCGCTTCTCGCCGACAGATCCGATATCGAAGAAGAGTTGACCCGCTTGTCGGTTCATACTGCCGAATTGAGGCGAATCCTGGCGGGCGGGGGCGAAATCGGCAAGCGCCTCGATTTCTTGCTGCAGGAAATGAACCGCGAGGCGAATACCGCGCTGTCGAAAAGCTCTGGCGCAGGGGAACCCGGCCTGGAAATCACCAATCTCGCGCTGGGGCTGAAGGCTAATATCGAGAGAATACGAGAGCAAGCCCTGAACCTTGAGTAACTACTATTTACACAAGGTGAGCGGCCCGATGACCTTTTCCAGCCTGCAACGCATGACGACAGTTTTCATCATTTCAGCCCCGTCCGGCTCTGGTAAATCGACGCTTGTCGCGCGTCTGATGGCGGTAGAGCCGGGCTTGCGCTTCTCGGTCTCTTACACAACCCGCAAACCGCGCGGAACGGAGAAACCGGGCGAAAGCTACGTGTATATTTCCCGCCAGGAGTTTATTTCGCGGATCGCGCAGGGTGAATTCCTGGAGCACGCCGAAGTCTTCGGCAATTTCTATGGAACCAGCCGGGAAGTGCTGGAACAGGCAAGTTCCGAGGGCAAAGACCTGATCCTCGACATTGACGTGCAGGGTGCGAGACAATTAAAGGAAACCATTCCCGAGGCAGTAACGATTTTTATCCTGCCTCCGTCCCGCGACATCCTGGAGCAACGGCTGCGGGTCCGGTCAGAGGATTCAGAGGAAGTCATTCAGCGCCGTTTGCATGAAGCGGCCGAAGAGATTCGAAATTACCAGCAGTACGACTATGTTCTGGTGAATCACCAGGTGGAAGAATCCACGACGACGCTGGCCGCCATTATAAAAGCCGAGCGGGTCCGCAGGATCCGTATGGAGCAGCAGATTCGCCCCATCCTCAAAAGTTTTGAGGTGAGGGCATCCTCTTTGATTTGAGCAATACCTTGGGCCAAAACGGCCCGAATTTGGAGTAGACATGGCACACAGACCAAGAACAAACGCAATGTACAGCATTCCGGACGACGCGGGCGCGAGCACGTATCGGTTCATCATCGTATCGGCGAAGCGAGCACGCCAACTGCAGAACGGCCAGCGCAGCGTGCTGCCAGCCACCAACCGGAAGCCCACCGTTCTGGCAATGGAAGAGGTGAGGCGCGGCCTGGTGCCCTACGCCGATCCGGGTCTAGAAGAACAACAACCAATAGCGGAATAGTCCCGCCATGCGTGCCGTTGTTGGAATCGGAGGCGGCATTGCTGCGTATAAGGCGGCCGAACTTGTGCGGGCGCTGCAGCAGCGCGGTCACGATGTTCAAGTCGTAATGACTCACGCGGCTCAAGAGTTTATTCAGCCGCTGACCTTCGCCGCGCTGACGGGACGCAAAGTCATTACCAGTCTGTGGGCCGCGCCAGGAAGCCAAGACACGCTTTCGAGCGCAGTCGAACATATCTCCGTCGCCCAGGAGAACGATCTGCTCGTGGTCGCTCCGGCAACGGCCGATCTACTGGCGAAATTTGCGCACGGCTTGGCGGACGATTTTCTGACTACGTTGTATCTCGCCTTCACGAAGCAGGTGATTCTTGCGCCGGCGATGAACACCGGCATGTGGGAGCATCCGGCCACGCAGGCAAACCTTGCGGTGCTCCGTAGCCGCGGCTGCACGATCATCGAGCCGGACGAAGGCTGGCTCGCTTGCGGGACAATCGGGGCCGGGCGTTTGCCGGACCCGCTGCAGATCGCGGATGAGGTGGAGTCGCTGGCGCGCCAGAAGCGCGATTTCGAGGGCGAAACGCTTCTGATCACCGCGGGGCCAACCCAGGAACCGCTCGATCCCATTCGCTATATCAGCAATCGATCCAGCGGCAAAATGGGATATGCGCTGGCGGAAGCGGCAGTCCGGCGCGGGGCACAGGTGGTTTTAATCTCCGGCCCCGTCAATCTGCCGGTTCCGGCGAAGGTCAAACGCATCTCCGTTCGAACCGCTCAGGAAATGCGCGCCGAGGTGCTGAAGCAGCTTGACGCCGCTACCATCGTCATTAAAGCCGCGGCTGTGGCAGATTACTACGTTCGCAATGTGCCGCAGCAAAAGTTGAAGAAAACCGCCGCCCGCCTTTCGCTCGAACTGGACCCCACCGCGGATATCCTGGCCGAGGTGGGCCAGCGGAAAGGCGATCGCCTTCTGATCGGTTTCGCTGCTGAGACGGAAAATCTGCTGGAAGAAGCCCGCCGCAAGATGAATTCGAAAAAATGCGACATGCTGGTTGCCAATCTGGTCAACCGGGATGGGTTGGGCTTTGAATCCGATCGGAATGAGGTAGACATTATCAGCCGTTCCGGCCAGGTTGTGCATGCCGGGCCGGCAGATAAGAGCGAAATTGCCGGGCGCATTCTCGATCAGATTGCAACTCTGCGGCTCTCGCTTCACGCGACCGATACGCCGGTTAAAATCTCCCGATGACGCGAGAGCAGATTCGCAGCTACCTGGAACTTTACCGCGACTTGGGCGTAGATTCCATCTACCGCCGCGATCCCGGCAAAGTCCCCGCCGCGATGAATGTCTGCGCGCCCAGTATTGCGCCTATTGCGCCGGCCGGCGAAACGCTCGACCAGATACGCCTCGATCTGGGAGACTGCAAACGGTGCCGGCTGTGCGAAGGCCGCAACAAGATCGTATTCGGCTCCGGAAATGAACGCTCACCGCTGGTCTTCGTGGGCGAAGGTCCAGGGGCGGATGAAGACGAACAGGGGCTGCCGTTCGTGGGCCGCGCCGGTCAACTGTTGACCCAGATGATTGAAAATACCGCCGCGAAAGAAGGCATTCCCGTTCGCCGCGACGACGTCTATATCTGCAACGTCGTGAAGTGCCGGCCGCCGGACAACCGGACGCCTTTGCCCGATGAGATGGAAATATGTGGCGCGTTCCTGGCCCGCCAGCTTATGGTCATCAAACCGAAGGCCATCTGTGTATTGGGAGCAACCGCCATGAAGGCGCTTCTAAATACGAAAGAAGGCATCACGAAGCTGCGCGGCAAATGGCATAAGTGGCGCGACATTCCTGTGATGATCACCTATCATCCCTCGTATCTGTTGCGCCAATATAACCAGCAGGCGAAACGCGAGGCGTGGGAAGATCTCAAGGTGCTTTTGCATTTCGTTTATGACTAGCGAAGGACGAGGCATGCCTCGCCCCTACGTAGAATCGGGCATGCCCGATCATCGCGGACTTTTCATCAGCTTCGAAGGTACGGAAGGCAGCGGGAAAAGCACGCAGATGCGCCTGCTGGTCTCGCGGCTGCGCGACAGCGGTTATGCAGTGGTCGAAAATCAGGAACCAGGCGCAACCGGCATCGGCAGGCAGATCCGGCGCATTCTTCTCGATCCCGCGCACCAGGAAATGACGCCCATGACCGAATTGCTGCTCATGTTTGCATCGCGCGCCCAGGCGGTTGCGGAAATCATTGTTCCGGCCCTGCAGCGCGGTGAGATCATAGTTTCCGACCGGTTTACAGACTCGACTCTGGCTTACCAGGGAGAGGCGCGGGGCCTGGGCTTCGACGTGGTGTTTGCCGCCCAGCAACTTGCATTGGGTTCTCTGCTGCCAGATTTGACCTTATGCGTTTCGCTCGATGTAGAGACGGCGCTTGCGCGCGCCCACGTTCGCAACCAGCGCGGCGCACCGGGCACGTCTGAAACGCGCATTGACCAGCAATCATTGGAATTTCATCGCCGCGTGGACGCCGGATACCGCAAGATCGCGGACTTGGATTCCGGGCGCTTCCGCATGATCGACGGAACCGGTGAACCCGGCGATGTCGCCAAACGCATCTGGGCGCAAGTCTCTCCTCTGCTGCCCCAAGCGGCGCGTTGAGAGAATAGAGATAACGCGGATGGGTGCTTTCCCCGATTTTTTCGGTAATTCACAGGTTGCCGGTACGCTAGCCCAGATGGTCAGCGGGAACCGCATACCCCAAACCGTGCTGATCAGCGGTCCGGAGGGTATCGGAAAGGCAACGCTAGTTCGCCGTTTTGCCGCTTCCCTTGTTGGGGATGCAGCCAAAATTGAACAGGACGATTTAAGTCTCGCGGGCAATCTTGAGCTGATTGAGCAGCGCGAGAAATGGCTCGCCGAAAAACGCTCGGATGATCCGCTGCTTTTTGGGAGCCACCCCGACTTTATCACCTTCGCGCCAGATGGCCCGCTGCGTCAGATCAGCATCCAGCAAATGCGTCTTCTCCGGGAACGCGCTCAATTCAAGCCGCTTAGCGGCCCGTACCGCATCTTCTTGATCGATCATCTGGACCGCGCAAACGAGCAATCGGCTAATTCGCTCCTAAAAGTGCTCGAGGAGCCTCCGGAGCATCTGATCATATTCGCTACTGCTGAAAATTTGTATGACCTTTTGCCCACCATCCGATCGCGCGCGGTCGTGCTTCAGATGGGCCGGCTTTCCGATGAAGAAATGGCCCAATTTGCCTCGGCGCGGAAGATTCCCGAAGCGGAGACCCGCATCGCCTTATCGGGTGGGAGCCCGGGCATCGCAGCCACGCTTGATTTGGATCGATTTCGCGAGCGCAGGGCGCTTCTTATGGCCGCATTTGAGTGCGGTGCGGGCTTGACGCAATGGCAGGCGTGGGTGCAGCACTCGGAATCGTTCGCATCGCGCAAATCCGAAAAATTGGATTCTTACCTCAAATTGGCGTATGGCATCCTTGAAGATGTTCTGAACGCGCTATACGAACGGCCGCCGGACGCCAATCGCGATATCCGGCAGAGAATAGAAGCACTTTCGGCGCGTGTGGACTATCGGTGGGTGGAGAGGGCCGTCTATTCTGTAGACGAGCTTGTGCTCATGGTACGAAGAAATATACAGAAATTAGCAGCGCTTGACGCTATGATTATTAATTTACGTAACCGTGTAAGCTTGGCCGCACCTAATTGAACATTGCGAACGTCATGATAGCGGGGCCCAGCTCTATCGGGTAATTCACGTTTTAGCGGAGAACAAGAGGAGAGGCGTTTGGAATCGCTCATCAGGAAACCAATTCGTAACACAGAAAACAAAGAGACCGGCCGGCGGCCGCCGAGCGCAAGCGGGAAGAAAAGTACCCCGCCGGATCAGACCAACGCCGAGCAATTCTACTATTCCAAGCAGATGCAAGGGAAGACCCACATGATCATCGCCTTAACCGACGGTGAACAACTGGAGGGCGTCATAGAGTGGTATGATCGCGACTGTCTGAAACTGAATCGCACCGGCGCGCCGAATCTGCTGCTCTTCAAGCATTGCATTAAGTATATGTACAAAGCTGAGCCGGAATAGGCGGTGATCCGGACGTCTCTACTCGTCCGGATTGCTCTTCGTTTTGGCCTTACACGCCAGCCGGTAGGCTCTTCGTTCGGCCGCCTCGGCAAACCGCCGCTTTTCCTCTTCCGTCTCCGGAACTACGGGCGGAAGCACCACGCGGTTGCCTGCTCTGTCCAGTGCTACGAATGTGAGGTACGCGGAGGACGTGTGCCGCATCTCTCTGCTAACCAGGTTTTCAACCCAGACCTTCACGCCCACTTCCATTGAGGTGCGGAAGACGCGATTCACCTGCGATTTCAACTTTACCAGCTCGCCAACGGCGACGGGATGAAGAAAACTCATCTGATCCACGGAGGCAGTGACAACCGGGCAGCGGGCGTGCCGGATGGCGGCGATCGCGCCGCACAGATCCACCAAATGCATCACGTGCCCTCCAAGCATGTTGCCAAGCAGGTTAGCGTCGTTCGGGAGGCAGATCTCCGAATATTCCGATTGCGTCTCGCGAACGGTACGGGAGACACTTCCGTTCGCTTGTTCAACCATCACCGGCTTGGATTCTGTGCTCGCCATATGCTTTTAAGGATCGAAGATCGCAACCGAAGAACACTTCAAGATTCGCACACGCCGCCGCCCGGAACGCCGATAAGCCTCCTGGGAGTTTTGCCTACGCTCCGGCCGAGATATGCTAACTTTTATGCGCGTGGGGAAAAGCCTCTGCTAGGAAAAACGGCGCGCCCTGAGCACGCAGCACCAGGGCTCTTTCACTTCCAGTGATTTTCCACGAATTTCCAATCGGAAGGCCGGGGCTGGGCGGTTTCCTTGACATACTTCAGGTTGACCCAAGCGGGATTATTCGCATCCTGGGCTGGAGCGATTCTCTATTTCGAGTTGAGCAGGCTCCCGGCATTTACCTGGCGGGCGAGCGCGTTCCCTTTCTTCAGCATTTTCGGTATCACCGGGGGGACGCCGCTTTAGCCGTTTCGAGCGGATACACGCAGCGCGGGCTTGCGCTGGACTATTTGACGCCCGGTCACTTGATCGGAAGGTCTTTGACCGTCCTCAGGCTTGAGTTTGAAAATGGGGAACTGGAATTTGAGGCGGATTTTCACTTCCTCAATCCGAATTACCGCGAGCTCTTGAACTCCCCGGATGTGTGGCGTCGCGAGCAGATCTACGGCTCGGGTCCACCTAATGTCGCTGTTCATCCCGAGGTGCTGGATTTGGCGAAAGAGCTAAAGGGCCCCGTTCTTGATTTTGGATGCGGGCGGGGAGCGCTGATCGCCGCTTTGCAGCCACTTGGAGTGGAAGCGCATGGGTTGGAGCTGAACTCAGATCTGCTCCGGCAGGTGATACCGCCAAGCTTGAAGTCTCTGATCACCCTCTATGATGGAGCCTTCCCTTCCCCGTTCCGCGATGCTCAATTTCGATCCGTGATGTGCTCCGAAGTGCTGGAACATATCCCTGATTATCAATCTGCAGTACGCGACATAGCCAGGCTCACTTCAGAAAGCGCAGTTTTCACTGTTCCCGACGCGAGTGCAATCCCGGTTGGGTTTCGGCATGGCAGCGTTCCGTGGCACCTGTTGGAAGGTACACACGTAAATTTCTTCACGCAACAGAGTTTGCATAACGCCTTGCAGCCGCACTTCTCAAAAATCGAATTTGGACGGGTTGGCTTATCCCGGTTTAACGATAGTTCCTACTTCGTGAGTCTGGCGGCGTTCTGTTCGAAATAGCGAACAGCGTCAAAGCTACGTGCAAAAGCAGCGCAGGTAGCTGCGGCAGAACGCCACTACCTGTGCCCGCACGCAAGGTTCTTGAACCTCCGGGTCCAGCCCTTCGCTGCGGATCGAATAGGTAACCGCGCGCCATTCCGCCGGGGCATAATTTTGTTCTTCAACGATCATGACCTTGAGTTCCGCTTCGGTTCGGCCCACCAGGTCGTAACGGAGAGCCGATCTGGTTTCGCCTGAAGGGAAATCCTGGCAGGCTCCGCGTGAATACCCCTGGTTGCAGTAACGAAAGCGCATGGCAGGGCGCGCTTCCACCGGCTGCTCGCCCGCGCGGCAAAGGCCCTGGTGCTCCTGAATAAGAGGCAGGCGAGCGTTAGTCCGCTGAGCCGCCGGCGCTATCGCTTGCGGCTCGAAATAAGGGCATGCCATAGCGGGTTCACATCGGTCGGGTCGTTCATCGGCGCGACGATCCTCAGTATACTTCAGCTTCGAGCGCGAACCGTTCCGGGGCGAGTTCCCGAATCATCTCGCCTACTTCGCGTAGAAATTCATTCAGATCGGCCGATTTCCTCAGATAGCGGTCTGCTCCCAGCCGTCCAGCTTCCGTCTTCTCTTCCGGGGCAAGCGATGACGTGAGCACCGCGACCGGTATGCCGGCAAGCCGCGGGTGGCCCTTTATTTTCTCGAGCAGTTCCAGCCCGTTCATTTTTGGCATGTTGAGATCGAGCACAATCAGGTTCGGCAGGCTCGCCGCGCCGGATGCGTTTCCAAAAAGATGGACAGCGGCCTCCGCGCCATCTTTGAAGTGCTGTATCTCAAAAGAGATTGAATTCGCGCTCAGGCACTCTTCGAGCAGCACCACATCCGCCGTATTATCCTCGACGACTGCGATACGCACCGGGCTGGGATTAGGCAATCTTGAACCTCCATTGGGGACGCTGGCCATTCAGGCGATCTGCCTGACCACCCACCGCGAAATTGAGGGAGCACAAACATGCGCCGCGAACGATGCTCATTCAGAGTTCCTCAATTGTACCTGCATTTAGCACAATATGTTTAGGTGGATTCCCGGGGGCGGCGGCCTGCCGGACGCTGCCCGGCATCACTCCGTTTCCAGATGCGATTCGAATTCGCAACGGCATCACGCATCATCTTCGGCTTCGGCGTCCGGCGGCAACTTCCCGGCCTGGTCCGGGAGTTCGGGACCCGCGCCCTTGTGATCACCGGGGCTAGCGCCGATCGGGCAGCTCCGCTGATTGCCGCGCTCGAAGCTTTAGGAATCCGCTGTTCGCGGTTCAGCATTCCCCGCGAGCCTACTATTGACTTGGTTCGAGAAGGCGCGCTGGCCGGACGCCATGCGGAGATCATCGCCGGCATCGGTGGCGGCAGCGTGATGGATGCGGCAAAAGCAATTGCGGCGCTCGCCGCCAACTCCGGCGAACCGCTGGATTATCTGGAGGTCACCGGTCGGGGTCAGCCGCTCCGCAACGCTCCCCTGCCCTGGGTTGCCGTCCCTACGACGGCCGGCACCGGTGCAGAGGTTACTCGCAATGCGGTTCTGGATTCACCCGAGCATGGCGTCAAGGCCAGCCTGCGCAGCCCGCTTCTATTCGCCAAGGTTGCTCTGATCGATCCAGAACTTACCTTAGACGTCCCGCCGCAAATCACTGCCACGACCGGCCTGGACACTCTTACCCAACTTATTGAGCCCTACGTATCGATACGCGCCAACCCCCTCACGGACCTTTTCTGCGTCGAAGGGATGAAGCGCGTTGCCTCGTCGCTTCGAGCTGCGTTTCGCGATGGTCTCGATCGCGACGCTCGTGAATCGATGGCCTACGCCAGCCTACTCAGCGGCATCTCCTTGACCAATGCCGGGCTGGGCGTTGTCCATGGTTTCGCCGCACCTTTGGGAGGTATACTGCATGCCCCACATGGCGCACTCTGCGCGGCCGTTCTTCCGGCCGGCGTTGCCGTAAACATCCACACCCTTCGCAAACGCGACCCCAACCACGAAGCACTCAGAAGATATCGCGAGATCGCGCGCATCCTGACGGGCAATCCGCAAGCCGAAGCGGAAGATGCTGTCGGCTGGATCGCGGATTTGCTTTCGCAGCTTTCGATCGCTCCGCTCCTCACTTATGGGCTGCAACAGAAACAGATTCCCGAACTGGTAGAGAAAGCCGCCCGCGCAAGCAGCATGAAGGCGAACCCGATTGTACTCGCGGCGGATGAGTTGAATGAAGTGGCGGAAAGGTCTCTATAACTTGCCCAAGTTCGTCACAACCACTCCCGTCGGTCATGGCTCAGAAAAGGCCTCCTCTTCTCTCAACAGTTTAATGAGCCGCGACCAACGGGAGCGGGCTTGAACACTTACTGTGACGAACTTTGGCCAGTTTCAGCACATCTTCAGCATTTGTATGTACACTACTTGGGAGCCGCCGATGAGCCTCTACAAAGTTGTTCCGGTCCTGTTCCTGGCGTGTATCGCTGCATATGCGCAGACGCCTGCTGCCAGTGTTCCGACATTCACCGGATCTCTTGCGTGCAGGACCTGTCATCCGAATATCTATGAGCGCTGGAAGACAACCCGCATGGCGAACGTCGTCCGAGACCCCAAAGAGTATCCGGACGCTATTCTCCCGGACTTATCGAAGCCCAATCCCCTGGTTACGTTCACCCGCGCCGACATTGCCTTCGTGTATGGAAGCCGCTGGAAGCAGCGATATTTCAAGAAGATCGGCGATGACTATTTTGTATTGCCGGCCCAATGGGATATCGCGCACCAAATCTGGCGGCCCTACTTTGTAAAAAATGGAACGGACTGGTGGGCCCCGCTGTACCCGCCAGACAACCTCAAGCGCCCCACCGGCCCGCTCTGCGATGGCTGCCATTCGGTGAATTACAACATCAAGACGAAGACAGTCACGGAATGGAATGTCGGCTGTGAACGCTGCCATGGTCCCGGAAGCCTGCATGTTGCGCATCCGTCGCGGGCAAACATCATCAACCCCGCGCGTCTCGATTTCGTTCAGGCGAATGACACCTGTATTCAGTGCCATTCCCAAGGGCAGCCGCTAAAGAACCCGATTGATGGCAAGTATTACGATTGGCCGGTGGGCTTTCATATGGGCGGCAAATTGGAAGATTTCTGGAAATTGGAAGAGCACAGGCTTGGGGAAACGACGTTCACGCATTTCCCGGACGGAACCGCTCACAAGAACCGCATGCAGGGAAATGATTTCGTTCAAAGCGTGATGTACACGCGTGGGATAAAGTGCTTCAGCTGCCACGATGTGCATGGCACTGAGAACCAGGCTCTACTAATAAAGCCGGCAAGCGTCATGTGCCTGGAATGCCATGGTCCGGGCTCTCCGAACGGACCTCATACGAGCACGATTGAAGAGCACACGCATCATAAAGCAGGCAGCCCGGGCGGCGAATGCATCGCGTGCCACATGCCACAGATTGAACAAACGCTTGCCGATCAAAACGTCCGCAGCCACACTTTCCGATTTATCTCTCCGGCAATGACCAGTGCGTATAAGATTCCAAATCCCTGCACAACTTGTCACAAGGAGAAGAGCCTTGCCTGGGCTACGGAACAGCTGGAACGTTGGAAGAACGTCTCCACCTGGAGAGTAGAACAGTGATCAGGTGATCACTATTTCGCGCCCGGCGCGACGCTCTTCACATGAAGAAGCTGATCCGCATCATCATACGTTCCAGTCACCTGGACGTGCTGCCCGGCGTATTCTCGAACTTTCTCCTGGTCAGCTATCGGGTACACCTTCTTTGTCGCAGGATCAAATAGCACAAAGCTAGCGCCGCTCTTTACACATTTCAGCGTGCAGTCTCTGGCATCCTTGGCTCCTTCTTCTTTCATCATGTTTGCGTGCGACCCCATCTGCGCGCACGGCTTATCCATGATCTCGCCAGTGAACGTACCGTTCTTATTCTGGTTCTGGGCAAATACTGGAGATGTTAGCGCCAACAGCGCGGTAACCAATACGATCTGTTTCATATGCGACCTACTGGTTAGAGCAGCCGACTAAGCCGCCTGGTGCTGTTTAGGATGTAAAAGAGTTGTGAACAGCTCACGTATAAATATTTACAAATCCGAAACGCCCTGCCTGTTACCTTTTCTTCCGCCGTTTCTCTATTAGGACAGTACTTCCCGTCCAGAGGGGTGAACGTCCAGAGGGGTGAATATGTCCACGAAATCGATCGTCCTTATTGCAAGTCTCGCCGTAGTTGGCGTACTCGGCGTGTCGCAAGTGAGTATCCACCAGAAAGCGTACGCAGCGGAAGATCCGCAGATCGCGAACGCCGAAAAGATGATTCACCAAGGCCGCCAGATCTTTCGGTTTGATACCTTCGGCGACGAAGCATTCTGGGGCGGCACTCTCAAACTGCATGAAGCCATCGAGGGCAAGGCATTCGGCGGCGTTGGTCCGGGCCTTACTCCCGCCCAGGCACTCTCGGCCGGATTAAAGGTCGACATTGATGCGCTGCTGCCCGCACTGAAGGACCGGGTTGTGCTGCATGGTGCTCCGGGCGCGAACCGGTTGGTTCTAAGCGAGGCAGACTTGAACGATCCTGCCATAACGCTTGCCTTGCTGCGGAGTAAAGCAGTGATTGGTTTGACCGGCGATTTTGATTCCTCAGGCGCGCTCCGGTCAATAGGGATTCAATGCGCCCTGTGTCATTCGACAGTTGATAACGCTGTGGCGCCTGGTATCGGCCGCAGGCTCGATGGTTGGGCGAATCGCGACCTCAACGTTGGCGCGATCATCTCACTAGCTCCGAACCTGCAGGCGGTCGCCGACCTGCTGGGCGTCAATGTTGCCACTGTCCGGCAGGTACTTAGCGCATGGGGACCGGGCAAATTTGATGCCGAGCTATTTCTCGATGGGAAAGGTTTTCGCCCGGACGGCAAATCCGCCGCAGTGCTGATTCCGCCGGCTTTCGGCCTGGCAGGAGTAAATTTGCACACCTGGACCGGCTGGGGATCGGTACCGCATTGGAATGCCTTCGTCGCCAACCTGGAGATGCACGGCAAAGGGCGCTTCTTCGATCCACGCCTGAATAACGCGATGCAATTCCCTATTGCGGCCGCAAATGGTTTCGGGGATCTGCCGCATATCAATCCAGACGACGATCTGATTACCAAGACGCTGCCGGCGCTGCAGTTCTATCAGCTCGCGATCGCCGCGCCACGCCCCAAACCTGGACGGGACTTCGACCCCGCGGCAGCCAAGCGAGGCGATGAGCTGTTCAGCGGGAAAGCGAAATGCAACAACTGCCACGTCGAGCCGCTGTGGACCGAGCCGGGCTGGAACTTACATCCTGCATCGGACATTTGCATTGACGATTTTCAGGCGAATCGCGCGCCCGATCACAGCTATCGCACATCGCCGCTCGCCGGCATCTTCACGCACCAAAAAGGAGGGTTCTATCACGATGGCCGCTTCCGGACCCTTCATGACGTAGTGGATCATTACAACTCGTGCATGAGCCTGGGCCTGACTGAACAGGAAAAGCGGGACGTTGTGCAATACGTCCTCTCGCTGTAGTCGTATAACAACCCCATATTCCGCCGATTCGCGGATATTAGTTACTAACTTGTTAAGGAGCAGTTCATGTTACCGTCGAAACCTCACGTACTGCGTGTTCTCACAATGACATCTCTCACCAGGTCTGTCCGTCCTTTTCTACTGCTTGTTGGTTGCGTGTCTATGATGCTTTCCGCACATATTACATATGCGCAAACGCAACTGGCGCCCAACCAGACAAACGGGTTTGGAAACGGCCGGCTGGTGACATTCACTTACCTGCAGAATTTTGACTGCGTCGACCAGCCCACATTGGATTTAGATTTCAATGGGGTATTGGCGCAATCCGATCCGAATGAAATGCAGACTCCGATCTGCCAGCCGATCACAGAACCAACGGCCGATCCGAGCGGGACCGATATCAAACATACCGCTCATCTCTACGTGTTGATTCCAATGTTCTCCGTAGATAACGACCAAAACCCCGCCCACGCGATGCCTTGTCCGAACGGAGGGAGGGCTGGTGAGCTATGCGGGGTCGCTCTGGGGAAACAGCTCATTCAACTCTTCGGCTTTCTGCCGGAAGCTTGGAAGGCGACTGTCAATCCGGCCATTACGACCCAATGTCCCGATCCAAATAACCCCGTGCCTGGCACTTGCACGATGCACGCTTCTTCGGTTGACCTGTCCAAGACACTCAACGCACTCGGAAAGACCAGCGGTCCTCCGACGGGACCGATCTTCGTGCCAACCCCGAATCACAGCCACGTCGTCGACAATTCCCGTGTCAACACCGGAGCGATCTGGTGGGAGGTGAGACCGGTGCTGGTCTTATCTCAGGCAGACTGGCCGGCCGCCGATGGAAGCAGTGGAATCACCTCGTCAAAGGCGATGGACGCTGTGGAAGCAGAGGGCAGAGCGATCGAGGTTGGCTCCAATTTCTTCCTCTTTTTCCGCTCCGAACATGCGTCTATGAGCATGGCATCGCACCATTTACATGAAGGCCCATCAATCGACGGGACGCGGGCAGCCAATCAAGATGCTGCGCGCGGTGATGAAGAACGCGGCAGGATAGCGAAAACGGCGAAATAGTACTAGCATCTCGAAAACAGTGGCTTCGAACCGGTGAGCACTCGAGGACTCTCCATGCTCACCGGGACCCCTAATGCCTAAGGCAGCGTGCTAGTCTGGCGTAAGCTGGTAACGCGCAAAAGAACCGCGCATGTAACGCGATCACACTGTTCACCAAGAAACTGGAATGCCTTGGGGCCTGTCGCGTGTACGCGCTCATAGAGAATCCGCCGTAACATGGATCGAGCACGCAGGCTGCGCATCTTGACGGCTTCGGGGGTGATTCCCAAACACTTCGCAGTCTCTGCCGTGCTAATTTCCTCGATAGAGCGCATCACAAAAACAACGCGCTCGGCTTCTGGCAATGCGCTAATCGCTTGTTCCAGAAATCTTCGAGCTTCGACTGTAAGCAGATCATCCTCAGGCGTGTGAATCACATCGGTGGCTTTCCGCAAAGATGCTGTGGCCGCGTCGATATTACATTCCTTGATACGGCGCTTCACGCGACTCCAGGCTTCATGAATGGCGATCTTGGTCAGCCAGGTTGACAACCGGGATCGACCCGCGAATTGGATCAAGTGTTCGTAACCTCGAACATAGGTCTCTTGTATCACGTCCTGGGCCTCTTGCTCGTCCTTAACAATAGCCCATGCCACGCGATATAGGCAGCGATTATATCGCCGCATAATCACCTCGTACAGACCCGTATCACCACCGAGAACGCGTTCAACAATCTCGTTATCGCTCAATGTGTTTGGGTTTGGGTCCGCCATTGGGAAGCACTACTCGCGGCTCTGCGCTGTATACAACAACGGCGGCTCGCGACCTTACAATATTGAAGGGAGATGCGGCGCTTGTGGTCACTATCGAGTAAAGTTCGTGTAAATATAAACGGCCGATGACGCAACCCAATCGCTTGCCCGCATAAACTGTGATCGAGCGGTATCCTTGTTCTTCGTCATGTTCATCAAGGCCCACTCTGAGCGTCGCCAATTGCACCGGAACTGCTATTTATGGCTCGGCGTCTTGTCTTTTATGGGTTGGAGCCTGAGCGTGGGACTAGAAGGTGCGACACCACTCCAAACCCAAGAAGTCATTTCTGGCATTAACAAGGCTCAAGAATATCGAGAGCAGAGGCTGGTTGGATATGCAGTGGTGGAACATTACACGGTTCGTAACAGCCACTTTGAGGAAGCGGCTGAAATGTTAGCGGATGTGCGATACCAAAAGGGAACCGGCAAAACATATCAAGTGTTGTGGCGCAAGGGGCCCGGATTTCTACAGAGGCGAGTGATCAATCGCATTCTAAGGGAGGACGGCAACCTAAGCCGGCCTTCGGAACGAATGCATACCCTCCTCACCTCGGCAAACTATTCAATGAAGGTGCAGGGAACGGAAATGCTGCGCGGGAAGCGATGTTACATCGTTAAGATCCATCCACGAGCGCACAATTTCGCCCTGATTGAAGGAACAGCCTGGGTCGAGGTGAAAGACTTTTCGCTGGTGCGCATCGAAGGCAGGCCCGCCGCCAGTCCCTCTTTCTGGACTGGACGGCCGTTTATAGAACGCGAATACATTGCTCTGGAGGGGTTCTCCTTCCCGCAGCACAGCCGGGCTACTTCAAAAGGATTTTTCACTGGAAAATCCGAGTTAAATATCGACTACAGCCAATATGTGATTTCCACAGACCCGGTCGGGAATAAGAGCGCCGGCCAACGGGCACGGCATTGATGTGATTACAGGTGAGGAGCGGCAGCTTAGTGTTCGCACTAACAGACTCATGAAGGGCCTTTACCCGATTCCGAGGATGCAGGCTCTTTTGCGAACTGCCGTATCACCAGAACCAGCTTCCAAATTTGCTCATCGCGAAGGTCCCAGCCCGGCATACCGGTGAACCGTATTCCGTTCTTAACGAGATAGAACATCTGGCCATCGGGAAGCTTTTGGACACGCTCTGCCTTGAGGTCAGGCACCTCGGGTGAAAGGCCCTTCGCGGTGTTCGTCTTTGCCGCGCCATCATTGCCGTGGCAAACCGCACAATTTTCCGAAAAAGACTTGCTTCCCGCAAGGAGAGCTTCGGAAGTGGCGGCAATGGGATTTCTTGCGCTCTTTGCAGCGGCTGGAATGGAGAGGTCCAAAGCATAATTCGCAATTGCATACTCGACACTTCCTGGCTTCTTCCGCGCACTCAGACTACCTGATTTAAGGAGTCCGTAACAGACCGCGAGAATCACCAAAATCAATGCGGTTAGGGTAATCGCGACAGTTTTAGCGGTTTGCATGTGGATATCAAATCTTCAGTCCACCCCGGCCATGAGGCGCGGTCGTGAGCGCCTCCAGGCGGGATGAGAGCTTTCCGATAGGTCGCGGTAAGCGGTCCTTGCTATTTCGCTCGAATGCGCCGCCGCGCCGCAAAGAATCCAATCATGATAAAGCCCAACGCTGAAAGTCCAATCGAGAGCGGTTCCGGGGTTGGGGTCTGAGTCGCATCGATCCGACCGAACAATCCGTCTTGCTGTCCATTGATCCCCGCCGAGAAGTAAACGGCATTGGTATCGAACCCGCTGCCTGTACGTGTGGTGAGCGACCATAGGCCGTCATTCACGATCGGCTGTCCATTGGCTCCGTCCAAGGTCCCAAGAAACACACCACTGGCCGGATCAAAGGCGTTAATCTCTCCGTTCCCTAAGTTACCGACGAGCAAGTCGTTTGCGAAATTGCCAAACCCGGCTGGTGCAATCACAATACCCCAAGGCTGGTTCAAGTGAGAACCCCCGGGAGCAACAAGTTCCTTGATAAAGTTTCCGTTCGTATCGAACACGCTCACGGCGCCTTGGCTGTTGATGAAATTGGCGTACTCAACATAGAGCTGGCCGTTGACGTTCTGGATGTTGTAAGGCACATAGCCGGCGGGCAGATTTGGGTCGATGAAAGAGCCCGCAAGACTAGCATGGGCGAAGCTGGAGTCAAATACATCGATGGTTCCGCCCCCGCTTGCGGCGTAGAGAAAACTTCCGGAAGCATTGCTGCCGACTGCTAACCCGGTATATGCAGCTCCCGGTGTTGTGGCCGCGAGTTGGGCCGTGGTTGCATTGGATGGATTCCACGTGTAAATTGAGCCCCCAAGCGTGGCAAAGGTAAAAAGTGGGCTCCCGGTAAACGAGCTAGCTCCGGTGAAGACCTGGCCCGTGGGACCGCCAGGGACGTTAACAACCAACGGCGCCGGGGACCCGGCAGCAGAATAGAGCGTGGAATTGTTACTCACCTGGTTCGAAACCCAAAACGGACTTGTAGGCGCGAACGATACGCCCCATGGATTCTTTAGGTTAGTATCGGTGACGGCTGCAAGTCCGGGCATGTCAGAAACAAGATTTGTTTGTCCAAATGTATCGGATAACAGATGTTGTGGGGTGAGGCAAAGTGCTGATCCTACAATCAGCGAGCAACT
>Ga0308174_10000157_pt1 | contig 26932 bp, 21 predicted proteins | sample PhyPR2_FD_203894 | JGI IMG/M metagenome (GOLD analysis project Ga0308174, IMG submission 203894) | Soil microbial communities from UC Gill Tract Community Farm, Albany, California, United States - DLSLS.P.R2 | ecosystem: Environmental > Terrestrial > Soil > Agricultural land | place: USA... | reverse complement strand
TTCCCATCGATTTTGGAGAAAAGACATCAGGGCTAAACTGCTCTTACAATTTCAGTTTAGCGCCCACGCCTGCCAAAGCTCCCTGCTTCTGAGCCAAATCGGCCCGGTACCAATCCAGCGTGAGCCGAAGGCCTTCTTCAAAGGTGAATTGCGGAGCGTGCCCGAGATCGCGCACCGCCGCTGTGGTGTCGGCCTGAGAATCCCGAACATCGCCAGAGCGCGGCGGCCCATACGACGGAGGCACGTTTACCCCTTCGATCTTCTGGAGAAGCTGCCAGGTCTGATTCAGCGTGTACCGGTTGCCGTTGCCGGCATTGAACACCCGGCCGGACACGCCTTTCGCCTCGGAGGCCTTCAGGAGGAGACTCACGACGTCTTCCACATAGGTGAAGTCGCGCGACTGTTCACCATCACCGTAGATGGTGGGGCTGCGGCGCTCGATCAGGCAGGTCAGGAAGATGGACAGGACGCCGGAGTAGACGCTGCGGGGATCCTGGCGAGGACCGAATACGTTGAAGAATCGGAGCGAGACGGTCTCCAGTCCGAAGCAGTCGGAGAAGGCGCTGGCGTAGTACTCACCGAGAAGCTTCTGGACCGCATAAGGCGATTTGGGGCGGGGAGCCATGGTTTCGACCTTAGGCAGGACCTCGGTATCGCCGTATGCAGAGGAGGATGCGGCGTAGACGACGCGGCCCGCTTTTCCGTCCGCAGCCGCGCGAAACACGTTGAAGGTGCCGTCGATGTTGCATTCATGGCTGGGAACGGGCTCAAGAATGGACTTGGGGACCGAAGGCAACGCACCGAGGTGGAAAACACGCCGGGCCCCCGCGATGATGGGCGCGATCCGGTCGTAGTCCCGAAGATCCACTTCGTGAACTGTGATCTGGTCGGCAATCTCCTCGAGGTTATCGAGTGTGCCGGTGGACAGGTTATCAATTACATGGACCCGATGACCTTCCGACAGAAGGCGCCTGACGAGCGCCGAGCCGATAAATCCGGCGCCGCCAGTAACAACGTAACGATTCATAGATTGGGTGATGTTTATTTTTGATGACAAAAGGCGATCTCTTACCTGCGAGATCCCTTTCGGCAAATGCCTATCTTAAACTAATTTCCGGCGAATTGCTCCTAGGGAATTACGCCGTTCCCCTACCGGATTTTCGGAGGATGGCCGTAAGATACGCTGGAATCACCCCCTATGTGCCAGGACGAAGTGTTACTCGAGACCCACCTTCCATTTCCTTTGCAAGCAAGGGGCAAAGTACGCGACATCTATGACTTACAGGACAGCCTACTGTTCATCGCGTCGGATCGGATATCTGCCTTTGACTGCATTCTGGGCAGTGGAATCCCGTGTAAAGGGCGCGTGCTCACGCAAACTTCATTATTTTGGTTCGATTTTCTGCGGGACGTAATTGCATCCCATGTGCTGACGGCGGATGTGGAGCGGTATCCGAAGCCGTTGCGAGAGTATCGTGGCCTTTTGGAAGGCCGCTCCATGTTGGTGAGGAAAGCGCGGATGGTTCCGGTGGAGTGCGTTGCGAGAGGCTACTTGTCGGGCTCGGGATGGAAAGAATATAAGGCGCAGGGAACGGTTTGCGGCGTTCCGCTTCCTTCCGGCCTGCGGGAGAGCGACCGGCTTCCCGAACCGCTATTTACGCCGGCGACAAAGGCACAAACGGGGCACGATGAGAATGTTTCATTCGAGACTGTGGCCGATTTAGTGGGCGTGGAGCTTGCAGGCAGGCTGCGGGAGCTGACGCTCGAAATCTATCGACGGGCATCGGAGTACGCGCTTGGACGGGGGCTTATACTTGCCGACACAAAATTCGAATTCGGGTTTATCGATGGCCAACTTGTGTTGGCGGACGAGGTATTGACTCCCGATTCATCCCGGTACTGGCCCGCGGAGAGTTACCGGCCAGGCGGGCCGCAACTGTCGTTTGACAAGCAGTATGTTCGCGATTACCTGGAAACGCTTACGTGGGACAAGCAGCCTCCCGCTCCGGCTTTGCCGGCTGATGTGGTAAGTCGAACCAGTGAAAAATACCAGGAAGCGTATTACAAGTTGACCGGTCGCAGGCTATGAACGGGAATTGGTTTGATGTTGTACTGCTGTTGATCCTGTTTACATCAACCGTATCGGGATTGCGGGCCGGGTTAGCGCGCGTGATTATCGGCTTAGGGTCCACCGTGGCGGGATTAGTCGCTGGATTCTGGTGTTACCGCATGGTCGCCGTTGAGATCCTGCCGGTAGTCCAGACCGAGACCGCAGCTAATATTCTTGGATTTTTGATTATCTTCTTCGGTGTGCTGATCGTTGGCGCAGTCCTAGGTGCGCTCTTATCCCGCCTGTTTCAGTGGATTGGGCTGTCCTGGTTCAACCACCTTCTGGGAGGTGCCGCGGGCTTGCTTCGGGGCGCACTGGTGATTGCGGCTCTGGTGGATATTGTGGTGGCCTTTTCGCCTTCCCCGACCCCGCGATTCATCAGCAGCTCACAAGTAGTACCGTATGCGGACGAGTTATCCGAATGGCTAGTCCAACTAGCCCCGCGAGAATTGAAAGACATGTTTATTGAACAAATGGAAAACCTTAAACGGATTCGAAGACAACCGAAACAAAGTAATTCAGAGGAAGCATTTCGAAAGTAGTTTTCAATCGGGTTACTTCCAGTGCTAATTGTTTTTGATCTAGACGGAACGCTTATCGATTCGAGCAAAGACCTTGCCATTGCCATGAATGCCACCCGTGAGCATCTCGGCATGCCTCCTATCGACCCGAACCTAATTTATTCGTTTGTGGGAAATGGAGTGAGGGTTTTGGTGCAGCGTGCACTGGGCGAAAATGCAAGTAAAGACCTGGTGGACCAGGGGTATCAATTCTTTCTTACCTTTTACGGGGCGCATGCGGTTGATAACACGTCTCTTTATCCGGGCATCGAGGAGATTCTGGAACGGCTGTCCGCGCAACACAAACTCGCCATTCTGACTAACAAGCCAGTAGAGATAAGTTACAAAATCGTTAAGAATCTACAACTGGAGAAGTATTTTCTTAGGGTTTATGGAGGAGACAGTTTTTCGGAGAAGAAGCCGGCTCCAGTAGGTATTCATGTACTGATGCAGGAATTGAAAGCCCCGTCGTCCGAGGTGTTGATGGTGGGGGACAGCAGCGTGGACGTGGAAACCGCCCGCAATGCCAACGTAAAAAGCTGCGGAGTATCCTGGGGGTTTCAACCGGAGTCGCTGAAAAAGAGCGGGCCCGACCTGCTTATTAATGATCCAGCGGACATTCTGGAGCACGTGGATTAGCGGGCAATTCCATTAAAAAGTACTTATTTTCGAGCTAGGACCAGAACTAGTACTGGTCAGAATTTACCTAGAGAAAGAAGTTTTTCCAAGGTGTTAGGCTGGTAGTGTATTTCAGATCGATAACGATAAAGTGTAGCTAGGATAACTTCCAGCTCGCAGGACCGAAAGAAAAGGTGAAAAGGCCAGCCGAGAAGCTCGCCCGGCTTTTATAGACGCATATTTTTCTGTTCAAAGAAGCACGCGGTCTATTACTACATGGAGTAGATTGTACCGTTACTTTACCCCGCTATTCCCAGAGACTTTGGGAGGCTGACAGTACCTTACATCCCTTATCATTGTTGACCTAGGGGGGGGATACGTCGTAAAGTCGGGAGTGTAGGCACGCAATAGCGGCCTATTTTCTTTGGAGGAGGAAATTAAGTGCGTAAGTTCTCTTTGCTGGGCCTAGTTGCAGTTGGCTCAGTTCTCTTTACATCTTTAGCGTCGGCGACACCGGTCACCGGAACAGCCAACATTGCTGGTACGGTGAACGTTAATACTGGCGGCGTCTTCTTTACAAATACGATGATCCCCGGTCCCAACGAAGGAAGTTTTGCGGGCGCAACCTCGGCAACACTCAAGAACCTGGTCGGCGCACCGACAACCGGAGCGGTCAGTATTCCCGCCTTCGCAACTTTCACCGTCCCCACGGGCAACGTCACCTTTGACCTGCAGAATATCTTTGCGGGCGCGGGGACTGTTGGGGGTTGCGGCAGCAACACAGTCGGCAATGTTTGCACACCGGCAAATTCGCCGTTCACCCTAATTCAAGCTGCCCCGGGCCAAGTAACGATCACGCTGGCGCTGTCTGGAATTGCCTACACGGGCACGGCGGCTAGCGGTTCGTCCCCTGCTCCGTTCTCGTTCTCGACCCAGAACACTCTGCCTGGCACCATCACCGGGATCCTGGCTGCCGTGAATACCGACGGTGGCTTCACCAACTCGTACTCTGCAACGTTGACGGCAGAATCTCCCTCCGCTGTACCTGAGCCGGCCTCCTGCCTGCTGATGGGAGCTGGTCTTTTGGCTGCTGGTCTTGTGTCTCGTCGCAAGGTTCGCAGCTAAGTTTCTCCTGTAGGAATCTTTTAATAGCTTTACCTGGCTGGCGGCACGAGAGTGCAGCCAGCTTTTTCATTTTAGGGCTGTCTTGAACAGCCTTGGAGAAGCAGGCTCTGATAACGGCCGGGCGCGAGGATACCGTTCGGATCCAGCGCCTGTTTAAGCCTGGTGAGTAAGTTAGAATACTCGTCGAGCCCGCCAGAGTAGTTTTGCGATTGAATTCCCGACCGGTAGGGATAATATCCTTCGCGCTGACATGATTCCAGCAACCGGTTATAACACTCCATGGCTCTTTGATCATCACCCGGAACATCGCGGTCGTAAGTAATTGCCAGAACGCTATAGACGATTCGCGGCGTGAGCATCGTGAGCGAAATCATGGGCTCAAACCCCGATTTCAGCATCGTCTCAACAGTGAGTTTGGCCAGACGTTCCAATTTCTGCCCTTCGGCCGGCGAGGTAGGCGCATACCACAGGAGGCCGCAGCGGTCCCGGTCGGGATCCGGGTCTGGAGGCGGGGGATTGCGCTTACGCCAGTAGGCGGAGCTCAGGGCAAAGTCGGGCGCCATAGGCTCTCCGCGCATTAAACCCATCACCGGCTCAACCAGCTTCGCTGTACGGCGAATATCAAGGCCCGTAAACAGCTTGAACGGCGCGGCGTAGCGCACGGCAAGGCGGAGCTTGTCCTCACTCAAGAACTGCAGCTTTCCGGGCTGACTCGAGAGTTCGTGGCGCAGCAGGCGCTTTGCATCCGCCACTTGCATCTTCGTTCCGTACAATCCGCCGGACACGTTCCAATAGCCGAAAGTGAGCTCCTTGCGAAACTTCGCCATCAAGTCCGGCGTAAGGGGCGTTTGGCCGTCCGTCTCCGCCCATGGATACTGGCGCAGGCCGCCCAGGACCTTATAGTCGTTCACGATGTGCATGGAGCTGCGGAGAACGTCCTTCAGCCGCAAGCGGCGGAGGGAATCGATCAGGGCCGGGAGTCCATCAGGGCTGGTAGACCGGAAGAAAAAAGCTTCGAATACATCCGGCTTCGGCATGAGCCAGATTGTCATGCGCGTTACAATTCCGAGACTGGACTGCGAGAAGACGCCATCCAGGCTGGGGCCGGCGCCCCACCGGCTTACTGCTCCGGTTAGAGAGCCGGGAAAGCGGGCAGCACCTGTTTGAATGACGCTTCCATCCGGCAACACCACTTCCAGGCCACAGACGTGTGAATAATGATCGCCGTACGGAGTATGCCCAAAGCCCCGCTCCATGGCATTCCCGATCAGGCTGCAATCCGGGCTTGAGCCTGTGGCGTCCATCCACAAGCTGGATTGCCGCTCCTGAAGGAAACGATGGAGCTGGCGCTGCGTGACGCCCGGCTCCACAGTTACGTAGGCGAGATCCTCGTCGAAGTCGAGAATTTGGTTCAGCCGCCCCAGATCGAGCAGCGCGCAGTCGTCCGCAGGTGGAACGCGTGAGCCGTATCCCCAATTCTTGCCACTACTGACGGGGTAAAGAGGAGCGTGGAACCGATTCGCTATTCGAAGGCATTCTTGAACCTGTTCCCGATTGGCAGGGCGCAGGATGGCCGGTATTCGTTGGGTGGTTGCAAAAGTAGCGGTTTCGGCGGCCCGTAAGCTGGCGGCGTCGGAAACGACAAAATCCGCACCCAGGAGGCCGATCCAGCTTTCCAGGGCGGATGCGAAACTATCCGGAAACACCTGAAGAGTGTACTACGACGCCAGCATGAACGAGGCAATTCGCCGGGTTTGGAAGCTGGGGAAAGCCCAGACTGGACTTTTGGCTCCCGCGATCACGACCGACTTCGCCAACTTCGACTTAATCTGCTCGACGATCGCGACAAAGCGCTGATCCACGCTGCGAGAGTCGAACCGCAGCAGTTCCATTAAGCAACCGTATTGCGGATCGTTATAGGTGGGCAATGATTCGCCATCGGCCTGCAAACCCCTGCCCCCAATGCGGCGCAGGATAGACGCCGAGTTATTCCGTACCGTGGCGGTACAGGCACAAATGCAGTTGCCGACCGACTGGGCCCAGGCATAAGAGGCCAGGAGGATCTCCAGTGCGGCCTTCGTGCCCCGCCACTCTTCGGACAAGGCCCAACCGCCCAACTCGACGTAGGAGAGGCCTTCCCGCTGCGCATACTCCAGATCGGCTTCCACGGCGCTCCGTACCTTCTCGCCCCAAGAAGGATCGTTCGCCAGGGCCGAATGCCGAAGTCGCAACTGGTCGTACCCGACTCCGTCGGGATGCAGCAGGTATCTGGCGCATCCGATCACCTCTTCCTGATCGTCGATCAGGAGGAAATGCCAGCTCTGCTCATCGCCGTGCATGTGAAAGCGGCCGGTTTCATCCAATTCCCACGGCTGAATGGCGCCGTCTTTCAGGTACACGCGACCGCGAAGTCTTTGCATAGAGGCAAAGTGCCGACGGTAAAGCTCCTCGTCTACCGTCGAGCGTCCAATCGCGCTTCCCGTACGCGAGTGGAGAGGGGCAAGTAATTGAAAGCGATAATTCTGGGGCATGGTAAAGCTACATCATTCTCCTAGGTTCTTAGTGCGCACGCCGACTCACGAGGGTCATTCTGAGAGTGCCCCCAAAACTTACCAGCGATACATTCCCGACACTTCCTGGGATGAATTGTTTTTCATCATTGTAGTACTTCTAGCGCCATAAAAATACTCAATATAAAAAAAATATTTTTTTCCTATTGATCTTTGTAGAAGCCCGGGCTGAAGATAGAACCATCTGGGTCGGAGGTTCAGTGTCCCATGCTCCCAATCAAAGCCACCCCAAGCAGCCCTTTCGGTCTGTATTTTCCCTTACCGAAGGGTCCGCTTTCCCCGTTTTATGAACATTCTGAATGCGAGAGTACAAAGCTGCTCTCGCCGGAGCCACTCTGTGGTAGTACCGCTGAAGCCGCCAGCCGGAAGGGGAATGTCTTCATTCTCAAAATTTCGTACAAAGAAGACATTAACAGATCCTCATCTAAAGTGCAAAGAGATCCAGGTACTCGTACTGTAGAGGATTTCCTTTCCGAGGAGCAGGAAGCCGAGCTATTAAAGCACTGGAACGATTAGCTAAAAACGCTCCTTTCGTTCACTTCCGAAGCTGAATCAGTTAGGCTGTGAGATAGTCCACTTTCAAAAGCACTATGAAAGAGGACTGCGAACATGCCCAGATTACACCTGTTCGAACTTCATGATTTTCACTGGTGCCCGAAAACGATCCGCGAAGGGCTGACCGACTTTTTGGAGACCTCGATTGAAGTGCAAGACACGTACGGTCCGGTCAGAAAGAAGATCCTCGATGTGCTGGGACGGTCCGACACATCGCAGGTAGTGGACTTGTGTTCGGGTGGAGGGGGGCCCTGGGTCCACTGGCTCACCAAAGGAGTTGTTCAATCCAGGGCTGTACTCACGGATAAGTATCCGAGCCAGAGAGCGCAGGAAAGGTTATCGAGAATCGGAGTCACTGACCTCGTCTATCGCCCCGATCCTGTCGACGCAGTAGCGGTACCGTCGGACCTCCACGGTTTCAGAACGATCTTTACGGCGTTCCATCACTTTCGGCCGGAACAGGCCAAACAGGTTCTGCGGGACGCAGTGGCAAAAAGACAGCCGATTGGAGTATTTGAGTTCACCTCGCGAACTCCGAGAGCTCTCCTGGTGATGCTTTTGTCTCCCCTGGCGGTCTGGCTATTGACGGCCCGTATGAGGAGAATTGGGTTGAAGCGGTGGATTTTCACCTATCCCCTACCCGTAATTCCACTGGTAGTGACAATCGACGGGATTATGTCGTGCCTGCGAACCTACTCGGCCCAGGAACTCAAGAGGATGGCGGAAGCCACCAGCGCATCTGGTACGGACTACACGTGGGTGGCTGGAGCGGAAAAGGGCGGCCTTCTTCCCATTACGTATTTGATCGGCTACCCGAATCAAGCCAGCTAGTGAAGGGTTTGCCGACTCGACGGCTCGATCAGGAGCCGATATAGAATCGAGAGCAGATCCAAATGCTACACGCGAACCACCTCAAGGCGGGCAGGTATTTACTGGCCGCAGTCCTACTCCTTGCGCAGGCACTTCCGTCATCAGCACAACCGGCTGCAAATTCATCGGGCACATGGACCAAGCAGGCTGCCAACGCCTGGTATTCCAAGGAGCCTTGGCTGGTAGGCAGCAACTACCTTCCGGCGGACGCGATTAATCAGCTGGAAATGTGGCAAGCGGCGACATTTGATCCAAAGCGGATCGATCTGGAGTTGGGATGGGCTCAGGGACTGGGCATGAACACGATGCGGGTGTTTCTCCATGACCTGCTATGGGAACAAGACAGCGAGGGTTTCAAGAAGAGAATTGATACGTTTCTCACGATCGCCGACAAGCATAAGATAAAGCCGATCTTTGTCCTGTTCGATTCCTGCTGGAATCCATATCCGCATTTAGGCAAACAGCCAGCGCCGAAACCGGGTGTCCATAATTCAGGGTGGGTGGAGAGCCCCGGGGTGAAAGAGCTGCAAGATCCGTCGCAGTACCCCCATCTGGAAGCTTATGTGAAAGGGGTCGTCGGGGCATTCGCAAAGGATCAGCGGGTGCTGGCATGGGATATCTGGAATGAGCCTGACAACCTGAACGGCTCCAGCTATGGGAAAGAAGAGCCCAAGAACGTAAAGCAGCTTGTGCTTGCGCTGCTACCCAGGGCTTTTGCGTGGGCGCGGTCCGTGCATCCGCAGCAGCCGTTGACCAGCTGCTTGTGGGAAGGGGATTGGTCCAGCTACGCCAAGCTGTCACCGATGGCGAAAGAAGAGCTGGATTTATCCGATGTCATCTCGTTTCATAACTATGATCCGCCCGCCAGCTTTGAGCAGCATGTGAAGTGGCTCCAGCAGTACGGCCGGCCGATTATCTGCACGGAGTATATGGCACGACCGAAGGGCAGCACGTTCCAGGCGATTATGCCGCTCGAGAAGAAGGACAAAATAGGCGCGATTAACTGGGGGTTCGTCGCCGGGAAGAGCCAAACCTATCTGCCGTGGGATTCCTGGCAGCATCCCTACGTGGACCATCCGCCCGCCGTCTGGTTCCATGATATTTTCCGGACAGATGGGAAGCCGTACAGGCCCGAGGAAGTGAAGTTCATCAGGCAGATTACCGGAGCAACCGCCCAGTAAAGGGACGTGGCTCCGGCTCATACTGAGGTCGATTGCGTCGTTAGACTAATGCCGGTTCGGTTTCCTCGGCCGCGCTGAAGTAGGCGCAATCGGGGTGATGGAATACCAGGGCGGAGACACTCGCCTCGGGCTCCATCATGAAGCCTTCAGTGAGTTCAACCCCGATCTCTTCGGGCTGCAGGAGCCGCCATAACTTGGCCTGATCCTCTAGATTGGGGCAGGCAGGATAGCCAAAGCTGTAGCGTTTCCCCCGATAGCGGGATGTGAACCTCTCGTGCATGGTCATGGTGGGAGGATCCGGGAATCCCCACTCTTCCCTGATCCGGCGGTGCAGCCATTCCGCACAGGCTTCGGCCGTTTCTATCGCGAGAGCTTGCGAGGCGTGGGCTTTGAAGTACTCGCCGTTGTTCTTGGCCTCTTCCGAGTACTCACGAACGCCGCGGCCGGCCGTTACCACAAACATGGCCAAATGGTCACGGCGGCCGTCCTGGGGATCCAGGACATAGTCACTCAGGCAAAGTCCGTCGGATTTGGCTTGCCGGCCGAACCGGAAACTCTCGACGGGAGACGTTCCGCCCGGAACGAACAGGTGAACGGTGTTCCCTTCCCGCTCGGCTTCAAAAAACTGCCAGACTGCACGAACCTTCATAAATTTGGTGGCTTCGTGCTTGATGGCCTCCACGCTGTGAAACAGGTCCAGTGCCTTGGCGTCGCGCTCGGCCAGCAGCTTCTCAAAATTTCCCTTGAACCCAAGATGCCGTCCGTACAGCATGAATGGATTGATGTAGCTCCAGACCTCGGGAAGGTTCGGGACGGTTCTGACCTTACGATCCACATAGGGAAGAGCAGGAATCGGAATGTCAGTGCGGACCTTGGGACTGCGAAACTCTCCTGTGGGCACGGCGATTGGTTCCCGCGGAGCTGCCTCAGCCGGACTGTCGCGAAAGATGTGCTGCGTGAGGACCTGCTCGCGGAGAGCGGGGTCCATAATCTCGTTCATCAGACGAAGGCCAGTCATGGCATCTTTGGCGTAAAACGTTGGCGCGAGATAGTTAGGGCCAATTTTCGTCTTAGTGAACTTCTCGGAAAGGGCTGCCCCGCCGACCAGCAAAGGCACATCGATTCCGGCGTCTTTCAGATCGCCAGCCGTGGTTACCATCTGCTGGGCGCTTTTCACCAGAAGGCCGGAGAGTCCGATGGCATCGGGATGATGCTGCTGAAAGGCCTTGATTAAGTCTTCCGGGGGAACCTTGATGCCGAGGTTGACGACGTCGTACCCGTTGTTGCTGAGAATAATTTCGACCAGGTTCTTGCCGATGTCGTGGACGTCACCTTTCACCGTCGCCAGGACGATTTTGCCGCGCGTCGAGGATTCGGATTTCTCCATGAACTGTTCCAGATGGTTCACGGCTGCCTTCATGGCCTCGGCCGACTGCAATACCTCGGCTACGATTAACTCGTTGTTATTAAAAAGGCGGCCCACTTCGGCCATGCCCGCCATTAAAGGACCGTTGATGATGTCCAACGGCGCGGCTTCCTTCAGTTTCAGGTCCAGATCTGGAATCAGCCCGTCTTTGGTTCCCTCGATGATGTAGTTCGCCAGACGTTCGTCGAGTGGCAGATCGGCCGCTTTCTTCTTCTCTCTTTTGTTAGCTCCGCGAAAGTGTTCGGTGATGGCCGCAATATGAAACTGGTTCACGGCGATCTTCTGTTCCCGCGACTGGTGACGCCAATCTTCGGGCACACCTTCGAGAACGGCAAAATGGGGGTGCCCGGCCGGCACCTCAACAGGAGGCGTATTAAACAGCAGTGCCTCTGCAAGCCGCCGCTCTTTTTCGGGGATGGAGGCAAAGCGCTCCAGTTTTTCGGCGTTGACGATGGCCAGGTCGAGCCCCGCCTTGGTGCAGTAGTACAGGAAAACCGAGTTGACGACTTCGCGGGCCGAGGCAGGCAAACCAAAGGAAATATTCGAGATGCCCAGGATTGTCTTCACGTACGGGATTTGCTCTTTGATCAGGCGGATGGCTTCGATGGTTTCCACTGCGCCGCCAATGTAGTTCTCGTCGCCCGTAGCACACGGGAAGACCAGCGGGTCGATGATGACGTCTTCGGGCGGAATGCCGTATTTGGTTGTGAGCAATTCCACCGAGCGTTGCGCAACGCTCAGTTTGCGCTCACGCGTAAAGGCTTGAGCCTGGACCGGATCTTCATCGATACAGCCGACCACCAGAGCCGCGCCGTATTCATGGGCAACCGGGCAAATGCGCTCGAATTTTTCCTCGCCGTCTTCCAGGTTGACCGAATTGATGATGCTTTTGCCCTGGCAGTAAGTGAGCGACAGCTCGATCGACTTGGGGTCGGTGGTGTCGATCATGATCGGGGCTTTGATCTTGCGAATGAGCTTTTCGTAGAAGGGCGGAATGTCCTTCAGCTCGTCGCGCTCGCTCGACTGGAGACAGACGTCAATCACGTGGGCGCCGTTCCGGACCTGCCAGCGGGCGATTTCGGTCGCTTCTTCCCACTTCTCTTCCGCGATCATGTTCTTGAACAAGCGCGAGCCGATCACGTTGGTCCGCTCACCGACGATCAGGGGCCGATTGCTCTCTTCCGCTTCCACCAGATCAATACCGGAGAAGTAGGTGCGGTGGGTGGATGGCTTCGCTTCACGTGGCTTCTTGCCCTCGATCATCTGGGCCATGGCCCGGATGTGGTCGGGACGCGTACCACAGCAGCCGCCGACGATGTTCAGCCAGCCATGATCGGCAAAACGCTCCAGTTGCGCAGCCAGGCTAGTGGGCGTCTCGCCGTATTTGCCTTCTTCATCCGGCAAACCGGCGTTGGGATAGCAAGAGATGCGGGTTGTGGCAAGCTCGTGCAATGACCGAATGTGGTCGGTCATAAACTCGGGGCCAGTGGCACAGTTGAGGCCCACGGAGAGCAGATCCGCGTGAGAAACGGAGGTGTAAAGCGCATCGGCCGTTTGCCCGGCGAGCATTGTACCCGTCGGCTCAATGGTGCCGGAAACCATGGTGGGAATCTTCCGGCCCAGTTCGCGTCCGAGCCGGTCAATCGCCAGCAGACCTGCTTTAACATTACGCGTATCCTGGCAGGTTTCGAGCAGCAGGATATCCGCGCCGCCTTCCACAAGCGCCTTCGCTTGCTCATAGAAGTTTTGGACCAGTTCCGGAAACGTGACGCCGCCGGTGACGGTAATGGCCTTGGTGGTAGGCCCCAGGGAGCCCGCCACGAATCGGGGGCGACCGGGCTTTGAAAACTCACCGGCGGCCTGCCGAGCCAGTTTTGCCGCAACGAAATTCAGTTCATAAGCGTGATCCTGCAGGCCGTATTCCGCAAGAACAATTTTCGTGCCGCCGAAACTGTTCGTCTCGACGATATCGGAGCCGGCCGTGTAATATGCCCGATGGACATCCAGAATCACATCGGGACGGGTAGCTACCAGGTTTTCATTACAGCCCTCAAGAGCCCGCCCGCCGAAGTCCTCGGCGGTTAAATGGCGATCCTGGAGCATCGTCCCCATGGCTCCATCGAGCACAAGAACACGAGTCGATAGGGCGTCTTGTAGCGCCTCAAGCCGGATCTGCCAGTCTTCCATAATATTCAAAATGAGCTTTCTCTATATTGTAACGGGCATTTAATCTGCCTGACCAAGCGCCGACGGGGCGCAAAGCGATACCGCAGCAGCGTCCAGAGCGCTTCAAACCCGTCCCTGGCCCGAATTTTTTTGCCGTCGGCGATTCCGCGGGCGTTATACGTGATGGGAATCTCTTTGATTGAATAGCGCAGCCGGCGCAGTTTGGCCGTCACCTCGGGACAGAACTCAAAACGGCAGCAGGTGAGGTGAAGCTGGTGCAGGACAGACGAGCGAAAAGCCTTGTAGGCGGTCGCCTCGTCGGTAAGGTGAGCGCCGTAGAGGAGGTTCGCCGCCTGCGTTAGCACCCAATTTGCAATCCGGTTCTTCAGGGCCATGCCAGAGGGCCTGCCGAGAAAACGAGAGCCGTAAACACAGTCTGCTTCGCCCTTCAGAATCGGTTCAATCAGAACAGCGTAATCTTCGGGATTGTACTCCAGGTCGCCATCCTGGATGATTACTATTTCTCCCGAGGCAAGCGAGAGCCCGGCGCGAATAGCCGATCCCTTTCCGGAGTTTTCCAGGAGGTGGTGAGCAATGATATGGCCGGATTGAGCACATTGATTGATCACTGCCGCGGTGCCATCGGTGGAGCCATCGTTGACCACGATGATTTCCTTCAGGCATGATTCCGGTAAGGATGACTCGTGAACACGCTTCACGACCTCGGTAAACGTCCGAAACTCGTTATATACGGGGATGATGACCGAGACTTTCATATTTTCTGCAGCACGGCGAACAGGGATTGGCCAAAAGGCGGCCGGACGTGATGCTCGATGCGTGACATGGGAGGCACCACGAGCCTGTCAAAGATTTTGATCTGCGCTGTCGACTGGGCGCTTCGCCGGAAGAGGCGGGCGTTCATCCACCAGCCGAAGAAGCCTACGGCATTCAGGTAATGGAGCTTTTTAATACGCAGTCCGGTCGAGGCGGCTAGTTTGATGACCGAGCGGCGAGTATACCGGCGATAGTGGCAGAGATTCTTGTCGATCGGGCCATAAAGACTCGGAAAAGCCGGAAGCAACAGAACAATAACGCCTCCCGGGACAAGGACCGAGGACATGCTTCGAAGCGCATCTTCATCTCTTTCGATGTGCTCCAGAACGTTCAAGCAGACGCATGAATCTGGCAGAAAGTCGCTTAAACGCTCGAAGGAGGGGGAGCCCGGTTCCGATACGTCCACCTGCAGGTTAGGTTGCTCCGGGTAGCGGGCGCTGATCCGTTCTACGCAGCTCGGGTCGATATCGAGGGCAAAGATGGCTTGGCGGTCCAGGAGGAAGCGAGTAAAATTCCCGATCCCACATCCCACCTCCACAACACGGCTGCCCAACTCTGGAAGAACAAGGCGACCCTGCCAGGCGAAGTAATTTCTAGCCAGGGTCATTTTGGCCTGATCCTCCAACGCGTACGCTGTGTGCTCGCTTATAAGTGTGACTTCATCGGACGGGTTCATTGCGATCATTCAAGCGACCACGCCACCGAGCAGAACACCACGCCAACGTGACTGCGGTTAATAGCAGGATAGCGGGGTCGACCGGGTGGCGGTATCGCGCAGAGGCAAGAGTGAGATAGGCGGGAATTGGGAACAACAAGGGAGCGATAACGACTGGACACCCATACGGATTACGGATCCCGAGGAGGAGCGCCATTCCACACCAAGCGCCTACCGCGACAAACAGATTGAACAGGAGCACGCCCCGGAACCCCCATGAGTGAATCCGGAAAAAATCTGCCAGGGGGTGAGGGGTGCCTCCGGTCCAGGTCGCAACGAACCGGTCCGCAATGAGCTGCGCTTCCATTCGGGGATGGGTTCTTACGAACTCGAGGGCTTCCCGCTCTTTCACGCGCATGTAGGCGATTTCGCCCATGCTTACGTATTTGGCACGCTCCGCAGAGTTGCTTATCGGATGGACTTCACCGGGCCGCCGGTCAGGAGCGAGTTCGTTATTGCCCACCCAAAGCTGCAGCCCGAGAACCGAACGAAAAGGGATAAACGCATGAAACACCGAGTAGTTCCGTACGGTCCAGGGAAGGCAGCAGAGGAGGGCAACGCCGACAGCGAGCGTGGGCCCAGTCCTCCACGGGCGTTCGTTGGCATGGAGGCGCCAAAACAGCCAGAGCAGGAAGGGCGGCAGAAGCAGAAGCAGCGTTGGACTGGTCATAAGAGTGACGCCCCAAAGCACTCCGTAAAGGCACCAGTTCCGGACATCGGAGCCATCGGCCAGTGTTAACGTCTTCCAAAGGATGGTGGCACACAGGAGAGCGGCGAGCGGTGCGTCCCACATGCTTTGTACCGGAAGAAGAATCGCATTGGGGAAGATCGCCCATAACCATGTCGCCCCAGCGGCAACACCGGACCCGCTCACTTGCTTCCCAACAAAATAGATCGGAATGCATGTGAGCACGGAGCAGGCAATATTTAGGGATACAGCGGCCAGGTAAGCCGAAAACGTGTAGGCTCCCCACAGTTTGAAGATAGCCGCCAGGAGGAGAGGGTAGACGGGAGCCATCCAGGCGGTCGGCCCTGTATCTACGCGCAGCGGCGAGCTGAATCCATTCCCGTGCGCCAGGGAGAATGCGATGTTGCCGGGTTCGAAAAGGAACGGGATTACACCAAGCGCCTGCTTTGGCGCACTGTGTATATACAGGAGTGCAAAACCGAGGCGGATGCAAAAGGCAACGAGGGCAATAAGCCAGAGTTTCCGGAGCGCGGCGCGAAAGACTTCCATCGGGCGATTGGGGATGGCGACGTGCCACCGGCCGAGCAGGTTTCCGACCGCCCTGCCTTACTGACTGCCCGGAGATTTTACGTGCAGGCTGTTGTGAATAGCGTAGAGGGCTAATTCCAGCCGGTCGGAAACGCCCAGTTTATCGAACACGTTGTGAAGATGGTTCTTCACGGTCTGCTCCGTAATAAACATCTTTTCGGCGATTTCCTTGTTCTTATAACCCTGTGCAATCAGAACGATAATTTCGCGTTCGCGCTGGCTAAGCTGCGCTCGCTCGCGAATGGATTTCGAGCCATTTGCCGGGGCAGGAGATACGTCCAAAGGAGAAGCAAACTGCCGAATCACGGCGGCCGTTGTATTGGAGTCCAGCCAAATTTCTCCTTCAGAAACCTTCAAGATGCTCTTTTCGATCAGGGCGGTGGACGCTTCTTTGAGTAAGATGCCAGAACAGCCGAGCTTCATTGCCTCCACAAAGTCGTCTTTGCTGTCGGCTGAAGTATACAGGAGGACCTTAGACCTGGGTGCGCGGGTTTGCAGACTACGCAAGACGGTGAGTCCGTCCACTTTCGGCAGCTTCAGATCCATTACGACGACGTCCGGGTCGAAGTGAACGGCCTTGTCGATGGCTTCGATCCCGTCCGAAGCTTCGGCGATAATTTGAATTCCCGCACTGCGGCCCAGAACGCTGCGAAGCCCTTCCAGAACAATTGGCTGGCCATCGGCGATCAGTACGCGAGTTGGCAATGTAGACATCAAGACTCCCAAGAGCTTCTAAATTAAGGCCGAATACTACTTGTGGGCCTAACGACCTAGAACTCTCCACTTTGACTAGGATTATAGTTCTAAATTGCTGATTTCACCTAGCAACTGTGAGGTCGCTTAAACAATAGCGCGCCCTACACCCTTACTATCGTCCTAAACCGGCGCTTTCTTTAGGCTGTTTCTCAATTTTTTTTGCTGATCGATCTCCCCTACTCAGCGGGGGGTAGGGACCCGAATCCTCTCTCCCCTACAATGGCTTCATGGCAAAACTGTCGATCAAAGACCTTGATTTGAAAGACAAAACGGTTTTCATACGTGTTGATTTCAATGTTCCTCTTGCCCCCGGGGGAAAGGAGATCACCAGCGACAAGCGGATTCGGGCGTCTTTACCGACGATTCAATATGCGTTAGAGCATTCGGCGGGAGTTGTTTTGGCTAGCCATCTGGGGCGTCCGAAAGGCAAGCCCAATGCGGAAATGAGTCTTGCGCCGGTTGCAACCCGCCTCAGTGAGTTGCTTGGTAAGCCCGTGACAATGGCACCTGACTGCATCGGCCCCGAGACCGTGGCGCTAAGGCCAAAAAGCGGCGAAGTCCTGCTGCTGGAGAACCTGCGCTTTCACCCGGAGGAAGAGGCCAACGATCCGGAATTTTCCCGCCAGTTGGCGTCGCTAGCCGACATCTATATTAATGATGCATTCGGCACCGCTCACCGGGCACACGCCTCAACGGTGGGAGTGGTGTCTTATCTGCCCCAAGCCGCAGCGGGATTATTGATGGACCGCGAACTGGAGTGGCTAGGCCGCGCGATTACGAATCCGGAGCGCCCCTGCATCGCGCTGCTGGGCGGTGCGAAGGTTTCGGACAAGATTGAAGTAATCCAGAACCTCGTTACGGTGGTGGACAAGTTGCTGATCGGCGGCGCCATGGCTTACACATTCCTGCGCGCCAGGAATGAGGAGACCGGAAAATCGCTGGTCGAGGAAGACAAGATTGAACTGGCACGGCAGTTATTGGCAAGTGCCGGCAGCAAGCTGGTTCTTCCGGTCGACCATGTGGTCGTGCAACAGGTAAAGCCCGGTGCGGACCATCAGGTCGTCACGGAGATCGGAGCAAACGACATCGCGGTCGACATCGGCCCCAAAACCGTGGAGGAGTACTCCAGGATCATCCGGGGAGCAAAGACGATCATCTGGAATGGGCCGATGGGCATATTTGAGATGCCGCCCTTTGACAAGGGAACCGTAGAGCTGGCCAAAGTGATCGCAGACTCGGATGCTGTTTCCATTGTTGGAGGCGGCGATTCGGAAAAGGCCATCAAGAGCGCGGGAGTTTCCGATAAGATCACGCATGTTTCTACTGGCGGCGGGGCGTCTCTCGAGTTCCTGGGCGGTACGGAGCTGCCCGGGGTGGCAGCGCTATCGGATAAATCGGCGGCGGCAGCCCAGTAGCGGGGAAGCCTCCGCCCACCGACAACATTTTCCACGCATCGTAGAAGCTCTTCGGGCCAGACTGTTCAAATTTTGAGAAGCTTCTACGAATGGCTTTGGGTCCGCAACTTCGACCTGCGGCGGATCCGGCGTGTGGTGCAGGCCTCGATTCATCCGACAGCAGTTACCGCTGCGACCTCAAAAACTCCACCATTTTCTGAGCGCAGGCTTCGGGCTGGTCCGTAGTTAGTACGTGGCCCGCATTCTCGATGATGGCAAACTGAGCGCCGCTGATGCGCTTGGCTACGACTCGACCGTTGACCATCGGGACGAGGCGGTCCTGGTCGCCGTGGACGACTAAGGTCGGGGCCTTTATTCTTGGCAGGCGGAGATATGAAGTCCACATCAGGATCGCGGCAAGTTGGTTGTAGAAGCCCTGGGAATTCCATTGGCACTGGTAACGAAGATAAAGGTCCTCCTCGATGCGCTCAATAGGAGTGGTATCGGCGTAGAGCATCGGTATGAGCGCCCGCTCCCGTTCGAGCCGTTCGGCTTTCGACCATTTGATTCCCCGAGGGCGCCTGCTAAAGTCAGGCCAACGCGAAAGAAATCCGCCGTGGGTGGTACAGCCAAGGAGAAGGCTCCGCACCCGAGCCGGATGATTGAGCGCCAGTTCCTGCGCGATCATGCCGCCCATCGAGGCTCCGACGATGTGGGCACGTTCCACTGCAGCAGCATTAAGGACCGCGACCGCATCTCGAGCCATCTGACGCATGGAGTACGGGCCTCGTGGCACGCTGCTACGCCCCATCCCGCGGTTGTCGAACAGAACGACACGGTAGTGAGGGGTGAGTGCCGGAAATACCCGGAACCACATCTCGAGCGTAAAGCTCAACCCCATGATCATCAGGACAGGATCGCCCTCGCCATGCTGCTCCCAATAAAGCGTTGCGCCTTCATTTGTTGCGTATGGCATGGTAGAGCTCTCACAGCACAAGATGTCGTACGCTAATCCGCGGAGACCACAATCGCGTGTAGGTTGATCGCTTTACTTCGCTTCAGGGAGCCAGTAGGATAGAAGAAACCCCCGGGAAATATAGAAGAAGGATTCATCTTTTTGCTGAAGCTCAAGCGTGTCGAGATTCAAGGTTTTAAATCATTTTACGACCGGACAGAGATGAAGTTTAACGGCAGCGGCATTGCTGCCGTGGTTGGGCCGAATGGATGCGGCAAATCGAACCTCAGTGACGCTATCAGCTGGGTACTGGGTGAGCAGTCCGCGAAGAGCTTGCGCGGATCCCGCATGGAAGATGTGATCTTCGCCGGGACGCGAGACAAGAAGGCGTTAAGCATGGCCTCGGTGACCATGACGCTTGTGCCGGACGAGAGGGCTCTGGTGAATGCCGTATTCAAAGCCCCCGAGCCGCCGACGGAATCGGAGGACGAGAGTCCAGAAGCCACCCAATCGATTCCCCTGAAGAACGAAGCGCAGAAAACGGCAGAGAAGGTGGGCGAGATCACGATTACTCGCCGGCTGTATCGTTCAGGGGAAAGCGAATACCTGATCAACGGCAAAACCGGGCGCCTTCGGGATATTCAGGATTTGTTCCTGGGTACAGGGCTGGGACCGGAAAGCTACGCGATCATCGAGCAGGGGCGCATCGGGCAGATTCTGAGCAACCGTCCACAGGACCGCCGCGCCCTGATTGAAGAGGCAGCGGGCATTACGAAATTCAAGACACGGAAGCGCCTGGCGGAAGCGAAGCTGGAGAGTGCAAAGCAAAATCTGGCGCGCGTCTTCGATATTTTGGAAGAGGTTACGCGCCAGGTAAATTCGCTGAAACGCCAGGCAGCCAAAACAAAACGCTATGGCGAGTTGAAGGTGGAAGCAACAGGTTATCTGAAACAGGTGCTTGTGGCAAAGTTTCAGGCGCTGGAGCGGGAAACCACGAAGGTTGCCATTGAGCTAAATCTAGCTTCCGCCGAATTGCAATCCGCACAAGAGGCGATCGGGACGCACGAGGAGCAGCAAGCGACGGTAGGCGCCGCGTTCCAAGCTACCGGGCACGAGCTACGGGAAAAGCGCAAGCAACTGGCGGACCTGCAACTGGAAGCAGAACGCGCACGGGGCCGTTTGGAATACCAGATGAAGCAGGCGCAGCAGATCGAGCAGAGGCTAGCCGCCGGTGAGCAGGAAGCGCAGCTTTTGGAACGACAGGAACGGGAGCGCGCTGCCGAATTGGAGCAGCAGTCGGCAGAACTGGAGGAGTTGGAATCGGAGTTCGCCGAAGCACGCGAGCAACTTGAGACGAAAGCAGCCGAGCGCCAGGAAGCACAGAACAGACTGGCCGAACAGGGACGCGGACTAGAATCTGCACGGCAGCAGGTCTTAAGACTCCTGGGCGAATCATCCGCATTACGAAACCGCATTACGCACGTGGAAGTGCAGCTTCAATCAGCCGATCGCGATACGGTTCGGGCCAGTACCGAGGAACAGCAATCGTCAGGCGATCTTCACCGCATCCAAGAGGCTCAGAAGCAGCTTTCGGACCGGCTGTCGGCCCGGCAAATCGAACTCACTTCGGTCACCGAACAACGCCAGGTGGTTGAAGGCGAATTACAGCAGAAACGTTCGCAACTGGGCGAGACGCGGCAGATGCTCGAGCGGTTGCGCGGTGAACATTCACGGCTGAAAGCGCGGCGCGACTCGTTGGATGAGGTGATTCAACACCGCAGCTACACGACCGATACGGTGAAGCGTCTGTTCACAGCCATTGAAAAGGGAAAAGCGCAGGATCTGCAAGTGGTTGGCGTGTTAGCCGATTTCATGGAAGCCGATCCACAGTGGGAGAAGGCGGCCGAAGAGTTCCTGCACGATGAACTAGAGTACGTGGTGGTTCGAGATTGGGTTAATGCCGAGCGAGGCATTGAGCTGATGCGTGGAGAGATTAATGGCCGGGCCACGTTTCTGGTGGAGGCTGCGGGCGAAACCGCGAGCGCCGCGGCCGAGTTGCCGGAGCCGTCTGGGGAATCGGGCCCTCTGGCGAAGCTCACCGACGTGTTGCGATTCACCAACGGCCTTTCGCGGCTCCCTCTGCAGTCTTTACCTCGCATTGCCAACTGTTATCTGACGGATGATCGCGGAACGGCGCAGGAACTCGCCGGACGCTACACTCATTGCTGGTTTCTCGCAAGCGACGGCATCAGTTATCACGGGCATGCTTTAAGCGGCGGCAAGAAGACTGGGGCCGGCCCGCTGGCACTAAAGCGCGAATTACGCGAGATCTCGCAACTGGAACAGGCGAAAGACGCCGAACTCGGCGCCACCCAGAGAAGGCTGGCGGGTCTGGAGCGGGCCGTTGCGGAGCTAACTGAAGAGATCGAGAGTCTCCGCGCGAAGCAACAGAAGGAGGAGAAAGACGTGCTGGCCCTCGATCATGAGAGCCGCAAGCTGGGGGAAGAGTCGCAGCGCGTTCAATCGCGCCTTTCCCAATCGCGTCTGGAGTTGGATCGGATCGGTCGTGATCGGGCCGTCCTTCAAGAAAGCCTACAGCGTGATCGGGATGCTCTAGAGCATGCGGAAACAGCAAGGGCCGCGCAGGAACGCGCCTTGGAAGCCGCCTGGGAAGAGCTACAAAGTTTCCAGGAAGACGCTGCGCGAACAAGCGAAGAGCATGCCATTCTGCGGGCCGAAATAGCCAGCCTTGAGGAACGGCAACGATCATTATCCGCCCACCGTTCCCGACTGGAAACGCAGATGCGTGATGTCGCTAATCGGCGCGCAAATTTGGCGCGGGAAAGCGATCGGCTCCATACAGAGCGCACACAACTTCTGGCCAACAATACGGAGACGGAAGCGAAACAGGTGCAGCTTTCCGATTCCATTGCGGAAACCGAAATCATCGTGCGGGATCTCGGAGCGCAGGAAGCCGAACTACAATCGCAGTTGTCTTCCATCGACGAGCATTTGAAGCAGCTTCGTGCGCTGGCTCACCGGGGACAGGAGCGCAAGTCGACTCTGCAGGTGGCAATCGCCAGAGCCGAGTCGGATCTGAGGCATTTGGAAGAAACCTGTTCGAAGGAACTGGAGACCACGCTCGCGCAACTTTCCAGTGATGTCGAGATTACAGCCAACGAAGAGGAAGTGGCCAATCTCGACGCCAAACACATGGACGTGCGCCGCAAAATTGAGGCGCTTGGTCCCGTAAATTCCCAGGCTCTGGAAGAATACGAAGAAGCGCAACAGCGACAGGACTTCTTGAATGCGCAGCGGCAAGACCTGCTCGATTCCATTCGCGACACCGAGAAGGCGATTCACGAGCTCGATGCTGAATCGCGGAAGCGGTTCAGCGAGGCGTTCCACATCATCAACAAGAACTTTGGGGAGATGTTCAAAACCTTGTTTGGGGGCGGAGCGGCAGAAATGCGGCTGACGGATGAAGACAACATCGCGGAGTCCGGCATTGAGATCGTGGCATCTCCTCCGGGCAAACGGTTGCAGAGCGTCCTTTTGCTTTCGGGCGGTGAAAAATCGCTGACCGCCATGGCGCTTCTGATGGGCATTTTTCAGTATCTTCCGAGCCCGTTCTGCATTCTGGACGAGGTGGATGCACCGTTGGACGAGCCGAACACAGAGAGGCTTACGCGCCTTCTGCGGGAGATGGCGGGCGAAACTCAATTTATCGTTATCACTCACTCAAAGCGAACGATGGAAGCAGCGCAATCGCTCTATGGCGTCACTATGCAAGAGCCCGGCATTTCCAAACTGGTATCGGTAAAGTTCAAAAACGGCAATGGAGTGGCGCCGCCAAGAACGCGGTCCCACACCGAGGCAGCGGCTTTGGAACCGGCCATGGCGTGAACCTGGGTTACTATGAGCCAATCGGATCATGATGGTCAAGGTAACGCTTTTATTGGTCGTGGCCGCTGGCTGCCTTCTGGGAGACGCACCACCAAAATCGATCAACCCGCAGATCGAGCAGATCGTGTCTCAAGTATCGAAAGATCGGATTGCGGCGATACAGCAGAGGCTGGGAAGCTTCGGTACGCGAAATATTTATTCGTCCACGACCGATCCCAATCATGGTATCGGCGCCGCCCGCGAGTGGATCGCGGCGCAGCTAAAAAGCTATAGCCCTAAACTGCAGGTCTCGTTCGACAAGCATCATCTCGCCAAGCAAAATACGCGGATGGTGGGAAATGTTGAAATCTGGAACGTCGTGGCGGTGCTACCTGGAACGAGCGAACCGGAGCAACACGTGATCGTCAGCGGCCATTACGACACCATAAACATGACCTACAAAACGGGTCCGGATGGAAAACGCGAACTGGATGCGGAGGCGACTGCACACGCGCCCGAAGCCCCAGGCGTCACCGACGACGGCAGCGGTACGGCAGCTGTGATGGAGTTGGCGCGCGTGATGAGCCAGTACCAGTTCCGTAAGACAATCATTTTTATTGCGTTCGCGGCCGAAGAATATGGTCTGTTTGGGAGCGGCCTATACGCGGAAGCCGCCGCCGCGAATCACGAGCAGATTGAAGGTGTCTTCAACAATGACATCATCGGGACCGATGTGACCGGCGATGGACGAACGACTAATCACTACGTAAACATCTACTCGGAGGACCCGAACGACTCCCCTTCCCGCGCGTTAGCCCGTTATATGAAGGAGATCGCTGAACGCTATCAGCCGGGGTTTGGCGTGAATCTCGTGTTTCGTCACGATCGTTTTGGACGGGGAGGTGATCACAGCCCGTTCAATGCTGCGAGTTACCCCGCCATTCGCGTGACAACGCCTAGCGAAAACTTTTCGAATCAACACACGCCCACTGATACTTTCGCTAATACTTCGCCGAGTTATACGGCTCTGGTCGCTAAAGCAAACGCAGCAGGAGTGGCTTCGCTGGCGTTGGCTCCGAAGGCTCCAACAGTCCGCACACCGCCCACGGCGGGAGGACTCTCGTTTGTTTCGCCGCTCAGTCGCGGGCCCGGCTATGACGCGGTAATGCACTGGAATAACGACAGGCCCGAACCCGATCTAGCGGGCTACACGGTCGTGATGCGTAAAACGACCGCTCCATACTGGGAGCGAGAGACGTTTGTCGGCAATGTTTCTGGGTTTACGATGCATGACGTAAATATCGATGAGGTCGTGCTGGGCGTGAAGGCCATCGATAAGAATGGGGACGAGAGTCCAGTGACAGCGTTTGTCACTCCGCCTTACAAGCAGCGGAAAATTGAGACATACTAGGTCTGCGTGAGTCGGTTAGGCCTCATGCTATAGTCTTATTTGGCGTCACGTTCCGCGTGACGCCGCCTACCCACAAACCCGGGGCGCGTAGCTCAATTGGCAGAGCAAGTGACTCTTAATCACTAGGTTGTAGGTTCGATTCCTACCGCGCTCACCATACAACAGATCAACCTGTAAAGAGCGGTGGGGTAGTGCCCTAAATCTGTGTTGCTATAGTCTTCCTTACAAACCATAAAACCGGATACCCAGGCTGAAGGAACAAAGCGTTTGAGGTGGGTGTCCAAGCAGATAGAGTGAGCTTCCGGCAACATGCTCTTTCGGTCTCGCTGATACTGACGCTCGCGCGCCCATTCCTCCTCTTTGGGGGTAGATCGAGTTCACACCGTTCCATTCGACCAGATCCAATCATCTACCGATTAGCCAGAGTATGCGAGTTTGCTTTTGGCGGCGTCGGGTTTGTTTCAGCGATTTCGCAGGGCGAGACCGATTATAGAAGGATCCTGTCCCGTCCGTCAGCAGCAGCGGATTTTGAAACAGTATTCGCTATCGGTAGCCGTCAAGCGAAGTGCTATGCGTTGGTTGGTCTTCGGCAACTGAACCGCAGGCGATTTGAGTCGTTCGCCGCGACTTTACAATCATCCAAAGCAGAGGTAGCGGTAGCCAGGGGCTGTGTAGAAATGGGCCACCCGATGGCAGAGATAGTGAATCGGATTCGCTCTAGCGTCTATTCGGGTCCGATGACCCGCGAGTTGATTCCGCCCTCAAGAGTCACACAGCCCCGCACGGCTCATCATCATGAGCAAAGCTGGATAGATCGTCTGGTGGGATTGTTTTCTCCTGTCGGACCACCTCTGCCCGATCCACCGCCCCATCCACCGGGTCCGCCGCCCCCACCGCCTCCGGCTCCGCCCCTTCCTCTTCGTTCAGCTTCGGATCGAGTATGGGCCGACAGTAATGGGCTGTGCCCCTAAATGTGTGCTTGGGAAATGCTGGTAAACAAGCGGCTTAGATGGCGAGCATTCCTGCTCAGCTTGCCAGGAACTCCAAATGCTCCCACTGTTCGGTTCACACCACGGCGATCGGAGGACTGACTTACACGTGCGATGCAGACGGCAGAAGTTGTAGAACGTAAGCCAGAGCGCAACACCACCACATGGCTCTCCCATCCTTGCTAAAGCATTCGTCAAGGGAGTGAATATGCGAATACCCTCGGCTGTGCACACTGGCTTGGCCCACCTAAGACGGAGAGTAACGTAAGGCTAATTCCTTTTAAATTTCCAGGTGTGACAAATGTCATTGTCGGAGTCGCGGTTCTGAGATAACACTGATTACATCCTGGCTGTAAAGGTTATCGTGAGATCGCAATTGTGACGTAGTCGGCCAACCAATCCTTGGTCCACGTTCTATCTTCAGCTTGGTTGTTGTCGGCTTTGTATGGCTCAGCTATTTCGACCAAGTGCGAACACGATTGCGAAGGTCTCGATCGCCGGAGCAGTAGTCTTGGCGGGGGCAATTCTTGCTCTGGCCTACACGATTGATCGGGGGCCCTGGATTACCAACGTTGGAATCGCACCAGAGCAACCGATCTTTTTTAGCCACAAGCATCACGTAAAGGACGACGGCATTGACTGCCGGTACTGTCATACCGGCGTTGAAACTTCGCAGTATGCCGGAGTGCCACCCACCGAGACCTGCATGACCTGCCATTCGGAAGTGTGGGCAAACGCATCCGCCACGCAGCCGATTCGAGATAGCTGGCAGAGCGGGAAATCCATCGAGTGGACGCGCGTCCATGATCTGCCCGACTTCGTGTATTTCAATCACAGCATTCATGTCAATAAAGGCATCGGATGCTCCACCTGCCATGGCCGGATCGACGAGATGGTCTGGACGTATAACGTCAACAAAATGTACATGGAATGGTGTCTGGACTGCCATCGCGCGCCCGAAAAATACATTCGCCCCAAATCGAAAGTTTTCGACATTACCTATGTAGCGCCTCCAAACCAGAAGGAACTTGGAACCCGACTCGTGAAGGAATATCACGTTCAAAGCCTGACGGATTGTGCGACGTGTCACCGATGAAAAACTCCACGCTAATTCCCGTAGAATCGCTGTGCCGCAAGCCGAAGCTGGACCTGGAAGGGCTTCGGAAGAAGCTGGCAGAAGGGCGCGGCCCTACGTTCTGGCGCACTTTAGATGAAGCGGCTGAAAGCGATGAGATTCGCGAATACCTGGAACAGGAGTTTCCGGGGCTCGCCGGGCAGGTACCGCAAGGCGTAGACCGGCGAAGTCTTCTCAAGGTCATGGCGGCTTCCCTGTTCATGGCAGGCGCGGCGGCATGCACCAAGCAGCCCAAAGAACTGATCGTCCCCTACGTCCGACAGCCAGAAAACGTCATCCCTGGCCTGCCTTTGTTCTACGCAACAGCAATGCCGCTGCATGGGTATGCGCGTGGCTTGCTTGTTGAGAGCCACCTGAACCGGCCAACCAAGATCGAGGGCAACCCTGACCATCCCGCCAGC
>Ga0308174_10000156_pt1 | contig 27077 bp, 27 predicted proteins | sample PhyPR2_FD_203894 | JGI IMG/M metagenome (GOLD analysis project Ga0308174, IMG submission 203894) | Soil microbial communities from UC Gill Tract Community Farm, Albany, California, United States - DLSLS.P.R2 | ecosystem: Environmental > Terrestrial > Soil > Agricultural land | place: USA... | reverse complement strand
ATCTCTTCCAACCCCGCGGCAGCTTTCTGCACATCGGGCGGGAAGTCGGCGAACTCCTGCACCTGCCGCACTTCGATCATCTCGTTTGCCGATGCCGGGCATCGCTTCGCCCATTCGATCGCTTCTTCGCGCGACTTCACCTGAATCATCCAGTAACCGCCGAGCACTTCCTTTGCTTCGGCGAAAGGGCCGTCGGTGACACGCGGCTTGCCGTCCTCGAACGTGACGCGCGCACCCATTGACGGAGGATGCAGCCCGTCCAGTGCGAGCAGCACGCCCGCCTTCTGCAGTTCTTCGTTGTACTTCATCATCGCGGCGACGGCTTCGGCGCCCGGCATCGCGCCGGGTTCGGCGCTTTCGTAGCCGCGCGGGATCATCAGCATCATGAATCGCATGAGGAGTACTCCTTTCAGATCGGTTGAAGTCGCGCGATTCTCCGCGCTCACACCTTACGACGAACGAGTCGCAAGCCAATCGACATTCGGCCCGTGCGTTCGCGCTTAGGCGTTTATCCCTAGCGGATTCCGGTTGCCTTCCGCGCGCGTCGCATCAAATAATGTAATCCATTACATCCCGTCCGCCGTCGTGGCGCGCAGCATGTCCGATACCGTTCGTTCTCGCGAAGAAGTATCGATTGCGGATGTCGCCGAACAAGCCGGCGTCTCCGTGGCGACCGTTTCGCGCGTGCTCAACGGCCACACTAACGTGCGCGAGGTGACGCGCGAGAAAGTGCGCGCCGCTGTCGCGGCGAGCGGTTACCGGATCAACGAGCTTGCGCGCAATCTGCGCACCGCAGAAAGCCGCTTGTTGCTTACCATGGTTCCCGATTTCGGGAACCCGTTCTACGCGGCCATCGTGCGCGGCATCGACAGCGTCGCGCGGCAGAACGGCTACTTCATGCTGCTGTGCGATACCGGCGCGGACCCGCTGCGCGAACGAAGCTACTTCGATCTGTTGCGCGGCCGCCGCGCGGATGGCGCCATTTGCCTCGATCCCGCCGCCGTGCAGAAGGCGCTCGCCGAGGAAGCATCGACTCTGCCGTGGGTGGCATGCTGCGAGTTCGATCCGGGCGCGGGCGTGCCGTATGTCGGCATTGATAATCATCTTGCCGCGGGGGACGTCGTGCGTTATCTGATCGGAAAGGGCCACGACCGTATCGCGCTCATCAACTCGGGGCATGGCTATCTTTATGGCCGTCAGCGGCTGGCGGGCTATCGCGATGCACTCGAAGCCGCGGGCATCGTCGCGAATCCGGCGTGGCTGATCGAACTGGACAGCCTCGACTACGACGCCGGTGAGCGTGCCGCCGCGCAACTCGCGTCGCTCGGGCGCGACCGGCCGACCGCGATCTTCGCGGTCTCGGACACGCTCGCCATCGGCGTGATGAACGGTCTGCGCGGCGCGGGCTTGCGTGTGCCGGAAGATGTCGCCGTCGCCGGTTTCGACGATATCGCCGTCGCCGCGCACGTCGATCCGCCGCTAACCACCGTCGCGCAGCCGATGCAGGCGCTCGGCGAAACGGCGGCGGGCCTGCTGCTCAAGCGCCTGCGCGATCCGCGGGCGGACGTGCCGGGCGTGCTGCTGCCGCATCGCCTCATTGAAAGAAGGAGCGCCTGACGATGAGTCTTGCCGTGGGCTTCGAAGGAATCGAAAAACAGTTCGGGCCCGTGCGCGTGCTGCACGGCGTGAGCTTCGATCTCTCGCCGGGGCGCATCTACGGACTGCTCGGCGAGAATGGCGCGGGCAAGTCCACGCTCATGAAGATTCTCGCCGGATACGAGCGCCCGAGCGCCGGCGAGGTGCTGATCGACGGCACGCGCGTCGATTTCACGAGTTCGCGTGATGCCGAACGCGCGGGCATCGTGCTGATTCACCAGGAATTGAATCTGGCGGATCACCTGAGCATCACGCAGAACATGTTTCTCGGCCATGAACTGCGCAAAGGCCTCTTCCTCGACGAACCCGCCATGCGCGACGACGCACGCGCGGCGCTGACGGACGTCGGCCTGCACAAGAATCCGGACACGAAAGTGCGCGAGCTGATCGTCGCGGAGAAGCAGCTCGTGGAGATCGGAAAGGCGATGCTGCGCAGTGCGCGCCTGCTCATCATGGACGAGCCGACCGCGACGCTCACGCCATCCGAGACGCAGCGGCTTTTTGCGCTGATGGCGCGCCTGAAGGACGCGGGCACGACCATCGTCTATATCTCGCACAAGCTAGACGAAGTGGAGCGCGTGACCGACGAAGTGATCGTGATGCGCGATGGCCGCTTCGTCGCGCGCGCCCCGACGGCCGATGTCACGCGCCAGCAAATGGCGAATCTGATGGTCGGCCGCGAGGTCTCCGACATGTTCCCGGACAAGCCGCCACTGGCCGACGACGCGCCGGTCGCGTTTCAGGTGGGAGACGCGTCGGTGACGGGCTGGGCGGAGGGCGTGAGCTTTTCGGTACGCAAGGGCGAAGTGTTCGGTTTTGCCGGGCTCGTCGGCGCGGGGCGCACGGAACTGTTCGAGGGGCTCGTCGGATTGCGGCCGATGAGTGCAGGGAGCGTCGTCATCGACGGCGAAGCGGTGAAGCTGAGAAGCCCGCGCGACGCAATGCGCCACGGCATCACGTATCTCAGCGAAGACCGCAAAGGGCGCGGCCTGCACGTGGACATGGCGCTGAAAGACAACCTCACGATGATGACGCTCGAACGCTACGCTCATCCGTTCGTCGATTCGCGGGCGGAGCGGGGCGCCCTCGCTGTCGCGATGAAGGACTTCGGCATACGCACGGGCAACGCGTCGAGCCGGGCGCGCATGCTGTCGGGCGGCAATCAGCAGAAGCTCGCGCTCGCCAAGTTCCTGCATCCCGATCCGCGCGTGATCGTGCTCGACGAACCCACGCGCGGCGTCGATGTCGGCGCGAAACGCGACATCTATTTCCTGATTCATCGCCTGGCTGCCGAAGGCCGCGCGGTGATCGTGATTTCTTCCGAGTTGATCGAACTGATCGGGCTGTGCCATCGCGTTGCGGTCATGCGCGCGGGCGAACTGGTCGCGACGCTCGGCGTGGACCTTCTGACCGAAGAGAGGTTGATCGCGCATGCGACCGGCACACACTGAAGACACCGCAAGCGAGAGCCGCTTCGCCGCCATGTCGCGGATTTTGTTGGGCATCGGGCCGCTTATCGGGCTGATTGCGCTGTGCGTCGGCGGCACGCTGCTGAACGGCGACTTCGCCACGCTCGATAACGCGATGAACGTGCTCACGCGCACGTCGTTCATCGGCATCATCGCGGTGGGAATGACGTTCGTGATCATCTCGGGCGGCATCGACTTGTCGGTGGGATCGATGGCCGCGCTCATCGCGGGCAGCATGATCTACATGATGAACGGGCTCATGCAGGGCGTGCGCGGCCACGCGGTGCCGCCGCTCGCGATTCTCGCGCTCGGCATTGTCCTCGCGCTCGTGCTGGGCGCGCTGTTCGGCCTCGCGCACGGCCTGCTGGTCACGAAGGGGCGCATCGAGCCGTTTATCGTCACGCTCGGCACGCTCGGCGTGTTTCGCGCGCTGCTGACGTGGCTCGCGGACGGCGGCGCGCTCACGCTCGACAATTCGCTCGCCGATCTCTACGGCCCCGTCTATTACGCGAGTCTCTTCGGCATACCGGTGCCTATCTGGGTGTTCGCGATCGTCGCGGCGGGCGGCGCGCTCGTGCTGAATCGCACGGTGTTCGGGCGGCACGTGCAGGCCATCGGCTCGAACGAGCAGGTCGCGCGCTATGCGGCGATTCGCGTGGACGACGTGAAGATCGCGACGTATGTGCTGCTCGGCTTGTGCGTCGCGGTCGCGACCGTGCTCTACGTGCCGCGCCTCGGATCGGCCACGCCGACGACAGGCCTGCTCTGGGAGCTCGAAGCGATTGCGGCTGTCGTGGTCGGCGGCACGGCGCTCAAGGGCGGCGAAGGGCGTGTGATCGGCACGGTCATCGGCGCCATTCTGCTGTCGGTCATTAACAATATCCTGAATCTCACGAGCATCATCAGCGTGTATCTGAACGCGGCGGTGCAGGGCGCCGTCATCATCTTCGTTGCCTTCGTGCAGCGTGGCCGCCGTTGAAACTTTCATAAAACTGGAGACATCGCCATGAAGAAAATGCTTCGCGCGCTCGGCGCATTGACGCTTGCAGCAAGCGCATCGAGCATGACATCGCTCGCGTTCGCCGCCGATAAGGTCACACTCGGCGTCGCCATTCCCACTGCCACGCACGGCTTCACCGGCGGCATCGTCTGGTGGGCGAACGAGGCGAAGAAGGAGCTGGAGAAGGCGCACCCGGATCTCAAGATCATCGTGAAGACGGCGGGCGGCGCGCCCGAGCAGGCGAACCAGTTGCAGGACCTCGTGACGGTCAACAAGATCAATGCACTCGTGATTTTCCCGTTCGAATCCGCGTCGCTCACGCAGCCGGTCGCGCAGGTGAAGAAGAAAGGCGTGTACGTGACCGTCGTGGATCGCGGCCTGACGGACACCAGCGCGCAGGACGCCTACGTGGCCGGCGACAACACCGCGTTCGGCAAGCTGCCCGCCGAGTATCTTGCGAAGACGCTGAACGGCAAAGGCGATATCGTCGCGCTGCGCGGCATTCCCACGACGCTCGACAACGAACGCTGGGCTGCGTTCGAAGGCGTGATAAAGCAGCATCCGGATATCAAGATTCTCGATGCGAAATACGCGAACTGGAATCGCGACGACGCCTTCAAGGTGATGCAGGACTATCTCACGCGCTTCAAGCATATCGACGCAGTGTGGGCTGCCGACGACGACATGATGATCGGCGTGCTGAAGGCGATCGATCAGGCGCATCGCACGGATGTCAAGGAAGTGTTCGGCGGCGCGGGATCGAAGGAAGCGGTCAAGCGCGTCATGGATGGCGACCAGCGCGTGAAGGCGGACGTTTCTTACTCGCCGAAGTTCATCTACGACGCGATCAAGCTGACCGCCGAAGCGCGCCTGAAGGGCGAGAAGCTGCCTGCGACCACCATCATTCCTTCCGTGCTCATCACGAAGGACAACGCGAAGCAGTTCTACTTCCCGAACTCGCCGTTCTAACGCGTTCGATGCATGAAGGCCGGTTCATCCGGCCTTCCTTTCTATTTCGAGGCGAAAGATGAAGACCATCAAGGGCCCCGCGATTTTTCTCGCGCAATTCATGGGCGATGGCGCGCCGTTCGATTCGCTCGCGCATCTCGCGAGATGGGCCAGGGGTCTCGGGTACGAAGGCGTTCAGGTGCCCGCCGATCCGCGTTTGATCGATCTGGAGAAGGCCGCATCGAGCGATGCGTATTGCGACGATATACGCCGCACCGCCGAGGATGCGGGCGTCGCGATCACCGAATTGTCGACGCATCTGCAAGGGCAGTTGATCGCGGTGCATCCCGCGTACGACGCGCTGTTCGACGGCTTCGCCGCGCCGCACGTGCGCGGCAATCCGCAGGCGCGCACGGAATGGGCCATTGCGCAATTGAAATTCGCGGCGGCGGCCTCGAAGCGTCTGGGGCTGAGCACGCACGTCACGTTTTCGGGCGCGCTCGCCTGGCCGTATGTGTATCCGTGGCCGCAGCGCCCGGCGGGTCTTGTCGAAGCCGCGTTCGATGAACTCGCGCAACGCTGGCGTCCCATTCTCGATGAGTTCGACCGCGCGGGCATCGACGTGTGCTACGAACTGCATCCCGGCGAAGACCTGCACGACGGCGTGACGTTCGAGCGCTTTCTCGCCGCGGTGGACGACCATCCGCGCGCGAATATCCTCTTCGATCCCAGCCACTTCGTGTTGCAGCAACTCGACTATCTCGCGTTCATCGACATCTATCACGCGCGCATCAAGGCGTTTCATGTGAAGGACGCCGAGTTCCGGCCCAACGGCCGGCAAGGCGTGTACGGCGGGTATTCGGGATGGGTGGATCGCGCGGGGCGCTTTCGTTCGCTCGGCGATGGACAGATCGACTTCAAGGCGATCTTCTCGAAGATGGCGCAATACGATTTTCCGGGCTGGGCCGTGCTCGAATGGGAATGCGCGCTGAAGCATCCGGAAGACGGCGCGCGCGAAGGCGCTGTGTTCATCCGCGATCACATCATTCGCGTGGCCGAACGCCCCTTCGACGACTTCGCCGGCAGCGGCGCGAGCCGCGAGCAGATGCGCGGCGTGCTGGGAATCGGTGGCGCCGGAGAAACGCGATGAAGCGCGTGCGGCTGGGCATGGTCGGCGGCGGCGAGGGCGCATTCATCGGCGCGGTGCATCGCATGGCGGCGCGGCTCGATGACCGGTACGAGCTCGTGGCGGGCGCGTTGTCGTCGGATGCGAAGCGGGCGGCGTCGAGCGCGGCGGCCATCGGCTTGTCGCGCAGTTACGACGATTATCGTGAGATGGCGCGCACCGAAGCCGGGCGCTCGGACGGCATCGAAGCGGTGGCGATCGTCACGCCGAATCACCTTCACGCGCCGGTTGCGAGCGCGTTTCTGAACGCGGGCATCCACGTGATCTGCGACAAGCCGCTTGCCGTATCGCTCGATGAAGGCGAGGCGCTCGCGAAGCTGGCGCGCGACAAGGGGCTCGTGTTCGCGGTGACGTACACGTACACCGGTTATCCGCTGGCGCGCCATGCACGCGCGATGGTGCGGCAGGGATTGCTCGGCGAGATTCGCGTCGTGCAGGTGGAGTACGCGCAGGATTGGCTCTCGCTGCCCGTCGAGACGCAGGCGAATCGCCAGGCCGTGTGGCGCACGGATCCCGCGCTCGCGGGGCCGGCCGGTTGTCTCGGCGACATCGGCACGCACGCGTATCAGCTTGCCGAGTACGTGACGGGAATGCGGCCGTCCGAGTTGTCGGCGGAAGTGACGACGTTCGTGCCGGGCCGACGCGTCGACGATCACGTGCAGGCGATGCTGCGCTATGCGAGCGGCGCGCGCGGCATGCTGTGGGCAAGTCAGGTCGCGGCCGGCGCGGAGAACGCATTGCGGCTGCGTGTTTATGGCGACAAGGCCGGTCTGAAGTTCGATCAGGAATCGCCGAACGAATTGTGGTTCACCCCGGTGGGCGGCGCGTCGCAGCGCATTACGCGCGGGCGCGTGCAAAGCCCCGAAGCACAGCATGCGACGCGCGTGCCGGCGGGGCATCCGGAAGGGTATGTCGAAGCGTTCGCGCAGCTTTATACGGACGCGGCGGCCTGCATCGCGAGTGGAACCACGCAACGGGACGACGCGCTGACCACGGTGGAGGATGGAGTCGCGGGGTTGCGGTTCGTGGAGGCGGTGTTGCGCAGTAGTGGGGCGGACGGCCGCTGGGTGAGCGTCGATTGAATAAAAAACGGGGCGGCCCAAAGCCGCCCCGTTCAACCCGCCATTCAGTCAATCACGCCCAGTTCGCGTGAAAACTTCCGGCCTTGTCTGTGCGCTCGAAAGTATGCGCGCCAAAGAAGTCCCGCTGCGCCTGTACGAGGTTTGCCGGCAGCCGCTCGGAGCGATAGCTGTCGAAATACGCAACAGCCGACGAGAACGCCGGCACCGGCACGCCCGCCTTTATCGCCGCGACCACGACATCACGCAGCGCATCCTGGTACTTCGCCGCGATATCGCTGAAATACGGATCGAGCAGCAGATTCGCGAGCGCGGCATTCTTCTCATACGCGTCGGTGATCTTCTGCAGGAAGCGCGCGCGGATAATGCAGCCCGCGCGGAAAATCTTCGCAATCTGACCGTACTGCAGGTTCCAGTTGTATTCGTCCGATGCCGCGCGCAACTGCGCGAAACCCTGCGCATACGACACGATCTTGCTCAGATACAACGCACGCCGCACCGCTTCGATGAACGCCTCGCGATCGCCTTCGAACTTCGGCGACGGCCCGGACAGCACCTTGCTCGCCGCCACGCGCTGATCCTTCAGCGACGACAGCACGCGTGCGAACACCGCTTCGGTAATCAGCGGCAGCGGAGCGCCAAGGTCCAGCGCGTTCTGGCTCGTCCACTTGCCCGTGCCCTTTTGCGCCGCGCGGTCCAGAATGACATCGACGAGATCCTGGCCGGTTTCATCGTCTTTCTTCGAGAAAATCTTCGACGTGATTTCAATCAGATAGCTGTCGAGTTCGCCCTGATTCCACTCGACATACACCTTGCCGAGTTCTTCGTTCGAAAGACCCGCGACGCGCTTCAGCACGTCGTAGCTCTCCGCGATCAACTGCATGTCGCCGTACTCGATGCCGTTGTGCACCATCTTCACGAAGTGGCCCGCGCCGTCCGGCCCCATGTACGCGACGCAGGGCTCGCCGTCCGGCGCCTTGGCCGCGATTTCAGTGAGGATCGGCGCGACGAGTTCGTAGGCTTCCTTCTGGCCGCCCGGCATGATCGACGGGCCTTTTAGCGCGCCTTCCTCGCCGCCCGAGACACCCGTCCCGATGAAATGCAGGCCCGACTTCGCGAGATCCTGATTGCGGCGGATAGTATCGGTGAAATGCGTGTTGCCGCCGTCGATCAGAATGTCGCCCTTTTCCAGCAGCGGACGCAGCGAGGCGATGGTTTCGTCGGTGCCTGCGCCGGCCTTCACCATCATCAGGATGCGGCGCGGCGTTTCGAGCGATTGAACGAACTCTTCGAGCGTGTACGTCGGCACGAGCTTTTTGTCGGGATGTTCGGCAATCAGTTCGTCGGTTTTGGCGCGGCTGCGGTTGTAGACCGAAACGGCGTGTCCGCGGCTCTCGATGTTCAAGGCCAGATTGCGGCCCATGACGGCGAGGCCTACTACGCCGATAGCTTGTTTGCTCATGCTTGATCTCCAATGACCGAAGCGCTCGCGGCTCGTGGCGCGGGCGCTCCGGGGTAAAAACGTGTCGATGGATGCGGCGCTCGCGCGCTGAAGAGGTCGTCCTCAATGTTCGACGCGCGCGGTATTGGCTCGATGGCCGCTGTCGCCGGGCCTGCCGGCGCGGTCGATGCGCGAGCGCAGACCGCCCGAATTTACCACTTTGAGCCGCATCCGGCAGCGTGCGCGATCAAGCAGAGCCGCACGCGCGCGCATAGAATGAACGCCCGCAACCCGCGCGCCCAACCCGAGGCCACGCACCGAACCTACATGCCGCTTTCCCGGCGCACGCGAGCGCATCACTATTCGGTCTATGTCGTCGAGCTCTCGGACGCGGTCTGGAACGAGGCGCGCTTTCGTCGCGCGAATCCGGACTACATGCTCAGCAAGCCGTTCGTGTATGTCGGTATGACCGGCGTCGACCCGGACGTGCGCTTCGACAAGCATAAGGCCGGCATTCAGTCGAACCGCTACGTGCGGGAATTCGGGCTTCGGCTGCTGCCGCATCTTTATGAGATGTACAACCCGATGCCCTACGAGGGCGCGCGCGACATGGAAGTGGAACTCGCCATCGGCCTGCGCGAAGCGGGCTATGGCGTCTGGCAGGCATAACGGCGAACATCGCACACGGAGCGAGACATGCGGATTCTGGTAGTGGGCGCGGGGGCCATCGGCGGATATTTCGGGGCGCGGCTGCTCGAAGCGGGCAGGGACGTGACGTTTCTCGTGCGCGAGCGGCGCGCCGAGCGGCTGCGCGAAGGCGGGCTGAGCGTGCGCAGCCCCGAGGGCGATCTGACTTTCAACGATCCGCCGATTCTGACCGCTCGCGATCTCGAAGAGCCTTTCGATCTCATTCTGCTCAGTTGCAAAGCCTACGATCTGCAAGGCGCGATTGATTCGTTCGCGCCGGCCGTCGGCCCCGGCACCGCGATCCTGCCGCTTTTGAACGGCATGGGCCATCTCGATGCGCTCGACGCACGTTTCGGTCCCGGCAAGGTGCTCGGCGGCCAATGCGTGATCGCCGCGACGCTCGATGCGCAGGGCGCGATCGTTCATCTGAACACGTTGCAGTCGATGACCATCGGCGAGCGCGCGGGCGGACGATCGGCGCGCATCGACGCCATCGCGGAGCAGTTGAGCGGCGCGCGCTTCGAACTGAAAGTGAGCGACGACATCCTTCAGTCGATGTGGGACAAGTGGGTGTTTCTCGCGACGCTCGCGAGCGGAACGTGCCTGATGCGCGCGCCCGTCGGCGACATCGTGGCTGCGCCGGGCGGCGAGGCGCTGCTTCAAGGTCTCTTCGACGAATGCCGCGAGATTGCCGCCGGCAACGGTCACGCACCCGGCGATGCAGTGCTCGCGCGGGCCCGTGGCTTCTTCTCGGATCGCGGCTCGCTGATGACGGCGTCGATGCTGCGCGACATCGAAAACAATGCGCCCATCGAGGCGGATCATATCGTCGGCGATCTGCTGTCGCGGCGGCGCGCGACGGTGAACGGCGCGTCGGTGCTCGGCGTCGCTTATGCGCATCTGAAGGCGTATGAGGCGCGGCGGGAACGTGAATCGAAAGCCTGAACGGTTCGCACGCATCGGTCGTCACGCGGCTTCACGCTCTCCGCTTCTTCGCTTTCATCGCGCGCCATGCTTCAGGATTCGACACCCCGTCCGACGGTCGCCGACCTCTTTTTCGGCTTTCTGACACTCGGCCTCACGGCTTTCGGCGGCGCGTTGCCGCTCGCGCGGCGCGAGATCGTCGAGCGCCGCAAGTGGCTCGACGCGGACGCCTTCACCGATCTTCTCGGCCTCTGCCAGTTTCTGCCGGGCGGAAATGTCATCAATTTGTCGGTCGCCATCGGGATGCGCTTTCGTGGCGTGCCGGGCGCGCTCGCGGGCCTGCTCGGGCTGCTGGTCGGGCCGTCGCTGATCGTGATCGGGCTCGGCGTCATTTATCAGCGCACGCATCAGGACCCGCGCATCGCGCATCTGTTCGCGGGGCTCGCGGCGGCGGCGGCGGGGCTGCTCATCGCGATGGCCGTCAAGATTCTTTGGCCGCTGCGCAAGAAGCCGGAGGCCGCGGTGATTGCGTGCGTGATGTTCGCGGCCATCGCGCTGTTGCGCACGCCGCTTCTCCCGTCGATGCTCGTGCTCACGCCGATTTCCGTGCTGATCGCCTGGAAGGTGCGCCGATGAAAGACGATCTGTTTTCGCTCGCCGGGATCTTCAGTCAGTTGTCGCTGCTCGCGTTCGGCGGCGGCAACACCATCCTGCCGGAGATGCAGCGCCAGGTCGTGCAGGTTCACCACTGGATGACGAAGGCCGATTTCTCCGCGCTCTTCGCGCTCGCGCAGGCCGCGCCGGGGCCGAACATGATGGTCGTCACGCTGATCGGCTGGCACGTGGCGGGTTGGCCGGGCGTGCTGATAACGTCGATCGCGAAGTTCGGGCCGTCTTCGCTCGTGACGATTGCGGCGCTGCACGCGTGGGAGCGCTTCAAGGACCGTCCGTGGCGGCGCTACGTGCAGCTCGGCCTCGCACCGATCACCGTCGGGCTCGTCGCGGCCAGTGCGCTGTTGATCGCCGAGGCGTCGGATCGGACGTGGGTGCTTGTCGGCGTCACGGGAATCGTCGCCCTGCTGTCTTACAGGACGAAGCTGCATCCGCTATGGCTGCTGGCAGGCGGCGCGTTGATCGGCCTCACGGGTTTCGGGCAATAGCGGCTAGCTGGCAGGTTTTCTGCTGAACGCACAACACGAAAGCAGCGAGGAACGCGCCATGACCATGACCACCGAATACGCGAAGACAGCGCCCGAGCGCAGCGAAGTCGACGCGATGACCGGTCCGACCGTCGTCGAGTTCGGCACCGACTGGTGCGGCTTTTGCCGGGCCGCGCAGCCGCTGATTGCGCAGGCGTTCCAGTCGCATCGCGGCGTGCATCACATCAAGATCGAGGATGGCAGCGGCCGCCCGCTCGGCCGATCCTTCCGCGTCAAGCTCTGGCCGACGCTCATCTTCATGCTCGGCGGCAAGGAAGTCGCGCGTCTCGTGCGCCCCGGCGATGTCGGAGAAATTCGCGACGCGCTCGCACTCATCGACGAGCCGCTCGCTCAATAGAACGGTGCTCAGGGTTATCGCTTAAAGTCATCGCTCGAGTGAACTTGTATGATAACCCGATGACCCTACAAGCCGCCTCGCCTCGCATGTTCGAGAAGATTCCGCCGCGCGCCCTGTCGGATTCGGTCGCGCAGCAATTGCAGAAGCTCATTGAGAAGGGCAGCTTCGCCGCGACGGGCAAGCTGCCGAGCGAAGCCGTGCTCGCGCAGGAGTTCGGCGTGAGCCGCACGGTGATCCGCGAGGCAATTTCGCGGCTCAAGAACGAGGGCATGGTCGAGCCGCGGCAGGGCAGCGGCGTGTTTATCGTCGAGCGCGCGGGTATCCGGCCGTTGCGCATTGATTACGCGCAGGCCGTCGAGCCGGGCGCGGTCGTGCAGATTCTCGCGTTGCGGCGCGCGATCGAAGCCGAAGTCGCATCCGAAGCCGCGACGCGCCGCACCGATGCGCAGATGCACGCCATCGACGCCGCGCTCGCCCGCATCGGGGACGCCGTGCGCGAAGGCCGCGACGGTGTCGCGGAGGATGTCGCGTTTCATCGCGAGATCGCGAATGCCACGGGCAACCCGTACTTTCTGAAGACGCTCGCCTTTCTGAATCAGTATCTCGAAGCCGGCACGCTGGTTACGCGCCGCAACGAAGCGCTGCGCGAGGACTTCTCGCGGCAGGTTCGCGAGGAGCACGCCGCGATTGCCGACGCCATCCGCGCGGGCGACGCCGTTGCCGCGCGCAGTGCGGCGCAGACGCATCTCACCAACGCCGCGCGCCGTCTCGCGGAAGCCGGCATCCGCTAACTTTCACTTGAAGAGAAAAGCCATGTCCAGAAACGTGGGAGTCATCGGGTTGGGCGCAATGGGATTGGGCGTCGCGCGCTCGCTGTTGCGCGCGGGCTTCGCCGTCCATGCGTGCGACGTGCGGCGGGAAGTGCTCGACGCGTTCGCCGCGGAAGGCGGCATCGCGTGCGCGTCGACGGCGGAACTGGGCGGCAAGTGCGATGTCGTCGTCACGCTGGTGGTCAATGCGGCGCAAACGGAAGCCGTGCTGTTCGGCCAGGAAAGCGAAGGCGGCCAGGGCGGCGCGGTCGCCGCGATGAAGCCCGGCAGTGTCGTGCTGGCCTGCGCGACGGTCGCGCCCGGCTTCGCGGCGGCGCTCGGCAAGCGCGTCGAAGCGGCGGGCGTGCTCTTGCTCGACGCGCCGGTTTCGGGCGGCGCGGCGAAGGCCGCATCCGGCGAAATGACGATGATGACGTCCGGTCCGGCCGCCGCCTACGCCGCGTGCGAGGACGTGCTCGAAGCGATCGCCGGAAAGGTTTATCGGCTGGGCGAGGCGCACGGCGCGGGCTCGAAGGTCAAGATCATCAATCAGTTGCTGGCGGGCGTGCATATCGCGGCGGCAGCCGAGGCCATGGCGCTCGGCCTGCGCGAAGGCGTCGATCCGGACGCGCTGTACGACGTCATCACGCACAGCGCGGGCAATTCGTGGATGTTCGAGAACCGCGTGCCGCACATTCTGGCGGGCGATTACACGCCGCTTTCCGCCGTCGATATTTTCGTGAAGGATCTCGGCCTCGTGCTCGACACGGCGCGCACGTCGAAGTTTCCGCTCCCGCTTTCGGCGGCGGCGCACCAGATGTTCATGATGGCGTCGACGGCCGGCCACGGCGGCGAGGACGATTCGGCGGTCATCAAGATTTTTCCGGGCATCGACGTCCCGAACGGAGCGCAATGATGGCGCAGCCGCTGCAAGGTTCACTGCTGGGTTGCATCGCCGACGACTTCACCGGCGCAACCGATCTCGCGAACATGCTCGTGCGCGGCGGCATGCGCACGGTGCAGAGCATCGGCGTGCCGGAGGCGGGCGCGCGGATCGAAGCGGACGCGCTCATCGTGGCGCTGAAGTCGCGCACCATTCCCGCCGATGACGCCGTGCGCCAGTCGCTCGCCGCGCTCGAATGGCTGCGCGCGCAGGGCTGCCGCCAGTTCATCTTCAAATATTGCTCGACGTTCGATTCCACCGACCACGGCAACATCGGCCCGGTCGCGGATGCGTTGCTCGACGCGCTGCAAGACGACTTCACCATTGCGTGCCCCGCGTTTCCCGAGAATGGCCGCACGGTCTATCGCGGCTATCTCTTCGTGGGCGACGCGCTGCTCGACGAATCCGGCATGGAGAATCATCCGCTTACGCCGATGACCGATCCGAACCTCGTGCGCGTTTTGCAGCGTCAGACGCGCTCGAAAGTCGGGCTGATCCGCTACGACACGATTGCGCGAGGCGCGGACGCGATCCGTGCGCGCATCGGCGAATTGAAGCGCGACGGCGTGCGCCTCGCTATCGCCGACGCCATCTCGGACGCCGATCTTCATGTGCTCGGTGAAGCGTGCCGCGAGCTGAGTCTGATTACCGGCGGTTCGGGCATCGCACTCGGACTGCCGCGGAATTTCCGTGCGGCGAACCTGCTCGCGCACGCGGAACACGCCGCGGATCTGCCGAAGATCGAGGGAAAGGCGGTCGTGCTGGCGGGCAGTGCGTCGAAGGCGACGAATGCCCAAGTCGCCGAATGGCGCGCGTCGGAGCCGAGTTTTCGGATCGATCCGCTGGCGCTTGCGCGCGGCGAGCCGGTCGTCGATCAGGCGGTGGATTTCGCGCGCAATCAGACCGCGCTGATCTACGCGACTTCATCGCCCGATGAAGTGAAGGCCGTGCAGAAGGAACTGGGCGTCGAGCGCGCGGGGCAACTGGTCGAGCAGGCGCTCGCGGCCATCGCTCGCCGGTTGCGGGATGAAGGCGTGCGCAAGTTCGTCGTCGCGGGTGGCGAAACATCGGGCGCGGTCGTGCAGGCGCTGGGCGTGCGCGCGCTGCGCATCGGGCCGCAGATCGATCCGGGCGTACCCGCGACGCAATCCATCGCCGCGAACGGCGACGCACCGCTCGCACTCGCGCTCAAGTCCGGCAATTTCGGCGCGACCGATTTCTTTTCGAAGGCACTGAAGGCACTTTGATGGCATCGAACGAAAGCGCAATCCGCGAGGAAATCTGCGTGACGGGCAAAAGCCTGTACGAACGCCGCTACACGGTCGGCAGCGCGGGCAACATCAGCGCGCGGCTCGACGACGGCTGGCTCATCACGCCTACCGACGCGTGCCTCGGCCGGCTCGATCCGAACGACATCGCGAAGGTCGGCTTGCAGGGCGATCACGTGTCGGGCGGCCGGCCGTCCAAGACGCTCGCGCTGCATCGCCGCATCTACGAAAACAACGCCGACGCGCGCGGCGTCGTGCATACGCATTCCACGCACCTCGTCGCGCTGACGCTTGCGGGCGTCTGGACGAACGACGACGTGCTGCCGCCCATCACGCCGTATTACGTGATGAAAGTCGGTCACGTGCCGCTCATTCGTTATCGCCGGCCGGGCGATCCGGCTGTCGCGGAGGAAGTGGCGGCGCTGGCGTCGAAGGTGCGCGCAGTGCTGCTGGAGCGCCTCGGACCGGTCGTGTGGGAGCGTTCGGTGTCGCAGGCGTCGTATGCGCTCGAAGAACTGGAAGAAACCGCGCAACTCTATCTTTCGACGACACCCGCGCCCGCGCCGCTGCCCGACGCCGCCATAGACGAATTGCGGTCGGTATTCGGCGCGCGCTGGTAGCCGATCCGCACACGACACCGCCCCAAGGAGACAGAACCAATGCCCCGCTTCGCCGCCAATCTGACGATGATGTACACGGAACACGCGTTCCTCGACCGCTTCGCCGCCGCCGCGAAGGACGGCTTCAAGGCGGTGGAATTCCTGTTTCCGTACGATTTCTCCGCCGCCGATATCCAGTCGCGCCTGTCCGACAACGGCCTCACGCAAGCGCTCTTCAACGCGCCGCCGGGCGACTGGTCGGCGGGCGAGCGCGGTATTGCGTCGTTGCCGGGCCGCGAGGACGAATTCAGGCAGAGCGTCGACCAGGCGCTGGAATATACGGCGGCGCTGGGCAACAGGAAGCTGCATGTGATGGCAGGTCTGATTGCGCCGGATCAGGCGCGCGACGAGCATCGCGCGGTGTATCTGAAGAATCTGGACTATGCGGCGAAGGCGGCGCAAGCAGCAGGAATCGGCGTTGTCATCGAGCCGATCAACACGCGCGATATCCCCGGTTTCTTCCTGAACCGTCAGGACGAAGCGCAGGCCGTTTGCGAGGAAATCGGCGCGCCGAATCTGCAGGTGCAGTTCGATATCTATCACTGCCAGATCGTCGAAGGCGATATCGCCGTCAAGCTCAAGCGCGACATGAAGCGGACGAACGCGGGCATCGGACATATTCAGATTGCCGGCGTGCCGGACCGCAACGAGCCGGATGTCGGCGAACTGAACTACCCTTACTTGTTCGATCTGATCGATTCGCTCGGCTACGACGGCTACATCGGCTGCGAATACCGGCCGAAAGCGGGCACGTCCGACGGCCTCGGCTGGCTCAAGCCCTATCTTTGATTCCGGAGCGTAGCCATGAAAATTCTCATCACCGGCGGCGCGGGATTCCTCGGTCAGCGGCTCGCCAGGCGTCTACTCGAACGCGGCCAACTCAACGGCGAGCCCGTCACGGAATTGCTGCTTCTCGACGTGGCGCGTCCCGGCGACGCGAGCCTTCTCACAGACCCGCGCGTGCGTGCCGAAACCGGCGACATCTCGGACGCCGCCGTGCTCGCACGTTTCATCGACACGAACACGCACGCAATCTTTCATCTCGCCGCAATCGTCTCCGGTCAGGCGGAGGCGGATTTCGACCTCGGCATGCGGATCAATCTCGACGCATCGCGCGCGCTGCTCGAAGCGTGCCGCGCGGCCGGGCACGCCCCGCGCGTCGTGTTCACGAGTTCGGTGGCGGTGTACGGCGGCACGCTGCCGGACGTCGTGCAGGACGACACCGCGCTCAATCCGCAATCGTCGTATGGAACGCAGAAGGCCATTGCGGAGTTGCTGCTGTGCGATTACTCGCGGCGCGGTTTCGTCGATGGCCGCGTGCTGCGGCTGCCCACCATCAGCGTGAGGCCGGGCAAGCCGAACGCGGCAGCGTCCTCGTTTGCGAGCGGGATCATTCGCGAGCCGCTGAACGGCGAGCGCTCGACCTGTCCGGTCGATGGCGAGACGCGCCTGTGGCTGCTGTCACCGAAAAGCGCGATTGATGCGCTGATCGCGGGCTGTCAGCTCGACCGCGCGGCGCTCGGCAACCGGCCGGTCGTCAATCTGCCGGGCTTGTCGGTGAGCGTCAACGAGATGGTCGCGGCGCTGCGAGAAGTGGCCGGCGAGGAAGCTGTCGCGCGCATCGACTGGCAGCGCGACGAGCGTATCGAGAAGATCGTCGGTAGCTGGCCCGGCGCGTGGAATACGTCGCGCGCCCAACAATTGGGACTCTTGGGCGATACCTCTTTCGCCGATGTGATCCGCGCCTATCTCGCGGAACAGCGCGCGTAATAATGCAAGCCGGACGTAAGCCCCGTGCGCCGCACGGTGTCATGCTTACGTCCGCATTTCCGCGCTACACTCATCTCTTAAATGTGACGAAGGCCGCATTGGACCACGGGCGACCGCACGCCCGTGCCTCCCTCTAGCCGGCGGTTTTTCGGTGGCTTAAGGTGAGCCTGTCATCGGCCCATCGTCGTCCACGCTCGGTTGATTGCCGACTTCACGCACCAGGCGTCTTCGTCACGTCAATATGCCATCGCGCATGCGGGAGACTCCCATGTTGCTCCATCAGCTAGTCGATCGCTTCGGCCCCGCGATCGTTTTCGTCAACGTCATGGGGTCGGCGCTCGGGCTGCCCGTGCCCGCCATGCCGACAATGATCATCGTCGGCGCGTCCATCGCGTTGATGGCGGTAAACGGTGCGGCGTTCTGGCCGCCGCTGCTCGGCGTGCTGTGCGTCGCGGTGGCGGGCGGCGTGCTCGGCGATCTCGTCTGGTTCCAGGGCGGGCGCAAGTACGGCGACCGCACGCTAAAGACCATCTGCAAGCTGTCGCTTTCGCGCGATACGTGCGTGAAGAAGACCGAGCGCTTCTTCGGCCGCTGGGGCGTGCGCGTTCTGCTGGTCGCGAAATTCATCCCGGGGCTGTCGCTCGTTTCGGTGCCGCTCGCGGGTGCGATGGGCGTGCGCTTGCGCAGCTTCATCGTGCACGATGGTGCGGGCATTGCGCTCTGGGGCGTCGTCGGGTTGACCGTGGGTGTGGTGTTTGCTGCCGAACTCGAAATGGTCTTCGCGATGATCTCGCGGCTCGGACGACAGGCGGGGATGGTGGTCGCGGTGCTGCTCGCGATCTACGTGACGTATCGCTGGTGGCGACGCCGCGCGCTGATGGCGACGCTGGAGAAAGCGCGCATCACCGTGGACGATCTCTACGCGCTCATGAACGGCGATCCGCTGCCCGTGATCTTCGACATCCGCTCGCCGGAGAAGCGCATGCTCGACCCGTTCACGATTCCCGGTGCGCTTTTTGCGGACGAGCGCGAGTTGCAGAAGATCATCGAAAGCTACGACAAGACGCGCAAGCTCGTGATCTATTGCTCGTGCCCAAACGAAGTATCCGCCGCGTGGATGGCGAAGACCTTGCGCAACGCGGGCTTTCACGACGTGGTGCCGCTCACGGGCGGGCTCGACGCGTGGCGGCTCGCAGGCTTCGAAGTGGCGAGATTGACGGAGTTCGGCGAGATCGTCGCGTCGAGCCCGGAAGAAGCGGAGCAAATGGCGGCCACCTGCTCGCTGCCACTGACACAACAGGCTGTAACGGCGTCGGCGGGGCCGGCGTCGTCCTTGCATGAACCGGGATTACCACACGGAGATCGCGCATGAGCAGTACCCCCAACGGTGAGCACGGACAGTCGATGCCGAATGTCGTCGCGTGGCGTCCCGGCATGCCGCCGCCGGACGATTCGGGTGCGGAAGCGGCGGGCGCGAACGTGCCCGCAGCCGATGCCGAAAACGCGCCGTTCTCGCCGCTGCACACGCGTTCGCACCAGATGTTTCCCCGGCTCACCGACGAGGAAATCCGCCGCATGACGCGCTTCGGCACGGCGGCGCGCTGGCGCGCGGGCGAGTGGCTGTTCCGTACGGGCGAAGTCGGGCGCGGCATGGTGGTCGTGCTGAAGGGACTGGTGCGCGTCACCCGGCGCGATGCGCTCGGCAAGACGCATGTCGTCGTCGAGCATGGCGCGGGGCACTTTCTGGCCGAAGTCGCGCAACTGTCAGGCAAGCCGTGTCTCGTGGATGGCATGGCCGCCGACGATGTCGAAGGCATCGTGATCCCGCCCGAGCGGCTGCGCGCGCTGCTCGTCGCCGAAGCAGAGCTGGGCGAGCGCATCATGCGCGCGCTGATTCTGCGGCGCGTCGGCCTGATCGAAAAAGGTAGCGGGCCGGTGCTGCTCGGCCAGTCGGACGATGGCCGGCTCGTCGCGCTGCAAGGCTTTCTGAGGCGCAACGGTTATCCGCATACGGTTATCGACGCATGCTCGGACCCGGACGCCATCGCGCTGCTCGAACGCATCTCGGCCTCGACCGCCGATTTCCCGCTCGTGATCTGTCCGGACGGCACCGTGCTGCGCGCCCCGACCGAGAATCAGGTCGCGACGCAGCTCGGCTGGCTGCCGGAGTTCGATTCGAACCATGTCTATGACGTAGCGATTGTCGGCGCGGGGCCCGCCGGTCTCGCGACGGCGGTGTATGCGGCCTCCGAAGGTCTGTCGGTGGCGGTATTCGATTGCCGCGCGCCGGGCGGTCAGGCGGGCGCGAGTTCGCGCATCGAAAATTATCTCGGCTTTCCGACGGGCATTTCGGGGCAGGCCCTCGCGGGCCGCGCGTTCGTGCAGGCGCAGAAATTCGGCGCGCATATCGCCATTCCGACGCGCATCAAGGCGCTGCACTGCGGCGAGTCACCAATTCAGATCGAGCTGGAAAACGGCAAGCGCGTGACGACGCAGACGGTTGTTATCGCCTCGGGCGCGGCCTACCGGCGTCCGGCTATCGAAGGGCTCGAGCGCTACGAAGGGCGCGGCACGTACTACTGGGCGTCGCCGGTCGAGGCGAAGCTGTGCAAGAACGCGGAAGTGGTGCTTGTCGGCGGCGGCAATTCCGCGGGGCAGGCGGCGGTGTACCTCGCATCCCATGCAAAGCACGTCGACGTGCTGATTCGCGGCGCGGGGCTTGCGGCGAGCATGTCGCATTATCTGGTCGAGCGTATCGGCTCGCTTCCGAACGTGACCGTGCGCACGCACACGCAGATCGTTTCGCTCGAAGGCGATGACCGCGTGCTCACCGCCATCAACTGCAAGACGGCGGATGGGCCGCTCAGGCTCGAATCGCGGCATCTGTTCCTCTTCACCGGCGCGGACCCGAATACGGACTGGCTGCGCGATTGCAGCGTGAACGTGGATGGCAAAGGCTTCGTGCTGACCGGTCCCGAGGCCCACGAAGGGCGCACGCAAGGCGTCATGGGGCTGGAAACGAGCGTGCCCGGCGTGTTCGCCATTGGCGACGTCCGGTCGACTTCGACCAAGCGCGTCGCCGCTGCGGTGGGCGAGGGCGCGGCGGTCGTCTCGCAGATTCACGCGCTGCTTGCGCAGCGGGAGGCGCTGGCCGTCCCGGCGACGTGAACGCGTGAGTTTTGCGCGGCCTCACGCTTGCGCCGGAAAGCGGAGGGTGAATTCAATCCATCCGTCCGCCGTGCAGTCCGCCGATGCGCTTCCGCCGTGCATCCGCATGATCGCCTGGACGATGGAGAGCCCAAGCCCGCTCGATTCCGTCGATTGGCTTCGCGCCGCATCCCCGCGATAAAAGCGGTCGAAGAGCCGCGCGAGCTCTTCCGTTCGGACAGGGGCGCCGCAATTGCCCACCACGATGTACGCGCCCTGCGCATCCGCCTGACCGGTGAGCCGCACGACGGTGCCCGCCGTCGCATAGCGCACGGCGTTCACCACGACATTGCCGATTGCGCGCCGGCACATGATCGGATTCGCGAGCAGGTGGCCGTGGGCGTCGATATCGAACGTAATGCGGCGCTCGTCCGCGATACCTTCGAAATACGCCGCGATGGTCTGCAGTTCCTCGCGCAGATCGAGCCGCTCGCGCTCGATAGGCTGCTGCCCGTGATCCGCCTGCGCAAGAAAGAGAATGTTCTGCGCAATGCGCGCAATCCGCTCCAGTTCTTCCAGATTCGATTCGAGCACGCTGCGATACTCCGGCACGCTGCGCTCGTGCGCGAGCGTCACCTGCGTCTCGCCGATCAGGACGCCGATCGGTGTGCGCAGTTCGTGCGCGAGGTCCGCCGAGAACTGCAACAGCCGTTCGTAGCCGTTCTCCAGACGATCCAGCATTGCGTTGAATGACGCCGCGAGGCTCTGCAATTCCGTCGGCGCATGCGCGACATCGAGGCGCGCGGACATGCGGTTCGGCGTGATTTCGGCGGCTTTGTCAGCCATCAGTCTGAGCGGCATGAGGCCGCGGCTCGTGACCCAGTAAGCAAGCAGCATCGTGACGAGGGCCGCGCCGATCACCGTGAGCCATACGCGTTCGAGATACGCGGAGAGCACGCGCGCTTCCTGCGTCATCACGTGCGCGGCGACGATCTCCACCACTTCGCCGCTGTCGCCGATGCGCGCCTGCGCGCCGACCCAGCGCATGCGCACGCCATCGGCACGCGTGCCTTCGTAGAGATCGTCGAGCCCGACGGCGCGGCTGACCGGCACGCTATTGAGCGGCGGCAGCGGCATATGCTCGGGATTCACGTTGATGAAAGGCGCGGAGCCCGCGCGTCGAAAAAGAATGACGTCCTGCCGGTCGCCCAGCATCGTTTCGAAGAGTCGCGGCCGCGCTTCGATTTCGTTGATCGTATAAAGATCGTGCAGCAGCGAGCGAAAGTGTTCGACGCGCCCGATCAATTGATAATCCGCGCGCGTTGAAAGCGCGGAGTTCGTCGCGTGATAAAGCGACGCGCCGACCATGCCGACCACCACGCATACGATCGCCGCGAACGAGAGTGCAATGCGTACTGCCAATGAGCGCGAAGGCCGGTTCAAGAATCTTCCCCGAACGAATAGCCGATGCTGCGCACCGTATGAATCAGCTTCATCTCGAACGGATTATCTATTTTCGCGCGCAGGCGTTTCACTGCGACATCGACCACGTTCGTATCGCTGTCGAAGTTCATGTCCCATACCTCGGATGCAATCAGCGTGCGGGAAAGCGCTTCCGCCTGACGCTTGCAAAAGAGATGCAGCAACGCGAACTCCTTGTTCGTGAGCACGATGTCCACGCCCTTGCGCGTGACTTTGCGGCGCAGAACATCGACGTGAAGATCCGCAACCTGAAACGTGTCCGATTCACGCATTACGCCACGACGCAAAAGCGTGCGGATACGAAGCACGAGTTCGGTGAAGGAAAACGGCTTGACGAGATAATCGTCCGCACCGAGTTCGAGACCATGAATGCGGTCCGTCACATGATCGCGCGCCGTGAGAAAGATGACGGGCAAGTCACGTTTCGCGCGTAACGCGGCCATGACTTGCCATCCGTCGATGCCGGGCAGCATGACGTCGAGCACGATGAGCTCGTATGGATTCGCGAGCGCCTGATGCAGCCCGTCCGTGCCGTTGCGCACGAGATCCACCTGATAACCGGACTCGATAAGCCCTTTTTTCAGGTAGTCGCCGGTCTTGCGGTCGTCTTCGATCACGAGGATGGTCATGCGCGCGCTTCGTTCGAGCCTGGTTATCACGTTGACGTCATTCTAGCCAGCGTCTGCCCATGCCTCGGCAAAGATGACAAAAAAGTCATGGAGACGTCATGCATCCATCAGCGCCGCGCGGCTAGCATGCAACGCATATCCGATATTCAATTTCGCGGGGCATGACGTGAAAGAACGGACGCTTCCTATAGTCCAGCCGCTATGGCTGCGCATGACGCACTGGCTCAATGCGCTTGCCATTGTGGTCATGGTGACGAGCGGTTGGCAGATTTATAACGCATCGCCGATCTTCAAGGCGCTGACATTCTCGCCCGCCATTACGCTGGGCGGTTGGCTCGGCGGCGCGCTGCAGTGGCATTTCGCGGCCATGTGGCTGCTCGTAGCGAACTTTATTGTTTATCTCGCGATGAATCTGGTCACGGGCCGCTTTCGCCGGCGCATGTTTCCCCTCAGCATCAGGAGCGTGGTTAAAGACGCTTTCGACGCATTGCGCGGCAAGCTCGGCCACGACGATCTCACGCATTACAACGCGGTGCAGAAGTTCGCTTATCTTGCGGTGATCGTGGATATCGTCGTGATCGTCTTGTCGGGCCTCGTCGTGTGGAAGTCCGTGCAGTTTCCGTGGCTTCGCATGTTGATGGGCGGCTATGACAACGCCCGCGTCGTGCATTTCTTCGGCATGAGTTTTCTGGTGGCGTTCGTCGCGGTTCATGTCGCGATGGTCGCGCTCGTGCCGCGCTCGCTCGTGCTGATGATAAGAGGACGTTGAAGCAATGCCAATTCGCGAATCGAAACTCAATGCGCCGCGGCCGGATGCCGAATCGATCATCAAGGATGCAGCGAAGGAATTGAAAGCGCCCGCGCGACGCTTATTCGGCAAGCGCATTCTCTCGCTCGGGGGCCTGGTGATGCTGTCCGGCTGCAATATCACCGACGATCAATCCGTCAACGCGATGCTGCGCAAGATATCGTCATTGAACGACGACGCGCAGGCGCTGCTATTCGATCCCAGCAAGCTCGCCCCGACGTATCCCGAGTCGATGATTACGCGGCCGTTTCCGTTCAACGCGTTCTATGACATAGACGAAGTGCCGGAAGTGGATCCGTCGGCATACAAGCTGCAGGTCGGCGGGCTCGCCAAGGGCAAGCGCGTGTGGACGCTCGACGAGTTGAACGCAATGCCGCAGCAGAGTCAGATTACGCGGCATATCTGTATCGAGGGATGGAGCGCGATTGGCAAGTGGGGCGGCGTGCGCTTTGCGCATTTTCTCGCGAGAGCAGGCGCGGATACGAGCGCGAAATACGTGGCGTTCCATTGCGCGGACAACTACTCGACGAGCATCGACATGCCGACCGCGCTGCATGCGCAAACGCTGCTCACGCTGACTTACGACGGCCAGATACTGCCGCCGAAATACGGCTTCCCGATGAAGCTGCGCATGCCGACCAAACTCGGCTACAAAAACCCGAAGCACATTGTCGCGATTACCGTGACTAACGATTACCCCGGCGGCTATTGGGAGAATCAGGGCTACAACTGGTTCGGCGGTTCCTGAGGACGCTTTCGCACTAACGCCCGTCACCTTCGTTCGATATTCAAGGAGATTGCATGTCGATTCGCATCAAACTCGGCGCCAGCATCGCGGCGCTCGCATTCACGACCGCCGCGTTCGCCCAGACGCCCGCCGCCAAACCCGCGCGTATCCGTGGCGATATCGTCTCGCTTTCCGGCGATACGCTCACCGTGCATCGGCATAGCGGCGATACCGTCAAAGTCATGTTGAAGGCCGATACGCCCGTGAGCGCGTTGAAGAACATCAGCCTGCAGGACATCAAACCGGGCGAATTCGTCGGCACGGCCGCGACGACCGGCACGGACGGCAAGCTCACCGCGACTGAAGTCCTCGTCTTCCCCGAAGCGGCGCGCGGGACCGGCGAAGGTCACTATGCGTGGGACCTCGGGCCGCAAAGTTCGATGACCAACGCGAACGTCGATCAGGTCGTGCAAGGCACGAGCGGACGCGACCTGAAGCTGTCGTACAAAGGCGGTTCCAACGCGGTGACGGTGCCGGAAAACGTGCCGGTGGTGACATTCGCGCCGGCTTCGCACGATGATTTGAAGCCGGGGAAGAAGGTGTTTGTCCTGGCGAGTCCGGCGGGCTCGGATTTCGCGGCGCAGCGGATCGTGGTGGAGAAAGATGGAGTGGCGCCGCCGATGTAACGGCGCTTCCCGCGCCTGATTCATTCAAGCCGCGTCGCGCTTCTCCGCCATATGCGCGAAGAAGCGCGACGCCCGCCGGTCCCCCGCATACGCCGAATTGATGCGCACCCCCGCACAGGCTTCGCCATTCGGCCGGTAGTAGCTCCCCGGCGCCAGCGTCACGCCGAACTGCGCGGCTTCCCCGACGAGCCGCGTCGAATCGTCGATGCCCGGCACACGCGCCCATACCAGACTGCCGCCGCTCGGCTCCTCGAATACTTCCCAGCCATAGCCTTCGAGTTGCTGCACCGCGCTCGACAAGGAATCGCGCACGCGTTTGCGTAGCCGCTCCAGATACTTGCGATAAGTGCCGCGTTCCAGAAGGCTCGCGGCGACTGCTTCCGCGAAGCGCGTCCCGCCGAGACTCGTGAGCACTTTTACGTCGACGAGATCTTTTACTAGCTGCCGGTTCGCCGCGATATAGCCGATTCGCAGCGACGATGACAGCGTCTTCGACAAGCCACCGACATAGATCACGCGATCGAACTGATCGAGCGATGCGAGCCGTTGCGTCGGCACGGCCTGAAAGTCCGCATAGATGTCGTCTTCCACGATCGAGAAGCCGTGCAGCGTCGCGAGTTGCAGCAGCTTGAACGCGACTTGCGGTGCGATATTCGTCGCCGTCGGATTCTGAAAGACGGTGTTGACGAAGAAGAGTTTCGGCTTGTGCTGCTTGAGCAGCGTTTCGGCGGAGTCGATGTCCGGACCGGTCGCGAGACGCGGCACGCCTATGAGGCGCACGCCTTGCAGCTTCAGGAGCCCGAACAGGTTGTAGTAGCCGGGATCTTCGACAAACACGGTATCGCCGGGCTTGAGCAGGGTGCGCACGATCAGATCGAGCGCCTGGCTCGCGCCGTTCGTAATCATCACGTTCGGCAGGTCGGCGTCGATGCCGAGCGCGTTCAGGCGCATCTGCACTTGCTGGCGCAGGTTGGAGTCGCCGTGCGGGATCGCGTAGTCGATTACGCTGGACACATTCACGCGCGACGCCTGGCGAATGGCTTGCGTCAGGCCGTCCACGTCGCGCCATGCCTCGGGGATGAAACCGCTCGACAGTTTGAGCGTCTCCCCAGGATAGTTGAACTGCTGTAGTACCTGATTCGACTCTTCCTCGGCGAGGCGCGGGTCGCAGTTGCCCGCTTCGGCTTCGCGGTCATCGACGCGGCTTGCCACGTAGAAGCCGGAGCCGTGCTTTGGCTGAATGAGGCCGCGCGACGCGAGACGGTCATAAGCCTCGATTACCGGAAAGCGGCTGATGCGCTGCTCGGCGGCAAGTTGACGGATCGACGGCAGCTTCGCGCCGGCAAGGACGCGGCGAGCGCGGATCATGGCTTCGATCTGGCTGACGATCTGCTCGGTCAGCGGAACGCCGGTCGCGCCGTCGATATTGAGCGGAAGTGCGTTCATGGGTGCAAGTGTTCAGTGCGAATGAGTGAACAGTTTGGGTAACTGTTCGCTTTCGGTGTCAGCCTTCATTGCAACGCATGCGCCCGGCCGCGTCAAGCTGGCTGACTAGCTATCGGTTCAAGCGAACTGTTCGTCGAATCAAACTGAACAGTTCCTACGCAACTGTGCGTAACTGTTCATTCTGGATGTTGCGAACTGGCGGAATAATGGGCTTTCCGATGAGGCTTTACGAGGAGCGGCATCATGCGTGAAATACGAACTTTCGAACTCGACCGGCGCGATGCGCCAACGCGCTGGTTCATCGACCGGCCGCAGACCTTGCGCGTGACGCGCGGTCAAATCTGGTTGACGGTGGAAGGCGACGCCGACGATCACTGGCTCGACGCGGGCGACTCGGTGGAATTGAAGCCTTTCGCGACAATCTGGGTGAGCGGTTCCTGCGATGGAAGCGCGTTTTCGCTGGCGTCGGTATCGACGCATGGACGGGCGTTGAGCGAACTCGTGCGGGCGTGGCTCGCGCGACGGGCGCTGGCGAGTGGCATCGCCGGAATGAAGGCTTAAAAAAAACCCGGCCAGGGCCGGGTCCAATGTTCCCGCACCCTTTCGGGCGCGGTCACCTGCAAAACACGCGTAGTTAAGCCGCGAGCAACGATCGCAGCACGAACGGCAGAATCCCGCCGTGCTTGTAGTAGTCGACTTCAATCGGCGTATCGATACGCAGCAGCACCTGCACGCGATCGTCCTTGCCATCCTTGC
>Ga0308174_10000155_pt1 | contig 27219 bp, 26 predicted proteins | sample PhyPR2_FD_203894 | JGI IMG/M metagenome (GOLD analysis project Ga0308174, IMG submission 203894) | Soil microbial communities from UC Gill Tract Community Farm, Albany, California, United States - DLSLS.P.R2 | ecosystem: Environmental > Terrestrial > Soil > Agricultural land | place: USA... | reverse complement strand
CTTGAGCGCGTTGAACTCGTCGTAGGTCACCTTGTGCTTGCGGATCGTGGTGTGGACGGCGTCGAGCACCTCGCGGGCGAGCGCGTCGACCCGCTCCCTGGGTGTGTCGCGTACGGCGTCGAAGGGGGACTTGTCGGCCGCGAAGCGCTCGGTGGCGCTGGCGCCCGAGGCGGCAGCGGAGGCGGTGGTGGTCATGGTGCTTCTCCCTTGGTTCGGTTCCTGGTCGGGGGTGGTGGGGATGACGGGTGAGGTCGGGTCAGTCCTGGCGGTAGTGCGCGAGCTTGTCGGGGTCGATCTCCACGCCGAGGCCGGCTCCGGGACGTACGGCGAGCTCGCCGTCGCGGATCTCGAGCGGCTCGGTGAGCAGGTCGTCGGTCATGTCGAGGAAGTTCGACAGCTCGCCGGCGCGGCGCGAGGTCAGCTCGAAGGCGGAGCCGAAGACGACCGTGCACATCGAGCCGAGCTGGCCGTCGATCTGGTTGCCCATGACCACCTCGAGGCCGAGCCCCTCGCACAGGTGGTGGGTGCGACGCGACACGGTGAACCCGGTGCGCGCGACCTTGATGCTCACTGCGGTGGCCGAGCCGCCGAGCACCTCGCGCACGACGTCGGCGGGGGTCACCGCGCTCTCGTCGGCGATGAACGGGACGGGGCACTGCTGGACCAGCCAGCGGCGCGACAGCACGTCGTCGGCGGGGCAGAGCTCCTCGGCGAAGGTCAGGCCGAGGTCGGACATCTCGGCCATCGCGCGTGCGGACTCCGAGGCCGACCAGCCGCGGTTGCCGTCGACGTACAGCTCGACCTCCTCGCCCAGCCCCTCGCGCAGGGCCCGGACGACGGCGGTGTCGAGGGTGAACGGGTGGCGCCCGACCTTGACCTTGAACGTGGTGATGCCGTGGGTCTCGCGCATCCGGGTGGCCTCGTCGACCATGGCGGCCGGCTCGTCGAAGCCGAGCATGTGGCAGACCCGCATCCGGTCGGTCCAGCCGCCGAGCAGCATGCTCACGGGCTGGTCGAGGCTCTTGCCCAGCGCGTCCCACACGGCCATGTCGAGGGCCGACTTGGCGGCCGGGTTGCCGACGGTACGGCCGAGCCGGGCGTGGATCGTCTCCCGCTCCCACAGGGTCAGCCCGGTCACGGCCGGGGCGAAGATCCCGTCGATGACCGAGACGACGCTGCCCTGGGTCTCGCCGTAGGTGAAGGGGCGCGGCGGCGCGTCGGCCACGCCGACCACGCCGTCGTCGGTGTGGACGCGGACGAGCACGTGCTCGGCGACGTGCACCTCGCCGCTGGCGAAGCGCAGGGGCTTGCGGTAGGGGATCGCATAGGGGATGGCCTCGACGTGGGTGATCTTCACCGGGGGCTCCTCGGCGTCGGGGGCGTGGTCAGGGGAGCGGCGTCGTCCTCGAAGAGGCCGTCGGCCTCGAGGACCTCGAGCACCGCGGCGACGAGGGGTGAGGACTCCTCCGTGCGCCAGGCGAGGGCGAGCTCGGTGGTGGCGGTGTCGGGCACGTTGCGGAAGACGACGCCCTGCAGCGGGGAGGCCTGCACGGACTCGGGGGCCAGGGCGACGCCGAGGCCGGCGGAGACCAGGGCGAGGAGCACGGCGGTGCCGGGCGCATCGTGCTCCCGGTGCGGGGTGAACCCGGCCTCCCGGCAGCTGCGCAGCACGGCCTCGTTGACCGCCGAGTGCGAGTCGGCGTACATCACGAAGGGCTCGGCGCGCAGGTCGGCCATCGCCAGGTCGGGCTGGTCGACCAGCCGGTGGTCGGCGGGCAGGGCCAGGACCAGCCGCTCGCGGGTGATCGTGCGGACCGCGAGGCTCTCGTGCGCCACCGGCGGCCGGAGCACGCCCAGGTCGAGGCGCCGCTCGTCGAGGGCGTCGGCCTGCGCCGGGGTCAGCAGGTCCGCGTGGATCTCCAGGGCCACCTCGGGCAGCCGGCTCTTGATGACCCGCGCGATGCGGGGGAGCTGCGTGAAGGCGGCGGTCCCGGTGAAGGCGATGCGCAGCAGCCCGAGCCGACCGCCGGCGATCCGGCGCACGCCGCGGACGCTGTCGTCGATCGCGCCCAGCACCCGTTGGGCGTCGCGGTACAGGAACTCGCCCGCGGGCGTGAGCTGCACCTGGCGCGTGGTGCGGGTGAACAGGGAGACGCCGAGCTCGGCCTCGAGCTGGCGCACCGACTGCGAGAGCGCCGGCTGGGCCAGGTGCAGCCGCTCGGCGGCCCGGCCGAAGTGGCGGGTCTCGGCCACGGCGGCGAAGTAGCGCAGGTGGCGCAGCTCCATGCCCGTCTCCTCGTGGTGGTTGCTCGACCGCCGGCTGTGGTGACGGTCACTCGATTCATCGACGGTAGGTCTGGATATTCAGAGAGCACAAGGTCCAAATAGCGGTGGATCCATAAGCGCTGCTGATGAATAGGACCCTTGGTCAGCACTAGGCATCTGGCCGGTGTGACGGGCGCCACGCGCTGTCAGTCTCGAGGAGCCCCACCCACGAACCGGCCCCTGGAGGACCCCATGACCGAGACGCTGGATCACCTCACCGCGACCCTGGCCGACGCCGTCGTCGACGATCCCGAGGCGGGAGTCTTCCGCGCCAACCGCCGGATCTTCACCGACGAGGAGATCTTCGAGCTCGAGATGAAGCACATCTTCGAGGGCAACTGGATCTACCTCGCCCACGAGAGCCAGCTGCCGAACCCCGGCGACTACTTCACGATCTACATGGGCCGCCAGCCCGTCGTGATCACCCGCGACAAGGACGGCGAGCTGCACCTGCTGATCAACGCCTGCGCGCACCGCGGGGCGATGATCTGCCGGCGCAAGACCGACAACCGCACGACGCTGACCTGTCCCTTCCACGGCTGGACGTTCCGCAACGACGGCACGCTGCTGAAGGTCAAGGACCCCGACGGCGCCGGCTACCCCGACACCTTCGACACCGACGGCTCGCACAACATGACCCGGGTGCCACGGTTCGAGAGCTACCGCGGCTTCCTGTTCGGCAGCCTGAACGACGACGTCTCGACGCTGGCCGAGCACCTCGGCGACACCACCACCGTGATCGACATGCTCGTCGACCAGTCGCCCGATGGCCTCGAGGTGCTGCGCGGAGCCTCGACGTACACCTATGACGGCAACTGGAAGGTCCAGGCGGAGAACGGCGCGGACGGCTACCACGTCACCGCGACCCACTGGAACTACGCCGCCACCACCTCGCGCCGCGGCAACGGCGAGTCGAAGAACGACACCAAGACCCTGGACGCCGGCAGCTGGGGCAAGTCCGGTGGCGGCTACTGGTCCTACCCCAACGGCCACCTGTGCCTGTGGACCTGGGCCGGCAACCCGCAGGACCGCCCGCTGTGGGACCGGATGGAGGAGCTCAAGGAGCGGTTCGGCGAGGCCAAGGGCGAGTTCATGGTCAAGGGCTCGCGCAACCTGTGCCTCTACCCGAACGTCTACCTGATGGACCAGTTCTCCACCCAGATCCGGCACTTCCGCCCGATCGCGCCGGACAAGACCGAGGTGACGATCTACTGCATCGCCCCCAAGGGCGAGAGCGCGCAGGCGCGGGCCTGGCGGATCCGGCAGTACGAGGACTTCTTCAACGCCTCCGGCATGGCCACGCCCGACGACCTCGAGGAGTTCCGCTCCTGCCAGCTCACCTTCCGCGCCACCAACGCGCCCTGGAACGACATGAGCCGCGGGGCGGAGCACTGGCTGGACGGGCCGGACCCCGTGGCCGAGGCGCTCGGCATGGACGGCGTCATCTCGGCGGGTGTGAAGAACGAGGACGAGGGCCTCTACCCCGTCCAGCACGGCTACTGGCTGAAGACCATGCGTGCCGCCGTCGAGAACGAGCAGGGCCGGAAGGAGCAGGGCAAGTGAGCACCACGACCGAGACCGAGACCGGCCGCGTCACCCAGCACGCCATCGAGCAGTTCCTCTACCGCGAGGCGCGCTACCTCGACGACCGCGAGTTCGAGAAGTGGCTGGAGTGCTACGCCGACGACGTGGAGTTCTGGATGCCCTCCTGGGGCGACGACGACCAGCTCACCGAGGACCCGCAGACCGACATCTCGCTGGTCTACTACCCCAACAAGGGCGGCCTCGAGGACCGGGTGTTCCGGATCCGCACCGAGCGCTCCAGCGCGACCTCGATCCCCGAGCCGCGCACCAGCCACAACATCAGCAACGTCGAGGTGATCGAGCGTCGCGGCGACCTCGTGGACGTGCGCTTCAACTGGCACACCATGTACTTCCGCTACAAGACGGTCGACCCCTACTACGGCACGTCGTTCTACACGATCGACTTCTCCGGGACCGCGCCGCTGATCCGCCGCAAGACCGTGGTGCTCAAGAACGACTACATCCACCACGTCGTGGACGTCTACCACATCTGAGGCCACCGGCCCCGTGTCCGCGGGGCCCACCGAGAGGACGCCGCCATGAGCCACCAGGTCGCCCTGTCCTTCGAGGACGGAGTCACCCGCTTCATCACCTGCGCCGAGGACCAGACGGTCGCCGACGCGTCGTACCGGGCCCGCATCAACATCCCGCTCGACTGCCGCGACGGTGCCTGCGGGACGTGCAAGGCCCGCTGCGAGTCGGGGGAGTACGACGGCGGCACCTACATCGAGGATGCGCTCTCGGCCGACGAGGCGGGGCAGGGGTACGTCCTGCCGTGCAGCATGTGGCCCCGCTCGGACCTGGTCCTGCAGATCGCGAGCACCTCGGCGGTCGCCAAGACCCAGGCGGCCACCTTCACCGGCACCGTCACCGGCCTGGAGAGGCTCTCGCGGACCACCATGGCGGTGAGCGTCGAGATCCCGGACCGCGACCGGCTCACCTTCCTGCCGGGGCAGTACGTCAACGTGGCGGTGCCGGGCACTGACGAGAGCCGCTCCTACTCGTTCAGCAGCGCGCCGGGCGACCCCGGGCTGACCTTCCTGGTGAAGCTGACCCCGGGCGGGGTGATGACGGCGTACCTCGACGAGCGCGCCGCCCTCGGCGACAAGCTGAGCTTCACCGGCCCGCACGGCAGCTTCTTCCTGCGCGAGGCCGCGCGACCGATCCTGCTGCTGGCCGGCGGGACGGGGCTGGCGCCCGTGCTCTCGATCCTGCGGACCCTGCGCGACGAACGCAGCACCCGGCCGGTGCACCTGGTCTACGGCGTCAGCACCGACGAGGACCTGGTCGAGCTCGACACCCTCCAGAAGCTGGCCGCCGACCTGCCCCAGCTCACCTGGGACCACTGCGTCTCGGACCCGGCGAGCACCGCCGAGCACCGGGGCTACGTCACCGGGCTGATCGGGCCCGAGCACCTCCACGACGGCGACGTCGCCGTCTACCTCTGCGGCCCGCCGCCCATGGTCGAGGCGGTACGCCGTCACTTCGCGGACGCGGGCGTGGAGCCGACCGGCTTCTACTACGAGAAGTTCGCGCTCGCCGGCCCCGCCTCGACGCCTGAGCCGACCACCGAGCCGACCCCCGCGCCGGAGCCGTCCGCGGTGGTCGAGCCCTCTCCGGCGGTCGAGCCTGTCGAGGCCACGCCCGAGGTGGTCCCGGTCGTCGAGCCGACGCCCCAGGTTCAGGAGGTCGAGCCGGTCGGGGTCACCATCACCGAGACCCACGCCCGCTCGATCGCCGGCCAGGAGATGCTCCCGGCGGCCGAGCTCGAGCCGCTGCACGCCGAGGTGCCCGTCCGCACCCCGGAGCAGGAGGCCGCGACCTCCCGCACGATCGCCCGCCAGACCATGCTGCAGGGCCGTCCCGACCTCGAGCCGCTGATCGCCGTGCCCGCCGCTGCGCCGGTTGCTGCCCCCGCCACCGGCCCGGCGTCGAGCCACGCCGACGGGCCCGTCGTCGGCGGCTACGTGATCGGCGAGGAGCACCCGTCGGTGCACCACTCCGACGCACTCTTCGAGGCGCGCCAGGCCCTGGAGCTCGGGGCGCTCGAGCTGGTGCTGGGCCGGCTGTCCTCACGCCAGCTGGCCGGCTACCGGCTGCTGGCCGAGGCCACGCTGCCCTACGTCGAGGGCGACCGCTTCGTCGACGCCGCGGCGTTCACCGAGACCAACGCCGCCTTCCACGACTACCTCTTCTCCCTGACCGGCAACGAGCACCTGCTCGAGGCCTACCGCGCCCTCGGCGTCAAGGGGCACATGGAGGAGACGCTGCGCAACGCCACCTGGTGCGACCCCCGGTGCGCCACCGACCACGTCGAGATCGTCGAGGCGGTTGCGGCCGGGGACCGTCAGGCCGCCAGGACGCTGCTCGTGGAGCACGCCGCCCGCGCGAAGGAGACCACCCGGCGGGCCCTCGACGACACCCGCAGCCGGGTCTTCCCCGCGCGCTTCAGCCCGGGCAGGTTCGCCGGCCGGCGCGTCGTCGTCACCGGTGCGGCCCAGGGCATCGGCCTCGCCGTCGCCCGGCGGATCGCGGCCGAGGGCGGCGCGGTCGCCCTGGTGGACCGGGCCGAGCTGGTGCAGGAGGAGTCCGCGGCGCTCACCGCTGCCGGCGCCACGGCGTACCCCGTGACCGCCGACCTCGAGCAGTACGCCGGCGCCGAGCGCGCCGTCGAGACCGCGCGTGCGGCGCTCGGCGGGCTCGACGTCGTGGTCAACAACGTGGGCGGGACCATCTGGGCCAAGCCCTACGAGGAGTACACCCCCGAGCAGATCCAGGCCGAGATCCAGCGCTCGCTCTTCCCCACGCTGTGGACCTGCCGCGCGGCGCTGCCGCACCTGGTCGAGGCCGGCGGCGGCACCATCGTCAACGTCTCCTCGGTCGCGACCCGCGGCGTCAACCGGGTGCCGTACGCCGCGGCCAAGGGCGGCGTCAACGCGATCACCTCCGCGCTGGCCCTCGAGGCGGCCGCTCACGGCGTCCGGGTCGTGGCCACCGCTCCCGGTGGCACCGAGGCGCCGGCCCGCCGGGTCGCGCGCGGGCCGGGGGCCCAGGGAGAGCAGGAGGAGGAGTGGTACCAGCAGCTCGTCGACCAGACGGTCTCCTCGTCGCTGTTGAAGAGGTACGGCACCCTCGACGAGCAGGCCGCCGCGATCTGCTTCCTCGCCTCCGAGGAGGCGTCCTACATCACCGGCACGGTCCTTCCCGTCGCGGGAGGTGACCTCGGATGAGCGTCCGCGTCGCCGCGGTGCCCGCGCGGCGTGCCCGCTGGCTGCAGTGCCGCCACGAGCCGGGCCTCGGCCCCGTCGCCCTCCTCCGGCTGGCTGTCGAGCGCACGCTGGGTCCGAGGGGTTCGGGCTCCGTGCGGCAGATCGCGCCCGGGCGTCGCGTCGAGGACATCGGTCTACTGTGACCGCGTGACCCGAGCCCCCCTCGTCGGGAGGGAGCCGCAGCTGGCCGCCCTCGCGCGGCTGCTCGACGACGCACGCGGGGGCGCCTCCTCGCTGGTGGCCGTCACCGGGCCGCGGGGCAGCGGGACCACGACGCTGGTCCGGGCCCTCGCCGCGTCGTACGACGGCCCGGTGACGACGGTCCGGGCCCTGCCCTGGGAGGCCGACCGGCCCCTGGCGCTCTGGTGCCGCCTGCTCGGGACCGACACCCCGGCCGCGGGTCCGATCGAGGCGGCAGGTGCGCTGCTCGACCTCCTCGAGCCCGGCAGCCTGCTGGTCGTCGACGACACCCACCTCGCCGATCCCGAGTCGTTGCAGGCGATCGCCTCCGCGGCCGGGAACCACGCAGGGCCCTGCTTCCTCGGCGTGCTCGTCGAGCACCCCGCCGACCGGCGTACGCCCGCCCGCGGTCCCTGCCCGGTCCGGGACCTGGTCGACGCGACCGTCGTCGTACCTCCGCTGACACCGGCCGAGGTCGCCGAGCTGGCGGCGACCAAGGGCATCCCGATCGACGCGGCCGACGCCGAACGGCTGCACCACCACACCGGTGGGCTGCCGCGCGACGTCGCCGACCTGCTCGCGGAGGCCGACGCCGACCGGCTGCGATCAGCCGACGTGCCCCTGCCCGCCACCGAGCGGGTGCGGGAGGAGGTCCGCGCCGCGTGGGCCGGGTGCCCGGCCGAGACCCGTGCCCTGGTGGAGGCGGCCGCCGTCCTCGCCGACGACTCCGGCGTCGCGGTGCTGGCCGAGGCCGCCCGTCTGGCCGGCTCCGACGACCCGCTCCCCGCGCTCGCCGCGGCAGACGGCCTGGGCCTGCTCTCCACCTCGCCACGGCGAGGCGTCACCGTCGTCGGCCCGCCCACGCCGTTGCTCGCGGCGGCGGTGAGCGATGTGCTCGGCCCGGTCGGCGTGGCCGCGCTGCACCGGTCTGCGGCCGAGGTCGTCGACGACCGGCTGCGCGCGGTGGAGCACCTCGCCGCGGCGGCCCTGCTCCCGGACGCGTCGCTGGCCGACGAGCTGGAGCAGATGGCCGTGGAGCAGGCGGCGACCGGTGCCTGGTCCGCCGCGGCCCGGCTGCTGGTCGGCGCCAGTCGGTTGAGCATCGACCGTCCGACGCGCGAGGACCGGCTGGCCCGCGGCGTCGACGCCCTGGTCGGCGCCGGCGACGTGCCCGCGGCGCTCGCCCACGCCGCCGAGCTGGAGAGCCTGCGCGAGACGCCGCTGCGCAACGCCGTGCTCGGCTACCTCGCGATCCACCGCGGGCGCAGCGCCGAGGCCGCCGCCCGGCTCGGCCGAGCCTGGGACCTCGTCAACGTGGACCGGGAGCCCGACGTGGCTGCCCTGGTCTCCCAGCGGTTCGTGCTGCACCACCTCGCCCGGTGCCAGGGGAGTGAGCTGGTGGCCTGGGCCGACCGGGCGCTGGGCCTGGTCGACGCCGGCGCCCCCGAGGCCCTCGAGTCCGCCGCGATCCGGGGCCTGGGCCTCGCCGCCACCGGGCGCCGCGACGAGGCCGTGGCGGCGTACGACGACCTGGCCGGGCGGGTGCGCGAGGGTGCCCAGGCCCAGCGGATCCGGATGGGCAAGGGCTGGCTGCACCTGACCCTCGACGAGCTCGACCGGGCCCGCGCGGAGCTCGAGTCGGCCGTGTCGACCGACTTCGAGGGCGGGTCGACCCGGATCTCGCTGTGGGCCCGGGCCTGGCTGGCGCGCACGCAGTTCCTCACCGGCGACTGGGCCGAGGCGCTCGCGACGGTCGACCGGGCCCTGGCCCTCGCCGAGCGCTCGGGGATCCGGCTGGTGACACCGATGCTGCACTGGACGGCCGTGCAGGTCCACGCCCTGGGCGGGCGCTGGGAGGCCGCCGACGAGGGTCTGCGGCTCGGGGAGGCCGCGATCGACGACTACGAGCTGATGCGGGTGCCCTCCCACCTGGCGCACGCCCACCACGCCGAGGCGCGCGCCGACTACGCGGGCGTGATCGAGGCGCTTCGTCCCCTCACGCAGCCGTGGGCGCGGGGGAGCGTGGACATGCCCGGTGCCTGGCCATGGACAGACGTCTACGCCAACGCCCTCGTGGTCGAGGGCCACCTCGACGAGGCCGCGGCGTTCCTCGACGTCCACGAGGCGCGGGCCCGGGAGCTCGGGCACCGATCGACGTCCGCCCGCCTCGCCTACGCGCGCGGCCGCCTGCTCGGCGCGAGGGGTGACGTCGACGCGGCGCGCTGCGCCTTCCAGGCGGCGATCGACCTGCTCTCCGAGCTGCCGCTGCGCTTCGACCGGGCCCGCGTCGACTACGCCTTCGGCCAGACGCTGCGACGGGCCGGCAAGCGCCGCGAGGCCGACGAGGTGCTGCGCCGGGCGAGGGAGGCGTACGCCGCGCTCGGCGCCACGACGTACGTCGCCCGCTGCGACCGCGAGCTGCGCGCCGGCGGCCTCCACCCGGTGCGCAGCGAGGCCGGGGAGCCGCGCGCCGACGACCTGACCCCGCAGGAGCAGTCGGTGGCCGCGCTGGTCGCCGGTGGGATGAGCAACCGCGAGGTGGCCGGCGAGCTGTACCTCTCGGTCAAGACGGTCCAGTACCACCTGACCCGGATCTACGGGAAGCTCGGCATCCGGTCCCGCACCGAGCTCGCCGCCCGCTGGGAAGGTGTCTGAGGCTGTCGGCCCGCCTGCCCGGCGCGGCTGGATGACCGTGTTTCGGGGATGTGCCCGCCTGGGCGGGACGGGACAGTGTGTCCATGACCCAGCCCGCCGAGCCGTCGCTCGACTTCACCGGCCTGAAGGCCACCTTCGTCAACTGCACCCTCAAGCGCAGCCCGGAGCCCAGCCACACGCAGGGGCTGGTGGACGCCAGCGCCGCGATCATGCGCAAGCACGGGGTGGAGGTCGCGGAGCTGAGGTTCGTCGACCACGACGTGGCGACCGGGGTGTACCCGGACATGCGCGAGCACGGCTGGGAGACCGACGCCTGGCCCGAGATCTACCCGGGCATCCTGGAGAGCCAGATCCTCGTGGTGGCCGGCCCGATCTGGCTCGGCGACAACTCCAGCATGACCAAGAAGCTCATCGAGCGGATCTACTCGCTCAGCAGCCTGCTCAACGACAAGGGGCAGTACCTCTTCTACGGCCGGGTCGCCGGCTGCCTGATCACCGGCAACGAGGACGGGATCAAGCACTGTGCCCAGAACGTCCTCTACTCGCTCCAGCACGTCGGCTACACGATCCCGCCCAACGCCGACGCCGGCTGGATCGGCGAGGCCGGCCCCGGCCCGTCGTACCTCGACCCCGGCAGCGGCGGGCCCGAGAACGACTTCACCAACCGCAACACGACCTTCATGACCTGGAACCTGCTCCACCTCGCCCGGATGCTGCAGGACGCAGGCGGGGTCCCCGGCCACGGCAACCAGCGCTCGGAGTGGAACGCCGGCACCCGCTTCGACTGGGAGAACCCCGAGTACCGCTCCTGAGACCCCGGGCGGACGTCATGCCGATCGTGGCCTGGAGGCCACGATCCGCATGACGTCCGCGGGCGGTCCGTGGGCTGTCGTGGGATGTCCGTGGTGGGTGACAGGATGCCGCGCATGGGACCCGTGACCGGTGAGGACGGCATCGACCGCTGCCCGTGGGCCGGTGGCCCCGGCGTCATGCGCGACTACCACGACCGCGAGTGGGGCAACCGCGTTCAGGGCGAGGCGGCGTACCTCGAGCGCCTCACCCTCGAGGCGTTCCAGTCGGGCCTGTCGTGGTCGACGATCCTCAACAAGCGCGAGGCGTTCCGCGAGGTCTTCGCCGGCTTCGACGCCGAGGTGGTCGCGGCGTACGACGACGCCGACGCCGCGCGGCTGATGGAGGACGCACGGATCGTGCGCAACCGGCTCAAGATCGCCGCGGCCATCACCAACGCCCGGGCCACGGTGGCGCTGCGCGAGCTGGAGGGCCTCGAGGCGCTGGTGCTGTCGTTCCGGCCCGAGCGGCCGCCGGCCCCGGCCACCACCGAGGAGATGACCACGACGTCGCCGGAGTCCAAGGCGCTGTCGAAGGAGCTGAAGAAGCGCGGGTTCGCGTTCGTCGGCCCGACCACGATGTTCGCGCTGATGGAGGCCATCGGCGTCTTCGACCCGCACCTGACCGGCTGCCACCGGCGTGGCGGGTCCGGCCCGGGCTGACCGGGAACGGGCAGCGCCGACGAGTCCCAGGCCGGGCCTCAGCCGCGGGCGGCGGCGATCACCCGGGTGAGCATCCGGTGCAGCTGCTGGAGCTCCGCGACCTCGATGCCGAGGGTGGCGACGACCGCCGCGGGGATCTTCTCGGCCTCCCGGCGCAGGTCACGTCCGCGGTCGGTGAGGCAGACCGCGAGGGCGCGTTCGTCGGCCGGGTCCCGCTCCCGGCGTACGTGGCCCGACTCCTCGAGCCGCTTCAGCAGCGGCGAGAGCGTCGCCGGCTCGAGCTGGAGCAGCCGGCCCATCTCCCGCACCGAGAGCGGTTCGTGCTCCCACAGCGCGAGCATCACGAGGTACTGCGGGTGGGTCAGACCCATCGGCTCGAGCAGGGGGCGGTAGACCGCGACCACGCTGCGGGCGGCGACCGAGAGCGCGAAGCAGACCTGGTCCTCGAGGGCCAGCGGGTTAGCCGGCAGCGCGTTGCTCGTCACATTGGTGAGTGTACAAACCATTAGTACACTTACCAATAGCCCCTGCGACAGGGGAACCGACCACGGGAGTCCGCATGACCCAGCCCGCCCCGACACCGCGCCGGCGCAAGCACCTGATGGACCCGAACAACCCTCGGCCGCAGCAGGTCAGCAGCGGGATGAGCATGAGCTCGGTGCAGCGGTGGGTGATGTCGGTGCTGGCCGTCACGACGATCGGCCACTTCTCGGCCGGCCTCGTGCTCGCCGCGGTCTTCCTGGGCGACAACGCCCAGCCCGGTGCGCAGATCGGCCTGGACATCATCGCCGGTGTCGTCGGGGTGCTCGGCGTCGCGGCCGGCTTCCTGATCCACCAGAAGAGCCCGCTCACGCCGTGGCTCGTGCTGGGCCTGCTCCCCGCGGCCGTCGGGCTCTACTTCATCCTCTGACCAGCACCCCCGGACGTCATGCGTTTCGTGGGCTCCTAGCCACGAAACGCATGACGTCCTGGGGCGGGGTCGCCCGAGGAGTCGACCGGATCAGCCCAGCGCCGCGGCCTCGCTCGCAAGCCGCTCGACCCGCGCCCAGTCACCCGCGGCGAGGGCGTCCTTCGGCGTGAGCCAGGAGCCGCCCACGCAGCCGACGTTCGGCAGCGAGAGGTACGACGCGGCGCTGGCCGGGGTGATCCCGCCGGTGGGGCAGAACCTGGCGGCGGGGACGGGGGAGGCGATCGAGGAGAGGTACGCCGCGCCCCCGGACGCCTCGGCCGGGAAGAACTTCATCTCGGTCCAGCCCGCTTCGAGGACGGCCAGGACCTCCGAGACCGTGGCCGTGCCCGGCAGGAACGGCAGCCCCGTCTCGGCCATCCCCGCCAGCAGCGCCGGCGTGGCGCCGGGGGAGACCAGGAACTGTGCTCCCGCGTCGCGGGCCTCCTTGGCCTGGCCGGGGGTGAGGATCGTGCCGGCCCCCACGAGGATCTCCGGCACCTCGTCGGCGATCGCCCGGATCGCGTCAAGCGCGACCGGGGTGCGCAGCGTCAGCTCGATGACCGGCAGGCCGCCGGCGACGAGCGCGCGGGCGACGGGGACGGCCTGGGCCAGGTCGTCGACCACGACGACGGGCACGACCGGGACCCGGTCGAGCAGCCCGGGGGCGCCGGACGGGGACGACTGGAACGGGGACGACTGGGACGGCGACTGCTCAGACGGCGACTGCTCAGACGGCGACAACGGAGACCTCCTGCGGGGGGACGGGGACGCCGGGGAAGACCGAGGCGCCGGTGTCGGCGGAGCCCACGGTGGCCCGGAAGGCGGCGAAGAGCTCGCGCCCGGTGCCGGTCCACTCCGGACCCTGCGGGGCGCGACCGGTGGCGGGACGCGCCGCCAGGTCGGCGTGGTCGACGTGCAGGTCGAGGGTGCCGGCGACGGCGTCCACGGTGATCAGGTCGCCCTCCTGCACCCGCGAGAGCGGGCCGCCGAGGGCGGCCTCGGGGGTGACGTGGATGGCGGCCGGGACCTTGCCCGACGCTCCCGACATCCGCCCGTCGGTGACGATCGCGACCCGGTGGCCGCGGTCCTGCAGCACGCCGAGGGCCGGGGTGAGCTTGTGCAGCTCGGGCATCCCGTTGGCGGCCGGGCCCTGGTAGCGGATCACCGCCACGAAGTCGCGTCCGTCGAGCTCGCCGTCGCCGAAGGCCGCGAGGAAGTCGTGCTGGTCGTCGAAGACGACCGCCGGCGCGGTGACGACCCGGTGCTCGGGCTTGACCGCCGAGGTCTTGATGACGGCGCGGCCGAGCGGGCCGGTCAGCAGCTTGAGGCCGCCGTCGGGGGCGAACGGGTCGTCGGCGGGACGCAGGACGTCGAGGTCGAGGGAGGCCTTGGGGCCCTCCTCCCAGCTCAGCTCGTCCCCACGCAGCCGCGGCTCGGTGGTGTAGCGCCAGAGCCCGTGGCCGGCGACCGTTCGCACGTCGTCGTGCAGCAGACCCGCGCGCAGCAGCGTGTGCACCAGGAACCCGATCCCGCCGGCGGCCTGGAAGTGGTTCACGTCCGCCTCGCCGTTGGGGTAGATCTTCGCCAGGCTCGGCACCACGGCCGACAGCTCGGAGAGGTCGTCCCAGGTGAGGGTGATGCCGGCGGCGCGGGCGATCGCGACGAGGTGCAGCGTGTGGTTCGTCGACCCGCCGCTGGCCAGCAGCGCCACGCAGGCGTTGACGATCGCCTTCTCGTCGACGATCTCGCCGATCGGAGTGTGGTCACCGCCCTGGCGGGTGAGCTCGGTGGCCCGGGCGCCCGCCGCGCGGGTCAGTGCCTCGCGCAGCGGGGTGCCGGGGTTGACGAACGACGAGCCGGGCAGGTGCAGCCCGAGCACCTCCATGATCAGCTGGTTGGAGTTGGCGGTGCCGTAGAACGTGCAGGTGCCGGCCGAGTGGTACGACGCGGCCTCGGCCTCGAGCAGCTCCTCGCGACCGACCTTGCCCTCGGCGTACAGCTGGCGGATGCGGGCCTTCTCGCTGTTCGGCAGGCCGGAGGTCATCGGACCGGCCGGCACGAAGACGGTCGGCAGGTGACCGAAGGACAGTGCCCCGATCAGCAGTCCCGGCACGATCTTGTCGCAGACACCGAGCATCAGCGCGCCGTCGAACATGTCGTGCGACAGGGCGATGGCCGTCGACATCGCGATCACGTCGCGGCTGTAGAGGGAGAGCTGCATGCCGTCGCGGCCCTGGGTGATGCCGTCGCACATGGCGGGCACGCCGCCGGCGAACTGGGCGATGCCGCCGGCCCGGATGACGGCCTTCTTCAGCTCGCGCGGGTAGGTCTCGAACGGCTGGTGCGCCGAGAGCATGTCGTTGTAGGCCGAGACGATCGCGAGGTTCGGCTTCGTGTTGCCCCGCAGCGCCTGCTTGGCCGGTGCATCGGAGGCGGCGAAGCCGTGCGCGAGGTTGGCGCAGGCCAGCCGGCCGCGGGCGGGGCCACGGTCGCCGGCCGCGCGGATGCGGTCGAGGTAGGCGCCGCGGCCGGCCGAGCTGCGCTCGACGATCCGCGCGGTCACCTCGGCGACGACGGGGTGGAGGGGAGTGGTCACTGGTCGGACTCCTGCCAGGAACGGCCCTCACGCTCGAGGAGCGTGGTGGCGGCGATGGGCCCGCTCGTACCGGCCGGGTAGCGCAGCGGCTGGTCGGGCGACGTTGCCCAGCGGGTGAGGATCGGTTCGACCCAGGTCCACGCGGCCTCGACCTCGTCGCGGCGCATGAACAGGGTGGGGTTGCCCTTGATGACGTCCATCAGCAGACGCTCGTAGGCATCGGGGAGGCGCTGCTCGAACGCCGTGGCATAGCTGAGGTCGAGCGACACCGGCCGCAGCCGGATCCCGCCCGGGCCGGGCTCCTTGGCCGTCAGGTGCAGGCGCATCCCCTCGTCGGGCTGGACCTGGATGTGCAGACGGTTGGGCTCGGTGGTGCCCTCGCTGTGGGGGAACATGTGGTGCGGCGGCGCCTTGAAGACCACCACGATCTCCGACGCGCGGCGGTCCATCCGCTTGCCGGTGCGCAGGTAGAACGGCACCCCGGCCCACCGCCAGTTCTGCACCTCGGTGCGCATGGCAACGAAGGTCTCGGTGCGGCTGGTCGCGCCCTGGAGGCCGGAGCCGGCGAGGTCGTCGGCGTACGACGGCACGGCCTCGCCGTCGACGAGCCCGGCGGTGTAGCGGCCGCGGACGGTGTCGCGGTCGACGTCCACGGGCGTCATCGGCTTGAGTGCCTGGAGCACCTTGAGCTTCTCGTCGCGGACGGTCTCGCGGCCCACGTGCGAGGGCGGCTCCATGGCGACGAGGCAGAGCAGCTGGAGCAGGTGGTTCTGCACCATGTCCCGCATCGCGCCCGCCTGGTCGTAGTAGCCGCCGCGCTCACCGACACCGAGCGACTCGGCCACGGTGATCTGCACGTGGTCGACCCACTGGGAGTTCCACAGCGGCTCGAGGAAGGCGTTGGCGAAGCGCGTGACCAGGAGGTTCTGCACGCTCTCCTTGCCTAGGTAGTGGTCGATGCGGAAGATCTGCGACTCGTCGAAGACCCGGCCGACCGCGTCGTTGACCGCCTGGGCGGAGGCGAGGTCGTGCCCGATCGGCTTCTCCAGCACGACCCGCGCGCGCTCGTCGACGACACCGATCTCGTCGAGCCGCTGGCTGATGTCGCCGAAGAGCGACGGCGCGACGGCCAGGTAGAAGACGCGCACCGTCTCCTCGGCGCGGGGCCGCTCCTTGAGCAGCGCGTGGAAGCGGTGCCAGTCGTCGGGGTGCTGGGCGTCGAGCATCAGGTGGTGCAGCCGGCCGGCGAACCGGTCCACGACGGCCTCGTCGAGGTCACCGGGGGAGACGAACGCGGTCAGCGCGGTGCGCACCTCCGCGCGCCAGCCGTCGTCGTCGAGCTCGGACCGGGAGACGCCCAGGATGCGGGTGTCGTCGGGGAGCTGGCCCTCGAGGTCACGGTGGTAGAGCGCCGGCAGGAGCTTGCGCAGGGCCAGGTCTCCCGTCCCGCCGAAGACGGTGAAGTCACACGAGGCGGGGACCGTGTGGGAGGCGGGGGTCTGATCCATGCAGACAACCGTAGGGAGAAGTTTGGAACGATACAAGCAGGACTAAGGTATTTTTGAGATCAAAGTGGGTGAACGCCCGGTGACGGTGAGGAGGGTCATGGACGAGATGGTGCGCGAGTCGGCCGCCCCGGCGACCGCGGGCGAGCTGCTGGAGCTGGTCCGCACCGGCCGGGCCAGCACCCGCACGGACCTGCGACGGCTCACCGGCCTGTCCCGCACGGCGGTCGTCAGCCGGGTCTCCGCCCTCACCTCGGCCGGCCTCGTGCTGCTCGGCGAGGAGCTGGCCTCGACCGGCGGCCGCCCTCCGGGCGCCCTGGTCTTCAACAAGGACGCCGGCGTCGTGGTCGCCATCGCGGTGGGACGCTCCCGCAGCCAGCTCGGGGTCTTCGACCTCGAGGGCACCGAGCTGCTCGCCGACTCCGCCGACCACGAGGTCGGGGTGGGACCCGACCAGCTGATGCCGCAGGTCGCCGAGCGGCTCGCCCGCCTGCTCGTCGGGGTCGAGGCGCCGGTGGCGGGGTTCGGGCTGAGCCTGCCCGGCACCGTCGACGCGGTGCGCGGTCTGAGCATCGACTCGCCGGTGATGGCCGGGTGGAGCGGCGTCGAGCTGGCGCCGTACCTCTCCGGGCTGGCCGACGCCCCGCTCTTCGTCGGCAACGACTGTGACGTGCTGGCCCGCTCGGAGCTGCTCGGACGCCCCGGTGCGCTCCGCGACGCCCTGGTCGTCAAGGCCTCCACCGGCCTGGGCCTGGGCATCGTGGCCGAGGGCCGGGTGCTCTCAGGCCACCGCGGCGCCGCGGGCGAGATCGGGCACACCTGGACCGAGGCCGCCGACGGGCTGGCCTGCCGCTGCGGCCGCACCGGCTGCCTGGAGGCGGTGGCCGGCGGCTGGGCACTGGTGGGACGGCTCGCAGACCGCCGCGTCGGGCACGTGCGCGACCTCGTCGCGCTCGCCCAGCAGGGTGACGCCGAGGCGCGCGGCCTGCTGCGCGAGAGCGGCCGCCGGCTCGGCGAGCTGCTGGCGGTGGCGATCAACCTGCTCAACCCCGCGACGGTCGTGATCGGTGGCGACATGGCCGCGGCCTTCGACGTGTACGCCGGTGGGGTCCGCGAGAGCGTCTACGCCCGAGCGGGGGCCCTGGCCACCCGCGACCTCCAGATCGTGCCGGCCACGCACGGCGACCGGGCCGGGCTGGTGGGCTGTGCGGCCCTGGCCCTCGACCACGTCCTCGCGCCCGCGACGGTCGACGCCCGGCTGGCGGTCCTGGCCACGCCCGTTGATGCCGACGCCCTGCGCTGAGCTCCCAGAGGACGACCCGGTCCGCGACGTGAGTGGTCCGATCGGCCTCCGGCGACTGTCATAGGTTGAGTCGCATGACACGCGTGCACGCCTTCCGCGACGACGCCCTCGGCGACCTCGACACGGTGGGGCTGGTGGCCCGGATCCAGTCCCGCGCCGTCTCGGTGCCCGAGGTCGTCGAGGCGGCCGTCGCCCGGGCGGAGCTCGTGGACCCGGTGCTCAACGCGATCGCCCACCGGGCGTTCGACCGGGCCGTGGCCGAGGCCCGCAGCCCGCGGGGCGGCTTCTTCGCGGGCGTGCCGACCTTCGTCAAGGACAACGTCGACGTCGCCGGGATGCCCACCCAGCAGGGCACCGACGCCTACGCCTCCTCACCGCGGGCCCGCGACGGCGACTTCGCCCGGATGTTCCTGGCCACCGGGCTGGTGCCGCTGGGCAAGACCCAGCTGTCGGAGTTCGGCTTCAGCCCGGCCGCCGAGCACCCCCGCCTCGGGGCGGTGCGCTGCCCCTGGGACACCGACCACTCCGCCGGCGCCTCGTCCGCGGGGTCGGCCGCCCTCGTCGCGGCCGGCGCCGTACCCCTCGCGCACGCCAACGACGGGGGCGGCTCGATCCGCATCCCCGCCTCGGTCAACGGCCTGGTCGGGCTCAAGCCGACCCGGGACCGGCTGGCCCAGGACAAGGTGCTGCGCGACATGCCGGTGCGGATCGTCTCCGACGGGGTCGTGACCCGGTCGGTGCGCGACACCGCGGCGTTCTACCGCGAGGCCGAGAAGGTCTACCGGGCGCTCCACCTGCCCCCGGTCGGCGACATCACCCGCCCCGGGCGGGCCCGGCTGCGCGTCGCCGTCGTGACCGAGGGTGTGGGCGGCGGTGCCTCCCCGGAGGTCGCCGACCTCACCCTGAAGACGGCCGGACTGCTCGAGGAGCTCGGTCACCACGTGGCTCCGGCGACCGCGCCGGTCCCCGACTCCTTCCCCGACGACTTCCTCCTCTACTGGTCGCTCCTCGCCTGGGCCATCGTCCGCACCGGCCGACGGCACCACGGCCGCAGCTGGGAGCCCGAGAAGCTGGACAACCTGACCCTGGGCCTGGCCCGGCACGCGGGCCGCAACCTGCACCGGATGCCGCTGGCCATCGCCCGGCTGAAGCGGGCGCGACGCCTCACCGCGTCGTTCTTCGAGACGTACGACGTCGTGCTCACCCCGACCCTGGCGACCCAGACCCCCCGGGTCGGCCACCTCGACCCGACCCAGGACCACGAGACGATCATGGAGCGGATGCTGGAGTGGGTGGCCTTCACCCCGCTGCAGAACGCTACCGGCGAGCCGGCCATCTCCCTGCCGCTGGCCAGCACCGCGGCCGGCCTGCCCCAGGGGATGATGTTCGGCGCCGCCGCCGGCCGGGAGGCCACGCTGCTGGAGCTGGCCTACGAGCTGGAGGAGGCCCAGCCCTGGGCCCGGATCCCGGACTGAGGTGCGGTTCCCTACCGCGGGACGACCAGCAGCGCCTGCGAGGTGCGGGCCACCAGGCCGGCCTCGTCGCAGACCGCCGACGTCGCGACGCCGACCGCGCCGGTGCCCAGGGTGGTCTCGGCGTCCAGGCACACCCACTCGCCCACCGGCGGGCGCAGCACGTGCACGGTGAGCTCGGTGTTGAGGAACGCCCACCGCCGTACGTCGAGGGCCGCGCTGACCCCCGAGGCGGAGTCGGCGCACGCGAGCAGCCGCTGGACCGGTGAGAGCGGCTCGCCCTCGACCAGGACGGGCGGGCGCATCCACACCACGCCGGGACCGGGCGTCTCGACGGACCCGGAGATCCAGCGCCACTCGACGGCGTCGAGGTAGCCGCCGTGCCAGGCGGTGGGCCGCTCGTGGGCGACCCCGTCGGCCGGCCCGTGCTGCGGCGGCTTCGGCTGCTCGGGGCCCTGGTCGGAGACGGGGAACAGCCACGCCCTCGCCGAGGCGACCACCCGGCCGCGCGCGACGTCGTACAGCTCCGAGGCGACCAGCTGCACCGACCGGCCGGGGCGCAGCACGGTGGCGGTGGTCGCCAGCGGACCGACGGGCACCGGGCCGTGGAGCTCCATGGTGAAGCGACCGATCTCCCCGTCCGAGAGCCGCTCCAGCGCGCGGGCGAGCAGGGCCGCCGGAGGGCCGCCGTGCTGGGCGTCCGGCGTCCACGGCCCGGCCGTCGCGGGCAGTGACTCGAAGGTCTCCCGACCGTCCTCGGAGACGTCGGTCAGGCGGTAGAAACAGGGGTGCTGAGCCGATTTTTCGATCACGTGTCTCCCTGTGTATTGTTCTCGCTCGTTGCCCCTTTAGCTCAGTCGGCAGAGCGTCTCCATGGTAAGGAGAAGGTCTACGGTTCGATTCCGTAAAGGGGCTCTGGGTGTGGGTTGCGAAGGCCAGTATTCTGGCCCGAGTGCCCTGTCCCGGTGGCGGGGTAGCTCAGGTGGTTAGAGCACACGGCTCATAATCGTGGTGTCGCGGGTTCGAGTCCCGCCCCCGCTACTCAGATCGACCCAAAGACCAGCAACAAAAGGACTTCCCGTGGCCAGCAAGAGCTCTGACGTTCGCCCCAAGATCACGCTCGCCTGCGTGGACTGCAAGGAGCGCAACTACATCACCAAGAAGAACCGCCGCAACGACCCCGACCGGCTCGAGCTGGCCAAGTTCTGCCCGCGTTGCCGCAAGCACACCGCGCACCGCGAGACCCGCTGAGCGCGCACGCACCAGTCTTCGCGTTGACCCGCCCGAGGCTCTCGGGCGGGTCAACGTCTATTTTGGGGTCCATGCCAGTCGACCAGTCGCTCGTCGGGCGGGAGTTCCCGCCGACCAGTCCGTACGCCGTCTCTGAGGAGAAGGTCCGCGCGTTCGTCGCCGCCACGGGCGGTGAGTACGCCGGCGGCCCGGTGCCGGCGACGTTCCCGATCGTGTTGGCCTTCGACGCGATGAACGCCTTCCTCGAGGCCGAGTCGATCGACCTCTTCCGGATCGTGCACGGTGAGCAGCGGTTCCACTACGAGCGCCCCGTCGTCCCCGGCGACGAGCTGACCGCGACGCTGACGGTGGCGAGCCTGCGTCAGATCGGCGGCAACGACATCATCGGCACGGCCAGCCAGATCACCGACGCCGACGGCGCCCTGGTGTGCACCACCACCGCGACCCTGGTCCACCGCGCCGGGGAGGGGGACGCATGAGTGCCGGACCCACGAGCCTCCCGTCCCAGGTCTTCACCATCACCCGCGCCGACCTCGTCGCCTACGCCGGCGCGAGCGGCGATCACAACCCGATCCACCAGGACGAGTCGGTCGCGCGCAGCGTCGGGCTGCCGGGCGTGATCGCCCACGGCATGTACACCATGGCGCTGGCCGCCCGAGCCGTCGACGCCTGGTTCCCCGGCGCCGAGGTGGTCAGCTTCGGTTGCAAGTTCACCAACCCGGTCGTCGTGCCCGCCGACGGCGGCGTCGACGTCGAGGTGGCGGGCGAGGCCAAGCCCGGCGAGGACGGGCTGACCACGGTGGCGCTGACCGTCACCTGCGGCGGCCAGAAGGTGCTCGGCATGCCCAAGGCGGTCGTGCGTGCCTGAGCCGACCACCGGGCTCCGCACCGAGCAGCAGGTGGCGTTGCGCGACCACACCACGCTCCACCTCGGCGGCCCGGCCGCCGACTTCGTCACCGCGTCGTCCGAGGACGAGCTGGTCGCCGCCGTACGCCGCGCCGACGAGGCCGGTGTCCCGGTCCTGGTGCTCGGCGGCGGGAGCAACCTCGTGATCGCCGACGAGGGCTTCGACGGCACGGTGGTGAAGGTGGCCACCCGGGGCATCGTCCCGGACTCCGAGGGCGACGCTGCGTCGTGCGGCGGTGTCCTGGTCACCGTGGCGGCGGGGGAGACCTGGGACGACCTGGTGGCACGCGCCGTCGCCTCGCAGTGGGTGGGGGTCGAGGCGCTCTCGGGCATCCCGGGCTCCGTCGGGGCCACACCGATCCAGAACGTCGGCGCCTACGGCCAGGAGGTCGCCCAGACCATCGCCTCCGTGAGGGTCTGGGACCGCGTGCTGAAGGGCGTGCGGACCTTTGCGAACGCCGACTGCGGCTTCGGCTACCGGCACAGCCGGTTCAAGGCCGACCGGCTGGACCCGTGGGGAGGCCGGCACGTGGTGCTGTCGGTGACCTTCCAGTTCCGCCAGGGCAGCCTGGGGGCGCCGGTCGCCTACGCCGAGCTGGCGAGGACGCTGGGCGTCGAGATCGGCGGCCGGGCCGGCCTGGCCGAGGTCCGCGAGGCGGTCCTCGGGCTGCGCAGGGGCAAGGGCATGGTGCTCGACGCCGCCGACCACGACACCTGGAGTGCCGGGTCGTTCTTCACCAACCCGGTCGTGCCCCCGGAGGCCGTGCCGGAGGGTGCGCCCGCGTGGCCGCAGCCCGACGGCAGCGCCAAGACCAGCGCGGCCTGGCTGATCGAGCACGCCGGCTTCGGCAGGGGCCACGGCAACGCCCTGGCCAGCCTGTCGACCAAGCACACCCTCGCCCTGACCAACCGGGGCGAGGCCGGCACCGGCGACCTGCTGGCACTGGCGCGCGAGGTCCGCGACGGCGTCGAGCGCCGCTTCGGCATCCGGCTCGTCAACGAGCCGGTGCTGGTCGGCTGCGAGCTCTAGCTAGGGCGTGTCTCTCAAGTCCATGGCCTGCTGCGCGCCGCCCCACGGGCGACACGCCCCAGCCCACCCGCCGGCCGAGGCTCAGCGGACCGGCGCCAGGGTGCTGGTGCCGCTCGTGCTGGTGGCGATCCCCAGGGCGATGAGGCCGAACAGCGCCAGCACCCCGAGCACCAGCAGCACGGTGCCGATGATGCCCATGATCCGGCCGGCGTTGGCCTGGTCGCGGCCGCCGTACATCCCGGGGTTGGCGTCGATCTCGCGCACCGCCTTGGCCCCGATCCGCCAGGCGAAGGGCGAGAGCACCAGGGTGATGCCGCCGCAGAACATGATGCCGGCCAGGCCGATCAGGCTCAGCACCAGCGAGGTCGTCGCCGAGGGGTGGTTCGCCGGGGCCGCCGCGCCGTAGCCGTAGGGCTGCTGCCCGTACGGCGCCTGGCCGTAGGGCGCCTGCCCGTACGGCTGCTGTTGCCCGTAGGGCTGTTGTCCGTAGGTGGGCGGCTGCTGGCCGTAGGGGCTCTGGCCCTGCGCGGGCGGCGGCTGCTGCCCGTACGGGTTCTGGCCGTACGACGGCGGCTGCTGCCCGGGGGCGCCGTACGGGTTCTGCTGCTGCTGTCCGTAGGGCTGGTGCGTCGGGGGGAGCGAGGAGTCGCCCTGCCCCTCGGGCTCGTTGCCCGGGTACTGGCCGGGCTGCTGGCCGGAGTCGTCGGAGCTGCTCATGGGGCCATCCTGTCAGGCTCGGCGGCCAGCCACCGGTCTACGTCGGAGATCAGCGCGCGCTTGACGTCGTCGGGGGCGCGGGAGCCGCGGATGGACATCCGTCCCAGCTCGGCGAGCTCGGCGTCGTCGAGGCCGTGGGCGGCCCGCATCGTGGCGTACTGCCCGGCCAGGCGTGACCCGAACAGCAGCGGGTCGTCGGCACCCAGCGCGACCGTCGCACCGGCCGCCATCAGCGAGGGCAGCGGCACCGAGGTGAGGTCGGAGTAGACCCCGAGCGCCACGTTGGACACCGGGCAGACCTCGAGCACCACTCCGGCCTCGACGATCCGGTCGAGGAGGGCCCGGTCCTCGACCGACCGCACGCCGTGGCCCAGGCGGTCGGCGTGCAGCGAGTCCAGGCAGAGCCGGATGCTCTGCGGCCCGAGCAGCTCGCCGCCGTGCGGCACCAGCGCCAGCCCGGCCCGCTCGGCGATCGCGAAGGCCGCCGCGAAGTCGGACGTGTTGCCGCGTCGCTCGTCGTTGGACAGCCCGAACCCGACGACCCCCCGGCCGGCGTACTGCCCGGCGAGCCGGGCCAGCGTCCGGGCGTCCAGCGGGTGCCGGGTGCGGTTGGCGGCGATCACCACGGCCATGCCGAGGCCCGTGTCGCGCGATGCCTCACGGACGGCGTCGAGCACCAGGTCGGTGAATGCGGTGATCCCGCCGAACCGCGCCCCGTAGCCGCTGGGGTCGACCTGGATCTCCAGCCACCGGCCGCCGTCGCGGACGTCGTCCTCGGCGGCCTCGCGGACCAGCCGGCGCACGTCGGCGGGCGTGCGCAGCACCGAGCGCGCGACGTCGTAGAGCCGCTGGAACCGGAACCAGCCCTTCTCGTCGGCCGCCGACAGCTCCGGCGGCCACTGGGAGACCAGCGAGTCCGGCAGCGTGATGCCGTCGCGCTCGGCGAGCTCGAGCAGCGTCCCGTGCCGCATGGAGCCGGTGAAGTGCAGGTGCAGGTGCGCCTTGGGCAGCGTCAGGAGGTCGCGCCGCCCGTCACCGGCCGCCGCGAGTCCGGCCGGCGAACCGGTCGGGGAGGCCCCCGCCGGACGTGTCCCCTGCTCGGTGGTCCCCCCGGTCGCGGACACTCAGGCGAAGAGCTTCTGGAGGCGCGTGACTCCCTCGACGAGGTCGTCGTCCCCGAGCGCGTACGAGAGCCGCAGGTAGCCCGGTGACCCGAAGGCCTCGCCCGGCACCACCGCGACCTCGGCCCGGTCGAGGATGTACTCGGCGAGCGCGGTCGAGGTCTCGATGAGCTGCCCGTCGTGCTCCCTGCCCAGCAGCCCCTTGACCGAGGGGTAGGCGTAGAACGCGCCGTGCGGGGTCGGGCAGACCACGCCGTCGATCTCGTTGAGCATCTGCACGATGGTCTTCCGGCGACGGTCGAAGGCCACCTTCATCTCCTCCACCGCGGTCAGGTCGCCGCTGACGGCGGCGATGGCTGCCCGCTGCGCCACGTTGGAGACGTTGGAGGTGGCGTGCGACTGCAGGTTGGTGGCCGCCTTGACCAGGTCGACCGGTCCGATCATCCAGCCGACCCGCCAGCCGGTCATCGCGTAGGTCTTGGCCACGCCGTTGACGACGACGCAGTTGTCGACGAGGAAGGGGCACAGCACCGGCATCGAGCCGGTGTCGACGCCGTCGTAGACGAGGTGCTCGTAGATCTCGTCGGTCAGCACCCACAGGTCGTGGTCCTCGACCCACTGCCCGATGGCCCGGATCTCCTCGGAGGTGTAGACGGCGCCGGTGGGGTTGGAGGGCGAGACGAACAGCAGCACCTTGGTGCGCTCGGTGCGCGCGGCCTCGAGCTGCTCGACGGTGACCTTGTAGTCCTGCGTCTCGTCCGCGAGGACCTCCACGGCGACGCCGCCAGCCAGCTGGATCGACTCTGGGTACGTCGTCCAGTACGGCGCCGGAACGATCACCTCGTCGCCCGGGTCCAGCATGGCGGCGAACGCCGCGTAGATCGCCTGCTTGCCGCCGTTGGTGACCAGCACCTGGGCGGGCTCGATCTCCAGGCCGCTGTCGCGCCGGGTCTTCTCGGCGATCGCCTTCTTCAGCTCCGGCAGTCCGCCGGCGGGGGTGTAGCGGTGGTTCCTCGGGTCGCGGCACGCCTCGACGGCGGCCTCCACGACGTACGACGGGGTCGGGAAGTCCGGCTCACCCGCGCCGAACCCGATGACCGGGCGGCCCTCGGCCTTGAGCGCCTTGGCCTTGGCGTCCACCTTCAGCGTCGCGGACTCGGCGATCGAGCCGATCCGCTGCGAGACGCGGCGGTCGCGAGGAGTCCCGGGGGCGCTGGCGCTCCCTGCAGGGCCGGGCTGGGCGGGCGAGGTGGCGGTCATGGCACCATCGTAGAGGCGGCGCTCCGGGGGAGCAGGACGGGTTTCACGCTGCGCACAGCGGGTGCCGGACGGTGGGTCCATGCAGCGACGACCGGCCCGGACGCATCGGGGACGCACCGGGAAGGGGCCGGTTTGGACTGGACCTCGGTCTTGCCCGTAGACTCCCCGTTTGGTGGTTTCCCACATGCTCCGGCCTGCCCGGAACAGGGTGTCATCGGAGGGCACTAGCTCAACTGGCAGAGCATCGGTCTCCAAAACCGAAGGTTGGGGGTTCAAGTCCCTCGTGCCCTGCAGATCGATTCAGCAGGACAGCAACACAGATGGAAGCAACAGCTGGTCGACGACCAGGTGGTCGAACTAGGAGAGGTGACACGCGTGTCGGACAGCAAGGCCGTCCGCGGTTCGCGAGAGCGCAAGTCCGAGCAGCGCACGAGCATCCCCACGTTCTACCGACAGGTCGTCGCCGAGCTGCGCAAGGTGGTCTACCCGACCCAGGAGCAGCTGGTCACCTACTTCCTGGTGGTCATGGTGTTCGTCATCTTCATGATGGCGTTCGTATCGGTGCTCGACCTGGGCTTCGGCAAGCTCACCTTCGCGGTCTTCGGCGGGAACTCCCAGAAGTGACCCACGCGGGCGGCCCGGTGCCGTCCGCCCACCGTCCGGCCTCGGGCCGGGCGAGGCAATGAGCAGATCGAAACAGACATCGAAGTGACGGAGCATCACGTGTCGGAGCAGTACGACTCGGTCGAGACCGAGGAGACCGAGGCCACGGGCGCCCCCGAGGCCGACGCGTCGGCCGAGGAGACCCTCGACGCCGCCGCGGAGGTCGAGACCACCGCTGACACCGAGGACGAGGACGTCGCCGACGAGGACGTCGAGTCGGACGAGGCCGGGACCATCGAGGACGACGGCGCCGAGGCCGAGGCGGAGACGCCTGAGGACGACGACCCGCTCGAGGCCTTCCGCCGCGAGCTGTGGGCCAAGCCCGGCGACTGGTTCGTCGTGCACACCTACTCCGGCATGGAGAACCGGGTGAAGTCCAACCTCGAGAACCGCATCATCTCCCTGAACATGGAGGACTACATCCACGAGATCGTGGTCCCCACCGAGGAGGTCGCGGAGATCAAGAACGGCCAGCGCAAGATGGTCAAGCGCACCGTCCTGCCGGGCTACGTGCTGGTCCGCATGGACCTGACCGACGAGTCCTGGGCCGCGGTCCGGCACACCCCGTCGGTCACCGGCTTCGTCGGCCACAGCCACCAGCCGGTGCCGCTGAGCATGTCCGAGGTCGAGAACATGCTGGCGCCCGCCGTCGTCGCCCGCGCCGAGGCCGAGGCCGTGGCCGCCGGTGTCCCGGCCGCCTCGGGCGGGACCACCGCCAAGAAGCCGGTCGAGGTCGCCGACTTCGACGTGTCCGACTCGGTCATGGTCGTCGACGGTCCGTTCGCCACGCTCCACGCGACGATCACCGAGATCAACGCCGAGTCCCAGAGGGTCAAGGCCCTCGTCGAGATCTTCGGCCGGGAGACCCCGGTCGAGCTGAGCTTCAGCCAGATCCAAAAGGTCTGAGGCACAGGCCCGAGC
>Ga0308174_10000154_pt1 | contig 27350 bp, 42 predicted proteins | sample PhyPR2_FD_203894 | JGI IMG/M metagenome (GOLD analysis project Ga0308174, IMG submission 203894) | Soil microbial communities from UC Gill Tract Community Farm, Albany, California, United States - DLSLS.P.R2 | ecosystem: Environmental > Terrestrial > Soil > Agricultural land | place: USA... | reverse complement strand
GTCTTGCTCACACACTCACACCTCGCACAGCCCAAGATCAACTCCCGGCTGATCCCCGGGAGTAGGCCAGCCCCGCACTAGACGGCGGGGCTGGCCGCTCTCGTCTAGGAGACCGACATGGCCCGCGATCTGCCCTGTTCAGTGTGCGGAACGCTCTTGTACCGCAACCCACGGACCTCACTTCCCGAGGGTCGTGCGACCTGTCGGCCCTGCCGTCGAGTAGCGCACGGGCTGAGGCCAGATCAACTGGTAAACGACGCAAAGCGCGCGGGCCTGATTGGCACGGTCGGCACCCGCCTTCTCGGCGACTGTCATCGTTGCGGGGCGGCAGTCCCCCCGGGGTCTCGCCGGTGGAAGTTTTGCGGTGACGAGTGCTTCCGCAAGAACCGGAACGCACGTGGCAGTGGCAAGCCTTCGTCGGCGGCGCGCGGATACGACTACGAGCACGTGAAGCTCCGCGCGCAACTACTGCCACTTGCCCATGGGACTGACTGCCACTTCTGCGGCGAGGTCATGCGCGAGGGCGACAACCTGCACCTAGACCACACCGAGGACCGCGCCAGCTATCGCGGAATCGTTCACGCAGCCTGCAACGTCCTCGACGGCGCTCGGCGCGGAGGCGAGCGGGCGCGACTGGCCCGGCTCGAAAGGGGGTGGCGTCCTGGCCAAGACCCAAGCACCCGTAGGCGCCCCACGCCCCAAGCTGCCTAGCGAGGACCACCGAAAGCGCCTGGAGGCGCTGCGGGACCGCCTAGAGGCGGCGATGGACGACGCAGGAACCCGGGACCTCGCCCCACTTGCGGCCCGCTATCAGTCGGTGCTCACCGAGCTTGCCGCCCTGCCTGTTGTTGAGGAGTCGGATGGCATCGACGACCTCAGTGCTGCCCGCCGTCGTCGGCGCGCAGGAGCCTCGGCTTCATAGCCACCCGCCCTACGTCTCGTCGGCTGGCCCGGAGGCGGTCGAGCTAGCCGCACGCGCCGGGTTGCACCTTTACCCGTGGCAGCAGTTGGTCCTCCGCGACGCCCTGGGCGAGACGGCGGCCGGCAAGTGGGCCGCGTTCGAGGTCGGCTTGGTGGTCCCGCGCCAGAACGGCAAGGGGTCGATCCTCGAGGCGCTGGAACTGGCGGCGCTGTACCTCGCTGATCCTGACGAGCCGCCGCCGCTGATCCTGCACAGCGCGCACGAGTTCAAGACTTCCGCCGAGCACTTCCGGCGGGTGCGGGATCTCATCGAGGGTTCGCCGCTGCTGTCCAAGCAGGTGCGGATCATCCGCACGGCTGCCGGCGCCGAGGCGATCGAGCTCCACTCCGGTGCGCGGTTGCGGTTCGTGACCCGGTCGGGTGGTTCGGGCCGTGGCTTCTCGGCTGACCTTGTGGTCATCGATGAGGCGTACAACCTGACGGCGGAGTCGATGGCGGCAGTGCTGCCGACGATGTCCGCCAGGCCAAACCCGCAGATCTGGTACACGTCCTCGGCGGGCATGATCACCTCCGACCAGCTCGCCCGGGTTCGTGAGCGTGGCATCCGTGGCGGTGATCCGTCACTGGCCTACTTCGAGTGGTCGGCGGTCGACGGCGCCGAGCTTGACGACCGGGCTGAGTGGGCGCGGGCGAACCCGTCGCTGGGCTACCGCATCCCCGAGTCGTTCATCGTCACCGAGCGGGCGGCGCTGCCCGATGAGCAGTTCGGCCGCGAGCGCATGGGCCTATGGGCCGACCGCGACCGCGACAAGTCAGCGATCGACCCTGCCGCCTGGGCTGCCCTCGCTGATCCTGCCGCCGAGCGCGGCGCGCAACCGGTGTTCGCGGTCGCTACGGCCCCGGATCGTTCGTGGGCTGCCGTGGCGGTGGCGTGGAACCGACCCGATGGCACGGCGCAGGTGATGCTCGCCGACTACCGTCCGACGGCGACGTGGGTGGCTGCCCGGGTGGCCGAGCTGCGTGAGCGGTGGCGTTCCCCGGTGCTGTGCGACACGGCCTCTCGTGGGCTGGTGGAGGACGCCGAGGAGCCGTCACAGGCGGAGCAGGCGCGGGCACACAACGCCCTGTCTGACGCCGTTCTGGCGGGCGCCATCCATCACGGCAACGAAGCAGCGATGAACACCGCTGTCCGCGCGGCCCGCTGGAAGACGTCGGGTGACACGCGCGTGCTCGACCGTAAGGGCTCGCTGGACATCAGCCCGCTGGTGGCCGCCGCTCTGGCGCTGCGTGGGCTCGCTGCCGAACGCCCGTCGGTCTATGAGGACCGACCCCTACTTAGCTTCTGAGGTGATCCGTGCTCGTCTGTGACCAGTGCGGCCACGTCTCCGCGCACCAGGACGCCCCGACGCTGTCGGTGCCGTATCAGCCGCCGGGCACCACGGAGCACGTCGACCTCGTGACGAACGAGTGCGAGCGGGCCACCTGCTTCTGCAACTTCTTCGTGCCGCGGGATCTGCTGCCCACGGAGCCGGCCCTGTGATCCACGTGCTGAAGTCCCGCGTGCATTACCGGGTGATGGTGACCCTGAAGTCGGGCGCCGCGTTCCACGGCGTGCTGTGGGAGCAGGACAAGCAGGCCCTCGTCCTGCGTGACGCCGAGGCCATCTCCGCCCAGGGCCGCGCGCCCGTACCTGTTGACGGCGAGCTGCTGATCTACGTGGCCGACGTCGACTACATCCAGAAGCCGTAGACGGGGGGACCGCGTGGCGCTCCTGTCGAATGGCGACCTTTCGCTCGTTGGCCTTGCTGACAGTGCGCCGCGCAACTACGCGCAGGCCCAGTACTACCCGGGCATCGGGCTCGGCCAGGCGGGCGGACAGTTCGCGGCTTACGGCGAGATCTACAAGCGGCAACTGTGGGTTGCCACGCTGGTCAACAAGCTGGCGTTCGGCACGGCCCGCCTACCTCTGAAGGTGTACTCGCGTGGCGCTGCCGAGGGTGACCGTGCGGAGGCCCGCGACTCGGCGTACGCGAAGCTGATCCGCACCCCGAACCGGCAGCACGACCCGTTCTTCTTCTGGCTGCACATCGCCTCCACCTTCGAGATCTTCGGCGAGGCGCTGCTGCTGAAGGTGCGTCCCCGTCCGGGCGCGGCGCCGCTGGAACTGTGGCCGATCCACCCGTCACGGGTGACGACGGCCCGCGACGAAGACGGCGGCCTCGTCTACCGCTACTTCTCCGGGTCGCAGAACGCCTCGACCTACATCGAGTGGCCAGCGTCGGACATCGTGCACTTCCGGTCGTACAACCCCGACGACCAGATCCGGGGCATGTCTCGCCTCGAGCCGCTGCGGGCAACGCTGCTGAACGAGGACGCGGCCCGCCGTGCCACGACGGCGTTCTGGAACAAGGGCGCCCGTCCGGGCATGTACCTCACGCACCCGAACAATCTGTCCCTGCCCGCTCAGCAGCGGCTCAAGGCGCAGGTGGACGGGATCGCGGGAGGCGCCGACAACACGGGCGCGACCCTGATTCTCGAAGAGGGCATGAAGCCCGAGAAGGTGTCGCTCACTGCCGAAGAGGCGCAGTACATCGAGACCCGGAAGTTGAACCGGGAAGAGGTGTGCGCCGTCTACGACGTGCCGCCGCCGGTCGTGCACATTCTGGATCGGGCGACGTTCTCCAACATCACCGAGCAGATGCGCTCGATGTACCGGGACACGATGGCGCCGCGCCTGGGCCTGTACGAGTCGGTGCTGGACACGCAGCTTCGCCCCGACTTCGACCCCCGCGGCGACCTGTACGCCGAGTTCCTGATGGACGAGGTGCTGCGCGGCTCCTTCGAGGAGCGGGTCAATGCCTACGAGGTGATGACCCGGATCGCCGGCATGACCCCGGCCGAGGTCCGTCGGGCGGAGAACAAGCCGTACCTGGGTCCCGAGACGGACCGCCTGTACGTCAACGCGGCCACGGTGCCGCTGGGCGCTATGCCGAGCGTGGCAGCCCCGGCGGATCCGTCCGTTCCTGAGATCCCGAAGTGCGTCGGTTGCGGCACCGAGGGCAAGACGTCCAGCCGCAACCTGTGTCGCTCCTGTGAGGGCGTGCGTAGCCGAGCCACCCGAAGGGACTCCTAGTGGACCTCGTGAAGAAGGCCGTTGGCCTGGTCGACACGGTTGAGACCGACAGCCCCAACGGCGCCTTTGAGGTCGTCCTGTCGGCGGCCACGCTGGACCGTGACGGCGAGGTCATCGACTCGCGCGCGTTCGACCCGCTGCCCGATCATGTGCCGTTCGACATCGACCACGGCATGACGGTGCAGACGACGGTCGGCTCCGGCCAGCCGTACTACGCCGAGGACGGGTCGCTGCGTGTCAAGGGCACGTTCGCCTCGACGCCACTGGCGCAGGAGGTGCGGACCCTGGTCGCCGAGGGGCACATCCGCACCACCTCGGTGACCTTCATGGCCGCCGAGCGGGTCAAGGACGAGAAGTCGATCGACCACGTCGTCAAGGCCGAACTTCTCAACGGCACCTTCACCCCGGTCCCGTCCAACCGTGAGGCCGTCGTGCTGTCGGCGAAGGCGTTCAGCGCCGTCGTGGACGAGAAGGTCGGCGCCCGCAACAGCGCGTCCGACGCCACGAAGATCCAGGCTGCGCACGATGCGATGACCGACCTGGGCGCCCTGTGCGCGCCGGGCGCCGCGAAGTCCGCCCACGAAGCGGACACCAAGACTGTGATCGAAGACCCTGCCGATGAAGCGCAGGAGGTCGAGACCGCCGACGAGACCGCCGAAGTCGCCGCCGATGAGGCCGCCACTTCCGCCGTCAAGTCCGCCGTCACGCCCCCCGAGGTGCTGGCCCGGCTGGCGATCACTGAGAACGCGGCCCGGCTCGCGTTCGGCGTGTAAGCGCCAACCCCCTCCCGATCTCCCACCCCCTGAAAGGGGTTCTTTGCCATGCCCACCATGAAGCAGCTCGAGGACCAGGGCCGCGTCCTCCTTGCCCAGCAGAAGTCGCTGGTCGAGGACGCCACCCGCGCCTGGTCGGAGAAGCGCGACGAGTACGACCGCATCGAGGCCGACGTCAAGTCCGTCATCGAGCAGCACGCCGCGCTCAAGTCGGTCGACCGCGACCCGTTCGGCGAGGCCCGCGACGAGGCCGCCACCGCCCCCCAGGCGGTCGCCCCCAAGAGCATCGGCGAGGCGTTCACCGCCTCCAAGGGCTACCAGCGCGCCATCGGCACCGACGTCAAGGGTTCCCAGTTCTCCACGGGCGCCATCGAGGTCGACGCCAAGGCCACGCTGACCACCGCCGCTGGTGGCGCCGGCCTGGTGCAGCCGCAGTACCTGCCCGGTGTTCTGCCGCTGCTGTTCCAGCGCCTGACCGTTGCCGACCTGATGCCGAACGGCGCCTCGTCCGGCAACTCGATCATCTACATGCGGGAGTCGGCGGTCACCAACTCCGCCGCGACCGTCGCTGAGGGTGGCCTGAAGCCCGCGTCGGACATCAACTACGCGCAGGTCACCGAGACCTTCAAGAAGATCGCCAACACGCTGAAGATCTCCGACGAGATGCTGCAGGACGTCCCCTACGTCCAGTCGCAGGTCAACGGCCGGCTGGTCTTCTTCGTGCAGCAGAAGGAGGAGCAGCAGCTCCTCTCGGGCGCCGGTACCGGCTCCGAGCTGCTGGGCCTGCTCAACCGTCCCGGCCTGACCGCGGCGCAGGCCAAGTCCACGGATTCGGCGATCGACGCGATCTACAAGGACATCACCAAGATCCGGGTGAGCGCGTTCGTCGACCCGTCGGCGATCGTCATGCACCCGACCGACTGGCAGGCCATCCGGCTGCTGAAGGACGCCAACAACCAGTACTTCGCTGGGGGCCCCTTCACCGCCGCCTACGGCAACGGCCCGTTCAACGCGCAGGACCGTTCGGTGCTGGGCTCGAACGACAGCCTGTGGGGCCTGCCCGTCGTGGTGACCACGTCGGCCACGGTCGGCACGGCGGTCGTCGGCGCGTTCAACACCTGCGCCGAGGTCTTCCGCAAGGGCGGCATCACGGTGGAGGCGACGAACTCCAACGAGAACGACTTCTTGACCAACTTGATCGCGATCCGAGCGGAAGAACGGCTCGCCCTGGCGGTCTACCGCCCGGCCGGCTTCTCCACCGTCACGGGGCTCTGATCGCCTTGAGGACCGTGGAGAACAAGGACGGGTCGGTCACCACGACCAACGACGACGAGCACCCGGCCCCCGAGCAGGAGGCCAAGGTCGTCGAGGCCCCGGCGAAGTCGGCGGCCAAGACCCGTTCGTCGGCCGAGAGCAAGTAACTCGCGCACGCCCCCAGCCCGGCTACTCCCGGGCTGGGGGCACCCCGCACGAACCGTTGAGGAGATGCCATGTCCGCCGTGTCACTGGCTGAGGTGAAGGCATTCCTCGACATCACGGACACCCGCAACGACTCCGAGCTCGAGTCGTTCATCGACCGCGCCGAGGCGATCATCGCCAAGCGGGTCGGTCCGCTGGCGCCGATAGCCGTCACCAACGAGGTGCACACCGGCCCCGGGCCGATCGTGCTCAAGAAGTACCCGGTCGTGTCTGTGGCGTCGGCGACGAACAGCGGCGTTCCGGTCTACGACATCGACGCCGACTTCGAAGCCGGCGTGGTCTACGGGACGTTCACCAGCGCCCGCCGCGCCGTCAAGGTTAGCTACGTCGCCGGCCGCGCGGTGCTCGACGAGGACCTGGTGGCCGCGGTGCTCGAGCTGGTGAAGCACCTGTGGCAGTCGCAGCGGGGTAACGCGCCCGCGGCGATGGCGTTGCAGGGTGGCGACCCGGATCTGCAGTCGACCGGCAACGGGTACCTGCTCCCCTACCGGGTGCAGTCGCTGATCGAGCCGCACCTGCTGCCCTCCTCGATCGCATGACCGCCTGGCCGCAGGTCGTGGATCGGCTGGTCACTCTGCTGCCCGCGCTGCCGGGATGGCTGGGAGTCACCGTCTACGACGGTCCCCCGGTCACCCAGGACGCCCCGGCCGATTACGTCACAGTCGGATATGTGGTCGGCGAGGACATGGCCGGCGACTACGAGCAGACCACGGCGGGGCTCGGCGGGATGCTCGAGGAGTCGGGCACGGTCCGCTCGGAGCTGGTCTGCACCACGGGCAACAACGCGCTCCCAGCGATGCGGGCCCGCGCCTTCGCTCTGGTCGATGCGTGGCAGGCCGAAATCTCCCGGGATCAGACGCTCGGCGGCGTCCTGGGCGCGTCAGGTACGTCGTCGCTGACGGTAGATGTGCAGCCCTCGGCGAACACAGACGGCTCGACTCAACGCCTCACGGTAACGCTGTCCTACTTCGCCCGGACCTGACCTACGGGTGGTTGTGCTCGAAGACGGTCACGGTGTTGCCGTTCTGCTCAAAGGCGTGCGCTAGCCGATAGCCCTTGGCGTACTGCACGTTGAGGTGTCCGGTCATCATCATCGCGCTCATCGACCCTTTGTTGACGGTCGTTTCGTAGTGCGTCCTCGGGTCGGGGCACATGCCCAGGCTGACTTGCGCCATCTCGGCCGTGCCCGCCTGGCGCTCTCTCGCGGCGTCCCTGAATCCCATGACCTGCTCCATTCCCCGATGCGAATCCGCACCGTACCGCCTCGCACACACACCGCACAGAGGAGAACCAGCGAGCCATGGTAGATACAGCCGCGACCGTCGCAGAACTCAAGGAAGCCCTGGGTGTCGAGTACGGCACCTACGTGGCTGCCGTGTCCATCGACATCAACGGAGCGCGGGCGTTCAACGTCGGCGACCCGGTGCCGGCCTCGCACGTCGACCGCGGCGTGGTCGAGGCCGATCAGGTCAAGAAGCTCACCACCAAGGCCGGGCAGGCGCTCGCTTCCGGCAACACCGAGAAGGGCTGACCCATGCCGAACAGCACTGCTGTCCCGAACGTCCTGACCGACCCCGGCTTCCTCTTCGCGGCGCCGCTTGCCACGACCATGCCGAACATGGGCGAGTCGGCGGCTACCGGCGGCAAGTTCACCGACTCCTGGCCGGCGGCCTGGGTGCCGCTCGGGGCGACGACCGAGGGTTCCACGTTCGCCTACTCCACGAGCGTGGAGGCGATCAGCGCGGCCGAGTTCTTCGACCCGATCAAGTACGTCACCACGGAGCGGTCGGGGAACATCGCCTTCGCGCTGATGGACTTCACCCTCAAGAACTACCGCCTCGCGCTCAACGGTGGCATCGGTGCGCTGACGCCGGCGATCGGTACGGGCGCGACGGCGGTCTACAACTTCGAGCCCGTTACGCCGGGCAACGAGGTTCGCATCATGGTCGGCTGGGAGTCCACCGACTCGACCATGCGGCTGGTGCTTCGTCAGACGATCCAGGGTGGCGAGGTGTCGACGGCCTTCCAGAAGGCTCCGTCGGTGGCCGCGATCCCGTGCACGTTCAACATGGAGATGCCGGTCGGCGCGACGGCTCCGTTCAAGTTCGCGAGCACCCGTGGCTGATGACGTGCGGTTCGTGGAGTTCTTCGACGAGCGGTTCGCCGTTCCCGCCCGGATGAATCAGCGCCTGGTGATCCGCTTCCAGCGGCTGGCTGCGGAGGGCGCGGACACCGAGGACCTCAATGAGGCCAAGGCCCGCGAGGCGACGATCATGCTCGATCGCATGATCGAGCAGTCGGTGCGCCCCGAGGACCGGCAGCGGTTCGAGGACGTGTGCGACCGCGAGATGCCCAACGACGAGGAACTGATGGGCTTCGTCGCAGACGTGCTGGCGGCTGCCGCTGGCCGCCCTACGTCGCGGCCCTCCGACTCCTCGGGTGGGCAGACGAGCACGCCGCCGAACTCCGGGGGCGACTCATCGGCCGCTGCCGTTGTGGCGCGGCTGGAGGCGCAGGGGCGCCCGGATCTGGCGCTGATCGTGGACATGGCGCAGACGGGCCGTTCGGCGATCTCAGCCTGATCGACGTCTGCGACCTGGCGTACACGCTCCTGTTGGAGCGCCTGGAACGGCAGGTGCTGGGGGACCGTCAGATCGCCGCACTACAGGCAGTGATGTCCGGCCAGGGCGGCGACCTGCCGACGTTCTCAGAACAGCAGGCGGCATTCGACGCGGCACTTATCGCCGAGCCCGAGCCGCTGTCCGCGGTCGGCCGTGAGCAGATGGAACTTCGACGTGCATTGGGGGTGGCCTGATGGCCGGTACGTCGGAGTCGGATGCGGGCGCGCGGGCCTTCTATGAGTTGTCCAGGCGTCTCAAGGAGGTCGGCGGCACCGGAAGGGGCAGCCTGCGGAACGAGATGACCAAGGCTCTCAAGCAGGCCGCGAAGCCGCTTCCCAAGGCCGTGAAGGACGCCGCCGCCGACCGCTTCCCCAAGCGCGGTGGGCTCAACAAGGTCATGGCGAAGCGCACCCCAAAGGTCGTGACGCGCACCGGCGCCACGACGGCTGGCGTGCGTATCCAGGACAAGAAGACCGATCCGCGCATGAACGCCGAGGGGCGCATCTACCACCCCGTGTTTGGGCGCACCGGATCGGATGCGGTTCAGTTCGAGCCGCGCGTCAAGGGCTACTTCGACGACACGCTGCAGAACGAGGCGCCCGAGGTGCGTGACGCCGTGGTCGAGGTGCTCGAGGACTTCGCCCGACGTCTCGTGCGGGGGCTGTAGTGGCGGCGCTGTCACTGGTCTTCGACCTGCTCGCCCGTGACCGGGCGTCGTCGGAGTTCCGCAGGGTGGGCGACGCTGCCGAGCGTGCCGGCAGGCAGGGGCACGGCTTCGGCACGTCGATTAGCGGCGGCATGAAGCTAGCCGCAGGCGCGCTTGCTGCCGCCGGCCTGGGAACCATGTTCGCAGGGTTCATCTCGGACGCCGCCGAGTCCGCGAAGATCGGTCGCCTGACGACGCAGGTCATCAAGTCCACGGGTGGCGCGGCTGGTATCACGGCCAAGCAGGTAGGGGACCTAGCGACCGCGATCAGCAACAAGACCGGCGTCGATGACGAGGCGATCCAGTCCGCGTCCAACCTCCTACTGACGTTCACCAACGTCCGCAACGAGGCCGGCAAGGGCAACGACATCTTCAACCGCACCACGCAGATCGCCACAGACATGTCGGCGGCCCTCGGTACGGACGCCAGCAAGTCCGCGATGCAGCTCGGCAAGGCGCTCAACGACCCGATCAAGGGCGTCTCCGCTTTGAGCCGGGTCGGCGTGTCCTTCACGGCGCAGCAGAAGGCGCAGATCAAGACCCTCGTCGAGTCCGGCAACACCCTCGGCGCCCAGAAGGTCATCTTGGCCGAGGTGGGTAAGGAGTTCGGCGGGGCGGCGGAGGCTGCCGCCAACCCGATGGACCGGCTCAAGGTGATCGCGGGCAACCTTGGCGAGCAGATCGGCGGGTACCTGCTGCCCTACGTGGGCCAGTTCGCCGACTTCATCAGCACCAAGGCCATCCCTGCCATCTCGAAGTTCTGGGAGTGGATGGGCCCGAAGCTGGGGGCGGTGCTCCACGAGGTCGTGGGCGGCATCAAGGCGTTCGCCGCCGCGTGGTCCTACAACGACGGCGAGATCACGTCCTCGGGCCTGCCCGGCTTCATGGAGCGGCTGGGGTACATCGCCCACCAGGTGTTCGACACCCTCAAGCAGTCGGTCACAGCCTTCGTGAACGCCTGGAAGTACAACGACGGCGAAGTCACCTCGTCGGGCCTGCCGGGGTTCTTCGAGCGGGTCGGCTACTACGCACACCAGACGTTCGACTACGTGCAGAAGAACGTCATCCCCGTGCTGATCAGCTTCGGCGGCTGGGTGAAGAACAACTCCACTTGGCTGCTCCAAGTCGGCGCCGCGTTGCTCGCTGCGGTCGCCGCCTTCAAGGTGTTCATGTTCATCAAATCGGTGATCACCGCCGTCGCCGCGTTCAACGCCGTGCTGCTGGCGAACCCGATCGGACTCGTCATCGCAGCCCTGGCCGCGCTCGTGGCCGGGCTCGTGATCGCCTACAAGAACTCTGAGACGTTCCGCAGCATCGTCGACGGCGCGTTCAAGGCCGTCGCGGCGGTTGCGAGCTGGATGTGGAACAACGTCCTCAAGCCGTACTTCACCGCCCTGTGGACTCTGTGGACCTCTGTCGCCAAGGGCATCGGCTGGGCGTGGACGAACCTCATCAAGCCCGTCTTCAGTGCCTTCGGCAAACTCATCGGCGTCGTCAAGGATAGCTTCAGCGCCGCCGTCACGGGCATCAAGAACATCTGGGGCGGACTCGTCGACGCGCTCAAGAAGCCCGTCCAGATCGTCGTCGACACGGTCTGGAACAACGGACTCCGCAAGCTGTGGAACGTCATCAACAACATCTGGGGCGGCGGCGACCTGCCGGCGTTCAAGATGGCGAGCGGCGGCGTTCTTCCGATCTCCCGCCGCGGCCAGTTCGCCACGGGCGGTGTCCTGCCGGGATACACGCCGGGCAGGGACGTGCACACCTTCGTCTCTCCGACCGGCGGCCGACTGGAGTTGTCCGGCGGCGAGGCGGTCATGCGGCCGGAGTTCACCCGCGCGCTCGGTGTCGCCGGCATTGACCGGCTCAACAAGCTGGCACGCACTGAGGGCGTCAATGGGCTGATGAGCGTGCTCGGCGGCGGTGAAGACTTCGGCGTGCAGAGCTTCGCTGGCGGTGGCGTCGTGTCACTCCCCGGCTGGCTGAATACGGCACTCAAGGTCGTCCCGGGTGGCGGCGCCATCAAGGGCTTCCTGAACAACATCAACGGGGCGAACCTCGGCGGCGGGCTGTTCGGCTCGGGCCTGCGGGACATGGTCGGCAGCATCGCCGGCAAGTTCTGGGACAAGGCGAAGTCGCTAGCTGGCGATGTCGCAAGCTCGGTGTGGAACGGCGCCAAGTCGCTCCTCGGCTTCGGTGGAGGCGGCAAGGGGTCGATGTCCCTTGTGGCGTTCGGCCGCCGCCTCCAGGGGATGGGTGCCCGCGTGAGCGAGCACCCGGCGTTCGGTGGCGTCACTCCTGGCGCGCACGTCCGCGGCTCCGCTCACTACGTCGGCAAGGCCTTCGACGTGAACACGAGGCCCGGCACGTCGGCGCTCGAGCAGCGCGAGCTGGATCCGATGGCAGCCCTAGCGCGCAAGCTGGGCTTCAAGGTGCTGTGGAAGGTGCCCGGCCACTTCAACCACCTGCACGTCGCCTCGTACGCCGCAGGGACGAACTTTGTGCCCGAGACGGGCATGGCGATGGTGCACAAGGGGGAGGCGATCGTGCCGGTCTCCCACAACCAGGGTGCCCCGTTCGCTGGTGGGCCTGTCGAGATCACCGGGACTCTCCGCATCGACGGGGACGGTCTGGCCCGCATCGTTGACGGGCGCATCGTCGGCGCCATGAAGGGCCAGTACGACCGGGCGGCCTACTGATGTCCACGATCACCGTGACGGCGACCGTGGAGAACTCGACCGGCTCGCTGGATCCGCCTCGGGTGCGGCTGAATGTGACCGACACCGGCACGAGTCCGGCACTGTTCGCGGCGACCGTCACCCGGCTGGACCCTGACGGCCGGGTGGTTCCGGTGCGGACCAACGACGGCAACCCGCTGGTGCTCACCACGTCGGGCACCACTCGCGTGGGTCTGCTCTACGACTACGAGATGCCGTACGGGGCGCCGGTCACCTACTCGACGATGGAGACGCCCACGTCTTCGTCGGCTGCCGTGACGGTGGCCGAGTCGAAGGCGTGGCTGGTGCACCCCGGCGTCCCCGAGCTGTCCCGGCCGGTGACGGTCGCTTCGGTCAGCGAGCGGACCCGGAGGGCGCAGCGGGGCGTGTTCTACCCGATGGGCCGCGAGACGCCCGTGGTGCAGACCGACGGCGCCCGCAAGGCCGCCGAGTACACGCTGGGGCTGTTGACGCAGACCGACACCGAACGGCGGGATCTGGGCGCGCTGCTCAGCGACGCCGGGGTACTGCTGTTCAACGTGCCTGCGTCGAAGCCGTGGGGCATCGGTGCCGAGTACGTGTCGATCGGGGACGTGACCGAGTCCCGGGTGACGCCGTTCATCGGTGAGCCGACGCGGCGCTTCGAGCTTCCCCTGACGGTCGTGGACCGCCCGGCCGGTGGCTCTCAGAGCGAGAGAACGTACATCGACGTCCTGGCTCAGTTCTCGTCGTACGCGGCCCTCCGCAACGCCTACAACTCGTACACCTCACTGCTCGCCGGCCCGTGACGGGAGGTTCGCGTGGCCTACCCCGTCGCTGACCCTTACCGCGCCGCCGTCCGCAACGGCCTGGCGATCTCGTACCGCGTCGATGCCTCCCTCGACGGTGACCCGATCGCGGGTGCTACGGGTTTGGCGCCGACGGGTGGCAGCATCACGGACACGACGAAGCCCGGCGTGCGGCGGGTGCTGAACCTGGAGCTGGCCCCGGAGCCGGGCATGTTCGACCGGCTGTCCCCGATCGGGACAACGCTCGCCGTTACCGCTCGTGTGATGTACACGAACAGGCAGACCGTCGATATCCCGATGGGGATCTTCGACGTGGACACCGAGAGCTTGTCGGAAGGCTCGGGCGGCCTGTCGCTCACAGCCCCCGACAAGTGGGTGCGGGTGCAGCGGGCGCGGTTCATCAAGCCGCGGGCGTCTAACCCGAACTTCACGGTGGCCGCCCAGATTGCCTCGCTGATCAAGGAGGGGCTGGGCGCCGACGAAGAGGTGGTCAACCGGGCCACGTCGACGGCGAAGGTTGCCCGCCTGGTGTGGGAGAAGGACCGCGACGCCGCGATCCTGGACTTGGCGCAGCAGATCGGCGCGTGGGTGTACTTCGACCGCAACGGCGTCGCCACCATCGCCGACGTGCCCGGGTCTGGCGCCTCAGCCGACTGGCTGGTGGACGCCTCGGCCTCGGGTGTGCTGATCGACCTGGACCGGGAGCGTTCGCGCACGGTCACCCGCAACGTTGTCGTCGTGGAGTCCTCGGCCGCTGACGGGGCACGTTTTCCCACGCAGTACGTCTACGACAACAAGGCCACGTCGCCGACGTTCGCGGGCCCTGGCACGGGCGCCGGCACGACACTGCCCGCCGCGTCTCTCGCTGGCCCGTTCGGTCAGGTGCCGTACTTCTTCGACACCCCGATTCACACGTCGGCGTCGTCGGCGATCGCTGCGGGCCGGTCGATCCTGCGCCGCACGGCAGGGCTGGCGTCGCAGGTGTCGCTCGGTCAGGTGCCGAACCCGGCGGTGGATGCGTTCGACGTGCTAGACATCATGCCGCCGAAGGAGCGCTACGACATCGCCCGCGTCCTCGAGCGGCATGTGGCGGACACCGTGACGCACCCCCTGTCGCTGGGGACGGCGCAGCACATCGAGGGCCGCTCGACCCGCACCGACGACTTCACGGACGCAGGGTGAACCCGGCTGTCGCGCGTGCTGCGCGGCGGAACGCGGATCAGATGACTGCGCTACTGGCGGAGATCCCGGCGTCTCGGCTGCTGCGGGCCACGGTCGCCACGGTCACCCCGGGCGGCGCTGGGGACGGCACCGCGCTCGTCACGGTGACGTGGCGTGGCGGCCAGTACGAGGCCACCTACGGCGCCCACTACACGCCGGTCGTCGGCCATCGGGTGCTGTGCGTGATCGTCGACAACCAGTTGGAGATCGTGCAGCGCACCGTCGGCGCCACCCCGACCGCCTAGACCTTCCATTCCGGGTCGTAGTCCGGGTGCTCGGCGTAGGGGAGGGCAAGCAGGCGAAGGGTTGTGCATGGGAAGTCGTCGTTGTCTACGACGCAGAGCGCGTCGTACGGCGTGCCGGGGAACTCGTCGTCCAGCCGCTCGATCAGCTCTTCGCGGTGCAGCTCCACGATCCGCCGCTTGGCCCCGCACTCAGCCAGGACGCGACGCGGTGAGACGTGGAGGGTGGCATCCCGGTCGGTCTCCAATGACCACTCGCTGTCCATGACGGCGCCCTCGCCGGTCGACCAGAAGTCGGGGCCGTGCCGCTCGATCATCCAGTCCCACTCGGACTGCGCCGCCCGCTCATCGTCCGCGATCCGGGCCAGCAAGAAGTCGGACAGGTCCATCTCCGCAGTCTCTCACCGAGGAGCGACATGACCGAGCCGACGCCCGACCCGACCGGCGCCGAACTCGACCAGGCCATCTCCGACGCCGGCAAACGCCTCACCGCAGCGCTGCTCGCCCGCCCCCGTAACCAGGGCGAGGTCGACGCCGCCCGGACCGAACTCCTCCGACTGAGGGCCCTCTGATGCCGCCGCCCAGCAACCGCAGCCCCTTCCCCGACAAGGCGCACGAAGACCTCGCCCGCTGGGTTGAGGAGACGGTCGCCAACTCTGACGACGGCCTCCTGCTCGTCGACACCCTGTTCGCCCTGCTCGATGCCGCCACGGCGCAGGTCGCCGAACTAGCCGACCGCCTGGCCGCGCTCGAGCCCGCCCTGTTCACCCCAGAGGAGACGCAGACCCCCTAGGGCTGGGTCCACCTCTGGTCGCCGCCCGCCAGTTCGCGGATCTCGTCTCCTAGCGGGTCGGGCTTCACCTTTGGCGCTGCGTGCGGATCCAGCCACGGCCACTCGGGGTGGAACTCCTCGCGGATGTGAGCGGGGAGAGCCGCGCGGGCTGCCGCGTAGGTGACTTCTACATCCAGCCACACCGCCCGCTTCGGCGGCTCCGGGCGCGGCATCGGCCAGTAGAGCACGGCGGCCAACGCCACGAAGGCCACGACTCCTAGCGCAATTCCGATCCAGATCAGCGCGTCCACGGCGCGGATTGTCCCACGAATCTAAGGAGGTGGCGGGTGCCTAGCGACCCGTTGACCGGCTCCCGTTACCCGGCTGCCAGCGCAGCGCCGAACGTGGCGCAGGACATCCAGAACGCCGTCACCGACCTGTCCGACAACACCTTCGCCGGCCCGTTCGCCACCACCACCGCCCGCGACACCGCGTTCTCCACGTGGGTCAGCGGCGGCGGCGCGATGCGTAACGGCCTGCACGCTCACGTGACCGGCGTCGGCGATCAGGTGTACCTCGACGGCACGTGGTGGACCGTGCCCCGACTGCAGTACGGGCAGACGTCGGCGTCGATCTCGTTGGACAGCCAGAAGACGGGCGCGGTGACGTTCCCGATCGCGTATCCGGCGGGGTCTCAGCCGTGGGTGCAGGTGTCCGTGACCGTCGCCGCCGGGTCGGCTGTCGATCTGCTCGCGGTCGTGACGGGCAACCCGACGAACACCGGCTTCACGTGGCGTGTTCGGGAGCGCAGTGCCAGCAACGTGACGGTGGGCGCCTCGTTGATCTGGCAGGCCATGCTGTGACCGAGCCTGACGACCAGCTCGACTGGGACCGGGAGCGCGACGGGCGCATGGCCGACGCCGCCACGTCGCCTGAGGACGAGCCCGAGACGATCCCCTACGACCCGGCGGGGGACCTCTGATGCCGCACCAGCTCGGTCTGCCCGCCGCCCTGGCGCGCTTCGGCCTCAAGGTCGAACTGGTGCCCGGCTGGGAGACGCGCGGCTCCTCGATCTTCTCCCCGCGGGGTTCCGTCTCGCACTGGACCGCCGGCCCGCGCGGGGCAACCACTCGCCCGTCGCTGAACGTCGTGCTGAACGGGCGCCCCGGTCTGCCCGGCCCCCTCTGCAACGTCTACCTGGACCGCGACGGGATCGCCGTCGTCGTGGCTGCGGGGAAGGCGAACCACGCCGGCCTCGGTGGCTGGCGCGGCCTGGTCGGCAACACGATGGTGTTCGGCACCGAGGCCGAGGCTGCGGACGGCACCGACTGGACCGAGGCTCAGCGCGCCGCCTACCCGCGCGTCAACGCCGCGTACTGCTCGCTCGGCGGCTTCGGCCCCGACATGTGCTGTGGGCACTCCGAGTGGGCGCCGGATCGCAAGGTCGACATCAACGGCTACCCGATGAGCGCGATGCGCACGCAGGTCGCCGCCGTGCTCGCCAACCCCAACTCAGAGGACGACATGACCGGAGAACAGGCCGCCCAGCTCGCCCGCATCGAGAACATCCTGATGCGGCGCCAGTCCGGCGGGATCCAGGATCTGCACAACATCACCTCGACCAGCCTGGCGGAGCTGCGGAAGCTCGCCGCCGCGGTCGCCGCCTCCGGTGACATCGATGAGACGACGCTGGCCGCCGCGCTGGCGCCGTCGGTGATCGCCGCGCTGGGTGCCGCCAAGGGCATCAGCGCGGAGGACGTCGAGGCTGCGGTGCGGCGGGTGTTCGCCGACGCCGCAGGCTGACCGCACCGTCCACGGGGGACCGGTCGGTGCCAACGAACGCACGCAAGCAGCACTTCATCGGCACGGGCGGCCCCTGGGGGACCGGCCTGCTCCTACTGGGCGTCGCTCTAACCGTGCAGGGCATCGCCTACATGTGCAGCGCCCCGGGTGAACTCCGGTCGGCGCTGGCCTGGATCAACCAAGGGGTTCCGGTGCGCGGGTGGGCGTTGCTGTGGATCGGTGCCGGCGGCTATTCGATCGTCAAGGCGCTCACCCCGCCGCAGCGGCACATCGAGTTGGCCCCGGCGGTCGGTGTCATCTGCCTGTGGGGCGGCATCTACGCCGTGTACTGGCTGACGCTCGGCATCACCGAGGGCGTGTGGACGCGGGATTGGACTACCGCCGTCGCCTGGGCAAGCCTCGCAGCCGTCCTGATCTCCCTCGGCCGCTGCGTGAATCCGCCGCGCCGCATCCACAGATGAGCGGGCTGGGGCCAATCCTGGGCTCCGTCGCCGTCGCCGCGATCGGCCTGTTCGGCACGTGGCTGGTGCAGCGCAACCAGAAGCGCGCCAACAAGACCAGCGACACGCAGACGATCATCGATCAACTGCAGGAGGAGCGGGCGGCCGACCGCGTGAACTACGCGGCGATGGCGCAGAAGTTCGACGAGCGGCAGCAGCGCCTCGAAACCCGCCTGGAGAACGCCGAGGGCATCTTCCGCCTCGCCTCGGACTACATCCTGTCGCTTCGGTACCACATCGCGGAGGGCAAGCCGCCCCCGCCACCGCCGTTTCCGGTTGAACTCACGAAGGGGCTGGGCGGTGACCGTTGAGGCGCTGCGCATCTACGTGATCGTCGTCGGGGTGCTGGTCGCCATCGTCGGCGGATTCCAGTGGCGCCGCTGGCTGACGTACAAGCCGGAGAACCAACTGGCCTGGCTGGCGATCGTCGTGCTCAACGCCGCGGTCACCTACGGCACGTTCGAGACGTACCGCCAGCACCTGCCCGGCGGCCCCCGCAACGTGCTGCTGTCCACGTCGATGTCGTTCCTGCTGTTCGCCGTGCTCTACCACCCGACCGGGCGCCTGTGCCACCGCCTGCGCCGCCGCTACTCGAAGGAGAACTCATGTTCAAGCGACTGAACTACACCGAGCCGTCCGTGCTGCGCGGCATCATCACCGCCGTCCTCGCCCTGGCCGCCGCGCTCGGGTTCGCCGCGACCGACGAGATCCGCGGGCTCGCTGAGGGCCTGATCCCTGTGGTCGCGTTCGTGGTGCCGCTGGTGCAGTCGCTGTGGACCCGGCAGGCCGTCGTCTCCCCGCAGACCCACGCCGAGTCGCTGGGCAAGCACGTCGCCCCGTGAGCCACAGCGACATCCTGCGCACCCTCAACGCCCCGCTGATCGTCCGGGCCGCACAGGCGGGCGCCGACGCCCTCGACGAGCGGCCTCGACTGCTCGCCACCATCGCCGGCCTCGAGCACACCATCGCCGCGCAGGCGGCCCGCATCCGTGAACTACAGCCCGGGGAGAAAGCCTGATGCTCAACGACGCCGCCACAGTCACCGGCTCCACCGCGATCAAAAACGAGATCACCCACATGCAGCTTCACTCCGCGAACGTGGGCGGCACCTGGGCGACCGCCGCTGTCGGCACCCGCGTGGCCGTCACCGGCAGCGTGGACGCCGATGGAGACATCACCTGGGGGCCGATCAACTTCACCGGCCTCACCGCAAACCAGACGGTCGGCGGCATCTCCTACTGGACCGCCTCGACGGGTGGCAGCAACCGAGGCGGCTCGGCGCTCACCGGCGACCTGGCCGCGAACGCCTCCGGGGCTTACACCGTCACGTCGGTAACCGAGAACACCACCGCATCGTGAGCGAGGGGCCCGCCGTCGGAGAGGTGTGACCGTTGGTAACGCCGATCCTGCTCACCACCGGCAGCAGCACCACCAACACCGCCACCTATACGACCGCCAGCATCGCCCCAACCCCCGGCCGGCTCGTGCTCGTGGCAGTGCTCGCCACCGTCGGCAGCGGCACCACCACCGTCGATGTCGCCGGCTGCGGACTGAACTGGGTCAAGGTTGACCAGACGCCCAGCGCCGCGCGTACCGCTCACCTGTTTCGGGGGATGGGCACCCCCACCGCCGGGCCGCTCACCATCACGGGCGGCTCGCAGATGACGTCCGCGCTGTGGCAGGTGGACGAGTTCAACGCCGTCGACACCTCGGGCACCGACGGTTCCGGCGCGATCGCGCAGTCAGTCAACGCCCGCCCCGGCTCCGCAACTCTCGTTGACGTCCCGTTCCCCAACCCGGTGGACCCGGCCAACAGCGTGTATGCGGCGGTCGGCGTAGCGGTGCAGGAGTCCCCCGTCGTCGGCGGCGCCCCGTGGACATCGCTGGGGACAACGACCCAGTCGGCTCCCACGTCGGGGCTGCTCGGCGAGTTCGCGGCGACGGCGCGCCAGAACATCACCGCGTCATGGACAACGGCAGCCGCCTCGTTCGTGGTCGGTGCCGAGATCAAGTCTGCAGCCACGGTGGGCACCCCAACCGGTGCAGCCTCGGGCACGCTCGCCTACGCAGGCACGGCGGCCGGCGTATCCCAGCCGTTCGGTAGCGCGACAGGGACGCTGGATTTCGTCGGCACGGCGGTCGGCGGCAACTCGCCGAACGGTGCCGCCGTCGGGACGCTGGCCTTCGTCGGCACCGCTACGGGTCTCTCCGATCGCAGCGGCAGCGCGCTGGGCGTGCTGGCATTCACCGGCAGCGCAGTCGGCAGTCGCGCCACCGTCGGCGGTGCCATCCCGGGGACGCTCGCCTTCACCGGCAGCGCCGTGGGCGTGGCGCCGATCGACGTCGCCACCGGCCACACGTACGGCTTCGCCGCCCTTGTCGGCGACGGGCGTAGCAGTGCCACGCTCGCGGGGGCACCGCCGAGCACCGCCGCGCTCGCTCCCACCAGCACAGGCGGGTTCGGCCTCGACTTCGGACTCAGTTTCGGGGTCGCCACCCCGACCGGCGCCGCCGACGGTGCCAGCACCGCCGTACTCACCGACGCCCCCGGCCGCGCAGTTCTACAGACGACCTGAGAGGACACCGTGGCCGACTTCACCTTGAAAGCCCACGACCGCCTGCCGAGCATCCAGGCGGCGCTCACCACCGCCGGGGCGCCCGTCGATCTGACCGGGGCGACCGGCGTCAACTTCATCATGAAGGCGACGCAGGGCAACACGGTCAAGGTCAACGCCGCCGCCACGATCGTCACCGCCGCCACTGGCGTGGTGCGGTACGACTGGCTGGCAATCGACACGGACACGCCGGGCAGCTTTCAGGCCGAGTGGCAGGTGACGTGGACGGGCGGCAAGAAGCAGACCTTCCCGACGCTCACCTACCACACGGTCGACATCCTGGCCGACCTGGACGGCGCCTGATGCCCGCTGACGCCCTGCCGGTTCCGCCGCCCGTTCCCGTTCCCGGGTCAGTCTCGTTCCGCCACGAGTACCGCGACGCCCTCGGCCGCGCGCTCGTCGGCTCAGTGACCCTCACCCCGGAGACGCGCACCGCCCTGCGAGGCGTCACCATCCCGGCCGCGCCGCTCACCGTCCCCGTGGTCGCCGGGGTCCTCGAGGTCAGCCTGCCGCCCGGCATCTACCAGTTGCGCGCCGACCTTCGCACCGTGGACGGCGCTCCCGTCGTCGACACCGACCGCGTGTCCGTCAAGCCCACGAACTAAGGAGCACTCATGCCCTACACCTCTACCGGGCTGAACGCCGCCGTCGACGGGATCGCCGGGGCGGGCACCTGGATCGCGTTCCACACCGCCGATCCTGCCGGCGTCGCCGGGGCCAACCAGACCGGCACCCGCACACAGACCACGTGGGCTGCCGCGTCCGGTGGCTCCCGGGTCGGATCCCAGGTGTCGGCCTCGATCGGCGGCGGGGTGACCGTCAGCCACTGGTCGATCAACACCGCATCCACCGCTGGCAACATGATCTTCTCGGCGGCGCTGTCCGCGTCGGAGACGTTCGGCTCTGCGGGCACCATCCAGCACACCCCAACGATCACGGTCGCCTGACCGGATGCCTACCGAGCTGTTCGCCAACAACGCCGTCACGACCGTCAGCAGCGGCGGCACCACTGCGCCGGCTGCGGGCACGACCGAGACGTGGACCGTTGCCAGCTCGGCGAAGTTCCCGGCCGCGTCCAGCTCGGCGAACCCGGCTCGACAGTTCGCCGTGGTGGACTCGGCCGCGCAGACCGAGATCATCCGTGTGATCGACGTGTCCGGCACGTCGTGGACGGTGATCCGCGGCGTGGAAGGCACCACCCCGGTCGCGCACACGACCGGGTTCACCGTCGCCGCGATCGTCACCAACTGGGGGCTCAAGCAGCTCAAGGCGGGCGCCGATCTGGTGGCGCTGCGGCAGTGGTACGCGGCCCTGGCCGATGTGCAGAACAGCCCGGCCGATGTCGTGGTGTTCGGCGACTCCATCGTCGAGGGCGCCAACGTCACCGACCCGGAGCTGCGCTGGGTCAACCAGATGCGCGACCAGATCCGGGCCACCTACCCGGTGCAGGGCGTCGGCGGTGGGCCGAACTATCTGCCGGTGAACTACGTCGGCACCGTCACCGACGCCGCCGTCCTGGCTGGCTCCCCTCCGCTCGGCCTGGGCGGACTGGGCTGGCGGTCGGTCATCCTGTCCACCGCTTCGCACTCCGCGACCTTCAACAACGTCACCGGCACCAGCTTCAAGGTGTGGTACACCCGAGGCACCGGGACCGGCGTCGGCTCCTATCAGGTCACCGGCCCCGGATTCACGGGCGCGGTGACCACCTTCGCCACAGTCAACGCCGCCGGCACCACCGACGACGGGCAGACCGCCCTCATCACGTTCCCCAGCCGCGGCACGTACACGGTGACCATCAAGTGGTCCTCCGGTGGCGGGGTCTATTTCCAGGGTCTCGCCGTGTACGACGGCGACGAGACCAAGGGCGTCCGCTTGTGGGAGTCCGGCTGGTTCGGGCAGACCACCTCGGGCTGGGTGGGCGCGCTCGACCAGTCCTTCATCACCGGGCGGTACGGGACTCCCATCACCCCCGACCTCGTCGTCATCGCCCTGGGCACGAACGACATCGTCAACCTGATCCCGGCGGCCACGACGAAGGCCAACCTGCTGCAGCTCATCACCTACTTCCGCAACGCGCAGACCGTTCCGCCGTCGTTCCTGCTCGTCGCCTATCCGCAGCGGGACCTGACCGGCGTCACCCCGGTCGACCCGTGGGCCCGGTACGTGCAGGTGATGGCCGAGATCGCCGACACCGAAGACGACGTGGCGATCCTGGACATGACCGAGCGGATGCCCGCCGTTCAGGGTGATGTGCTCGGCCTGTACTCCGACTCGGTGCACCCTTCGGCGAAGGGGCAGGCCAGTATCGGGGCGACGGTCGCCAACTTCATCTCCGAGGACCGCAAGCCCGGCGCGGCGAACCTCGTCCGCACCAAGGTGCTGTCCCTGACGCCGACCGCCAACGCGACCGCCGCCAGCGGGGACCTGTGGTCGGACCCGACCACCACGCCCAACGTGTTGAAGTTCCACGACGGGTCAAAGGTGGTCAACGTCGGCGGCTGGGAGATGCTGTGGAGTGGCACCCTCGCCGCTGCGGCGACCACCCTCACGTCGGGCACACTGGCAGCCCGCGACGAGCTGCTGATCGCTGTCCGGGTCACGGGGCAGTCCGCCGTCGACCTGCCCGCGCTGCGGTTCAACGGTGACACCGCAGCCAACTACCGCTCGAGGTACATCACCGTGCCCGCGGTCAGCGGCGTGGTGGTCACCGACGTGCCGTCCACCTCCACCTCGGCGGCCCGGCTGTCCGGCGTCCCCAGCGTCGTCACCACCATGCGGCGCACTATGAACGTGCAGATCAACAACCGGCTGGCCGACCCGAAGGTGGGGCTTGTGGAGACCGGCATCGGTTCGGCCGCTGCCGCCACGCAGACCGGCATCGACCTGTCGGGCCAGTTCGAGTGGGTCAACACCGCGGCGCAGATCACCTCCGTCCAGTTGCTGACGATGACGTCGGCGAACCCGGGCGCGGCGGGCACCGGCACCTTCTCGGCGGGAACCGGGTTCATCGTCTTCGGCCGGAACCTCTAGCTCGGTGGCGCTTACCGGGCAGCTCGGCACCGCCAACAGTCAGCCTGGGAATCTCCAGCCTGGCGCCGTCGCAGTCGCCGCTCCGGCCGCCCACACCACAACTGGCACGGCCAGGGCGACCGCCGCCGGGTCGGGGACGACTGCCACCGCCCGGCCGAAGACCGCCACAGCCACCGCCACGGCCACTGCGAGCCGCACCGGGTCCACCGGCCACGTCACGGCAGGCACCGGAACTGCCACCGCCACCGCCACGCGTGCCGGCTCGAGCACCCGCATCAAGACGGCCACCGCGAGCGCGACAGCGACCGCCAGCCGAACGGGCTCGAGCACCCGGACCAAGACCGGCACCGCAGCCGCGACCGCCACGGCGACCGGAACCCAGGGCGCCACCCGAACGAAGACGGCCACGGCGTCGGCCACGGCGACCGCCGCCCGCACGGGCTCCTCGGTTCGCACGAAGACGAGCACGGCGACGGCGACGGCCAGCGGCAGCGGCGTCACCAGCTCCACCATCGTGGAGATCCACACCACCGCCGCGACCGGAACGGCCACCGCGAGCGCAACCGGCACCACGGCCAGCACGCGCCCGAAGACCGGAACCGGCAGCGCTGCACCGTCGGCCGCCGGCAGCACGGTTACCCGCCGGACGACCACCGGCACAGCCTCGGCCACCGCCTCGGCATCCGCTGTTGTCACGCACGGCGAGGTGCACGCCACCAGCGGCACCGCCCCGGCGATTGCCACGGCCACGGCCAGCGTCAGGACCGTCAAGGGCTCCGGGGGTACGGCAACCCTGCTCGCCGGTTCCACGGCGCTGACGACCACCTGGCGGGCGAGAACGGGCGCGGCGCTCGCCTATGCGCAGGCCGCGGCGTTCACGGAGCAGCTCGGCGAGTTCCGCGACATCACGATCACCGTCGGCGCCCTCACCAGTCGGCGCCTCGCCGCCAGCCTCACCGGACGCAGCCTCGGCGCCGACCTCGGTAGCCGATCCCTCGTCGGCACCGTCGGCACCCGCACCACAGCCACCCGCCTACGGGCTCGAGCCCTCGCCGCAGACCTGGAGGACTAGGTGCACCTGAACCGCGTGGACCGCAAGTACGCCAACCTGACCGTGACCGCCACCGACGAAGACGGCTTCCCGGCCACCCTCGCCGGGGTCGACGTCGCGCTCATCCCGCCGCGCAGCAACCCGACCGGGGTCACTCCGTGGACGCCGGCCGCCGCCGTGGCCGGCGGGTGGCGGGTGCTCCTCGCCGGGCCCGACGCCAGCTCGAGCGGCGCGCTCGTCGTCACCAGCACCGCCGACCTGTGGGTGCGGGTCACCGACGCCCCCGAGGTCGACACCGCGTTCGTGGAGCGCATCACTGTGGAAGGGGCGACCGCCTGATGGCACTGCCCGCACTCCCCAACACCGGAGAGAACTGGCGGGACTGGAGTTCCGCACTCCAAGACGACGTCAACGGCCTCCTCTCCACCGGCGTCGTCGCCCCTCGCTCCACTGGCGGTAACGACACGACACCGCTGCAGGACTTCATCAACGCCAACACCGGCAAGATCATCCGGTTTCCCGAAGAGACCTACAACGTCTCCCAGCTCCTGCTCCCCAGCAACACCCACCTGGAGTTGGGAAGGGCCACCATCCGCCGCACCGGCAACACCGCGGGCGCCTCCACCGGGGCCACGATCCGCAACGCCGACCACGTCAACGGCAACACCAACATCACCGTGCGAGGCGGCATCATCACCGGCGGCACCGGATCGTCCGGCCGCAACTGGTCGATGATGAAGGTCACCAACCTCCGCGCCCAGGACGTGCAGCTCGAGAAGGGGTCGGCCACCTTTGCCGACTGGATGTTCCACTTCGAGGGCTGCACCACCGTCCGCGTCGACAACTGCCGCGTCTCCGGCGGCACCGCGGTCGGCGAGGACGGCCTGCACATCAAGTCTTCCCAGGACATGGTCGTCGCCAACTGCATCTTCGAGGCCGGTGACGACGCGCTCGTCCTGGTGCACGAGTTCAACCAGACGGTTCCCATCAAGAACGTCACGATCACCAACTGTGTGCTGGCCTCCCGCAGTGCCAACGCGCTGCGCATCTCGGTGTGGCCTGGGGAGACGCAGGCCATCGAGGACGTCACCCTGTCCAACATCACCATCCGGCCCCCCGTCGTCACCCCCACCGGCAACTGCGTCACCATCGGCGACCAGACCCGGAGCGGCCTGATTCGGCGCATCAATCTGTCCAACGTCGTGGTGAACGCGACCGGCTACGTCGGAAACGCGGTCACGATCGACGGGGTGCGGGACTCCGTGTTCTCCAACTGGCGCGTCGTCGGTGCCAGCCACCGGTCCTTCTACGTCGGCTTCTGCGACCGCGTCAGGTTCACCCACGTTGTGGCCGACACCCCGGCGGCGGACACGGGCAACCCCCAGTGGGCGATCGACACGTGCACCGACTTGGTCCTTCTCGGGTGCGAGTCGCGGGACTCCCGCATCTGGGGCTGGGTCATCTCCGGCACCAGCGCCGACGTGACGTTCATCGGTTGTAGCGCCATCAACAACTCGCAGCAGGGGTGGTACCTGCTGAACGCGAACCGGGTGGCGATCATCGGCTGCACTGTCGTCGGCGGCGCCTCCCCCGTCATGCTGGACACGACCAGCCCCCCGTCGAACGTGAAGCTGATCGGCAACACTTTCTCGGGCTACGGCGGGGTGGAGGTGGCCAACCCGGTGGCGACGCTGGTGTACATCGGGAACACCGACAGCGCCGGGCGGGGCGACCAGCTCAACGCCAGCAAGCTCGGCTTCTACGGCACGACCCCGGTTGCGAAACCGGCCGTCTCAGGGACGAAGGGTGGCAACGCCGCTCTGGGCTCCCTGCTGTCGGCGCTGTCCACCCTCGGCCTGGTCACGGATTTCACGACCACCTGACCCCAGCACCACCGCACCACGAAGCCCCGCTCTCCCACATCGGGAGGGCGGGGCTTCTTCGCGTTCTACAGCCTCGGCCCGTCCAGGTACACGTGCAGATCCTCGGCGACCGCAGCCACCGCCTCGGCACCCTTCCGCAGCCCGCGCCCACCGTCACCGAACAGCGAGCCCCGCAGCAGCCGGCCGGCGAGCGCATCCCAGGCGTCGAGCTGGTCGCGGGCGTTCAGTTCGTCGTGCGCGGACAGCGGCAGCGACGGGAGCCACAGCCACGTGCGGTCGGCGGGGGTGAGGTGATCGACCACCGACGGCGGCAGCTCGAACGTGCGGGCGCGGGGGAGGGTCACGGCTCCCACCCGCCGTTGCCATCGCAGACAGGGCAGTCAATCTCGAACTGGCCTCGACGGACAGTCCGCTCGCCTGCACAGGCCGGACATGGCACCCACTCGGTCCACCAGTCGTGGGCGATCGGGTCATGATGCCGACTGAACCCGCCGCACGTCGCGCAGCCGTTCATCGGCCCGGCCCCCAGCCCTCGAACGGCTCGCTGTCACGGTGTGGGCAGTCGCCGCCATAGTATTCGTTCTCGGTGTGCCCGCCAGCGCATCCATGAGGACACGGTCGACGGTCGTGATGCTTGCGGCGCTTATCAGACTCGGTCGGCTCGCTCACGACCGCGCCTTGTTCCACGCCTTGAGGCGGGCGAACACGGCCTCGCGCGCCTCGTGCTCGGGGCCGTCGAACTTGCGCCCGGCGGTCGCCCACGCCTTCGTCGTCGCGTCCAGGTCGCGCATGATCGCGTCCAGCTCCTGGCCCGCGCTGGGCTTCTTGTCGCTCACGATTGCTCCTTAGCAGGCAGGTCTGACATGTTCCGCTTCACGTAACGCCGCAGGGCCTCGGTGATGACGTGGGTCAAGGTCTCGCCCCGGGAGGCTGCGATCCGCTTGGCGTCGGCATAGAGGTCGGGCGGCAGGCGGAAGCTCTGCGGGTTGCTCATCGCCGGCCCGAGTAGACGTTCGCGGGCACCGGCAGCGCCAGGACGTCGGCGACGACACCGCGGCGGGTGTAGTTCGTGTCCTCCTCGTCGGCGGCTCCCAG
>Ga0308174_10000153_pt1 | contig 27372 bp, 26 predicted proteins | sample PhyPR2_FD_203894 | JGI IMG/M metagenome (GOLD analysis project Ga0308174, IMG submission 203894) | Soil microbial communities from UC Gill Tract Community Farm, Albany, California, United States - DLSLS.P.R2 | ecosystem: Environmental > Terrestrial > Soil > Agricultural land | place: USA... | reverse complement strand
ACTAGTCCTGCAATACCCACCGGGAGATGATGCCAGATGAATTCGGGATAGGTCCGCTCCGGCACAGCCGGAGCCGGCTTTCCGGTGCTGTTGTAATACACGTACAGTAGGAGCCCGATCATAAGGAAGAGCGCAAACTGAAAGAAAACGACGGCCCAACTGGCGAACAGCGCCCGCCTGCTCTCGCGCTCATTGCGCGCGGCCAGAAGCCGCTGGACCAATAGCTGCTCGGTTCCGTGGCTGGCAGTCGTCAGAAAACAGCCGCCTATTAGGCCGGCCCAGAAGCTGTAGTTCCGCTGCAAGAAAGCCGCGGAGAACGAGAAGCGAAAATCGAACATTTGGAATTTGTGAGCGGCTTCGCCAACTGCGATGGCATGGGTCCAGCCGCCCGGCGTCAGATGAACGATCAGGAAAAAGCTCACCAGTGCGCCGCCAATGTACAGAATCATCTGCACAACATCGGTCCAAATCACCGCCGTCATGCCGCCTTCGAAGGTGTAGAACAGCGTAAGGCAGACAATCAGAACGATGGAAGGGAGTTCTCCCCATCCAAGGACCACTGAAATCACAATGGAAACCGCAAACACCCGAACGCCTTCGGCGAGCGCTCTCAGCACCAGGAAAGTACCGGCCGTGAACTTACGCACGCGAGGTCCGAAGCGTCGCTGCATCAGTTCATATGCGGTGAACATCTCACCCCGGAAATAGTGCGGCAGAAACAATACCGCTACCACGATGCGGCCCAGCAGATATCCCAGAATCAACTGGAGAAATGTAAAATTTCCTGCAAAAGATAACGCGGGAGTTCCGATCACGGTCAACGTGCTGGTCTCGGCGGAAACGATGGAGAACGCGATCGCCCACCACGGCGCGCCGCGTCCGCCCAGGAAATAATCCTTAAGAGTGGATTGTTTTTCCTTGAACTGCGCTCCGAACCAGGTGATGAACAGCAGGTACGCAACAATAATCGCGAGGTCCGCAATACGCATGGACAGGTGGATGATAGCATGCGAAGAGCCGATTAACATTTATTCGCCCGGAGCTGCAAGGGGAACAAGTTTCCCGATCACCGCATCTAAGATAGTAGGAAGGTTGCGAGTGTGGATTCATTTCGTTATACTCCGGCTTTGCGGCATTCAAGGTATCTTGAGCGCCAGACTGCATTACTTGTAGTTGCCTTCCGCCAGTGCAAAAACGCGGAGGGATCCGCTTCCAGAATTTAAGACGTAGAATTCCTCTGAAGGAGGGTTGTCGTGGAGTTTTGTTTTCCAAGCGCACGAGCCGCGGTGGCGGCCAGGATGAGACCGGCAAACGCAGCCAGGGCGGTCGGGTGTGCGCGTTTGCTTAAGAGAGCCAGCAGGTGGATGGTTGCGGCGAGCACGCTTGCCCTGTTGAGCGGAGTGGTTCCATCGCCGTCAGCGGCGCAGGAACCCGCACAGCAGCCGGCCGCCGGCCAGTCAGCCGCTGGACAACAGACCAAGAAGAACTGGAAAGATCGTGCTGAATACGACCTTTTCATCAAGATGAGTCAGACTAAGGACCCCACTGCCAGACTCGACCTGCTGAAGCAATGGGAGCAGAAGTATCCGCAGACTGATTACAACCAGGAACGCCTCATCTATTACGTCAATACTCTCAACCAGCTCGCGCCGAAAGATCCAAGTGTGAGGCAAGAACTGATCCAAAAGGACCAAGAACTCCTTAAGATCGATCCCAGCAACTTCCAGGCAATGTACTTTACAGCTCTTTGGGGTCCGGCTGTTGGGGGCGCCACTCCGCCTGCCGATCTCCAAAGCCAGGTCGAAACGGCTGCAAACGGCGTGCTCAGCAATATTGATAAGGCTTTCGATCCCTCAAAGAAGCCATCAACTGTCAGCGAAGCGGATTTCACCAAAGCAAAGGGCCAAGCCCAGGCTGTAGCGCACAATGCGCTCGCTTGGATTGCCACCTCGAAGAAAGATACTGCAGGCGCGGAAGAGCAGTACAAGCAGAGTCTGCAGGCAAATCCCGACCAGGGCAACATTTCGGCTCTCTATGCCAAGCTTCTTTACGACGATAAGAAGTTCCCCGAGGCGCTCTTCGAGTACGCGCGTGCCGCCCAATACACCGGACCCGGACCGGCTCTGCCCGAAGCGACGCGCAAGCAATTGACCGATTTCTTCAACAAAGCGTATAAGGATTACCACGGAAGCAGCGATGGCGCCGACCAGATGCTCGCCCAAGCGAAAACCGATGCGCTGCCACCGGCGAACCTCAATGTCACAAGCCAGGCGGATATCGCCAAGAAAGAAGCCGCCACGCTCCAGCAGCGCATTGATACCGATCCGGCCTTCAAACTCTGGTACTCAATCAAGCAGGGCTTGACGGGCGACAACGGGGATAGCTTTTTCACCAACAGCGTCAAGGATTATGAAATTCCCGGGGGCGCGGAAGGAGTCAAGACTTTTAGCGGAACCGTGATCTCCATCAACCCTCCGGATCATCCAACCACGATTGTCCTGGGCATCGAAGATCCAACCAAACCGGACGCGACGCTCACGTTCTCCAAGCCTCTTCCCGCCGCCGCGCTGGACAAGATCAAAGTGGGCCAGAAACTCGATTTTTCCGGAGTCGCAGACAGCTACACGAAAGATCCCTATATGTTGACGTTTAAGGATCCAACTATTCCAGGCGTCCAAACTACTGCGCCTGCAAGGCATCCTACCCGTAGACGCCGCTAATCGCCTACAAAAGCAAAAGCCCCGAGGATTTCTCCCCGGGGCTTTTTTCGTATCTGCTCCAAATCACATTTTGTAGCGCCCGAGATCTTCGTCGTTCAGGTTTTCAAGCCATTTGCGCAATTCCTCATTGCTTACCTTCTCGGAAACCGTGTTCGAATTCTTCGATAACTGCAGCACGCGATCATCTACATAGATTGGACAGTCGTGGCGCAGCGCCAGGGCCAGTGCGTCGCTGGGACGGGAATCGATACTCATCAGCCTGCCCTCGCGCTCCAGCCAGATCAAGGCGTAGAACGTGTCGTCTTTCAGCTCGCTTACAACAACTTTCTTAATCGAAGTGTCCAGACCCATCAAAAGAACCTTGATGAGGTCGTGCGTCATGGGCCGCGGCGTTGTCACCTTCTCAATCTCCAGCGCGATCGCGTTTGCCTCGTAAATACCAACCCAGATCGGCAAGACCGAATCACCCGTCAGGTCTTTCAACACCACGATCGGCATGTTGGTCATCGGATCCATCATCAGACCACGGATCTTCATTTCTACTTCCACGTTTGCCTCCAATCCCAAAACTTCATTACTTCTGCGGCGTCGGCACCCGCCTACTACCACGCTACTGCACTCGGGCCGGTTGTGATATTCGCCGTTCTCCCGCCAAACTGTTCGGACCGGCTCGAGTCACCAGCACAGTCAGATATTGACCTATCAGTGTCCCCGCTTCTCCCGGACAGGGCAGCTCCGCGTCATGAAAATTCAGGGTCTTGTTCTGTGCAGTACGCCCGATCCATTGACCGGTTGCACGGTTAAAGCCCTCCACATGCACCTCTTCGCTGGTTCCGACGTAGCGGGCATTGCGGCGCATCTGAATGGCGCGCTGCCGCTCTTGCAATTGCACGAAACGCGCCGTCTTCTCTTCCTCTGGAATATGATCTTCATATTGCAGAGCGGACGTATTCGGTCTTTTCGAATACTTGAAAATGAACATTGAGTCGTATTCCACGTCCTCAATCAGCCGAACGGTCTCTCTGAAATCCGCCTCCGTTTCGCCTGGAAAGCCGACGATGATATCGGTGGTAATTGCGATGTCGCGCTTGGCGTTCTTCATCCACTCAATGCGCCGCATGTACTCGTCTTTTGAATATTGGCGCTGCATCCTTCCCAAAACAGACGATGAGCCGGACTGCACCGGCAGGTGCACGTGATTGCACAGCGCGGGATTCTCATCGATTGCATCGATAATTTCCTTTACAAAATCGCGCGGGTGAGAGGTTGTGAATCGGAGGCGGCGAATGCCCGGAATTGCCGCGGTGTTAGTAATTAACTGTGCGAAATCCCAACCGGATGGCGAGGGGTCGCGGTAGCTATTCACGTTCTGCCCAAGCAGCTGGATTTCCGTATAGCCCAGTTCAGCCAGGGACCGCCCTTCTCGCATCACACTCTCACTCGTGCGGCTCCGCTCGGGCCCGCGGGTGAAGGGAACCACACAATAGGCGCAGGCCTTATCACAACCCTCAATGATCGTGATGTAGGCGCGATGAGGGTTATCGCGGCGAGTAAACGGGGTATCGAATGTCTCGTTAGTATCGAGACTCAGACCCGTAACCCGGCGGTTGCCCGACTCAAGCTGCACGAGTAATTCCGGGAGCCTGGTATAGCTTGCGGATCCTGCCACCAGGCTAACGTGGGGTGCGCGTTCGAAAATGCGCTCGCCTTCCTGCTGCGCAACACAGCCAATTACGCCGAATACTTTGCCCTTCCCTGCCTCTCGCTTGAACTGTTGCAGCCGGTTGAAAACCTTCTGTTCCGCTTTATCGCGGATACTGCAAGTGTTATATAAAATCAGCTCCGCCTCGCCGGGTTCCTGTACCTGCCTGTATCCCTTTTGCACCAGCGTGCCCACAACCTTTTCCGAGTCGTGCGCGTTCATCTGGCAACCGAACGTCTCAATGTAAAAGGTCTTCATGCGAAGTACGCCGTCCTGGCTCTTTCAGTCATCCGTGCAGCAGACGCATGACCCAGCCGATCCCGAACAGCGCCAGCATGAAGCAGCCGAAGCAGTACAGGCCGTAATGTACTCTCGCGCGGTCCGTTCGCTTGGTAACCAGGCCGAGCATCACGCTCGCAAAGAGCGCGAAGAGGAGAGAAAGTTGAAGATGATTGAGGCTGAGGGTCATGTCGGTTTCTAGTCCTTCTGCCCCGTCGCGATCTCATAGGCATCCACGACGGCCAGGATGTTCAGCAGTCCGGCGGCCACCAGCAGCTTCGATCCGTAATCGCAAGTGTGTGTCGCAACATCAGGTGGAGCGTACCCGAACCAGACCGCGAGAAAGTACGGCAAGCCATTGGCAAGGTCAGCAATTAAGCCTCCCCATTGAATGGCTCTCGAAAGCACGTCGCCCGCGCTCGTCGGCTGAAACATGGGACCTCGCATTAACAATCCCAGAATGAATGGAAGCAGAACCGTTGCGAACACGATCACCGCACGCCATCGTCGGCCCAAGAGGAAATGGCCCGATCCGGGAATCAGCCATGCGAGAAAAACATTAAGCCAAGGTGAGCGGGCGGGTGCAGATGCACCCGTGCTGGTGGAAATTGCCGGCATTGATTTAATTTTAGCCGGACGGCTTACAATCGCTTCAATCAACGTTAGAAAGCTGTCTGCTGCGCGCCTGTTTCGGCCGGAATCGTCTGCGGAGGCTCGCTGACCAGATCGGCAATGAGTTGGCGAATACGGCTCACTTGATCCGGTTTCAGGATGAGGTATCTCCTGTTGCCCTGTGGATCCGGTGTGAAGACGGTCGTATTGTTGGGGCCTAGCGCAACTTGTCCAGGCGCGGAGAGGCCGAAATAACCGCGGTCTGGCTCAATTGCGTCAAGTACGGCAGTCGAATCCCAGTTTGGATGGTCCTCGGGCTTCTTCACGTAGAGGCGGTAGGCTTCCGCGATGGGATGGTGAGGCACGTACGAAAAATCCCTCTGTATGGCTTCGTAGGGGAACGTTATGTGCAGTCCGATCTCAAATCCGCTGAAGATCATCGGTGTCGGCCAATTTGCGAACAGCGCCTTGGCCGAGGGCGGGTCGGTATACACGTTGTATTCCGGTTCCGTATTCTTGAAGTTCCCGGCCATCAGATACAGGGTTTTAACCTTTCGTTGCGCCAGTTCACGTCCGTCGGGCGTTTCGATTAGCCTTGCGAGGTTCGTGCTGAATCCAATCTGCGCGATGGTCACGGAATGGTCCGGCTGCTTCGAAAGTATCGTGGTCAGGAGCTGAACTGCTTCCGGGGCTTGCGATCCATCCTGGAGGCGATGCGGGTACACTGCTTTTCCGTTTGCATCGTGTTCTTCAGCCGGCATCTTCAGCATCGCCGAATCCTCCTTCGCCTTGCCGTCGTGCACGACGCCGATCGGAATATCGGGCCGTCCGTAGAACGTATTCACCAGGTCTACGAACGGGGCAGCATAGCGGTTATCCTTGGTGATGGTCACCGCCAGCAAGCGCACATCGCCCCTGGTTTCGAGCGCATGAATCATTGCAAGGGCCAAAGCATCATCGACGTCGTTTCCGATATCCGTATCGAGAATCAAACGGACCGGTTCCGCGGCGCGGGCCCGCAGAGCGAAAACGCAGAGCAAAATAAAGAACAACGAAACAAAATTCTTTCGAAGCATGATCTGCGCGTGATCGTAGCACGCCTGGATTACAATGGTGAGCGACCCACCCATCTTGCGGATGTGGCGGAATTGGCAGACGCGCTAGATTCAGGTTCTAGTGAGGTAACACTCGTGGAGGTTCAAGTCCTCTCATCCGCACCAATCACTTAGCTGAATCTCTCCTTTCTTTCAGCTTTATTTTGTGCACCTGTTTGTGCACTTTCTTCGGAACTCAGGAAGCTCTCCGTCTTGCGGCCGGCCTCGCGGATATCGTCCTCGTCGATTATGTTGTACCGTTCGAATACAGACCTCGTCTTGTGCCCGATGATTTTCATGATGAGCGATTCGGGAATACCCGCCCGACGCATATTTCGAACAGCCGTCCTACGAAGGTCATGAAAGAGCAGTCCCGGTATGCCAGCCCGTTTGCAGGCTGCTTTCCAGGAGCCGCGGAAGTCTTTGATTGGTTCTGATCCGCGTGCGAATAGGTACTCACTACCATGCGGCTGCATCTCGATGAAGGCGGCCATATCACCATAGATGGGCAGTACGCGTCCGACGTGTTTGCCGGATCGCTTCTTCTCCATATAAACGAACCCCGCCTCAGTATCGACCTGCTCCCATTTGATTAGTAGTAACGCGCCCTTACGGACACCAACGTGGTATCCAAACACGAAGAGCAGTCTCAGTTCTTCGGGCAGTTCAGTCAACAGTTTCCGATACTGCTGAGGCTTAAGGTACCCGGTTCTGATATTGTGCTCTTCCAGTTCCGGAAAATGTGGGATGCGAACAACCATAGGTGGATCGGCTTGAAACCCGAGCTTAAATGCTCGGCGGAGCAATGAGATCTCACGATTGATCGTAGCTGCGGCGGCTTCTCTTTCCGAAAGGCCGCGAATACTTTTCGAAGCAAGGCCGGTTGGGGCTGCACAATGCTATCGAATTCCGGGGCATGCTTGCGGTCTTGGATCGAGACAAGTTTTACGACGCATTTCGCAGCGGCATCGGATCCGCTAAGGCATTCGGCTTCGGGCTGTTGATGCCTGTGCCGATCGGATGAGAAACGAATCGGAAGCAACAGGAGAGACAAACCAGTGAAGTTGATCGAGTTGCACATCTTGCAGTCGTTCCCGGTAACTTGCCTGAACCGAGACGACCTGGGATCGCCGAAGTCGGCGGTGTTCGGAGGCGTAACGCGGGCGCGGATATCGAGCCAGTGCCTCAAGCGGGCGATCCGGATGCAGGCGAAGGAGATTTGCCCGGATCTCTTCAAAGGCGAACGCAGCAGACTCATCGTCGAACAGATCAAGAAGGCGGTTACGAAAAAGGACATTGAGGAAGCATTAGCCCTGGACGCCGCCAAGAAGCTGTGCGACCATCTGGCGAAGTTCGACACGCAGGCCGAGAAATCAAAAGGCATGCTCAAGGTTAAGACGTTGATGTTTCTCTCGCCCGCCGAGATCGCGCAAGCTGGCGAGGAGCTTGCGGCGGCGGTCCAGAACGGCGCCGTGGATGACAAGAAGATCAAAGACACCGCGAAACGGATGAAGGACGTCAAGCTGAAGGACGCCGCCGACATTGCGCTGTTTGGCCGCATGGTGGCGTCCGACCACTCGCTGAGTGTCGAAGGTGCCGCTCTGTTCAGCCACGCGCTTTCCACTCATCGAGCCGAAAGCGATGTTGATTTCTTCACCGCCGTGGACGACCGGCAGAAGGAGGATCCATCGGTGATGGATGAGGACAGGGCCGGGAGCGGGATGATGGGGACGCTCGAGTATAACTCCGCAACGTACTACCGCTATGTCGGGCTGAACGTCGACATGCTGTGGGATGAAGATCATCTCCGGCAGATCCAATCGAAAGAGGACCGCGAAAGGATTCTGAATGCTTTCCTGCGCGCCTGTCTGATGGCGGTGCCCTCGGCGCGCCGAAACTCGATGAACGGCAGCACTCTTCCGGGTTACGTGCTCGGACTTGTGCGCGACAAGAGTTACCCGCTGCAATTGGTCAACGCCTTCGAGCAGCCAGTGAGGCCGAAACAGGACGGCCTGCTTGAGCCTTCGGTCAAAGCTCTCAAGGACCACTTCGAGCACATGAAGAAGAGCTGGGATCTCAATTGTGCCGGGGAGGTGGAACTTCCGCACGTTCCTCTGCCGGAATTTTGCAAGACACTGCTGAGCCATGTCTAGCGGCACCGGCTACGTGGCGCTGTTGCTGGAAGCGCCGATGCAGTCGTGGGGCTTTGGAAGCCAGTTCGAGCGGAGGTCGACGGGATTGTTCCCATCCAAGAGTGGGATCGCCGGCCTGTTGTGTGCGGCTCTCGGATGTGCGAAAGGCTCGCAGTCGGAAAGAGCGGCAATGGACGTCCTGCGCAGTTCCGCGATGCTGGCGATTGCCATCCCTAAATCGCGGGAGGTTCGCCGGATGGAGGACTTCCACACGGTTCTGGACACACGTATCGCCGAGGACAACAAGCGCAACAAGAATCCCGTGGTCACCAGGCGCGAGTACCTTCTCGACGCACGCTTCGGCATCGTCCTGAAGCTGCCCTCCGACTGGGCACAGAAGGTCGCCGCCGCAGTTGAAGACCCGGTTTGGGGCATCTGGCTAGGCCGCAAATGCTGCATCCCCGCCGGGCCTGTTTGTCGCGGTGTGTGGCAAACGGAGGAGGATGCCGTGCGCCACTTGGTCGGGGACAGCGCGCTCCGTTTCTTTACGACGGTTCGGGATGTCGACAACTTCGACTCGGCGACCGATACGCTGCGCGACCAGCCCATCTCATTTGGCAGTCCCGAAAGCAGCGGCTCGCACTTGCGCGAGTACGCTGTCCGCCGCATCCGTTTAACCCTGGCCGAAAGCGAGGTTCCCGATGAAAGACCTGCACCTGCTTCCGAAAGTTCGTGATAGCTGGAGCTATCTGTACGTCGAACACTGTCGCGTTGACCAGGAAAGCAAGGCCATCGCGATCCATGACGCCAGCGGAAGAACGCCGGTGCCCTGCACGATGCTGACGCTTTTGATGCTCGGGCCTGGGACGACGATCACCCAGGCGGCGGTTCGGACCCTTGCCGAGAACGGGTGTCTGGTGATGTGGTGCGGCGAAGAAGCGGTGCGGTTCTACGCGGTCGGCCTGGGCGAGACCCGTTCGTCGAGGAACCTGATGGCGCAGGCGCGGCTTTGGGCGGACGAGCAAAGCCGGCTAGGGGTGGTGATGCGGATGTACCGGCAGCGATTTGATGAAGTGTTGCCGGAGAGCCTGATGATCGAGCAACTGCGGGGCCGCGAAGGCATTCGTGTGCGGCGAGCCTATGCCGAGCTTTCCGAGAAGACGGGCGTGCCGTGGAAGATGCGCGAGTACAAGTCGGCGAACTGGAGGGGCGCGGATCCGATCAACCGGGCGCTGTCGTGCGCCAACAGTTGTCTGTACGGCCTGTGCCATGCGGCCATCGTGGCGGCCGGGTTTTCGCCGGCGCTGGGCTTCGTGCATACGGGGAAGATGCTTTCGTTCGTGTACGACGTCGCGGACCTGTACAAGACCGAAGTGACGATTCCGGTCGCGTTTGGGACGGTGCAACAGGGTGACGGAATGATCGAGACGCGGGTGCGGAAGAAGTGCCGGGATGTGTTCTTCGAGACCAGGCTGCTGGAGCGGATTGTGCCAGACCTGTACCAGGTGCTCGGGATCACGGGGGCGACGCCGGTGGCGGAGGCGGAAACGGACCTGCTCGACGAGGACGACGCTGTACCGGGCGGGTTGTGGGATCCAGTGGCGGACACGGCGGCCGGAGGCGTCAACTATGGCGACGAAACCTCGCCGCCCCGCCAACCACCCGGGCGGCAGGTCGATGGCTCCCGTGGGCTGCCCGAGGCATCGGAGGGCTGAAACGGGATGGTGGTGATTATCCTGGAGCGCATACCAGAATCGCTGCGGGGCGAGTTGACTCGATGGTTACTCGAGCCGAAGGCGGGCGTGTTCGTCGGTACGGTGACGGCTGCGGTTCGGGAACGCTTATGGGAGCGAGTTTGCGGCGCGATGGGCGGCGGGGCCGGGATGTTGGTCTACAGCGCGCGAAACGAGCAAGGGTTCGAGATCCGGTTCTGGGGAGCCACTCGCCGTTCAGTGTTGGACTGGGAGGGACTAAAGCTGGTATCGGTACCGGAGGACCCATAAAAGGCAGTGTTTTCCCCACGCGCGTGGGGATGGTCCGACTGGATCGTTACTCCGGCCTGGATGCAATGCGTTTTCCCCACGCGCGTGGGGATGGTCCGAAGGGCCAGATGCGGAAGATGGCATTCCCCGCGTTTTCCCCACGCGCGTGGGGATGGTCCGCAGTCGCCGCTTCCGCCGCCAGAAGCCAAATGGTTTCCCCCACGCGCGTGGGGATGGTCCGCAGCAGAAGCGGCCTGAACTGGCGCTCAAGGCGTTTTCCCCACGCGCGTGGGGATGGTCCGAGACCGGTTGGGCTGATCGAGCCGAGGCTGGCGTTTTCCCCACGCGCGTGGGGATGGTCCGGTGATTGCGACTGCGGCCTGATTCGTCGTTAGGGTTTTCCCCACGCGCGTGGGGATGGTCCGTCAAACGGATGCGTTGCATCACGGCACGTGAACTCAGGCCGCATAACATCGCCGACCATCGCGCTCGCCCCCGTGTTCATGCGGACTGAACGTGTGGCCGCGGCCTTTGAGGGTATGGGCAATAAGGAGTATCTAGAATGCATGGAATCGCCCGAATCCGTCGGTCGGGCAGTGGTCGCACTCGCTTCTGACCAGAACATTGTGGACAAATCCGGCAGAATTTTGGCAATGGGCGATCTAGCCGGTGAATACGGGTTTACCGCCATCGACGGCCGTCGAATTCCGGCATTCAGAATGCCGGATCAGGAACGAGTTCGCAGGGAGACGTCGTAGGCGTGTTCCCAGACTGGATCAGCGGAACCATCAATTCTAGTGCTGATGCGACGTAGCGAGAGTATGACATACTGTTCCGGCATGTCACGAAAACGAATCGCGTATCGGTACCGATAAGTCGGCTTCCGGCCGTTGATGCACGCCGAGAAGTGCATCTCTACAACTCAGGTCTACCGTACCGCAGCTTGAGCGCATCTCTCACCGCTCAAAACGGCGATTGCCGCGATCATCTGTTGGTCAATGCCTGAGTTCAGCTCGTTTGGATCGACCTCCACAGCAAAGTCAGGCGCGACTCCCTTGCCTTCCACGCATTCCCCTTTAATGCTGTACCAGCCGAATACTGGCAATCGAAGGAAATATCCTCCGCCGGTTTTAAAGTTCACGGCTCCGAGGACGTTGCCGGCAGTCTTCGTTCCGATCAGAGTTGCCAACCGGTTTTCAGCGGCGAAACTGACGAGCATTTCGGCTGCACTGTTCGTCCACCGGTTAACGAGCATGACGATTTTTCCATGGAACGGCTGGTCCCCTAAACCCTGTGTCATCAGAAATATAGATTTGTCGCGAACCGCGAAGCGGGTTAGGGCCGCTGCGAAACCGAATCTGCTGTCGGGATACACAACGCGCTCGAGATCCTCAGTCTTGAAGCCTTTGCGAAGGCGCTTTGGAGTCAAGCTGTACCCGATTGGAATGCCGTTTGGACACAGATAACTGGCAAGGCGCGCGAAGCCGAGGCCGCCGCCGATGTTGCCGCGCAAGTCAATAATCAAATGATCACAGCCGTGTGCCTTTAAATCAGCGATGGCGCTGTCCAAAGCACGGGCAAATTTGAGGCCTATTGCTCCCGGAAACCAGGTGATGCGCAGGAGGCCGATGCCGGGCGCAATCTCGGAGTGGGTCATGCTCTTGGGCGGAAGAAGCGGCGGAAGTTCTTTCGTAACTTTTCTTCTGGGCAATTCGAGAGTGATCTCTCGGGTGTTCTTGTCGTGAGGTTCCGATACAACCAGCGTGTGAGTATGGCCGGTCCTGAATGGTGGCATGTCAGGTGCGATGTAAGGAACTCCATCGACCTGATGCAGTTTGTGTCCGGGTTTAATTCCGGCTCTGTCAGCCGGACCTTCTGGAAAAACATCGAGAAAATACCAGGGGCCGCCGTCGCCCTCAGGTGGCCAAAGACTGGCATTAATAGTATGCTGTGGGAATAATCGGTTAGGCCTCTCGTGGTAGAACCCGGTATGGCTGCTCTTTAGTCCGCGAAGAATATCTTGTAATTCCGTTTCGAACTCGTTTTCGGGCACGGTAAGTAACTGGGGAGTGCGGACGTCGATTAAAGTGATCCAATCCGTGTAACTCACACCCGCGACGTTGAAATGATTTTTTAGCACGCGCTTCTTCACGGCATGGATGATCCTCTGACGTTGTCTTGCTGTTGTCATTCCTCAATCTCCCTTTGTCTTCGCTCTGGCTTAACGACCGGGCACGCCCTCAAAGGTGTACGCCGCCCAATAGTAGGGGACGGCGGCTTTGCCAAAGGTCTGGAGCATTTTTCTCTTTGCCGTTTCCAGTGCTTCCGCAGGTGACTGATGGGCGGCCACCCGCGAATAGAACTGCTCCATCAGGAATACGGACGCGGTATCGTCAATGGACCAAAGAGTGGATACGACAGACCGTGCACCTGCCAGCAGAAAAGCCTCGGAGAGAGCTGCTATGCCCTCCTCGCCCTCGATCGGACCTATTGCGGTATCGCATGCAGAAAGCACTGCTACGTCAGTATTCAGGTGAAGCATTACGACTTCGGATGCCTGTAACCGGCCATCCTCACCAGCACCCCGATCGGGCGCCAGGAGCAGCGCCGAGCTGTCCGGATCGTAGGGTGCCGTCACTCCGTGGACAGCGAGATGGATGAATCGATACGGGTACAGGGCGGCGTGCTTGAACGCTGATTCCGTTGCGTTCGCACCCAGTAGCGGCTTGCTTGGATCGGTATGAAGAGCGCGGGCGATAGCCAGTACTTCGTTCCGCGAGTTTTGGAGGTTTCTGGGGACGGCGTCCGTCCTATCCGCAGAAAGACTGACCCCTTTGACTTTCGCTTCTTCGTACGGAACACCTCCAAGAGCGAGTAATGTTTGCGCTTGAGGGGCGGGCTGATATCTTTCGCGAGACATCAAGTAATAGCTGGTCGCGGACGGAGCATAACCGACGTTGTGAGATTCGAGGACGTACTGGCCTGCTGAATCCTCGAGGGCGTCAAACGGAATCAGATGAAGCTGCCCGTCACGGACTATCACCAGTTTTTGTTTTTGTTGCGCTTCCCTTATCGGCTGGAGAAGTAAGCCGAAAAGACGCTTTCCCTCCGCGTGGGCTGCCAATTTGCTCCTGACTGCAATTAGGTACTTGGCAATGCCAGTTTCGATTTCCGCTTGGGGTGCGAGTGGGACAATGCGGTACGAGTTACGTGTGATTGCGAGGCAATAAGATTGCTGCTCTCCCATCACGTATTCCAGAATTGCTGTAAAACGGTCCAGATGCTGCTGAACAAGTTGCAGCGTGACGGTCTCCGGTGACCGCCTCTTCAGAATATTCATATCTGGAGTGATCCAGCGCGATTCATTGAGACTGAAAATTTGGTCACGCAGGCGCCGCACCTCCTCGGTTGTGCCCGCCGCCGTGAGCTTGAGCTGTAATTGGGAGATCTTGGATTCCGCATTCCGTGCCGCTGGAGAGTTGATGGAACCCGCCATGAGCAGATCGGTAATTACCCGCCCCCGCACCTGCTCCACGATCCTGTATGCCTTTGACGAATCGTGCAGCTTTGAAGCTACCAACGAGAAATGCTCGGCGTACAACTCGCTCGCGGGCTTAATCAGCGCGTTTTTTTCCAGAACACTGGATGCATTAGCGAGACCCGTATCGACGAATGCTGCTGCGCGATCAAACGTGCGGTCTGCCTCAATGTATTTGCCTTGGCGAACCTGAAGTTCAGCAACAATCTTCAGGCGTTCCGGGATCGACCACTTATCGCCGCTGGCCTGACTATCGGAGGCGGCCTGAGTTGCGAACAGTTCCGCCTTCCTCAGATCGCCTTTGCCCTGGTCGATTTCAGCGAGAATCTGCTCGGGCTGTGCTTGGAGCTGCTGGAAACCAGCTTTTTTGCAGATTCCAATACTCTCTTCAAGCTGCATTATCGCTTTACTTATGTCACCGCGGGCGAGCGAGATCTCGGCGGCTAGAACGAGCGTCTGCGCTCGTAGGCCAGTTCGGCGCTTGCGCTTGAGTTCATCAAAAAGGTTGTCTGCCAGACTTTCAGCTGCGTCGTACCGCTTGAGCCCTATTAAAGCTTCCAGACGGGACTGGTTCGTAAGGAATTGGTAACCCGAATCAGGAATTGCCTTTGAAATCTCAAGAGCCTGATCGAAATAGGGCAAGGCTTCGGCATACATCTGCCCTTGAAGGTAGGCAATACCCAGGGCCGTTGTGTATCGGACCTCCGCGGCGATATCGCCTGTTTTCTTTGCCACGGCAACAGCGATGCCCACATCCCTGGAAGCGGTCTCCAGATCGCGATCGTAGAATGCCGAAATGCCGATCTGTGCAAGCGCGCGATTCTGCCAGCGTTTATCGCCGATCTCCTGTGCAAGTGACCGCACCTGCTCCCAATCCCGCCGTCCGATACGAGAATCAATCTCCTGGTCGATATCGCCCTTGATCACAAGACAGAACAGTCGTAATCGCTTGTCGCTCTTGAGAATTGAATTGCTTTGAAGATCGGCTCCGAGTCGCGCGGATGTGAGCGGTAGATTGTAGCGCTCAATTGTTCCGCGAATTGTACCGAAATGAGCATATAATGCGTTTCGCTTGTCTCCGGCGGCACTGAAGAGTTTCTCCGCTTGCTCAAACTCGGGCGCCGCTTCCGACCAGTTGTAAAGATCTGCCAGGTAGAGCGCGTGCGTAAGCAGTTCTTCCGGTGAGGCGGACTTCGGAGGAATGCCCAGCAGCGCTATTGGCCCTATGAGAAATGCTATTACCGTTAAAACCATACAGAAATTGCCAGTTTAGCCTGCTGAAGGATGCATTCCCGGCAATCGGCAGAGTGCCTTGTCGGCTTAGGAAAATCAGCGCTTTGCAAGCCACTGATACGCCGTGACTTATATCGCTCAGAGGAATGATAAAGGACGTTATCATTCATGCGCCCGACATCGCCCAGATAGGCGCGCCGCGTGTTCCCATTGCGGATATTGGCTCCGAAAAAATTCGGCGGAGCGCTGCGCCAGGTGCGGCTCGGCCGCAAACAGACGCCGAACCGGAATGCCGGCAATCGTGACGACTTCCGCGGGAACCAATTCAGAGATCTCGCCCGCTTCCCCGCACTGCACCAGCTCGGCCGTGATCCACTCGCCGTTATTCATCGCCTGCCTCCGCTTTCCTCTCTTCTACCTGTGGTCCGTTTGCTCGAAGTTTGCAGCAATTCCTGAACGCGCCGCTTGAGAGCGGTGATGCCGATCGTCTCGCCGTCTCCGCGGCGGCCGAGGCAGTCGACGAGCTGGCCGGCCCGAACTGGAAAGGTGGCTCCGGGCTTGTGGACGGTAACCTCCAGGGAATCGAAACGGCAGTCGCCATTCTGGTGCAGCTTTTCAAAGCCCTGCTCGGCGGCCTCAAACAACGAGTGCGCCTCGACCAGGACGGCTTTGGGGAGCCCGCGCGTATCGACCCCCTTGACCGTACAGACCTTGACGCCCACACGGTGAGCTTAGCAGAAAGATTCGCCATTTGTTCGCCGAGTGTAAATGAGGTCAGCGTTTCAAACCCGCGCACCGCGCCACTGTTCCCAGACCGCTTCGATTTGCTTTCTTGAAACCCAGATCGTCCGGGTAGTGATGCACTCCCGAATCAGCCGCAGCACGGTGAGCATGTCCTCGGCGATCGCTGTGTCCACGTTCCACAGATCTACCGGATCCCAGCCGCCGTTTTCCTCCGCGTTGTGCCAGGCGAGCAGGAAATTGGCGACGCGGCGCGATTGCCCGGTATCGCGTAAGGCGACCCGGAACAGGCGTTGAAGCGCCTGGAGCCCTTCTGTTTTTTGGTCCATGTTTATTCCTCTCCCTGTTCATCGCTGGCTTGCTCCTCGTGACCGGCCCGACTGGTCGGAAACCCGATGCGGCGTTTTGGCTCGTCGGCCGGCGCTTCGATCAGATGCTGGATCGTCTCAAACACGTACTTGCACCCGGCCCTCTTGTTCACCCTGCCGCCACCCCAACTTGCTCTTGCAATTTGCAACCTCAAGTTTTCGAATTCCTCCTTGGTCAGTTGGAACATGAAATCTTTACGGAACGGTCCTTGTTGCGCCGGACCGCCAGATTCAGATTACCGGTCGTCACCTGGTACAGTTCGGCCAGATCCGCATCAAGGGAGGACCTTGTGACCTCGGATGAATCCCACCATTGGGCGCGATTCGTTCATCGGCTTATTTTCTTCCCCTGATCGAGGAAGTGCTTGGTCTGCAAGTCGCCCCGGATTATTTCCAATATCTGCGCCGGAAAGTCGAAAGCCTCGCGTCCCCACGATAGGCCCCAGGTCTCTCACTACCCCGGCGTGCGCGCCTCCGGCGTGGATGATGAGAAAACTCCCACGCCTGCCGCGTGGATGATACTGTCTCGCCCGCATCACCTGACCACTGCCTTCAGAATGATGAGGGACTCGATATGCCCGTGATGGAGACAAAGAAGAGCCTCCGAGATCCGATGGAGCGAAATCTGCACGAGCCAATGCGCCGCAGAGCGCTTTGTGTCCGATTTCCTGCGCGATCTCGATCCAATGATCATTGGCTCGACCCCAGCTTTTCAAGTCGTAATGCCCTTCAATCTCCAAGGCGAGATAGCGTGTCTCCACTCCCACTCGCGTTTGGAGCCGCTCCATGAACACGAGATTGTCTGGTCGGCGCCCCAAATTAGGGTAATTATATAGTTGACTAAGCGGGTACGATTGAAGCTGACGGGCGATATCGCGGTTACTTACAAGCGGATGCCTACGGCGGATTTGACGCTTTCTTCAAGGACCGGCACGCGGCACTCTTGCTCTGACGACCATTGACATGCACGTGCTGGATCTGCTCATTCACGACAAGACCACCCACCCGGCGGCGTAAGGCTACTCTTGCGCCTTACCTCATGAAGATTGCCCGGCTGCGCGGCCATCTCGCACGCGCGAAAGATCCTCCGCCCGGCAACCCGTCATGTGGCGCGGAGTGTCCCGCCTCACCGATATCGAATTAGGGTTCGCCAGGGGTGCTCAACTTGTGGGTAATTGAAAGGATTCTCGGACGCTTACGTAAAGCCGCACTCCGCACCATGAACGAAAATGGGTTCGCGCGAACTAGCACATAAGAACACCGAACGGCTCAGAAAGGTTTCTCACATAAAAACCGGGGTTAAGCCCTATACAATCTCGCATATACGTCTCGCCATTCCAGTGCTTGCCCAGCGACCTTACTTCACTCGAACGGCAAGGTTCGGCCGAGTTTGTGAAATATTCCCCAAATACGTGAAAAGTTCCTTGACAAATTGCATGACTGTCTTTATAGTTCTTGACGTGTCCTGATAGTTCCTGACAAATGTGTTGCTGCGGGAGGCTGGTGATGACCATTCAGCGGTTGCAAAATTTCGGACTACTTATCAGCACGATGATGCTGGCATTCGTTGCCCCAGCAACCGCGCAAATCGGAACCGGCACCATCAAGGGGGTTATCGTAGATTCTTCCGGTGCCGCGATGCCCGATGTCCAAATCACAGCGCACAACGAAGAAACCGGTGCTCTTCGTGTGACTCGTACTACCGGTAGCGGTGACTACGTAGTCTCGGGTCTGATGCCGGGACATTATGCCGTTTCAGCCAATAAACCGGGTTTTCGCGTGATGAGTGTGCCCGAATTCGAACTTCGCGTAGACCAGACCGCAGCAGTGAACCTGACTATGATGGTGGGCAATGTGACGCAGTCGGTAGTCGTGACTGCATCGGCGCCCCTACTCGATACCGACACCGCCGACGTCGGCCAGGTGATCGATACGAAGCGCGTCGAAGATCTTCCCTTGAACGGGAGGAACTATCTCGATCTGGCAACTCTTACTCCCGGCGTCACGTTCACCAAGGATCCTAATTACAGCTTCGAAGAGGTTCGGGAAGTCGGCCGGAGGGTCACCACCCAGTACTCCATTGGCGGCAATCGCGTTCAGGACACAGATTTTCTGCTGAACGGAGACACGGACACCGAACCCAACTTCAACACATTTGCCGCAGTCCCCTCAGTGGATGAGATTCAGGAATTCAAGGTGCAAACGAACTCTTACGACGCTCAGTATGGAAGAGGCGCGGCCCAGATCAATGCGACCACGAAGACAGGAACGAACAGTTTTCACGGTACAGCTTTCGAATTTCTGCGGAACTCGGCATTTGACGCGAAAAATTATTTCGACGACATTCTGAACGGTCCCGGATCTCCGAAGCCTCCCTTTCGCCGGAACCAGTTTGGCGGCGCCGCTGGTTCCAAGATTCTCAAAGACAAGCTATTCTTCTTTGCGGATTATGAAGGGCTTCGGGACCGGACGAATACAACCAGCGCAGCATCAGTTCCAACGGCGGCCGCTCGGACCGGAGACCTGTCAGGTTACGGCACTACCGTATACATGCCCCACAGTACGGGACTCGATTCGAACGGGAATGTCGTGCCGCTCTTTGCATCCAACAATAGTCTGCCGTCGGGTTGCTTCAATCCCAACCCGACGACAAACGTCCCGTTCGCCGGTAACGTGATCCCATCGGGGTGCATCAATCCGGCTATCGCCAAATTCCTGAGCACGCCGTACGTTCCGGCGCCGAACAACTCTTTTCTTAAAGACAATCTGGTCAGAGTGCTGTCGGTGCCTACGAACTACGACCAGGGCGCGGGCCGGCTGGATTACATACTGAATTCGAAAATGAACCTGTGGGGGCGCTATTCTTTCGGAACCGAAGATGCGGTCAACCCGAGCGTATTACCGGGCGCCGGGGCGACGGAAGAGGTTCGAACCGTGACCGGCAGCCTGCATCATCTGTGGGCCATCAGTCCCACGATGACGAACGATGCCAGATTCTCTTACCTTCGTTACGTGGACTCGAGGATAGGCGAACTGGCCTACAAGCACAACGTGGCCGCCGAAATCGGCATACCGGGAACTTCGCAGCTCCCGCAGGATTATGGGATGCCACAGTTCCAGAGCGATGACGGTTATGTGAACCTCGGACAGAACGCGTTTGGCAATCCACTAAAAAATGCCGACAATGTCTTTCAATATGGCGACGACTGGTCATGGGCCAAGGGTCGGCATTTGATCAAAGCGGGTGTGGAGTTCCGGCGCGAGCAGCTCAATGTGTTTGCAGACAACGTGCCCAGGGGGTATTTCAATATCTTCGCGTCGGCCACTGCGCCGGTAATGATCAACTCGGATGGGTCCACGTCTCCGGGAAACGGCGGCCTCAGCATGGCATCTTTTCTTCTCGGCATCAGCCACAATTCTTCAGTCTCGTTCGGGGACACAAATGTCTACCTTCGCCGCTGGACCCAGGATTACTACATTCAGGACGCGTTTAAAGTATCCCAGCACCTCACGATAAATATCGGGCTGCGCTACGATTACATGCCCTATTGGTACGATACTCGGGACGGTATCCTGAACGTCGATTTCGGGCCGAACGGACTTGCGACGATCGTGCGTCCAGGAACCGGCGATCGCTACCAGGGATTCCCGCCGGTCTTGCTGGATGAGAACCCGAACTCGCCCACCTACCTTCCCTATGTGCGCGACAACCGCTTCGGGCGTTCGTTGGTTTTTCCCGACCGAACGAACTTTGGTCCTCGCGTGGGGATCTCATGGAGCCCAGCAGCGCTACATGAAAAGACCGTGATTCGGGCCGGAGCCGGTATCTTCTATCCGCCGCAGATCGGCAACACGTGGTTTGACATGGCGCGTAGCGCGCCTCGGTCAATTCGTGAGAGCAATTCCACGCAATACACGATTGTTGACCAGGTATTCGCAAATGAGGCCACGACGTTGATTCAGCCCGGGGGAGGAAGTTGGGATCCGCACGACCGGAATGGACGCGTGCAGGAGTGGAGCCTGACTGTACAACAACAACTTGCGAAGGATTTCGTTCTGGAAACGGGGTACGTCGGCTCAGCATCCACGCATCTGCCGGAGTTGGTGGATATCAATCAGACGCTGCCTCGGTTTAACGGAAATTCGGTAGCTCAGCCAGTGCAATACCTGCCGCGCGAGTTCCCCGGACTGGCATCGTTTTATGGGCGCGAGCAGAATGACGTGTCGGCGAATTACAGTGCTCTCCTCGTTAAGCTCGAGAAGCGCTGGTCCTCCGGCTTATCATTCCTAACTGCCTACACTTGGTCGAAGGGGCTTGATCTCGCCTCGGCGACGCGAACAGGAGGATACGGTCCCGCTACTCCTCATCTATGGGACCGGCGTCTCGATTACGGAGTATCGGACTTCAGTATTGAGCACAATCTTGCCAACAGCTTGCTGTACGAGTTACCTTTCGGCAAGGGTAGGAGCTATGGCGCAAACTGGTCTAGGCCCCTCGATGCCGTGTTGGGTGGCTGGCAAGTGGGAGCCATCAACATCATCCACTCAGGGCTTCCGATCTCCTGCCTCGTGGCGAACGACGCTGCGGTCAGCAATGTAAATTTCGAGCAGGACAATTGCAGCGTGACGGGCACTGCGGATCCGAATGCCGGCCCACACAGCATTTATGGATGGTGGAACCTTGCAGCGCTGCGGCTTCCGACACTGAGCGAAGTATTCGGAAATGCGGGCAGGAATGTGCTGCGTGGGCCGGCATTTTTCTCACTCGATATCAGTGCTGATAAGAATTTCAGCCTCACTGAGAGAATCAGGCTTCAACTGCGCATGGAAGGGTTCAATATTCTAAATCACCCCGTGCTGGGAATGCCCAATCCGTTCCTCGATAGCTACTCGACTTTCAATGCCAGCGGCAATCCTGTTCCCGGCGCCGTGAATCCTCTCGGAGGGTTCGGAACAATTACGAACACCGCAATAGATAACCGCCAGATCCAGTTCGCCCTGAAGGTGATCTGGTAATGTCCGTCCGGCGCCGCCGGACCTTTGCATCCGCCAGGATAGTCAGGCTCGTCCTGACGGGATTGTCTGCGGGCCTGCTGCTCTCAGCGACATCCGGCCGAAACCTGAACTCAACGGAGGGCACGGCTTCGATCACTGTGCTCGCCGGCCATCGTGCTTCCTTCCGTATCCCAAGAACCATTTTCGGCACGTTCCTCGAGCCTATCGGCTCGTCCGTGTTTGGCGGAGTCTCCGCCCAATTGCTGGACAATTCGAGCCTCGAAGCGTATCCAGCAACGCCCGAGAACATTGAGAAGCAATTCTCCGGAGCCGCTTTCCGCGAGTCTACTCGCTTAAATGTTCCACTCCCCTGGCTGCCTCTGCACCGCGATGGCAGACGTTACGAGCCGCGTTCCGGATATGCAGCGAACTCCAACTCCTACCTATATATCATGGGATTGCCCGGTCGCGAGGTCGGTATTCGTCAATCCGTCTATCTTCCCGTCGAGCGCGAGACGGCATACGTCGGCGTGGTGTTTGCCCTTGCTTCCGAAGGGGCTGTAACCCTAAGCGTGAGTTTCAGGAGTCACAATGTTCCTGACGATATTCTGGCGTCAACTGAGCTTGGTCTCCCCGAGCAACATAGATGGGTAAAGCTGCGATACAAATTAAAACTCCCGGCGGGAGCCGTTCCGGCATTAACGCCCGTGGACTTTGCCGTGGCGGTAAAAGACGGCGGCAGAGTGTCGCTCGATGAGATCCGGCTCTACCCCGCGGATTCCGTCCGCGGTCTCGATCCGGACGTGATTCAGTTTGCCAAGAATTTAAACACTCCACTGCTACGCTTTGGAGGCAATTTCAGCAGCGGGTATCATTGGCAGGACGGCGTTGGGCCGATCGACGATCGCCCAACAAGATGCAATGAAGCGTGGGGAATACCAGAGTATAACGAGTTCGGCACTGATGAGTTCATGGATTTCTGTGACAGGATCGGTGCGCTTCCGCAGATCTGTCTCAACTTGGGAAGCGGGAGCGTTGATGAAGCTCGGGCCTGGGTCGAATACTCGCAGGGTTCACCGGAAACTGTTCAAGGCAGGCGCCGAACGGCGAATGGCCATAGCGCTCCGTGGAGAGTGGGGGCTTGGGAACTGGGGAACGAGCTGTACGACCATACCCAATTGGGCTGGTACACGCCGCAAGCTTACGCCGAACGCTACCTCGCATTTTTCCAGCGTATCCATTCGCTTGTTCCGTCCGACACGCGTATTCTGGCGACGGGAGGAGAAATCGACTCGTTTAAGAATTGGAACGGAGCGCTGCTTGAGAGAGCCGGCCCCCAATTGCAATATGTGACGACACATCTGGTCGCCGATCTCGAAGACACCCAGAATCGAAGCGCGGACCGAGACACGGTAATTGCCGCGGATCTAGCGCTTCCGGTTGGCGTGGGCCGGGAACTGAAACGGTTTCAAGCGCAAATCCAGTCATTCCCGTCCACGCGTGATCGTGTCAAGCTCTCCTACAGCGAGTGGATGTTCCGTTCGCCTGAAGGCTCGTCGCTGCCGAATTATGACAACATGGGCGGGGCTGTAATCGCCGCTGGGTGGTTCAACATGCTCGCGCGGCATGCGGATTTCATTCCGCTAGCGAACATGACCGGGCTCGTGGAATTCGCCGGAATCCATAAGAGACGTGGGCGACCCTACGTTACGCCGCAGTACTGGGTTTTATATCTCTACGCGAAGTATGCGGGCGAGAAGGTCATCGAGAGCACAACGCGCGTGGCAAGTTACGACGTTCATAAGGGCCAAGTCTTCGCACCGGAGATTCCTAACGTGCCCTTTTTGGATGTTCTCGCCACTATGAACTTAGAAAATGGACGTATTGCCCTTTTTGTGGTGAACCGCAATCCGAAGGTTTCGCAATTGTGTCACATTCACATCGGCGGTTTTAAATCTGCGCCAAACGTGCGAATCCTTAGCCTCGCAGCGCCTTCTCTCCTCACATTCAATAGTGAGGAACACCCGGACGCAGTTCGCCCCGTTGAGTCGCAGTCCGTAATGGCGAGTGACGGGCTCGAACATGCTTTTCCCGCAGGCTCTCTGAGCGTGCTGTTATTTTCTGAACGGCGATGACGAGCCGATTCCTGAGGTATCTTCTTGCATTGGCTATCCCGGCTGCTGCATTCGCGGCTGCGCCGGTGCGCCTCATCTTCGATACCGATATGGGGAATGACATCGACGACGCATTGGCACTGGCCATGATTCATGCGCTTGAAAACCGCGGTGAAGCCAAACTGCTTGGAGTTACGATAAGCAAGGACAATCCCTGGGCCGCGCCTTACGTGGATGTCGTGAATACGTTTTACAGGCGACCAGAGATACTGATCGGCGCCGTACGAAATGGAAAGACCCGTGACGACGGCAAGTATGTGCGGAAAATCGCGCGCAGCGGTGTGTATCCGCATCGACTCGACGAGGGCCGCAACGCGCCCGATGCGCTAGTGGTGCTGCGCCGAATTCTTGCGGCAGAGAAGGATGGCGCAGTCGTTATCGTCCAGACGGGTTTCAGTACGAATCTAGCTCGCTTGCTGAAAGCGCCTTCCGATAGCGTCAGTCCGCTCACGGGAGAGGAATTGGTGCGTCGGAAAGTGCGCTTTATTTCGATGATGGGGGGTAACTTCGCGACGCCCGCCGGAGGCGAATACAACATCGCGACCGACCTTCCGGCGGCTAAAACCCTCTTCTCCGATTGCCCGGTACCGATTGTGGTGAGCGGTTATGAGATCGGGAACCGCATTCTGTATCCGGCAAAAAGCATCGACACGGATTTCAGGTACGTGGCTCATCATCCTGTGGCGGAGGCGTACCGGCTCTATGATCGAATGCCGTATGATCGGCCCACCTGGGATCTCACTTCCGTCCTGTATGCGGTGCAGCCTAAGGAATCGTTCGATACTTCCCAACCGGGGCGAATCCGAGTAACGGCAAATGGGCAGACCGTCTTTACTCGAGATCCCGCGGGTCTCGATCGCTATCTGGTAGCGAGTCAAAGCCAGTGCGATCGCGCACTGGCCACAATGCTGGAACTCGTCCCGATGCGGCCGCGCGCGGCTGAACAACGACAATGAACGCCTGGGACGGCGCCGAGAGCATCGGTGCCAACGATACCCCAAGTGAACTCAACAGGCGCGATTCGAATTCGTGGCTGCTCGTACTCATGGTGCATTTTTCTTGCGTGAATCGGATGAATGATCGTAAGCGTCTGAGGATCCCAGGGCTGGAGATCAACGGCGAGCGGTGGACCAGCGAGCGGGAGTAAGGTTGGTAAGCTGACTCAGGGTGCGAGCATTCAAGCCCGGGAGCACGTCCGCGAGATATTCCTTCAGGGGCGCGGCTAGCCTCCGACAGGATTCCACGATGGAGAGAATCGCGGCTACCTTCGGACCCGCTTTCACGCTGCCTACGTGCAACCAGTTTTTTCTTCCGAGTGCGATCGGCCGCATCGAGTTCTCCGCCAGATTGTTGGACAACTCCACTTGCTCGTATTCAAGGCAGCGTTCCAGCTTCTTCCACATGTTCAGTGTGTAAGCCGCCGCCCTGCCCAGTGCGCTCTGCGGCAGCGCTTGGCGCGTGATCGCCAGACACGCTTGCCGAATCTCGTCCACCCACGGCCGCGCATGCTCACATCGGAAGTTGAGACGCTCCGCAGTTGTTAACGCTTGCTCGCGTGCGTTGCGATCCACCAGGAACAACGCGTCCATGCGCACCACCATCTTTATCGCTTCGGCATCTTGCGGATTGACCTTAACCGCATCCACAAACTTACGGCGAGCATGCGCCCAACAACCGACGTGCACCATCTTCGGCCCACCCACGCCTTCGTAGGCTTGGTAGCCGTCGGTCTGCAGAATGCCTTCCCACTTGTCCAGGAACTTCCGCGGACCCTCGCGCCCGCGCCCCAGGCAGAAGTCGAAAACCGTCTCACCGCCTGGTTTGCCGTACTGCCAGAGATAAGCTTCGTGATTGCTGCCGCGCCGGTCGTGCATCTGCACCGGAACTGTCGTTTCGCCGGCCTGCAGATACGATGCGCTCAGCAGATCCTTGCGCATCGCGGCGGTCACCGGTTGCAGCAACTCGCCCACGCGCATCACCCAGCCATCCAGCGTAGCGCGCCCGATCTGGAGGCCCGCTTCGCGTTCCAGAATCGCTGCCTGGCGATAGAGCGGCAGGTGATCGCAATACTTTGAAACGATCGTCTGAATCGCTACTGCATCACTCGCCAGTCCCTTTTCCACGATGCGCGGTTCCAGCGGCGCCATCGTCACCGTGCCTCGTTCGCAGCCACGGCAGGCCCGCTTCTCGCGCTTGATCACCTGAACGAAGTAGCGAGCCGGCTCCACATCGAGCTGCTCACTTTCGTCATAGCCGAGGATCGATGTTTCGCGCCCACAGCAAGGGCAGGTCTGCTCCTTGCAGCAAATGACTTCCTCTACCCGCGGCAGATGCTCCAGCAATCGTTCACGCCCCGGATGCGGTTTGCGTTCGCGCGACGGCATCTTCGCTACCGGCTCGCGACACGCTTCGGCTTCTATCTCTTCGGCCGCTACCCCGGGCTCTTCCTCAGCCAATAACTCCAACTGCAGATTGCTGAGTGTCTCGCTCTGAGGTCCCAGCATGTGGATACGCTACTGGCGAAGACGCTCTTCGAGCACCTGGATTTTCAATAGCGCCCAATGCAGGTTCGCACTCCAGATATGCGACGCGGAGTTGAGGATCGGGAGCACTCACGGGGAAGTTCCATACTAAGCGAAAACGCCCGTAAACACGAGCATTTTCTCACTCTAAAGCACAGTTTCTTGAACGCACGCGATCAGTCGGAAATGTTCTATGCGGCCGGCGCCCGGCGATGCCAATTACGTCGTGGCGGCGCTTGGGCCAGATCCATTCCATTCACCAGCATGGCGAGTTCTTCGGGGCGCATCGATACCGTGCGTCCCTCGCTTTTTTGTGGCCAGTGGAACCGCCCGCGCTCCAGCCGTTCCGCGCAAACCCACAGGCCGCTGCCGTCCCACACCAATGCTTTCAATCTGGTGTGCGTGCGATTGCTGAACAGAAACAAGTGCCCACTCAGCGGATCCTGCCCGAACTGATCGCGCACCAGGCCGAACAGCCCTTCGAAGCCCTTGCGCATATCCACCGGCTCGGTACCCAGATAGATTTTCGTTGCCGGCCCCAGGCCGAACATCTTTACATTGCCTCGGCGATCTTAATTAGCCGCCCCAGATCCGCATCCACGAAGTTCCATCCACTCTCGATGCGCCGCCCATTGGCCAGCACCAACGTGAAGATCCTCGCTGGATCGACAGCCGCCGCTTCCAGTTTTACCTTTACAAATCCCGCTGCTAGGGCTCTTCGCTTCGCTGCCGCTCTCCGCGTGTAGCGCTGCCGGTAGTAATCCAACGTCGTCACCGGGATCCCTTCCCGTTGGCTGTACTCGTGCCGTGACAATCCGCTTTCCTCGTAACCCTTCAGCAACCGCTCCACTTCCTCCGCTGTTCTCTTCTGCATGTCGCCATCTAACCACTCCCCACATCACAGCTCAACAGGGTTTCGTCGGACGCTTACGAATGATCTGTGGGTTTCGGGCTAGTGACAAGGGCTCAGCCCCGGAAAAAAGCCTTGGTGAGTTAAGAAGGAGCTTGTCAGCATCCCATTGTATTCTAGCAGTCTTCGATGCTGAACTCTTCGAGGCCGCCGTCGACATTCGGTTCTGGGCAGAGGTGTCCTCCGGGGAGGGCGGGGATATCGATTCCCGCCTCAGCGAGCGGTTGAATCGCGCCCTTCTTTCGATCCGAGCTGAACCGCTTCGATGGCCAGCCGCTCCAATTCCCGGTTCCGGCGATTCGGCAGAGTCAGTCTCGATGTCGAGATACACGTTTGCGGTGAAAGCGACTCGGTAGCGCCAGCGGTTCTC
>Ga0308174_10000152_pt1 | contig 27509 bp, 24 predicted proteins | sample PhyPR2_FD_203894 | JGI IMG/M metagenome (GOLD analysis project Ga0308174, IMG submission 203894) | Soil microbial communities from UC Gill Tract Community Farm, Albany, California, United States - DLSLS.P.R2 | ecosystem: Environmental > Terrestrial > Soil > Agricultural land | place: USA... | reverse complement strand
ATTCAGATGTGATCTGTAAGGGGCCTATACTGGCCCCTTTATTTTATCTAAGTCTGTCACGCCCCCAACCGGACGGCGGGACAGAGTAAATTTTCCGCAAATAAGTGTCTGCTGGTGCAAACGTACACAGGCACGAACCGAGGATTCTGGAATGGCTGACATTACCGCTGCATTGGTAAAAGAACTGCGTGAGCGTACTGGCGCTGGCATGATGGATTGCAAAAAAGCGCTGACTGAAGCGAACGGCGACATTGAGCTGGCGATTGAGAACATGCGTAAGTCTGGCGCAATCAAAGCAGCGAAAAAAGCAGGCAACGTTGCTGCTGATGGCGTAATCAAAACCAAGATCGTTGGCGACTACGGCGTGATTCTGGAAGTAAACTGCCAGACTGACTTCGTTGCAAAAGATGGCGGTTTCCAGGCGTTCGCAGACAAAGTTCTGGATGTGGCTGCAGCTGATCGCGTTACCGACGTTGAAGTTCTGAAAGCGCAGTTCGAAGAAGAGCGCGTTGCACTGGTTGCTAAAATCGGTGAGAACATCAACATCCGTCGCGTTGCTATCCTGGAAGGCGCAGAGCTGGGCAGCTACCTGCACGGCGCACGTATCGGCGTTCTGGTTTCAACCAAAGGCGCTAACGAAGATCTGATCAAACAGATCGCGATGCACGTTGCGGCAAGCAAGCCTGAATTCGTTAAGCCAGAAGACGTTTCTGCTGACGTGGTTGATAAAGAGTACCAGGTTCAGCTGGACATCGCGATGCAGTCTGGCAAGCCAAAAGAGATCGCAGAGAAGATGGTTGAAGGCCGTATGAAGAAATTCACCGGCGAAGTCTCTCTGACTGGTCAGGCTTTCGTTATCGACCCAAGCAAAACCGTTGGCCAGGCTCTGAAAGAGCAGGGCGCTGACGTTATCAACTTCATCCGCTTCGAAGTTGGTGAAGGCATCGAGAAAGTTGAGTCTGACTTCGCTGCAGAAGTTGCAGCAATGTCCAAACAGTCTTAATGCTTTGAAAGAACCGCCAGATGGCGGTTCTTTTTTGTCTGTGAATCGCAACAGATACGTTTTCAGTTTCATCCCAATAGCAATTTCATTGCGGTAAGCGGATGATCGATCAGAATTTACTTCTCCTTTACACCCAATCTTCCAGGAAGAACTGACCATGGCGACCAACGCAAAACCTGTTTATCAACGTATCCTGCTTAAACTCAGCGGCGAAGCCCTGCAAGGCGCTGAAGGTTTTGGTATCGACGCGAGTGTGCTTGACCGCATGGCACAAGAGGTAAAAGAGCTGGTTGAACTGGGCATCCAGGTTGGCGTGGTGATTGGCGGAGGGAACCTGTTCCGTGGAGCGAGCCTGCAGCAGGCCGGCATGAACCGCGTTGTGGGTGACCACATGGGTATGCTGGCAACCGTGATGAACGGCCTGGCGATGCGTGATGCACTGCACCGCGCCTATGTGAATGCACGCCTGATGTCAGCGATTCCACTGAATGGCGTCTGTGACAACTACAGCTGGGCAGAAGCAATCAGCCTGCTGCGTAACAACCGCGTGGTGATCTTCTCCGCCGGTACCGGTAACCCGTTCTTCACCACTGACTCTGCAGCGTGTCTGCGCGGCATTGAGATTGAAGCGGACGTCGTGCTGAAAGCGACCAAAGTGGACGGCGTCTACTCTGCGGATCCGGTGAAAAGCCCGGACGCAACGCTGTATGAGCAACTGACCTATGCTGAAGTGCTGGATCAGGAGCTGAAAGTGATGGATCTGGCGGCCTTTACCCTGGCGCGTGACCACAAATTACCTATCCGTGTTTTCAACATGAATAAGCCTGGCGCACTGCGTCGCGTAGTGATGGGTGAAAAAGAAGGCACCCTGATTACGCATTAATACCCGAGGCGAGATAAAATAAGGTATATTCTGTCAGCGCGATGATAATGCATCGCGCACCAGTCAGGATTATCGATGATTATCGATCCCGCTTCCGGTTACGCCGGAACTGGCCAGGTCAAACCGAATCCAAGGGTTTCAACGTGATTAACGACATCAAAAAAGATGCTGACACGCGCATGGAAAAATGCGTTGAAGCATTCAAAACCACCATCAGCAAAGTGCGCACCGGTCGTGCTTCACCTTCGCTGCTCGACGGCATCGTCGTCGAATATTACGGCACGCCGACGCCACTGCGTCAGCTGGCTTCTGTCACTGTGGAAGATTCACGCACGCTGAAAATCAACGTGTTTGATCGTTCACTGAGTCCGGCAGTCGAAAAAGCGATCATGAAGTCCGATCTCGGTCTGAACCCAAGTTCAGCCGGTACCGACATCCGTGTTCCGCTGCCTGCGCTGACAGAAGAGCGTCGTAAAGATCTGATTAAAATCGTGCGCGGCGAAGCCGAGCAGGGCCGTGTGTCGGTACGTAACGTCCGTCGCGATGCCAACGATAAAATCAAAGCGCTGCTGAAAGATAAAGAGATCAGCGAAGACGACGAACGTCGTGCGCAGGATGAAGTGCAAAAAATGACCGATGCGTACATCAAGAAAGTTGATGCTGCACTGTCAGAAAAAGAGACGGAGCTGATGGATTTCTAATCTCATCACTGCCGGACAAAACGCCGTACAGAGAGGTATTCGTATGAATGCGACATCTGGCGGCGTTTTACATTGTGCCTGTGGGCACGCTGACTTCACACGGATAGCTTCATGAAGCGATTAACTCTGCTGGGATCCACCGGATCAATCGGCACCAGTACGCTGGCGGTGGTGCGCGCCAACCCGGCGCTTTATCAGATTACGGCGCTGGTTGCCGGCCATAACGTGGCGCTGATGGCCGAGCAGTGTGCGGCCTTTACACCGCGCTACGCCTGCATGGCAGACGAGGCATCCGCCGCTGCGTTGCGTGAGCGACTGAGAGCAATCAGGGTCAATACTGAAGTGCTCTCCGGCGTTCAGGCAGCCTGTGAGCTGGCCGCGCTGGATGAGGTGGATCAGGTGATGGCGGCGATCGTTGGCGCATCGGGTTTGCTGCCGACGCTGGCGGCCATTCGCGCCGGAAAAACGGTGCTGCTGGCCAACAAAGAATCGCTTGTCACCTGCGGCCGTTTGTTTATGGAGGCCGTGCGTCATCATAACGCACAGTTACTACCGGTCGACAGCGAGCATAACGCCATTTTTCAGAGTTTACCGGCTACCATCCAGCATCAGTTAGGTTACGCTGACCTGCGGGATAATGGCATTGAGTCGATTATCCTTACGGGATCGGGTGGTCCTTTTCGTGACACAGATTTAGCGGATCTCAGCGCCATGTCGCCAGATCAGGCCTGTGCACATCCGAACTGGTCGATGGGGAGAAAAATCTCTGTCGATTCGGCCACCATGATGAATAAAGGTCTTGAGTACATTGAAGCCCGTTGGTTGTTTAATGCCAGCGCAGCGCAGATGGAAGTGATACTCCACCCACAGTCGGTGATTCACTCCATGGTGCGATACTGCGATGGCAGCGTGCTGGCTCAATTAGGTTCTCCTGATATGCGTACGCCGATTGCCCACAGCATGGCCTGGCCTTCGCGCATCAATGCAGGCGTGACGCCGCTGGATTTTACCCGCATGTCGGCGCTCTCCTTTGCAGAACCTGATTTTAGTCGCTACCCCTGTCTGAAACTGGCCATTGATGCCTGTGATGCAGGGCAGGCGGCGACCACCACGCTGAATGCAGCCAACGAGGTTGCCGTCGCGGCTTTCCTGAATCACCAGATCCGCTTCACCGACATTGCCGCGCTTAATAGTGAGGTGATGGCGGCACAAGTGTGTCCGGAGCCGGATTCGGTGGACGCTGTCCTTGAAATCGATCGCACTGCGCGCGCGCTGGCGACAGAAATGTTGCCGCGTTTCACGTCGTGATGCCGATCGTTATGAGGCCATTTGTTCGCTTCAGGTGAAAATGATATAGTCGCTGGCTCGCGTTTCACGGTCTGTCACCGAATTCGGTGTGGCCCGGCACTGAGAGTGTGTCGGGATTTGAATCGGGCGCAATGTATTCAGAAACCACAGCATTTCTGATGAAAGGAATTGGTTAAGCGTTATGTCGTCTAACAATCACAACAACACTGATGACCAGCAGGGAAACGGTCCGCGCCACGTCGCTATCATCATGGATGGCAATGGCCGCTGGGCCAAAAATCAGGGAAAATTGCGCATTTCAGGCCACAAAGCTGGCGTTAAATCGGTACGCCGTGCCGTCAGCTTTGCGGTCAGTAACAATCTTGAAGCCCTGACGCTTTACGCCTTCAGCAGTGAAAACTGGAGTCGTCCGCCGCAGGAAGTCACCGCGTTAATGGAACTCTTTGTCTGGGCGCTTGATAGTGAAGTGAAGAGCCTGCACAAACACAATGTTCGCTTACGCGTCATTGGCGATACCAGCCGTTTCAGCCCGCGTATTCAGGAACGTATTCGCCGTTCTGAGACGCTGACCGCAAATAATAGTGGCCTGACGCTCAACATTGCTGCCAACTATGGCGGCCGTTGGGATATTATCGAAGGCGTGAAAAAACTGGCTGAACAGGTTCAGGAAGGATTACTGCGACCTGACCAGATTACCGAAGAGAGCCTGACGTCGCAGCTCTGTATGCAGGAGCTGGCGCCAGTGGATTTAGTGATAAGGACCGGGGGAGAGCATCGGATTAGCAACTTCCTGCTGTGGCAGATTGCCTATGCTGAATTCTATTTTACCGATGTGCTCTGGCCGGATTTCGATGAACACGTTTTTGAAGGTGCACTGAATGCATTCTCTCTGCGGGAGCGTCGTTTTGGCGGCGCTGCACCAGGCGGCGCCTGAGCAATCTGGGGGTAACCTTTGCTGAAGTCTCGTCTGATTACCGCGTTGATTTTAATTCCGCTGGTAATAGCTGCACTGTTCTGGTTACCGCCTGTTGGCTTCGCCCTGACAACCATCGTTATCTGTATGCTGGCAGCCTGGGAATGGGGCCAGTTTGCAGGGATGGCATCACGGCAACAGCGCGTCTGGCTGGCTGTACTTTGTGGTCTGCTGCTGGCGCTGATGCAGTTTACGCTGCCACCTTATCAACACACGGTGCATCTGCCACAGATCGCGACATCGCTTTGGGCGTCGCTGGTGTGGTGGGTCGTTGCACTGCTGCTGGTGCTCTCCTATCCCGCTTCTGCGGCCTTCTGGCGCCATTCGCGTCCCCTTCGCTTACTGTTCGGCGTGTTAACGCTGGTCCCTTTTTTCTGGGGCATGGTGGCGCTGCGCCAGTATCACTATGACACCGACCACTTCGCCGGTGCCTGGTGGCTGCTGTTTGTATTGCTGCTGGTATGGGGAGCGGATTCAGGTGCCTATATGTTTGGCAAGATGTTCGGCAAGCACAAGCTGGCGCCAAAGGTCTCACCAGGCAAAACCTGGGAAGGCTTCCTGGGCGGTCTGGTCACCTCGGCGCTGATTGCAGTGCTGTTTGCGACGCTGGCGCCACTGACGGTTTCCACCGGTACGCTGGTGATTTGCGCGATTATCGCGACGCTGGCCTCTGTGCTGGGCGACCTCACTGAGAGCATGTTTAAACGTGAAGCGGGCATCAAAGACAGTGGTAATCTGATTCCTGGTCACGGCGGCATTCTTGATCGTATTGATAGTCTGACTGCGGCGGTGCCGGTGTTTGCCTGTTTATTGCTGCTGGTGTTTCGCACCCTTTAAGGACAGGCAAAGATGTTGAGCATACTCTGGAGTTTCGTCGCCTTTATCGTTGCGCTGGGCGTATTAATTACCGTTCATGAGTTTGGCCATTTCTGGGTCGCTCGTCGCTGTGGCGTCAAAGTTGAGCGCTTTTCCATTGGTTTTGGTAAGTCGCTCTGGCAGCGCCGTGACCGCCACGGCACCGAATTTGTCATCGCGCTGATTCCCCTTGGCGGCTACGTTAAAATGCTCGACGAGCGTGTTGAAAGCGTGCCAGCCGAATTTCGTCATCAGGCTTTTAACAACAAAGCCGTCTGGCAACGCGCCTCCATCATTGCGGCAGGTCCTGTCGCTAATTTCATCTTTGCCATCTTTGCCTACTGGGTTGTGTTTATTCACGGCGTGCCCGGTGTGCGCCCGGTAATCGGTGAAATTTTAAACGGTTCGATGGCTGCGGAAGCTCAAATTACGCCCGGCATGGAACTTAAGGCTGTTGACGGTATCGAAACGCCTGACTGGGATGCTGTGCGTATGGCGCTGGTGGGTAAAATCGGCGACAGCAGCACCACCTTAACAGTGGCTCGATTTGGCGAGGACGCAACCCAGCAGAAACAGCTGGATTTGCGTAACTGGCAGTTTGAGCCTGATAAGCAGGATCCGGTCGTCGCGTTAGGGATTCAGCCACGCGGTCCGCAGATTGAGACCACGCTGGCAGAAGTGCAGGCGAACTCGCCAGCCAGTGAAGCCGGTTTGCAAGCAGGCGACAGGATCGTTAAAGTCGATGGTCAGCCATTATCGCAGTGGCAGACTTTTGTCACGCAGGTCCGGGATAACCCCGGCAAAAGCATGGCGCTTGAGGTGGATCGCGGCGGTGAGTCTATTGCGCTGACGATGACGCCAGAAGCGAAATCTGGCAGTAAAGCGGGATTTGCGGGTGTCATTCCGCGCATTGTTCCTCTGCCAGAAGAGTACAAGACGGTAAGACAGTATGGCGCGTTTGCGGCTATCGGTGAGGCTAGTGTAAAAACCTGGCAACTGATGAAGCTCACCGTCTCCATGCTGGGCAAGTTAATAACCGGTGATGTGAAGCTGAACAACCTGAGCGGGCCAATTTCGATTGCGCAGGGTGCAGGGTTGTCAGCAGAGTATGGGTTGATTTACTACCTGATGTTCCTGGCGTTGATTAGCGTCAACCTGGGCATCATCAACCTGTTCCCTCTGCCGGTTTTAGATGGTGGGCACTTGCTCTTCCTGGCGATCGAAAAGATCAAGGGTGGACCGGTGTCCGAGCGAGTTCAGGACTTTAGTTATCGCATCGGTTCAATTTTACTGGTGCTGTTAATGGGGCTTGCACTTTTCAATGATTTCTCACGTTTGTAACCGCTGGAACGCGAACATTCGAGGGATGTGTTAGGAAAACGCATAACAACGATGGCGATGAAAAAGTTGCTCATAGCGTCGCTGCTGTTTAGCAGCGCCACCGTTTACGGTGCAGACGATTTCGTAGTGAAGGATATTCATTTCGAAGGGCTGCAGCGAGTCGCCGTCGGCGCGGCTCTGCTGAGCATGCCAGTACGGGTTGGCGATACGGTGAATGACGATGATGTCAGAAATACCATTCGCTCGCTGTTCGCTACTGGCAACTTTGAGGATGTTCAGGTCCTGCGAGACGGTACAACGCTGATTGTCCAGGTCAAAGAACGTCCTACCATTGCCAGCATTACCTTCACCGGTAACAAAGCGGTGAAAGAGGATCAGCTCAAACAAAATCTGGAAGCCTCAGGTGTCCGTGTCGGCGAAGCGCTGGACCGTACCACCATCTCCTCTATCGAGAAGGGACTTGAGGATTTCTACTACAGCGTAGGTAAATATACCGCCAACGTGAAAGCCGTGGTCACGCCACTGCCGCGTAACCGTGTGGATCTGAAGCTGGTCTTTACTGAAGGTGTCTCTGCAAAAATTCAGCAGATCAACATCGTCGGTAATAAAGCCTTTAGCTCCGATGAGCTGATTTCCCGCTTCCAGCTGCGCGATGAAGTGCCATGGTGGAACGTGGTCGGCGATCGTAAATATCAGAAGCAGAAACTGGCGGGTGACCTCGAGACCCTGCGCAGCTTCTATCTGGATCGTGGCTACGCACGCTTTAACATCGATTCGACGCAGGTCAGCCTGACGCCTGATAAAAAAGGTATCTACATCACGGTGAACATCACCGAAGGTGACCAGTACAAAATCGCAGGCGTGATCGTCAATGGCAGCATGGCGGGCCATTCAGCAGAAATTGAACATCTGACCAAGATTCCGGCGGGCGAGCTTTATAACGGCGCCAAAGTCACGAAAATGGAAGATGACATCAAGAAACTGCTGGGCCGCTACGGCTATGCCTATCCGCGCGTGGCAACACAGCCAGAAATCAACGACGCCGACAAAACCGTAAAACTGCATATCAATGTGGATGCGGGTAACCGTTATTATGTCCGTAACGTCCGTTTCGAAGGCAATGACACGTCGAAAGACTCCGTGTTACGTCGCGAAATGCGTCAGATGGAAGGCGCGTGGCTGGGCAGCGATCTGGTTGAACAGGGTAAAGAGCGCCTGAACCGTACCGGTTACTTTGAAACCGTTGATGTGGATACTCAGCGTGTGCCAGGTTCGCCGGACCAGGTTGACGTGGTCTACAAGGTTAAAGAACGTAACACCGGTACCTTTAACTTCGGCGTCGGCTACGGCACCGAAAGTGGTGTGAGCTTCCAGGTCGGCGTCACGCAGGATAACTGGCTGGGCACCGGTAATACCGTGGGCATCAGCGGGACCAAGAACGATTACCAGACCTATGCTGAATTCTCGCTGACTGACCCTTACTTCACCGTTGATGGTGTCAGTCTGGGTGGTCGTCTGTTCTACAACGACTTTAAAGCAGATAACGCGGACCTTTCTGACTATACCAACAAAAGTTATGGTCTGGATGGCACGCTTGGCTTCCCGGTTAACGAAAACAACACCCTGCGTGTCGGTCTGGGCTATGTCCACAATGACCTGTCAAACATGCAGCCGCAGGTGGCGATGTGGCGTTATCTTGACTCGGTCGGCAAGCCGCAGCAGCTCAATGATGAAGGTGATTTCTCAGCAGATGACTTCACCTTTAACTACGGCTGGACTTATAACACCCTTGACCGCGGCTTCTTCCCGACGTCCGGTAACCGTACCAACCTGAACGGTAAGGTGACGATTCCGGGCTCGGATAACAGCTTCTATAAGGCCACGCTGGATACTCAGCAGTATGTGCCGATTAACCAGGATCGTACCTGGGTGCTGTTAGGCCGTGGTCGCGTAGGTTATGGCGATGGTCTCGACGGCAAAGAGATGCCGTTCTACGAGAACTTCTACGCCGGTGGTTCAAGCACCGTGCGCGGCTTCCAGTCCAACACCATTGGACCGAAAGCAGCCTACTTAAATAACAACTCGTCGAACTGCCGAATCGCCGATCCAAATGGCGTCTGTAAGTCTGACGATGCGGTAGGCGGTAACGCCATGGCGATTGCCAGCCTTGAGCTGATTACGCCAACGCCGTTCCTGAGCGAGAAGTATGCTAACTCGGTTCGTACCTCGGTGTTTGTCGATGCCGGTACAGCGTGGGATACCCATTGGGAAAATACCGCGGAAACGCGTGCGGCGGGCATTCCTGACTACAGCGATCCAAACAATATCCGTGTATCCAGCGGTGTTGCGCTGCAGTGGATGTCACCGCTCGGCCCGCTGGTGTTCTCTTACGCCCAGCCGATGAAGAAAGTCGATGGAGACAAGTCAGAGCAGTTCCAGTTTAACATTGGTAAAACCTGGTAATGTTCTGAGCATGGATGCATAGCTGAAGTATTGCTGCCGGACAGCACCTGTTGCTGTTCCGGGGCAAACACTGTGTCGCTGACACAAACGTTGATGGTAAGGAGTTTATAGTGAAAAAGTTGTTGTGTGCCGCAGGTCTGGGTCTTGCTTTAGCGGTCTCCGCTGGTGTTCAGGCTGCCGACAAAATTGCAGTGGTAAACGTGTCCAGCATTTTCCAACAGTTACCGCAACGTGCGACTGTTGCTAAACAGCTGGAAAACGAGTTCAAAGGCCGTGCAACTGAGTTGCAGAGCCAGGAGCGCGATCTGCAAACAAAAATGCAGCGTCTGCAGCGTGACGGTTCTACCATGAAGGCGAGCGAACGCAGCCGTATGGAAAAAGATGTCATGTCTCAGCGTGAAGCTTTCTCTACAAAAGCCCAGTCTTTTGAGCAGGATAATCGCCGTCGTCAGATGGAAGAGCGTAACAAGCTGCTGAGCCGTATTCAGGATGCCGTGAAGAAAGTCGCTGACAGCGATGGTTACGACGTCGTGATCGACGCTAACGCGGTGGCTTATGCGTCAAACGCAAAAGACATCACTGCTGACGTGCTGAAACAGGTTAAATAATTCATGTCATCTATTCGACTGGCTGATTTAGCCCAGCAGTTGGATGCAGAATTGCACGGAGATGGCGATATCGTCATCTCCGGCATTGCTTCTATGCAATCCGCCACAACTGGCCAAATCACTTTTCTTGCAAACAGCCGTTACCGCGAGCAACTCGCCCTGATTAAGGCCTCAGCCGTGGTGCTGACGGAAGCGGATCTGGAGTGGTGCAATACCGCAGCGCTGGTGGTGAAAGATCCCTACCTGACCTATGCGCGTATGGCACAAATACTCGATACCACGCCACAGCCAGCGCAAAATATTGCCCCCAGTGCAGTGATCGATCCCTCAGCCCGACTCGGCAGCAACGTCGCCATTGGCGCCAATGCGGTGATCGAAGCGGATGTTGAGCTGGGCGATAACGTGGTCATTGGTGCAGGATGTTTTGTTGGCAAAAAAACCCGTATCGGCAGCGGTACCCGTCTCTGGGCCAACGTCTCTGTTTATCACGAAATTGAAATCGGTCAGGATTGCCTGATTCAGTCAGGTACCGTCATCGGTTCTGATGGTTTCGGCTATGCCAACGATCGTGGTAACTGGGTGAAAATCCCGCAGTTAGGCGCGGTGATAATCGGCGATCGCGTAGAAATAGGTGCCTGCACCACTATCGATCGCGGTGCGCTGGATAACACTCTGATCGGCAATGGTGTTATCATAGACAACCAGTGCCAGATCGCTCACAACGTAGTTATTGGCGACAATACTGCGGTTGCAGGCGGTGTGATCATGGCGGGTAGTTTGAAAATTGGGCGTTACTGTATGATTGGCGGTGCCAGCGTCATTAACGGCCATATGGAAATCTGTGACAAAGTAACGGTGACCGGTATGGGTATGGTCATGCGTCCTATCACAGAGCCTGGTGTCTATTCATCAGGCATTCCGCTGCAACCCAACAAAACCTGGCGCAAAACTGCAGCGCTGGTGATGAACATCGATGACATGAGCAAACGCTTAAAAGCCATCGAGCGCAAGGTCGGCAAAGACGACTAACCGCCATCCCAAAACTGACCGGCTTTCATAATAAAAATGTTAAGCAGGGAAGCCCGGCGCCACAGAACCTATTTGCGGCCTGCGGAAGATCATTTTGATCTGTGCAGGCCGTGTTATTGATGTCATCAGATTTTTAGGACAGGAAGAGTATTTTGACTACTGAAACTCATACTCTGAAAATTGAAGAGATTTTAGAGCTGCTGCCGCACCGCTATCCGTTTCTGCTGGTAGACCGCGTGCTGGAATTTGAAGAGCACAAATACCTGCGTGCAGTGAAGAACGTTTCTGTTAATGAACCGTTTTTCCAGGGGCATTTCCCTGGTAAACCGATTTTTCCTGGCGTTCTGATCCTGGAAGCGATGGCGCAGGCTACCGGTATTCTGGCGTTTAAAAGCGTAGGTAAACTGGAGCCAGGCGAACTCTACTACTTTGCCGGTATCGACAGTGCCCGTTTCAAGCGCCCTGTGGTACCTGGCGACCAAATGATCATGGAAGTCACTTTCGAGAAAACCCGCCGTGGTCTGACCCGCTTTAAAGGCGTGGCGACTGTCGACGGGAAAATCGTTTGTGAAGCGACCATGATGTGTGCCCGCAGCCGGGAGGCATAATTCGTGATTGATCCAACAGCCACTATCCATCCCAGTTCTGTCATCGAAGAGGGCGCTATTATTGGCGCCCGCGTTCACATTGGCCCGTTTTGCTTTATTGGTGCGAATGTTGAGATCGGTGAAGGAACGGTACTGAAGTCACATGTTGTGGTGAACGGCCACACGCGCATCGGTAAAGATAATCAGATTTATCAGTTCGCCTCAATTGGCGAAGTGAATCAGGATCTGAAATATGCCGGTGAGCCAACACGGGTTGAGATCGGTGATCGTAACCGCATCCGTGAAAGCGTGACGATTCATCGCGGCACCACGCAGGGTGGCCAGGTCACCACAGTGGGCAGCGATAATCTGCTGATGGTTAATGCTCACATCGCGCATGACTGCGTGATTGGCAACCGCTGTATCTTCGCCAACAACGCCACCTTGGGTGGTCACGTGACGGTCGATGATTTCGCCATTATTGGCGGCATGACAGCGGTACATCAGTGGTGCATCATCGGTGCTCACGTGATGGTTGGCGGCTGTTCGGGCGTGGCGCAGGATGTGCCGCCTTACGTTATTGCGCAGGGCAACCACGCTACGCCGTTCGGGATCAATATCGAAGGTCTCAAGCGTCGTGGCTTCAGCAAAGAGTCGTTGCACGCTATCCGTAACGCCTACAAGTTGCTCTATCGCAGCGGCAGAACGCTGGAGGAAGTGAAACCGGAGATCGAAGCCATCGCACAGCAGCACAGCGAAGTGCAACCTTTCTACGATTTCTTCACCCGTTCAACCCGTGGATTAATTCGTTAATCCATGTCAGCGCGTCCCTTAACGATTGCCCTGGTCGCCGGAGAAACCTCCGGCGATATTCTTGGTGCAGGTCTGATCCGTGCCCTGAAAGCCCGTCATCCGGATGCACGCTTTGTCGGCGTGGCGGGTCCCCTGATGCAGGCAGAAGGGTGTGAAGCCTGGTATGAGATGGAAGAGCTGGCGGTGATGGGCATTGTCGAGGTGCTCGGTCGCCTGCGACGCCTGCTGACAATCCGTCGCGATCTCACCCGGCGTTTTACCGAACTCCGACCCGATGTCTTTGTCGGGATTGATGCGCCCGATTTCAATATCACGCTGGAAGGCAATCTTAAACGCACTGGCATTCGCACTATCCATTATGTCAGCCCCTCGGTGTGGGCATGGCGGCAAAAGCGTGTCTTTAAGATTGGTCGTAACACCGACCTGGTGCTGGCGTTCCTGCCATTTGAAAAAGCTTTTTACGATCGCTATAACGTTCCCTGTCGTTTTATCGGTCACACCATGGCGGATGCCATGCCGCTGCAACCCGATAAGCTGGCTGCACGCCGTCATCTGGGCATTGCCGATGATGCGCTCTGCCTGGCCTTGCTGCCCGGCAGCCGGGGTGCGGAAGTGGAAATGCTCAGCGCCGATTTTCTGAAAACCGCTCAGTTGCTGCGTCGTCACTATCCGGCGCTGGAAATCGTGGTGCCGCTGGTCAACGCCCGTCGCCGCGAACAGTTTGAGAAGATTAAAGCCGAAACCGCCCCCGAACTGCCGATGCATCTGCTTGATGGTCAGGGACGTGAGGCGATGATTGCGAGCGATGCCGCACTCCTGGCGTCAGGCACTGCCGCACTGGAGTGCATGCTGGCAAAATGCCCAATGGTCGTCGGTTATCGCATGAAGCCGGCCACCTTCTGGCTGGCGAAACGGCTTGTCAAAACCCCTTACGTCTCGCTGCCAAACCTGCTGGCAGGGCGTGAGCTGGTCAAAGAGTTACTGCAGGATGAGTGTCAGCCTGAAGCCCTGGCCGCAGCGTTAGATCCGCTGCTGCATGCCGGGCCTGAGCGAGAAACACTCCTGCAGACGTTTCATGAATTACATCAACAGATCCGCTGGAACGCCGATGAGCAGGCAGCGGATGCGGTACTGGAGCTGGTGAATGCCTGATTTTATCTATCCTGTAGCCAGACTGATTGCCGGTGTGGACGAAGTGGGGCGCGGTCCGCTGGTTGGCGCGGTCGTTACTGCCGCGGTGATCCTCGATCCGGCAAACCCGATTACCGGCCTGGCCGACTCGAAGAAACTGTCTGAAAAGCGCCGCCTGGCGTTGTATGACGAAATCAAAGAGAAAGCGCTGGCATGGAGTCTGGGACGCGCAGAGCCTGAAGAGATCGATCAGCTCAACATTCTGCATGCCACTATGCTGGCGATGCAGCGCGCCGTAGCTGGCCTCGGCATTCAGCCCGATTATGTGCTGATTGATGGTAATCGTTGCCCGGCACTGCCAATGCCTTCACAGGCGGTAGTTAAAGGGGATAGTCTGGTTGCCGAAATCAGTGCAGCATCGATCATCGCCAAAGTGTCGCGTGACCAGGAGATGACCGAACTCGATCTGCTGTTCCCGCAGTATGGTTTTGCGCAGCACAAAGGTTATCCGACGGCGCTGCATATGGAAAAACTGACGCAGTATGGCGTCACGCCGCACCACCGTCGCAGTTTTGCGCCCGTACGCAATGCGCTGCTCGATGCTGAAGTACTGGCTGCACGCCAGACCCTTACGCTTTAATAGCCTGACGCTGTTTTAACCGGAAACTGATATGGCTGAACCCCGTTTTATACATCTGCGTGTCCACAGTGACTATTCGATGATTGATGGCCTGGCGAAAACCGGGCCGTTAATCAAGAAGGCGGCTGCCCTTGGCATGCCGGCTATCGCGATTACCGACTTCACTAACCTCTGTGGCCTGGTGAAATTTTACGGTGGCGCACATAGCGCAGGGATAAAGCCGGTCATTGGTGCCGATTTCAACGTTGCCAGTGAGCTGATGGGGGATGAACTGACACAGCTTACCGTGCTGGCGTCCAGTAATACCGGATACCAGAACCTGACGCTGCTGATCTCTCGTGCCTATCAGCGTGGGTATGGCGTGGACGGACCGATCATCGACCGCGACTGGCTGATTGAATTGCAGGAAGGATTAATCCTGCTGTCGGGCGGACGGCGCGGCGATGTGGGTCGCAGCCTGCTGCGCGGCAACAATGCCCTGGTTTCGCAATGCCTGTCGTTTTACCAGCAACATTTCCCCGATCGCTACTACCTGGAGCTGATTCGTACCGGCCGTCAGGACGAAGAGAGCTATCTGCATGCGGCCGTTGAACTGGCGATTGCAGAGGGAATACCGGTGGTTGCCACCAATGAAGTCTGCTTTATCAATGCAGAAGATTTCGATGCGCACGAAATTCGCGTTGCCATTCATGACGGCTATACGCTGGATGATCCCAAGCGTCCGCGCAACTACAGTCCTCAGCAATATATGCGCAGCGAAGAGGAGATGTGCGAGCTCTTCTCGGACATCCCGGAAGCGCTGGAAAACAGCGTAGAGATTGCTAAGCGTTGTAACGTCACGGTCCGGCTGGGCGAATACTTCCTGCCGCAGTTCCCGACCGGTGATATGACCACCGAAGATTATCTGGTGGTAAAATCCCGTGAGGGTCTGGAAGAGCGTCTCGAGTTCCTGTTCCCGGACGAAGCCGAACGCCTTGAGAAACGCCCGGAATATGATGAACGTCTGGAGATTGAACTCAACGTTATTAACCAGATGGGTTTCCCCGGCTACTTCCTGATCGTAATGGAGTTCATCCAGTGGTCCAAGGACAACGGCGTGCCGGTCGGGCCGGGGCGTGGTTCCGGTGCCGGTTCGCTGGTGGCCTATGCGCTGAAAATCACCGATATCGATCCGCTGGAGTTTGACCTGCTGTTCGAACGCTTCCTGAACCCGGAACGCGTCTCGATGCCCGATTTCGACGTCGACTTCTGCATGGAGAAGCGCGATCAGGTGATCGAACACGTTGCAGATATGTACGGACGTGAAGCGGTTTCCCAGATTATTACCTTCGGCACCATGGCGGCGAAAGCGGTCATTCGCGATGTGGGCCGCGTGCTGGGACATCCTTACGGCTTCGTTGACCGCATTTCAAAACTGATCCCGCCCGATCCCGGCATGACGCTGGAAAAAGCTTTTATTGCTGAACCGCAGCTTCCCGCCATGTATGACGCGGACGAAGAGGTTAAAGCGTTGATCGACATGGCGCGCAAGCTGGAAGGGGTCACGCGTAACGCCGGTAAACATGCGGGCGGCGTGGTCATTGCGCCAACGAAGATCACTGATTTTGCGCCGCTCTATTGCGATGAGCATGGGCAGTTCCCGGTAACTCAGTTCGATAAAAATGATGTGGAATATGCCGGCCTGGTGAAGTTCGACTTCCTGGGTCTGCGTACGCTGACCATCATCGACTGGGCGCTGAAGATGATCAACCCGCGCCGGGAAAAGCAGGGACTGGAGCCGATCGATATCGCCTCTATCCCGCTGGACGATAAGAAAAGCTTCGATATGCTGCAGCGCTCGGAAACCACCGCGGTGTTCCAGCTTGAATCGCGCGGCATGAAAGATCTGATTAAGCGTCTGAAGCCCGACTGCTTCGAAGATATGATCGCACTGGTGGCGCTGTTCCGTCCTGGCCCACTGCAGTCCGGCATGGTGGATAACTTCATTGACCGTAAGCATGGCCGTGAAGCGATCTCCTATCCCGACATTCAGTGGCAGCATGAAAGCCTGAAACCGGTGCTGGAACCGACCTACGGCATCATCCTCTATCAGGAACAGGTGATGCAGATCGCCCAGGTTCTCTCCGGTTACACGCTGGGCGGTGCGGATATGCTGCGTCGCGCCATGGGTAAAAAGAAACCCGAGGAGATGGCCAAACAGCGTTCTGTATTCCGCGACGGTGCCGAAAGTATGGGCATCGACGGGGAACTGTCGATGAAGATCTTCGATCTGGTAGAAAAATTTGCAGGTTATGGCTTTAACAAGTCACACTCTGCGGCCTACGCACTCGTCTCCTACCAGACGTTGTGGCTGAAGGCGCACTATCCGGCTGAGTTTATGGCTGCGGTCATGACCGCCGATATGGATAACACCGAGAAAGTGGTTGGCCTGGTCGATGAGTGCTGGCGGATGGGACTGAAAGTCCTGCCGCCTGATATCAACTCCGGTCTCTATCAGTTCCATGTTAATGACGCGGGCGAGATCGTTTACGGTATCGGCGCGATCAAAGGCGTCGGTGAAGGCCCGATCGAAGCGATCATCGACGCCCGTAACGAAGGCGGTTATTTCCGCGAGTTGTTTGATCTCTGCGCCCGTACCGACACCAAAAAGATCAACCGTCGGGTAATGGAAAAATTGATCATGTCCGGGGCCTTTGATCGCCTTGGACCGCATCGCGCTGCGCTGATGAGTTCACTCAGTGACGCGTTAAAAGCGGCCGATCAGCACGCGAAAGCGGAAGCGATTGGCCAGGCTGATATGTTTGGCGTACTGGCGGAAGAGCCGGAGCAGGTTGAGAAATCGTACGCCAGCGTCACGCCGTGGCCTGAGCAGGTGCAGCTGGATGGCGAACGGGAAACGCTGGGGCTTTACCTTACCGGCCACCCGATTAATCAGTACCTGAAAGAAATTGAGCGTTATGTTGGCGGGGTGCGGCTGAAAGATATGCATCCTACCGATCGGGGTAAAATTACCGTGGCGGCCGGTCTGGTGATCGCGGCACGGGTAATGGTCACCAAACGCGGCAACCGAATTGGTATCTGTACTCTGGACGATCGCTCCGGTCGTCTTGAGGTGATGTTATTTACCGATGCGTTAGATAAATACCAGCAGTTGCTGGAGAAAGACCGAATTCTGATCGTCAGCGGACAGGTCAGCTTTGATGACTTCAGTGGTGGCCTTAAAATGACCGCTCGTGAAGTCATGGACATCGACGAAGCTCGCGAAAAATACGCGCGCGGACTTGCTATCTCGCTGACGGACAGGCAAATTGATGACCAGCTATTAAACCGACTCCGTCAGTCTCTGGAACCTCATCGATCAGGGACTATTCCGGTGCATCTCTACTATCAGAGAGCCGACGCGCGAGCGAAGCTGCGCTTTGGTGCAGCGTGGCGAATTTCGCCCAGCGATCGTTTACTTAACGATCTGCGCTCGTTGATTGGATCGGAGCAGGTGGAACTGGAGTTTGACTAGAACAGGAACATTATGAGTCTTAATTACCTGGATTTTGAACAGCCAATTGCAGAACTGGAAGCGAAGATCGATTCGCTGACCTCAATTGGTCGTCAGGATGATAAACACGTTAATCTGGATGAAGAAGTTCAGCGTCTGCGTGAGAAAAGCGTTGAGCTGACCCGTAAGATCTTCGCCGATTTGGGCGCATGGCAAATCGCTCAGCTGGCGCGTCATCCTTTGCGTCCTTACACCTTTGACTACGTGCGCAACGCCTTCGACGATTTCGATGAGCTGGCGGGCGACCGTGCTTATGCCGATGACAAAGCGATTGTGGGCGGGATTGCACGTCTTGATGGACGTCCGGTGATGATCATCGGGCACCAGAAAGGCCGTGAAACCAAAGAGAAAATTCGCCGTAACTTCGGCATGCCAGCACCGGAAGGCTATCGCAAAGCGCTGCGCCTGATGGAGATGGCTGAGCGTTTCAAAATGCCAATCATCACCTTCATCGACACACCGGGTGCCTATCCGGGTGTGGGCGCGGAAGAGCGTGGGCAGTCTGAAGCGATTGCCCGCAACCTGCGTGAAATGTCTGGCCTGAAAGTGCCGGTGATCTGTACGGTCATCGGTGAGGGTGGTTCAGGTGGTGCGCTGGCGATTGGCGTGGGCGACAAAGTGAATATGCTGCAGTACAGCACCTATTCAGTGATCTCGCCGGAAGGCTGTGCATCTATTCTGTGGAAAAGCGCTGACAAAGCGCCGCTGGCCGCTGAAGCGATGGGCATTACCGCTCACCGTCTGAAAGAGCTGAAGCTGATTGACTCCGTGATCCCTGAGCCGCTGGGTGGCGCGCATCGCCGTCCGGTTGATATGGCGCAGTCACTGAAGCAGCAGCTGCTGGCCGATCTGGCCGATCTCGATGGATTTAGCACTGAAGAGCTGCTGGATCGTCGTTATCAGCGCCTGATGAGCTACGGCTACGCCTGATTTAGCCCCATCAATAAAAGCGGACTCCGGTCCGCTTTTTTTATGCCGCCGGTTTATCTCCGCACGCTATTCCCCTCTCTTTCAGCGCCATCCGATAGCCGCCTTGCTACACCTTCCGCGGGTTAGCGGTTATGCTTGTCCGGTTCCACAATAATCAGGGAGATGGGCATTGAATATTCTGGCGATCATGGGCGCGCACGGCGTGTTTTATAAAGATGAACCGTTACGCGAACTCGACGCGGCGTTAAATCTGCAAGGCTTCAGGCTGCTTTACCCGAAAAACAGTGACGATCTGCTGAAACTGATCGAGCACAATCCGCGTATCAGCGGCGTCATCTTCGACTGGGACGCGCACAACAGTCCGGAACTCTGCGGTGAGATTAATCAGCTCAACGAATACCTGCCGCTGTACGCCTTTATCAACACCCACTCGCAGATGGACATCAGCGTCAATGAGATGCGTATGCCGCTGCACTTTTTTGAGTACGCGCTGAATGCCGCTGACGATATCGCGCTGCATATCCGGCAATATACCGATGACTATCTCGACCACATTACGCCGCCGCTGACTAAAGCGTTGTTCACCTATGTGAAAGAGGGCAAGTACACCTTCTGCACGCCGGGCCATATGGCGGGTACCGCGTTTCAGAAGAGCCCGGTGGGCTGCCTGTTCTACGATTTCTTCGGGGCCAATACCCTGAAATCGGACATCTCAATTTCCGTTACCGAACTGGGTTCGCTGCTTGATCACACCGGTCCGCACCTTGAAGCGGAGGAGTACATTGCACGCACTTTTGGTGCCGAGCAGAGTTACATGGTGACCAACGGGACCTCAACGTCGAACAAAATTGTCGGCATGTATGCCGCACCGGCGGGCAGCACCGTGCTGATCGATCGCAACTGCCACAAGTCACTGACCCATCTGCTGATGATGAGCGATCTTATCCCCATCTGGCTGAAGCCGACCCGCAATGCGTTGGGTATTCTCGGCGGTATCCCGAAGCAGGAGTTCACCCGCGAGAGTATTTCGCTCAAGGTGGCTGCCACCGACCGTGCCACGTGGCCGGTTCATGCGGTTATCACCAACTCCACCTATGATGGGCTGCTCTACAATACCCAGTACATCAAAGAGACACTGGATGTACCGTCGATTCATTTCGATTCAGCGTGGGTGCCTTACACCAATTTCCATCCGATCTACGCCGGTAAAAGTGGCATGAGTGGCGACCGCATCCCGGGCAAAGTGGTGTATGAGACGCAATCGACCCACAAACTGCTGGCGGCGTTTTCGCAGGCATCAATGATTCACATTAAGGGCGACTACGACGAACAGACGTTTAACGAAGCCTACATGATGCACACCACCACCTCGCCCAATTACGCCATCGTCTCCTCTATTGAAACTGCTGCTGCCATGCTGCGTGGCAATCCCGGTAAACGACTGATCAATCGCTCGGTGGAGCGCGCGCTGCACTTCCGTCGGGAGATCCAGCGCCTGCGCGAAGAGTCCGACAGCTGGTTCTTTGATATCTGGCAGCCGGAAGAGGTTGATGAAGCGCAATGCTGGCCGATCCAGCCCGGCGACGAAGAGTGGCACGGATTTACTCAGGCCGATCGCGATCACATGTACCTGGATCCGATCAAAGTCACCATTCTGACGCCGGGCATGAGCGAACTGGGGAAGATGGCGGAAGAGGGGATCCCGGCGGCGCTGGTGGCGAAGTTTCTGGATGAGCGCGGCATCGTGGTGGAGAAAACCGGTCCCTATAACCTGCTGTTCCTGTTCAGCATCGGCATCGACAAAACCAAAGCAATGAGCGTGCTGCGCGGACTGACCGAGTTCAAACGCGCCTACGATCTTAATCTGCGGGTGAAAAACATGCTGCCGGATCTCTATGCCGAAGATCCTGACTTCTATCGCAATATGCGCATTCAGACACTGGCGCAGGGGATCCATCAGCTGATCCGCCATCACGATCTGCCGCGTCTGATGCTGCAGGCATTTGATGTCCTGCCCGAAATGAAGATGACGCCGCATCAGGCATTTCAGCAGCAGGTGAAGGGCAATATCGAAACGGTGGAACTCAGCGAGCTGGTCGGGCGGGTGTCAGCCAATATGATTCTGCCTTATCCGCCAGGCGTTCCACTGGTGATGCCAGGCGAGATGATTACTGAGAAGAGCCGCGCGGTGCTCGATTTTCTGCTGATGCTGTGCAGCATTGGACGGCATTATCCGGGCTTCGAAACGGATATTCACGGTGCCAGCCTGACCGAAGAGGGCGAGTATCGCGTCCGCGTGCTGAAAAACGACCTCGCATAAACCTTTAAACGACTATCAGCGGCAGGGTGTCTGCGGACAGCCTGCCCGAATCAGGGAATTGAACATGTTGCAGTTAACCGCTATTCACCACATCGCCATCATCGCCTCTGACTATCAGCGCAGCAAAGCATTCTATTGTGATGTACTGGGTTTCCGTCTGATGGGCGAGTATTACCGCGAAGCGCGGGACTCCTGGAAAGGCGACCTTGCCCTACAGGATCGCTATACCATTGAGCTGTTCTCTTTTCCTGAGCCGCCGGCGCGGGTCAGTCATCCCGAAGCGTGTGGCCTGCGTCATCTGGCCTTTACCGTGCCGGATGTTGCCGCTGCCGTCGCGACGCTGGCCGATAAAGGCGTTATCTGCGAGCCGATTCGCATTGATGACCTGACCGGTAAACAATGCACTTTCTTTGCCGATCCGGATGGTTTGCCGCTGGAGCTTTATCAGGCGTAAAATAGCGCGCTCAGCGGGCGACATTCAGTGGCCCGATTTTCTGGATTCTGCCATGTCTTTGCCCGCTTTTGACACTCTGTTGCAATCTGATGCCGCCCTGGTGGTCGCATTCAGCGGTGGACTGGATTCAACCGTGCTGCTGCATCAGCTTCGCGGCTGGCAGCAGCAGCATCCTCAGTTGCGCCTGCGGGCACTGCATGTTCACCATGGGCTTAGCCCGAATGCCGATCGCTGGGCAACCCATTGCCAGACGATTTGCGCGCAGTGGCAGCTGCCCTGTGAAGTGCTCCGCGTTAACGTTGATGGCCGGGAAAACGGCATTGAAGCGGCCGCCCGCACCGCCCGTTATCAGGCGCTGAGTGCGGCACTGCAGCCGGGCGAAGTGTTACTCACTGCGCAGCACCTCGACGATCAGTGCGAAACATTCCTGCTGGCGCTGAAGCGCGGCAGTGGTCCCGCCGGGCTGGCAGCGATGCCCGCGACACGCGCGCTGGGTTCTCATCAGCTGGTGCGTCCGCTGCTGAATCAGACGCGACAGTCGCTTGAAGCCTATGCCGACGCGCATCAGCTGGTGTGGATTGAAGATGAGAGCAATCAGGATCTTCGCTACGACCGCAACTTTCTGCGTCAGCGGCTGCTGCCTGAGCTTTACCAGCGCTGGCCCCATTTTGCCGGGGCAACGGCCCGCAGTGCGATGTTGTGCAGTGAGCAGGAGCTGTTGCTGGATGAACTGCTCGCCGGGCAACTGGCAGAGCTGATCCAGCCTGATGGCAGCCTGCACTTTCCACCCTTAATGGCCATGAGTGAGCTGCGTGCTAATGCCTTATTGCGGCGCTGGATCGCCGGACAGGGGGGGGCGATGCCGTCCCGTGAAGCGCTGAAACGCATCCACGACGAAGTGATGGCGAGCCGGGAGGATGCGCAGCCCCGGCTGCGATTCGGTCAGGCTGAACTCCGTCGTTACCGTCAGCAGCTCTACTGGCTGCCGTTGTTCAGTTCACTGCGCGACACCGCGCTGGCATGGCCCGACCTCTGCCAGCCGCTGGCGTTACCGCAGAATCTCGGCACGCTGCGTGCCAGCCAGTCGCAGAGCCTGTTGCGCTATCCTGAACCGGATGAGCGGGTCAGCGTGCGGTTTCACGCACAGGGTCATGTCCATCTGGTGGGCCGTCGTGGCGAAAGGGAAATGAAAAAACTGTGGCAGGAGTTACAGATACCGCCGTGGCAGCGTGAACGGCTGCCGTTAATTTTTTATAACCAGACGCTGGTCTGCGTTCCGACTCTCTTTGTCACCCGTGATGGCGCGGCCCCTGATCAGCAGGGCTGGCAGATAGTCTGGGACGGGGCATCCGGCGCAGGAGAACAACAATAATGAAACAGTGGCTTATCGCCTGTTTAGCGGTCACCGTGTTACCGGCATGGGCAGCGGGTGATGCGCAGCGCGGCGCACAGAAAGCGGGCAGTTGCATGGCCTGTCATGGCGCAGCGGGAAAAGCGGCGGTGCCGCTCTATCCTGACCTGGCCGGGCAGCACGCACCTTATCTGGAACATGCGCTGCAGGCCTATAAAAAGGGCGAACGCAGTGGCGGTCAGGCTGAAGTCATGAAGGCGTTTGTGGCGGGATTGAGTGACAGCGATATGGCGGATTTAGCGGCGTACTACAGTTCGTTGCAGCCCTGAAGTTTAACAGGGCGGAAAGGTCCCGCCCTGAATGCGTAGGTTACTCTGCGCTGACAACCACCGTACCCAACTCGGGATGGGTGAAGCTGGCGATATGGTCGAGACGTAATTCGCGATGTTCACTGGAAAGATCGATAGCCAGATATTCAACGTTCTTACGTGAAAAGATCTCTTTGGCTTTTGCCTTAAGCTGCTCGCCATCTTTCATTTCCAGCGACAGCATCCAGTTGTTCTGGCAGGCGAGTTCCAGATTATCGTAATCATCGCAATTGATAGGTTGGTACGCTTCATTTATCAACATAGTCGCTCACCAATAAGTTAGCAGCGGCGTAGGCCGCCTGTTCCCTGACAGAAGAGTTTAGCTCAGTATTTGCGGCAACATCATTAAGTGCCTTCAATGCGCAGCCAATCGCATCCGGTATGTAACCTAAATCCCCGCTGCCGATTTCGGCATACTTCCGGCGAACTAACTCACAATAATTTTGCACGTGGCCCTCCTCGGCAGAGCGTAAATACTCTGGTTAACTGGCGACTATATCATAGCCATTTAGAGGAAATCAGCCTGCGTAAAGCAGGAACAGTGCGCGAATCACTGCTAAAGTGACAGATTCCGCTGTCTGAGGCGGAATAAATCAGAGCACAAAAGGTTAATTTGATGAACAGGTTATCGGAGGTCAACGTGGTTAAGGTGTGGGGAGCGAGCTTATGATTATGCTATCCCGTTCGGTTGAGATTCCGGAAAGTGAGATTGAGCTGACGGCGATTCGTGCTCAGGGCGCAGGCGGACAACATGTCAATAAAGCCAGCACCGCCATTCATCTGCGCTTCGATATTGCTGCCTCTTCACTGCCCGCGTTTTATAAAGAGCGGCTGCTCACCGCCACTCATCATTTGATTACCGGTGATGGCGTTGTGGTGATCAAGGCGCAGGAGTATCGCAGTCAGGAGATGAATCGTGAAGCGGCGCTGCAACGTCTGGTTAATCTAATCCAGGAGCTGAGTACCGTGGAAAAAGCCCGGCGCGCCACGCGGCCGACCCGCGCCTCAAAAGAGCGCCGTCTGGAAGGAAAAGCCCGCCGCAGTTCAACTAAATCGATGCGCGGCAAGGTGCAATAAAAAACGCCCCGCATGCGGGGCGTTTGAGTACTTACAACGTCAGGGGCGAGCGGCGAAGAGTTCGAGCCTGCTCAGGGAACGGGGTCAGATCGGAAAGTCGCTAAAGCCATCCATGGCCGCTCGGCCCGCACCGTCCCTGGCGCGGGACGCTTTCCTCTCCTGACCCGGTTCCCTTCGCGTTGAACTCATCTGTTGCGGCCAGATTCAGCCCGCTTTGATTAACGCTAAGAACTTACTTATTCAGAGCCTTCAGCAGGAATTCAACAATTTCATCCTGCTTAATCATCTGCTTCTCACCGGCACGACGTGATTTGTACTCAATCTCCTGATTATCGAGATTGCGATCACCAATGACGATGGTGTGTGGCACACCGATCAGTTCCATATCAGCGAACATCACGCCCGGACGCTCTTTACGGTCATCCAGAATAACCTCAACGCCTTTAGCACGCAGGGTGGCATACAGCTCTTCCGCCAGCTCTTTAACCCGGAACGATTTCTGCATATTCATTGGCAGAATCGCAACCTCGAAAGGTGCCAGTGCGGCTGGCCAGATAATGCCGCGGTCGTCATGGTTCTGCTCAATGGCTGCCGCAACAACGCGGGTGATGCCGATGCCGTAGCAGCCCATGCTCATCACCTGATTGCGGCCATCTTCGCCCTGAACAGACGCTTTCAGCGCGTCAGAATACTTGGTGCCGAGCTGGAAAATATGGCCGACTTCGATGCCGCGCTTAATCTGCAGCGTGCCTTTACCATCCGGGCTTAAATCGCCTTCGACCACGTTACGAATATCCGCAACGCTGGCCAGCGGCAGATCGCGCTCCCAGTTAATGCCGAAGTAGTGCTTACCATCGACGTTGGCACCGGCGCTGAAGTCGCTCATCTTCGCCACGGTACGATCAGCAATAACAGGCATCTGAAGACCAACCGGGCCGATTGAACCCGGTCCGGCACCCACTGCAGCGCGAATCTCTTCTTCGGTCGCGAACACCAGCGGTGACGCAACGATCTCTGACTTCTCCGCTTTGATCTCATTAAGCTGATGATCGCCGCGTACCAGCAGGGCAACCAGCGCGTGGCCGCTCTCTTCAGCACCTTTAACAATCAGCGTTTTCACTGTTTTTTCAACAGGCAAACTGAATTGCTCAACCAGCTCCGCGATGGTTTTTGCGTCTGGCGTCTCGACCAGTTGCATCTCCTGCGACGGCGCTGCGCGCTCACCAGCGGGTGCGACGGCTTCGGCCAGCTCAATATTGGCCGCGTAATCAGAATCGGTAGAGAAGATCACATCATCTTCACCGCTCTGCGCCAGAACCTGGAACTCATGGGAGGCGCTGCCGCCAATCGAGCCGGTGTCGGCCTGCACGGCGCGGAAATCCAGACCCATACGGCTGAAGATCTGGCTATAGGCGCGGTACATCGCGTCATACGTTTCCTGCAGCGACTCCTGCGAAACGTGGAACGAGTAAGCATCTTTCATGATGAATTCACGTGAACGCATCACGCCAAAGCGCGGACGGACTTCATCACGGAATTTGGTCTGGATCTGATAGAGGTTGAGCGGCAGTTGCTTATAAGAGCTCAGCTCATTGCGGATCAGGTCAGTGACCACCTCTTCATGCGTCGGACCCAGCACGAACGGACGCTCGTGGCGATCTGCAATACGTAACAGTTCCGGGCCATACTCCTCCCAGCGACCGCTCTCCTGCCACAGGTCGGCGGGCTGCACAACCGGCATTAAAATCTCAACCGCGCCCGCGTTGTTCATCTCTTCGCGCACGATGTTTTCGACTTTTTTCAGCACGCGAACCCCGGTCGGTAACCAGGTGTACAAGCCAGAAGCCAGTTTGCGGATCATACCGGCGCGCAGCATCAGCTGGTGGCTGATCACTTCAGCGTCGGAAGGCGTCTCTTTCTGAGTAGAGAGCAGATATTGAGTAGTACGCATTGATTACGGTTCCAGTTGATCGGAAAGTCACAGACAGAATTTTGCTGGCGGCTAGTGTACCAGTGAGATCACCGGCTCAAAAGCGGGTTTTAACGCGGGTCGATGGCGATCACTTCAGTACCGGCATCGTCAATGCGCCAGCGTACATTAAAATCCATCAGCCAGGCCGCATATTCCCGCGCCTGTGTCTCGCCCTGACGGTAAGCGGGACGGGGATCCTGTGCCAGCACTTCACTGATAAAGCGAGCCAGATTGGGGTAGCGCGACTGCTGGTGAAGCTGCTGTTGTGCCAGCGCGGAGAAGCGAACCGGCATATCAGCCGCAGGTGCCGCCTGAGCAAAACCCGCCTGGGCATGGGGCAATGCTTCGGCAAAGGGCAGATAAGGTTTGATATCCACCACCGGGGTGCCATCGACCAAATCCAGACTGCCAAGCTGCAGGATCACCTGCTGTTTTTCAATCCTGATACCTTTTAGCTCAACCAGCGACATGCCAATGGGATTGGGACGGAACGTTGAACGTGTCGCAAATACACCCATGCGCGCATTGCCGCCCAGCCGGGGAGGGCGAACCGTGGGACGCCAGCCGCCCTCCATCGTCTGATGGAAGACAAACAGCAGCCAGAGGTGGCTGAACGCTTCCAGTCCACGCACCGCTTCTGGCTGATTGTAAGGTGGCTGCAGGTGCAGTTCGCCGCCGCCATCCTGCACCAGCCCTGGCTGGCGCGGCACGGCAAACTTCTCCTTCCACGGTGAGCGGATTACCCCAATTTGCGCAAAGGCGAATTCACTCATTGATTGCTGACTTTCAGTGCCGAACCCTGACACACCGCCTGACGATAGCAGCCTGGCGTGCCGGTGACGATTTCACACTGATGCAGCAGCACCGCATTGGCTTTCATCTGTGACGCTTTGATCTGCAGGCGTTTACGTGCAGTAGCGATGTTGGCTGGGGAGTTCTGATTACTCATCTGGCAATCTTCAGCGGAGACTTCACCCAGATCGCGGAACGGCTTGCTGACCAGATCGGCGGCATCGGTATAGAGCTTAACCGGTGCCGGTCGTGACACAGGCTTGCGGGTGGGTTCACTGGATTGCTGCGGCCGGGACGGTGCGCTGCTTATCGGGTGATACTCATGAACACACCCTGTCAGCATCAATGCTAACAAGC
>Ga0308174_10000150_pt1 | contig 27787 bp, 28 predicted proteins | sample PhyPR2_FD_203894 | JGI IMG/M metagenome (GOLD analysis project Ga0308174, IMG submission 203894) | Soil microbial communities from UC Gill Tract Community Farm, Albany, California, United States - DLSLS.P.R2 | ecosystem: Environmental > Terrestrial > Soil > Agricultural land | place: USA... | reverse complement strand
GAAGGAGCGCGATACGCCGCATGACCTCCTGGTGAAGCCCCTGGAGAAGGGTCTGTCGTACAAAATCGGGGAGTGGTGCTTTGACACCATGCTCGATCCGGTTGGAGGCAAGAGCGAATCCATGCCGAAGCCTTATATTGCAACGCGGGACAACGAAGACATCGTTTGGTTCCTGGAGGATTTGATCAACGCGGCGAAGCTCTCTGGACTCTTCGAGCCCGCTACATTAGACCCGATTACATCACGCATCACCGAAATAGATCTACTCTACGAAAGTGATGAAAAGGCGTACTGGACACAAATTGGTGGAGCTGGCCGCCGTCAGCTCTCAAAACTGTTCGCCACCCTTTGCGCCAGTCAGCCGGTGCCACTCACGGCGATGAGAGCACTTTACGCCCCCGAAATCGCTGACCGGATTCTGCACGACCGGCAACTCTGCAGCTTCATTGCGGAAACGATCATGAACATCGGGTTTGACGGGGAGACTGCCGAGGGCATTCGGTCGCGGTGGGTAGAGCGCGAAACATGGCCCACCCGCGTGAAAGCCATACTCAATTCTCGGGATCGCGGAAAATGCGCCGCCTGCGGCACTGATATCGTTTATGGAACTCGACGAAGATGGCCACGTCGATCACATCTTCCCGATATCCCAGGGGGGCTGCAACGACCTTGTGAATCTGCAACTCCTGTGCTCCACCTGCAACGCGAAAAAGCGGGCGACACTACAGGAGGTTGCTACGTCCGTACCGCCCTATATTCGCCGTACATAACGGCCCGGACCTTCAGCGGTCCGCTGGAGGCGCCGCGCAATCTGGGTTGGAATGATGTCTGCCCCCCCGTAGCAATGCCCATTAGCTTAGCCGCCGTGGTTGCCGCTGGGCCTCCGCCTGGAGACCGAAGAGTTTGTCCTCGAACTCGCTGTAGACCAGCACATCTGTCTTCCCACCGATCATCTCGGCTACCGACCGAAGTGCCTTGCACTGGCCTCCATCGTTGGTTACGAACACCTCGCAGTAGGGGAGATAGACGGCTGAGAACATATCGAGCCGCCCGGCCTTCCCACGGGACTCTTGTCGCTCATTCCGAATGCAGCGATCATACTGGCTGAAGCAAAGGGCTACTAGGAGCGCTTTGAAAGGAAGGCATCGCTCGGTGAAGTCCTGCATTTCAGCCTGGCTCAGTCGAGTGCCGGTCCCACGCTCAAAGAGGTTGACGGCAATATCTCGGTGCGCGCCACCTTCTCCCAGCAGCCTCTCCGTGACCACCTGTAGCGATGGGCGCTCACCGGAGCTATCCTCAAGGAGCTTTTGGAAAGCGGGCTTTGCGTTAGAGAAGATCGCGCGGAAATCCTTGTCCCATTGCCGCTGCGTCTCCCGAGTCTGCTCGCTGACCTCGTGAATAATCTCCTGCCTAACGACCTCTCCTTCCGCTTCAGGAAACCGGACATTGACCCTTCTCCACTCATATCCATCACGGTTCGCAAGATACGACTTTGCCTGCTCCTCAATGATGACGTGGAAAGGGATGACACACATCCCGAATTTCAGAAGGCGCTCAACAATACCAAGCAATTGAATGCGGCGAGTCTCATCCGAGTTTGCCGCAATCTCAGAAATCGCGGTTTCCGTTATTCCGACGAGATAAGCGGACCGAACGCCATGTAATATGATGCTACGCTCTGGGTCATCTGCTAAGGCGTTGATGCCGCTAGTATCGAAGATGACCTTTTTCCTGCTCCGATCCATAGCGTCAATTCAGCATATGCCACTTGTATCAGCGGCAAGAGACTTTTGGCCGCGGACGAGTGTATCTCAATCGCTCGCATTTGCGCAGATGCTGGAAAGATTAAGCGGTTTCTTGCGAAGACAAAAATGAGGGAGGACTGCTTGGGCGATGCGGTGGTCACCGTCGCTTCGGTCCAGCGCCGAACATGCAAGGTCCGTCAGAAAGGCTCCGCAGTAGCCTTACGCGTAATCCGGCTTCGGATTAGGAATGTGAAGTCTGCATCCGTCCGCTATTCAGCAGTTCCATTGACGATCTAAAGCGGCCTTTGTCCGATTCCGCTGCTCGCAAGTCCGTTATCCCGTTGCCGCGCGCTGAGCCGAACGATAAGCAACAGCATCCAATGCGGCATTCAGTTGCGTATCCCTGCCGTTTCGAAGGGCCGCCGGGTCGAATGGCACAGCAATGTCTGGCTCGACGCCTTTACCTTCCAGGCGAACGTCGCGCCAGGTTCTGTATTCGACAACTGGCAACGCTACACGGTACCCGTGTCCGACGCGAAAGGAGCCACCGCCGAGCAGTCTGCCAGGAGTTTTCGTTCCCACAATGGTCGCCAGGCCGTACTCCTTAGCAAACGCCGCGACCATTTCGGCCGAACTCGCGCTGTGCTCATTCACGAGCAATACAACATTGCCATGGAAGCGTTGCAGCGCTTTTTGTTCCGTGAATACGGCAACGGAACGGCCACGCGCCGCAAACCGCAGCAGCAGCGGGATGAGCCCTAACTTGGAGTCAGGAATGCGGTCGAAGATCGGCAGACGGTGTTTGTCGAAGTCCGGCCGTTCTATATCTTTTCGAGTCACGCTGTAGCCAACTCCGAGCCGGTCTGGCGTCAAATAACTCATAACTCGCAAGCAGCCCATTCCCCCGCCGGAGTTGCCGCGCAAGTCGACTACGAGCCGGTCGCAGGCCATCTCGCGCAGCGCTCGATCAATGTCCCGTCCAAGATTCACACCAACCACACCAGGAAACATCGCAATCTTCAGATAGCCGATGCCACCCGGCATTACGGTCCAGCTTGTTGGCTGCAACTCAACCAGGGGCCGATTCTTCTTTTTTGAAACTGGGACGCAGATTCTCACAGTATCCGGTGCACCGTTTCGCCGTTCAATATCGACGGCGAGGTCCTTACCGAGCGCGAACGTCGGCATTTCTGGTGGTGTCCACGCTTTGCCTTCAACGGTAAGCAGGGTGTCCCCCGGATCTAAGCCCGCCTTGTGCGCGGGGCCGCCTGCATGAACATCCTGAAACACCCATCGATTCCCCTCAGCAAAAAACGTCGCCCCAATCGCGACTTTTGCTGAAGCGCGCGGAGATGATTCCGAAAAGAAACCGGAATGGCTTACGCGAAGCTCACGAATCATTTCATTCATTTGTGCTTCGAATTCGTCGCGCGTCTCGGCATCAAGTATACGGGCACGATGCGAATCGGCGATTTGGTCCCAGTCTTCACCATTCATCCCCGGATCGTAGAGTTTGCGCCGCACTGTGAGAACGGTTCGGCGAAAGATCTCTTCGCGAATTTGTCGACTCAGGTTGTCGTGGCTCATCGCTTGATTTGAACGTTTTCTCCAGTCAAAACAAATCCAGCCCAGAGTGCCGGAGCTGCCTGATCGCCATAACGCTCAATCAAGCGAAGCTTCGCCTGGCGAAGCGCGTCGGCCGCGGGAACACCGGCATAAAGTTTTGTGTAAAACTCCTGCATCAAGGCGCGAGTGACCAGATCGTTAGAATCCCATAGGCTTGCCAGTACCGCCCTGCTTCCGGCCGCCAAAAACGGATTCACCAGGCTCATGTTTCCGCCGGCTCCCAGGTTCTTGCCGTTCGCCGTGTCGCACGCCGACAACGTGATTAACTCAGCATTGAAGCGATGCTGCAGTATCTCTCGGGGCTGCCATATACCGTCTTCGCCGGCCTTTTTATCGGAGGTAAATACAAGCCCGGAGCGCGACGGAAATTTGGGATCGCTGAGCGCGTGCACCGCAAAGTGTAGAACACGAAATCGATCCAGCGGTTCAGCCTTTAACGCCGTTTCGCTTGCGTTCGCACCCGTAAGGATTTCCGATCCGGTACCAGCAATTTTCTCGATTGACCGAACCTCCCAAGTTGCCGCTTTCAATTCCGGGAATGACCTGGCTTCAACATGGGACAAGTCACCGCGCAATTCCGGCACTTGGCTGTCCGTGTCCGCCGGACCCGATGCAATTGCCAGCAAGGGTCGCAAATTTTGATCTTGGGGGCGAGTTCTTATCAGGTACAACACCGTTGCCGATGGTGCATACCAGATGGTTCGGCTCATCGTGAGCATTTGACCCTGATCGTCCGCAAGAGTGTCAAAAGGAAGTCGATAAAGCAGCCGGTCCGGGATGATGATCAGGTTTGAAAGCGAGCGTGCTGCCTCGGGCAGAAGTGCGTGATAAAGATCCTTGCCGGTTGGGATGATATTGGCATTACTTGCTATCGAAGCAAGGTGGCGCTGGATCAACTTTGATACGTTTTGTTCGGCCAGCCGGGTGAGTGTGGCCTTTCGTTGCGAAATGGTCAGGCAATATGCCGAAGAAGCGGACGTGAAGTATTCGAGTACAGCTTCGTTTGGCTTCAGAATACGCTGCAGTTGTGCCAGTCTGACCGGATTTGCGTGTAGCAGTATCCGTCCTCGAATATCTACTTCCGGCCCGCGCTCCGCCTCTGCTTCGTCCAACTCCGCCAGAAGGCGTCGGCGTATATTTTTGGAGCGAGTTTGCAGCAGAGTGAGTTGCAACTCGACGATGCGCTTTTCTACATCCGTTAACCGAGCTGGTCCGGGAACTCCAGACAGAGGCGTTGCCGTGAGTGAATCGGTTATGGACCGCGCTCTGATGGATTCCATCGCCGCGAATGTGCCGGCCGGATTTCTAAAATGATCCGCGTGAAGCCGAATGTGGTCCGCATACAGATCATCTATTGACGCGATGAACTCGGCCGTTCCCATTACACTGCGCACGTGCGCCATTACGCTATCCGCAATATCGGCGCCTTGCTCAAAGAATGAGTCGGCTGCCCGAAAATTGCCGCGTGCAGTTTGAATCCGACCCGCTTCCGCAAGAGATGCCGGCAAGAGCACCCGGTCATCCATTTCCCGGCTCTTTTCGATGCTCTGGGCGATAGATGTACTTGCGGATTTCAACTGGCCGCCAGCGAACTGAACCTGAGCGAGCATAAATGTAGCCTCAGCTTCAATCCGACTTCCTTGCGCCTGCTTCGCCAATAGGAGTGCCTGCTCCAGTTGATGAAGAGCGTCCTGTCGATCTCCTTTGCCGATATCGACACTCGCATATTTGAGTCGCAACTCTGCCTGATAGCCGACAGCCGCTTTCGCCTGCGCGACGTGAAGCGCGGTATCCAGCAAACTCTTCGCGTCTCCAATCCGATTGAGGCCGATTAAAGCGTCTACCTTACCTGAATAGACCAGAAGAGGATCTTGCATATCCGAATTCCGCCGGGCTACGTTCAATGCTTGGTTGAAGAGCGTTAGAGCCTGGCTATACTTCTTCCACTGGACCATGCCATCGCCCATGAGCGCTTCGTAGCGAACGACTGAACCTAAATCTCCGAGCTTTTCGGCCGTCTTTAGAGCGTCGGTCATATCCTGGGCAGCTTGGAAAGGATTTCCGGAAAGAAAGGCGATGATTGCCAATTCGCCTTTGGCGCGATTTGCCCAAATCTTGTCACCGAGCTGGTTCGCAATTGACTGAGCTTCGGTCCAATCGCGCAAAGCAAACTCGGGGTCCAGGTCGAGATCAACATCGCCCTTAACGGCCAGGCAACGAAGGCGAACCCGAGGATTTCGCAGGACAATTGTATTTTCCAGTAAGGCGGCAAGCTGATGGGACGCCTTCAATAAGGGTATTTGCGGCAATTGCCCACGCAGCCGGCTGATCCGGGCCAGCATGGCGTTCTCCTCATCTCCGGCCGTGCTGAACTGTTGTTCCGCAGTCGCATAGAGCGGTTCTGCTGCAGTCCAGTTTCGGAGGAGAACGAAATGCTCAGCTCGATTGAGCGCGTCCACCGCTTCCGTTGTTACGGCAGTCAGCGAGGAGGAGAAGAGGACAATCGCGAGCGAAGCTACACCCAATTGTTCAGTTCGACGGAAGAGCATCGGGGACCTAAAACCTCGATATTGCTTCTAATTATTTTAGAAGTCTTGAGGATGGTATTCGCCAGATCGCAACAATACTGGGAGTTCATCGTTAAATCTGACCGCATTACACAGGGAGTTGGCTTATTTTGACGAACGGAACTGAAGCGGTTCCGCGTAATCCCACGCGCTAAAGGTACGTTGCAGCACTTTCCGCGGCGGCCGCAAGCAAGCATGGACCGATTACTTCCGATTGGGTTGTTCGAGAACAAGTTGACGAATGACATCCGCGAGAAGCCGACTATGTGGACATGTGATTCAACTATCGGGGAGCTTAGAAGATTTGAGGCCTGTGCACGTCCGGGTCGCGCGTCAACGGACCAGAATGGCGATGCCGCCGAGATATACCGAATGCGTTCGGGTGCGCATATAGGTCACACTATCGTTCATGGCTAATCAATTGCACCTCGAGATACTTCGATCAGGTGTAGCTGAGTGGAATCGCTGGCGGAGGAGTAGCGCCAAAGTCATTCCAGACCTCGAACGAGCCGACCTGCGGAGAGTTGATTTAACGCGAGCAGACCTAAAGAGAGCGAATCTCCGTTCCTCGAATCTTTGGTACGCGAATCTCACGGCTGCGAGATTGCAACAAGCAGACCTCCGGCAGGCAGTCCTAAACGAAGCGGATTTGACGCGCGCAGTACTTTCAAAAGCAAGATTGAATGGAGCAAAGCTTTTCTCTGCGAAGCTTAGCCATGCGGACCTCAGTGACGCTGTACTGAATCACGCTGTCCTTTATGGCGTAACGTTGAACAATGTCAATCTGGGGTCAGCTCAGCTTTATCGGGCGAACCTGAGTTCAAGTTTCTTACCAAATACCGTCCTGGCCCACGCCAATTTGAGGCGGGTAAATCTGTCAGACTCTAGGATTGTACTTGCCGACTTAAGTGGTGCAGATTTAACAGGCGCGAATCTCATACGCACTAGCATGATCGAGTGCAATCTCGAGGACGCGGTGGTCGACGAATGTGCCGTCTACGGGATATCCGCGTGGAATCTAAGAATCTAAATCTGAATAGAACCGCGCAGCGGGGTCTTGTAATTACTCCGCGAGACGAACCATCAAAGATCACCGTTGATAATCTCGAGGTTGCACAATTCATTTATCTGCTGCTAAAGAATGAACGAATTCGAAGTGTCATCGACACGATAACGTCGAAAGTTGTCCTAATTCTTGGCCGCTTTACTCCTGACCGAAAGATCGTGCTCGATGCCCTTCGCCAGGGATTGAGGATGCGCGACTATCTCCCGGTCCTATTTGACTTTGAGGGCCCATCAAATCAATCCACGCTCGAGGCCATCGGCACACTGGCTAGCATGGCGCGATTCGTAGTCGCAGATCTTACAGATGCCAAGAGCGTACTGCAGGAATTACGCGAAATTGTCCCGAGCCGCCCGTCCTTGCCAGTCCAGCCTGTACTACTTGCAAATCAAGCCGAACCAGGCATGTTTGACCTTTTTCGAATGTTTCCTTGGGTGCTCCAGACTAGGTACTACGAAACATACACCCAACTCCTATCAAATCTCGACGACTGGGTAATCGGGCCGGCCGAGCGCAAAGCGACAGAACAAATCGGTTCACGAGCGGGTTCGTGAACTGCACAGGAGCAAGAGCCTAGTCACAGTTGTGCATTTGATCAGCGCCGAAAAAATGAAAAGATCCGCTCGCGGGAAACGGCCAGGAGCGGCATCGATCCTTCCCAGAAACTCTCTTGTGGTGTCGCCAGCGACGCCAACATATGAGCGTCCATCACTTGGCCGTAAAACGCGCATCCCGCCAACCTACGGCGCAGCCCGTTCAATCAGCGCAACGCCGACTTCTCGACAACGTGGAGGCATGCGCAACTTCCGCACCTGACTTCTCGCCCCGAATAACTTCGACTTGCCCGTCAACCGCCCGGAACGAGTGCGACTTGTAAAGGCATCGGCAAGCACATTGGAAAATTACTCAGAATAGTCGCTCTGGAGTGAAATGAAGTAAGCGTTCGGTGAGGGCCGTGTTGACTTAGAAGAGATCAAGAGGTGGTAACAGATGCCGAGCTCAGCGACGATTTCCGTCGACGATGAGAAAGATGCTGGCACTGGAAGTGATCGCGGATCTTGCTGGAAAAATATCGACCTTTGGAGTCGGCGGCCAGGAAGTCACGATACTGTGCCGGCGGGAAGTCCAAGTAGCAATAGACTTCGCCGCTATGAAAGACCAAGTAGAGCGTACGCTCGGCAGGAACATATGCGGCTGAAGTGAAGACGCTTGAATCCAAGGGCAGCCAGTCCACGATTCCTTACCTGCTTTCATTTTCGATCTTGCAAAGCGAAGATCGCGGATCAGGTTCTCGAGTAAAGTTTAGTGGTTCTCAAGCTGATTGCCGTTGCTCGACGAGCGAGGGTGAAGGCATCATGTTCCACGGCAGCAGTTCGGCCACGCGGTTCACGGGATGATCCGCAATGCGTGCGAGCACATCGCTCAGATATGCTTCGGGATCGAGCCCATTGAGTTTCGCCGAGCCAAGCAAGCTATAGATGGCCGCCGCTCGTTCGCCGCCCCGATCTGATCCGGCAAACAAGTAATTCTTTCGGCCAAGAGCGACAGCACGCAGGGCGCGTTCCGCCGCATTGTTATCGATCTCGATCTGCCCATCATCGCAGTACCGCACAAGCGCCGGCCAGCGTGCGAGCGCATAGCCGATGGCGGCCGCGATCTCCGATTTCCTGGAGACCCGAGTGAGTGTTGTTTTGAACCATTCGTGCAGCCCTATTAACAAAGGGCGGCCGCGTGCCTGGCGTACCTGTTGGCGTTCCTCCCGCCAGCGGCCACGGATTTCGCTCTCAATCGCATACAAGTGCCCGATACGCTCGATGGCTTCGCTGGCGAGGGGCGACGCGTGCGCCCGGTGGAGGTCGAAGAACTTACGGCGAACGTGAGCCCAACAGGCTGCTTCTCGAATCCGGCCACTATCGTATAGCCGATTGAAGCCGGCGTAACCATCGGCTTGCAGTGTTCCAGCAAACGTGGTGAGATGCCGGTGCGGATGTTCGCCTTTCCGATCCGGAGAATAAGCGAACCAAACCGCCGGTGCAGCCGGATCGCCCGCCGGGCGATCATCGCGCACATACGCCCACAAGCGGCCGAGCTTGGTTTTGCCAGTGCCGGGCGCGAGTACTGGCACGGGCGTATCATCGGCATGCAGTTTGCTCGCGCTCATTACGTGCTGCCGCAAAGCATCGTTTAAAGGCGCCAGCAACTCAGCACTGGCTCCCACCCAATCGGCTAGCGTCGATCGCTCCAGCTCAACACCTTCGCGCGCATAAATCTCGGCCTGCCGATATAGCGGTTGATGATCGGCGTATTTCGATACCAGAACGTGCGCCAGCAGTCCCGGACCGGCGAGGCCACGCTCAATGGGACGGCTCGGGGCTGCGGCCTGCACAATGACGTCGCATTTCGTACAACTCAGCTTCGGACGCACATGCCGGATCACTTTGAAGCGCGCCGGCACATACTCGAGCATTTCGGAGACGTCTTCACCCAGCTTGCGCAACCCGCCGCCGCACTCCGGGCAGAGGTGCTCTTTAGGCGGATGGGTCTCGGTTTGCCGGGGCAAGTGATCGGGAAGCGGTCCCCGCGCTGGTTTGCGCGTCGCACTGGCAAACACCGTGGCGACCGCCGCAGGAAGCGTACGCTCCGCTCGTTGTCGGTTGCCGGCAGCGCTTTCCTGGAGATCGTCCAACTGCAGTTCCAGCTGTTGAATCTCGTGTTGGAGCTTTTCCGACTTGCGCCCGAACTGCATCCGCTGCAGACGGACAATCAACAGTTTCAGGCGTTCAATCTCCGCTGCATGCGAACAGAGCTGCTCATCCTGCGAGCGGATCAAAGCCTTCAACGCGGCCGTGTCCAGCGCGTCTAAATTCAGCGTGGAAGCGGCGGGCACCTTCAAACTATGCCATGCTTTCGCTCATTTAGTCCAGCAAATATCGAACATTTTAAGTAGTTTTTGTTGCGACAATTACACCGCCACCTCCGGCTTCCAGGTGCGCGTAGGCCGTCTCCAGTCGATGCCTTCGAGTAACATCGATAACTGCGCTCGAGTAAGTGATACCGTTCCGCTTTCCGCCTGCGGCCAGATGAAACGTCCACGCTCTAAACGCTTCGCAAATAGACATAGCCCGTCCCCATCCCACCACAACAACTTAATGAGATCGCCGCGCCGCCCGCGAAACACGAAGACCTGCCCGCCAAAAGGGTCCTGATCGAGAACCGTTTGCGCAACCGCGCTTAGACCCGTGAATCCACGACGCAGATCCGTCACACCCGCCGCGATCCAGATGCGTGCGCCAGCCGGCATCGAGATCATCGCGCCAGGCGCTCCAGTATGGCCAGCACCGTTGCGCGATCGGCGCTCTCAATGCGCACACGGGTATTAACGAATTCAAGGTGAATGGTTGCCGACCGAGCCGCTTCTGGTTCCTTGGAAGCATTCCTTGTGGGCCGGCTACGCTCGATCCTCTCCTCGGCCACGCGCACCGGCAGCAGCGCTGCTGCCGATCTTCCCTCCAGCTTGCGGCCATACAGCCGACGCCATTTATACAGCTGCGTCGGATGTAGACCGTGCGCCTCTGCTACCGCTTTAACGGACGTTCCCGGTTTGAGTGATGCCTCTACAATCCGCTCCTTCTCGCCGGCTGAACGCTTGCGCCGCTTCGCCGCCGCGCTCGTTTCATCCGAACCACTAACCTCACCACCCTTATGACTGAATCCACTCATCCATCCCTCCCGAGGCCCAATCGGCACTCTCTTCAAGGATCTCGTGATCAGCAGCTCAATCGATAGACGGCCACAACCGAACGCTTACTGAGAATCTGCAATTCCTTTTTACATTCATTGACTTACTGCTTACCACGAGCGGATATGAGCGGACGGCAGACACAAGCCGTGAGTTGTTCGAAGCGATTGAAGGAATGTACGTTCTGGACGCCGAGCACCGCACCCTGAGCAATTTGGGGTTGGGTTTACCTCCACAGATTAGACCCTATCTCCAACCATGGATCGGCAAGGGTCAGTACGGATCGGTTTTTGACAATGCGGAAGACACACTGACGTTTTCGCGTTTCCAGACCTTCGATTTTCAAGGCATGGACGAGCTTTATCCCAGGATTCTGGAGCCGCTCCTGTTCTATGTATTTCAACGCATCAACCAGGTGGTAACAGATTCGGCCGCATTGGAGATTCGTAAGCAGCTATGGGCCGATGAAGTTTGGCGTTTTCTGACGAATGAGACCGCACGAGCGTATCTGGTCAGCGCCGGTAAGACTTGGCGGAAGCATAACGGCGCTATCGGCTTGATCACTCAGTCGGCAACGGATCTGCAGAAAGCGGGCATTCTCGACTTAGTGAATGAGATTTGCCCGACTAAAATTCTGCTCGCGAACCCCGGTGCCGATTATGCGTCGTACCAAGACATCTTCCACCTGAACAACAGAGAAGTTGAGTCATTTTCGACGCTAATCCCCAAACGTCAATTTCTGGTGAAAACGGAGCAGGGCTCGAAAATTCTCAACGTCGATTTGGACCCTTGGGCTTATTGGCAATACACGAATTCACCTTATGACAATCATCGCCGGCAATTAGCTCTTGCCGAGCACGGGTTTGAAGAAGGATTACGGATTTTGGCCGAACAGGCTACTTGTTTGGAGCAGTCAAGAAATGCAGCTATTTAAAATCACATTCGTTTTCGCAATCGCGTGTCTCGCGCCGGTTTTTGCAGCCGATCAGACAGGAGCGGCGGGGGACCCGAGCACAACGAGTCGGACCGTTTCATATCACAACACTGACATCGTGCCGATTTCTACGGAAATTCGCTTCACCACCATGATCGAATTGCCTAAAGAAGAATCGATTGTCGAAGTCACCTGCGGAGACAAGGAGTATTGGCCAGTCAACTGGACAGGCAATCTTGCGTATGTAAAGCCGGCAAAGGTGGGAGGCCGCACAAATATCAATCTCATCACCGCAAGCGGTAACGTGTACAGTTTCCTGGCAACTGAAGTTTCAGCCGTTGTGAACGCGCATGCCGACCTGAAGATATTTGTTAATCCCGCAGACCAGCGTGCGATTGTCGCCATCAAGGACAAACCACGGTTCGTGAGCGCAGATGCAGTTGAGGAATATAAGAAGGCAGCGGATCAAGCTGAGCAGGAACGGGAACGCCAGCGAGCCACGCTGCAGAAGCAGCTAAACCGCGAGCGAGCCGAATTGCAAGCTTCCTATCCAGCGACGATCAAGCACGATTACAAATTCGAGGGTGGTCGCAAGGAACCATTCAATGTCAGCGCGATTTACCACGACGACCGGTTTACCTATATCGAAGCGACGCCACAGGAAGCGCCGTCAGTCTACGAAATAAAGGACGGCAAGCCTTCCCTCGTTCAATACGATTTTAGGAACGGTCGTTACACAATCCCGAAAATCCTGAACGATGGTTATCTTCGCGTCGGGAAGAGCCAACTTAAGTTTCATCGCGAAACTGAAGGCTGATACTCGCTAGGCGAGAAAGAGAACAACGTCAATGGCACAAGCGAACACATCTCCACAGAATGAGATGCAGCCCCCACCAATGCCGAATCCTCAGAACCTTCAGCAGGGCGGTTTGAGCAACAGGCACAAGCGGTATATCTACTTCGGTGTAGCTGCCGTGATTCTTCTCCTCATACTCGCGAACCTGATTGGGTCGAATCAGGGCAGCTCGCCACGAACATCTACTCCCCGGAGTTCGGCAGCCCAACAACAGAACCCAAGCGCCGCGCAAATTCGTGATTGGGAGAACAATCTGAAGCAGACCGAGGGGCAGCTGCAGGAAGAGACACGAGAGCGCGAGCAGCAACTGAACGCCATTCATAATGCTCAGCAAACGAGTCCACAACAACCAACGATGACGGCAGCAGATTTGCAGCGGGCCGCGACGCTCGAGGATTCTGCACTCGCTCACCAGCAGTTCCAGGGCAATTACGGAACCACTACGACACAGGAGCAACAACAAAAATCACAGATCCAAACCGAAAAAGAGCAACAGGCGTACAAATCTCTTTTTGCGGACAACATCGTACGGCAAGATTCAGCAAGCCCTTCTGCCCCGACCCAAATCTCCGCCCAGCAAACTGTTCCGAAATCGGCGACAGCGATGGCCGGGCACACTGACCCACAAATGCAGTTGCAAGACCAGAAGCAGCGCAAGGCACTCGACTTCAGCCCTTCTAACCACCCAACCTTCTGGTTGCCAGAAGGAACAGTCATGGAAGCTGTGCTCACAAATCGTCTGGATGGCGATGCACCGGGTCCCGTTAATTGCATGATTACCACCGATGTTTATCTGCCCGGTACGAGAATGTTGCTCATTCCCCAAGGAGCACGCGTTCTCGGCGATGCGAGCAAGGTTTCATCGTTCGGACAGCAACGGCTTGCGGTCTCATTTCATCGCATTTTTGTACCCGGCTTGCATCCATATTCAATCCCCCTTGACAAAGATCCTTCCGCACTGGGTCAAAGCGGAGAAGCAGGACTGCATGACAAGGCAAACAATCATTACATTTCTATTTTTGGGGCGAGTCTGGCCGTTGGTGCAATCGGGGGCTTAGCGCAAATCGCGAACGGGTACAGCGGATTTGGCTATGACCCGTCTGTTGCCTTTCGGAATGGCGTATCGCAGAGTACGGCCGAATCATCCGACCGCGTGCTTGACCGCTTCCTCAATCGCATGCCCAGTATCACCATTCGTGAGGGAACGCGCGTCAAGATCATCCTTACCGACGACCTTCAGGTTCCATCGTATGAATCCATGCACACAGGAGGTGCATAAATGGACCCCGACACAGAGCGACTCATCCGGCGCGATATTCGTGCGCGATGGGCTCCAGTTTTCATTCTCTTTTGGATCTTTATTGGCACGGTCGTCGGACTGGCGCTGATTGGAGGTCTAGGATTTCTCGATACATTTGTCCGAAGTCACGGCTTTTTTCATTAGGAGGTATTCGAGATGTACAAACGTCGTCTTCAGATTGCGACCAGTATCCTCACAAGTCTCTGTATCGTTTACATCCTATTGCCGGCGCAAGCGCCTGCACAGTTTGGGTTCAGCATCGTTTCCGATCCGACTCAGGAGTCGCACTCTTGGCAGCAGCTTCTCAATGACATCCAGAAGCTGCAGAAACTCGATCATCAAATTCAGCTTGCTGTCTCCGTTTACAACCAAATGCAGACGAACGCCCACTTCTTTTCGAACAAGACCGCATGGCAGGGCCTAACAAATCAGATTGTTCGAAACTGGTCACCGAATTCCTACGGCGCGACGGCAATGTGGAATCCGATGGTGATGTACGGTATGGGCTCACCGATTGGCGCATGGGGCAATGTGACGCTTACCATGCACACCAATCCGTACCTGGCCGCTATCGCGGGTTCCATTCTCGCCGGTGGTGCTGGGTACAGTCCGTATGCACGGAATCTCGCGAATGCTGCAACCGTTGAGACATTTGACGGTGCTGGCCCGACCGCAATCCAGACACTGGGGAATGCCCGCCAACAACAGAGTCAAATGAATCTCGCCATTGGCCGCCTGCAGGCGTCTGTTGCGGATGGATCGGAAGGCATGAATTCGGAAGTTCAGCAGCTCAATCTTCTCGCGGCGGGGGCCGTTCAGAGCTTGCAAATGCAGGAGACGACGAACGACGTAATCACTTCCCTGCTGGAGCAGCAAACAATCGCGAACAAAGTCGAGCGTGACACACTTGCGGATCACATGAACTTTATTACGCAAGCAAATCAGTACATGGTGTCTGAAGCCCCAATGTGGGGCGGAGCTGCAAGCGCGCTCAGTTCTCATTAGAGGTTTCTATGGTTAGCGCAGTGAACACGAAAATTCTGATAGCAATCCTCGTCGTGGTGGCCGCAATGGCTTCTTATTTCGCGTATGAACGACATCAGCATCAGGTCGAACAGAAAAAGGTAGAAGATGCGTTCCGGCGAATGAAGACAGAAGGCAAACAAGCAATGCCGTCCGGTTGGGGCAAAGCCCTAAACGACAAGAACAAGAAATAACCCATGTACAAATTTGTCCTTTTAACCGCCCTGCTTGGGGCGGCGCCGGTGATCTACGCTCAAAGCGAGCCAATACCCGTCAATACCGGCACCGTCGATTACATCACGACGATTACAAATGCAATCGACAGTCTCGTCACTTCGGGAGGCGGGCTATTCCTCACGACGGGCAATCAGATCCTCACGGCGATCGGGATCATTATGCTCGTGGTCTATGGATTGAAATTGGCCGCCGAAAGTGCCTCAAGGCATCATGGTGAGTTCAATTTCCCAGCGCTCATCCATTTCTTCGCCCTGTTCCTTATCGCAGAGGCGCTGATGCGCTATTACAATTCGCCGTTGCCCTGGACTGCTGTGAGCGTTTCAAAGATCCTTCCAGACACTGCTCGATTCTTCGCGGGAACCATTGATCTCTCAATTCTGGACACACTTCTGGGCAAAATGAGCGATCTTGTATCCGGGTCGGAAATGTCGTCAATTACGAATCCACTCATGATCGGCGTTTACTACCTCATTCTTGTTGACATGACACTGATTCAGGGCATTCTTTTCGCGGTCAATATTCTAGCTTTCGTTTTCATCGGAATCGGTTCACTGCTGGGCCCCATTTTCATTCCATGGCTCGTTATCCCACGCCTCAGCTGGCTGTTCTGGAATTGGCTTCAATTCATGCTCCAGTACAGCTTCTATCGTGTTGTCGCTAGCGCCCTCACGTACGTATGGGCCACTGTCCTGGTGACCTTCATCGACCACTCAATTCACGGCGATTACAGCCCGGCTCATTTCCTCATTATGCTTGTACCGCTTGGCGTTTTGAATATCGGGCTAGCTGTCACAGTTTTCAAGATCGGCGGGGTTGTCAGCGATCTGTTCAAAGGAGCCGCGGCAGCTGGAAGTAATTTCGTCGGCAGCGTGGCTGTTGCAGTCTCAGGAGCGTTTCGGTAATGGCAGACCAATTTGTGGCCGCATCTCTTCCTCCGATTCAAGCGGCAGCGCATGAGGAATATGAGTACTATGGCTCGACTTTGACTACCAATACGGCGCTGAAAGTCACCGTCGTTATTCTTGCCGGCGTTATCGCGATTTTGGGAGTGGCTCTGTTTCAAACTGCGAAGGCGGCAGCGCACGTGAAGCCACTGGTCATTCGGGTGAACGAAGTCGGGCGCGCGGATGCGGTAGCGTATTCAGATTTCGCTTATAAGCCGCGGGCTCCTGAGATCCGCTATTTCCTCAGTCAATTTGTAGTCGATTACTATTCCCGGAACCACAAAACGGTCGCCCAGCAGTACGTGAACAGTCTTTACTTCCTGGATCGGTCATTATTCAACATCATTGATGCCCGAGATCGTAAGACACAGTGGCTCCCGAAATTTCTTGAAAGTGCCGCAGACGATGTCGATGTCACGGTAAATAACGTTGTTATCGAAGATCTCCAGAACCAGCCCTATCGAGCGCGAGTTGAGTTCACGAAAATCTTCACGGCGGCATCCGGTTCGGAAAGTAAACGCGAGAACTGGGCAGCCGAATTTGTTTTTCGCATCAACCCCGATATTCCCAACCAGCTCATTCCACACAATCCCCTAGGTCTTGCCATTACATATTTCCGCGAAGACCAAGCATTCAACTGATCGAAAGGAGAATCATGCCAATGCCCCTGATTGAACCTGAAGATAAGCAGCCGGACGAACAACTCACGTTTCGGCTCCGGCCCGAACTCGCGCGCGAACTCCGAGCGTACGGGCGATATGCCAGTGACAGTTCCGTTAGTCATGTTGTCTCGTCTGCGTTACGGCGGCTCTTTGCCGCCGATAAAGGCTTTCAAAGTTTCAAGCAAGAGCATCCGAATGCCGGTGAATCGGCGATTCGTTTGAATGGCAGATCGCGGCGCAAGTCTGAGGCGAAGTCATAGGCAATTGCGATGCAGGAGCGCGATCAGCTTGGAGTGAGAATGCAGATCAAAAATCAAGCAAGGTTTCGCTTTGCGAATTGGCAGTTGTGGCCTCTGGCGGTAACGGTGCTGCGCACCGGCTTAATTTTCACGAGAGGCCACCCCTTCCAGGTTGCTGTCCAGCTACCTAGCGTTTTCATTGGGGTTCCTCACACTTCGTTGCCAGCGGGCAACGTGCCGAAGTAGCCAGAAAAGGGTCTCAATGTACGCCGCAAAACGAACCAAATTGCGAACCCGAAGCGTTACTGCCAAGGTCAGTACGGAAGAGGAATCCCTGCTCAAACAGCGCGCGAAAGCCGAGGGCGTGACGCTGAGCGAATGGTCTCGGCAAGTACTTCTTGAGGCCGTTTGTGGCTCTCAGGAGATCCGGCTTCTCCTCTCCGAGCTGCTGGCCCTGCGGATGATCGTTTTGCGTCTTCACCTCGATCTCATCGAGGGTGATCAGCCCACAAAACAACGAGTGAAAGAGATCCTTGAGCGTGCCGATGCCACGAAGCACGCCTTGGCTGAGCAGCGCATCCAATCGGTCCGTTTGCAGACAGCGTTTACAACAGATGCAGATACCACGGCCGAGGCTGTCTAATGACTAACGATGTTTCCCCGCAATGGCCTCGTCGCTTCCCAGTGTGCCGATTTCTCGGCCTGGCGACCGCCCTGCTCTGTGGTTTCTTATTGATCCGGCTCTGGGTGAGGTTCGCTCCACCGCTCGAACAGTTCTATTTCACGGCGTACGTCCGAACCAGCCTCTTCGCAGATATTCCTACCCTGCCGTCCAAGCATGGCAATGGAAATCTGTTCAACGTTGTTTTTGTTGGTTCGTACTTGGCGAACGAACAGCTTTTCGAGCACCCTACCGGTCGGGTGAGCGTACGCCGTCTGGCACTCAAGCCCCGCGCATTTGGGGTGTGGCTGCAGCATTACATCTATCACGGCCAGAGCCTCGCGGCGGTGCTCCGTTGGCCACTGGCCGGCTTCGCAATCTGCCTCATTGGGTTCATCGCGGCAGGCGCTTTTGTCGACAATGCTCACAACATAGAAGCCCGCAACGGCCGTTTGCTTCGCGGGCCTGGTCTCATCAGCCGATGGCGCTTTAACAGGCGAACGCGTGGCAATGGCCTACGCTTTCGGCTCGATAATTTCCGCAATCCTTTCGAGTGCCTGAAGGCTGGCGACTCTGGCCGGGATCTAGTCATTCAGCGCGACAAAGAAGCGCACCACATTCAGATCGCCGGGGACACTGGCACCGGTAAATCAACCCTCGTCCGGCAGATCGTTTCGCAGATTGAAGCGCGCGCGGAAGTCGCCATTATCTTCGATCCGGATCGCGAGTACATCCAGGAATTCTTTTCCGAAAAACGTGGGGATTGGGTCCTCAATCCGAAGGACGAGCGTTGTCCCTATTGGCCTATTGGTGCTGAGGCCGACGATGAAGCCGAGGCAACACCGATCGCGATGGGTCTCCCAAGGCAGCGCGGCCGCATCTTCGGTCTGAGGTTGCACCACAATACGCACTCCGCTTCCTTGGTCTTTGGCCTTCGAAACGGCCTTAAGGTAGAGCGGCCCAATCTTACTGCGCAGCAACGCGTTAAAAAGTTCACCTCCTATTCGCTTGACTGCATCTAGCTCTTGGCCGGCCAACTCGCCGTAGCCCCGCGGAAGCCAAGACTGCGTGCGCTAATGCCGTCTAGTACTTGTTCGAAAACTAGCGCCTCGGGCTCCAACAGCACTTCGCATTCGACTTCATCTTGCCCCTGGCTATTGCGATAAAAGCCATGCGCATGCAGCGCCGGTTTCTGCCCAGAAATGTAGAGCAGAAGCTGTTCCGCATCCCCATCTTGGGTCACAGTCTTCAAATCCAATTGCATTCCACCCGTCTGTAAGGCCCAGCGTACACCGACTGCAACCGAGGACCTAAAAAGTGTGTTGGATCAATCTGAGGATTTTTGGGCAATAGCGCCCGTCGATAGCTTTAACTGCTGAATTTGAAGATTCTACGCTGGCCGACAAGACTTCATCTCAAGTCCAAGCCTTTCGCCGGACAAGCTGTGATCCGGAACGTACACGCATCAGGACTCCTGCTCTTCTCGACCTAGATCTGATAATTCGGCTCACCGCCATGCATGCTTCGGCAAACACCAGAGTCGCCTTTAGACAATACCGCTTGGTCTTAGTCGAACGCGTGGGCAACCGAACAACGCAAATGCCGCCCAGGTCGCATCACCCCGTGCGTATGCATCCACACGAGCCGCAAAAACCGCGTCACCCACTGTTCTGCCGGCGCAAACCTCCCGATAGAACACTTCGGCGAACCTGCGAGACCCGTCATCAAAAACAGGCCAGAGACTGCCGAGGTAATTGACAGCACCCCGGTGGATGAACGAAGCAGCCAGTCCGGTCCAGTGCTGGCGCACACTCTCACCATTCGAGATCCTGCCTGTGTCGCATGCATTGGCAAACACGATCGGACGACCTTCGAGCGCGTCCTGGATTGTTTCGGGATTCAAGATACCTTCCTTGAACACGAGGCCCGTGCGCTTCGGATCTCCTGACGTATATTCACCGTGGCCAGCAAAGTGTACTATGTCCACTTCGGGTAAACGACTGAGAAATCGCGACCTGTCGTCCGCGCCCGTAACCAGTTGAGAATCCACGTCGGGTTGCGATTTAAGCAGAGCCGCTAACACTCGAGCCTCCTCGCGCGCCCCCGGTAGAACACGACTGGGTACCGCGTCGTGGCTTTCCGCCACTATCGCGCGAATCCGCGCTGGCCGATCCGATTCCTCGCTCAGTGCCGCTTGGGCAATCAGCAGGCACGTGGAATCGAGGTCGGGCCCGACGAGGCGACCAATCGCGAACCGCGCCCCGAGCGCGGGAGATCCGGCCAATTCGATCGGATAATCGGCGCGCGGCGAGACAAAGCCGATGTAGGCAGGCGCGAGCGCGGCTATATCCTCGGACAAGCGCGACGTCGCGTGTGAGTCGCCGGGCACTTGTTCGGAGTCGTCTGATGCCGCGCCAAGGGATCGACTTCGCCGATCTCGCAAGCGGTCCACCTTTGCTCTGAGCGCTGATTCGGAGAGGTCCGTGGACGGCAATTCGAACAAATATAAGGGCGCGCGGACCGACGCCGCATAATTAGCAGCAACATAAGCCCAAGCCCCATCGTTGGCGCTAAGCATCGCTAGGACGAGATATTTAGCCGGCCGCATCTCCTCGAGCAAGACTCGGCTGGGCAAAAGATGCGGATGACTTTCAGCGAGCGAAGAAATCACACGCTCGTGCTGCAAGCGCACTAAGTCCTGGAGGTCCTTCGCCAGGCTGAGCGGGTCCGCCGATAGCGAGTGAGGGGTCCATTCGCCGCTTGGAACCGCCGTGTCCTCCGAAACGTAGACAGCTTCAGGACTCAACCGGCGCAGGATTTCCAGACCGGCTTGGTTTGCCGGAATCATAAATGCTCCGAGAATCCTGGCATACGGAACGAGTGCGGCGAGATCCGGTTTGTCCGGATTGAACAGCAATGCTGGGCGTCGCGGAAGCGACGGCGTTACCGCCCGGAGCAAACCGTCATCAGCGCTTTCGTGGCGCAGCAGCATGTTGCCCATGGGCGAAGTTTCATATTTCTCAAAGTACAGCTCAGCAAACTCGTCGAACGTGGCAGCACCTCGCACGCTGGCGCCCAGGCGCGTGATCATGTTATTGCCTTTAACATTCAAATATGCGATCTGGCCATCTAGCGCCACCGGTACGGATTCGGAATCCCATCGCCGTAGCGCGGCAAGGTCGAGAGCCATCTGAACGGCAGTCGTACTTAGCTCGCGCCGCACGATAACCAACTGTACGAAGTCTTCAATACGGTAGCCCAGTGTTACTGATCCGGCCGCCGCCAGCAGATGTGTTGATCCCGGCACCGACCAAAGACGAGCCTTGAACTGGTGCAGCACCGCTTTTGCGGCCTCGGCTTGGCTCTCGTCGACAAACCAGAGCAACTCGCGTCGCGGATCGTAAAGTGTGAGTAGAAGTTCCACGGTAGCCGCCGACGTTGTCGCCATGCCCGCGAGCACAATCTCGTGTATGCTTCCCTCGTTCAGCAACGTTGTCGCCTCCGCGCTTAGCCGGTCTGTGAAAAAGAACAGCGGCGTATACATCTGAAGTGCACCTGCGGGGAACGCGATGCTCGGTGCGAGGCGGTGAAATGAGGTCCCGCACCACGTGGCCAAATCTGGGTGACTGCTGCTCACCGCACAGAATACGTCTGCGGAGGTTATGCGCGGCGTGCTCTTGAGCAGCATCGTGATCTCACCGGCGCCGATGTGAATCTCTGGGGCGGCGCGGTCGCCCCCGACGCTGACATCGACTGGGGCGTCCGGGAAAAGCGCCGCGATTTCCAAGGTTACGCCTTCGGACCCGAACACCAGCACGTCAACAGCGCGACGGAGGCGAGCAGGAAAGTCGCTGCCGAGCGTTCCGCTCTCACGGTCATAAGTGCCGATGAACCCGAGCGTGAGCCGCAATGGGCCGACAGCACTGCCCGTGACAGCTAATCTAAGCAACCAACTCGGCCAGCTGCCCGTTGGTAGACGCAGAATGTGCAGACCGATTGGCGACCCGAACGCCATAAGCGTGCCCTGCAAAACTGCGCTGCGACCCGGTAAATCGCCCCAGTTCATCATCGGTTGGAGGTGCCCAATCGCTTTGCGCACTCAGAGATCTTAGAAATTCGGCTTCCTTAAGGACGCACTCTGCATCGAGCAGATGTAGCCCCTCGATACTCACGTCGCGACGGAGAGAAGCCAAACGCAGACTCAGACAATTCGCGCGCCGCTCGAGAACTAAGCCGTTCAGCGAAATCATGGACCCGCTCTCATCGAACTGGATAGCGGTCCGGTACGGACGTGCGAGCGCGCGGGGTATGCTCGCTCCGGAGCTAATCTGATCCAACGCGCGGTGCGCCGCTCCCAGCTCGTTTGTGCCGCACAGCCCAGCTTGAAAGCAGTCGAGGACCAGGATCTGCTTCAGGTACCGCCCAACGTCGCGAATCTGGTCCGGTTCGCCGATGAACCGGTCGAGCATGCCATTTTCATCAACCCGCCGGAGAGTTTCGAGTAGGGTCAGGAGCGAATGACGACCGACGTCAACTGGAATGCCTTCGTTCCACATGCTGAGGGCCCAGAGTGCGACCATGCTGTCTATCACTTCAACCAAAACACTAGGGTTTCGGTCGATTCCGACGTAGGCAGCGCGACAGAGATGCTCGAGTGCGCTCGCCGCGCAGTCGCGCACGAACTGTCCGGTGTTGACCCAACCCCCGGCAAACTCGCAAAGCCACTCATAGAACGCGCGCGTGAGGTCGCCGCCTGCCCAGCGCCGCTCTGTCATGTACTGCCGGCAAAGCCAGAGGTAAATCTGGGCCGCAAGGATATCTGCGTCGGCGATATTCTCGATGCGGTCTATTTGCGCAGCGAATTGCCTGGATTCCAGCGCTGTATCCAGTGCCTCACGAAACCAGCGGGCCGATGCAAGCGGCTTGCGGTTGATCCACTTCGCGTCGTACGTGGCTATCCCGAGCCCTAGGCAAACTCGTGAAAGATTTGCGAGGTCGATGTAGAGTGTCTGGCCAATCGACCGCCGGGCGCGGCTACGAGATTTCAGGAACTCGCGATCGATCGACTGCACTTCGCGCATCAGATCCGCCGCGCGGCGCAGGAGAGCTGCTTGATTCTCGCTGTCGAACTCAGAAAGATCGCGGCACGCCATAGCGAGGTTATTGGCGTAAATCGAGTACGACTCCGGAGCTACCGCCCGCGGCGCGGCGTCGACAGCTCTTTCCAGCAGTTCTAGGCCGGAACGTAGTAGAGACTCGCCGTCCTCGATCCCATGACTGAGTTTCACGGCTGCCCAACCGAGGTTGTTAGCGTTGCTCGCACCGGATCCTGGTGTTCCGCGTTCCCGTGCGGCGCTATCCAGGATCAATTCGCCGTAATCCAACACCAAATCGCGGACCTCGATCGCTAGCCGCCGCTTTTGTTGTGGCAGGAATTCGGCGCATTGCAGAAGCATCTTTGCGTATTGCGCCGCAAGAAACAGGCAATAGGGAGATTCCGGCGATTGCAGTTCCGCAGTGTCGAGCTCCATCCGAAGAGCGGAGGCCGCCCTGAACCAGTCGCGGTGGCGGACGTGCGCAAGAACAGCATCCGAGAGTTCGAATTCCCCTCTCTGCGGCGCGCCGCTCTCGCCTTCATCCTCGTCCTCGTCCTGATCAAGCGGAATGTCCAGATCCCTCTCCTTCGATCGCTCACCCACTCCGATATCCCGGCTGATCTCATCGGCTGCGACAGCGAAGCCCTGCTCGCGAACCAGGTGGGCACACATGCGAATAGTCAGAGATGGCGCTCGCAGCCGCAGCGCTGGATAATCGGCCTCTTTGCCGCTCTCCCGGCTCAAGGCTCCGAATACATCGAACCGTGCTGTACCGCTGTACCCCGCCTCAAAAGCCGACCACTCTTCCGCGTTGAGTTGATGACGCAGCGGCCGGAGGTCATCCAGGCGATCCGCCAAACCGGCGCCGACATGTCTGCGATTTTTGACGAGGGCGTCTATGCCGGATTTAAGTGCTTCTACTCCTGCCGCAGTTCCCGATTGTGAAAGGTCCTTGACTCGCGCATTGAATTCCGGATCGGTGCTCCGGCTGCGGGTAAAATTCTTCAGCGCTCCGTCTGGTGTGATGTTCTCGAGTAAGAGAGTTCCGTGTAGGAACCCCTTGTCATGCATCGTCGCGATCGTTTGGCCGAGTTTCGTGAGGAACGGGAGTCTGTTCTCGCTCACGCGCCAGGGCTTGGTCGCGAGATCCCCGGATGTGCGCCACGCATCCAGGTATCGTTCGCAGTATACGGAAGCTTCCGCCCAACAGCTGGCGCGACATGCGTGTGCGGCCAGAAGTTCCAATTGACTCAGATCGTTAGCCATCATGTCGCTCAAAGCCTTGCGAGTTCCTTAACGAGATGCTGAGTGGCTTCGTCGTAATTCATCTCATCGATTGGCGATGCACCACTGTCGCCGGTTGCTATGCCATTCGAAGCAGTTCGATAAGCCTGCCTCGCTTCGCGCAGCACCTCTTTTACCTGTGCGCCCACCGCTGCTGCCGCGTCAACGGAAAGCGTGAGCGCCTTCCAGATATCGTCTTTTCGAAAATCCACGAACTCTCGCTTCGTCTCGGATGATCGCGTTAGATAGTAAACATCAATGACCTCTCCATTCGCCGTCAACTGGCCCGCCGAGATGCAAGACCCAGTCCTTCTAGAAAATGTCATTTGAGGCCGCAAGTGCGCGCAGCCGAGCGTTCGGAACAGTTGGCGCGCGAACGAAGCGGGTTGCGACGCGGTGGCGATTCCGGAGTCCGCCAGTGAGTCGATGCCGGGAACCACCAGAACGATCTGACACAGATCTCGATACTCGGGCGGTGCATCGACAAACTCGGGCTGGCTGAGTAGCTCGTCTACGGAGATATCTTGTCTTAGACCATTGCGCATAACGGGCATTCCGTCGAGCTGCAGGACTGCGAGCGCCTGTGAGAACGGCCTGTCCGAATTCCGCCGATCCGCAGGGAGCTGGTCGTAGCGCTGCTTCAACTCCTTAGCTGCTTCGAATAAGGCTTTGGCGCGGCGCATAGAAAGCAGCATCTGGAGGGCAGGGTGGCCTTGAACATCGTGGAAGAAGTCTCCACCTTCCAGTCGATCGGCCTCGCGATTATAGCGACATTGAATTGCTTCCTCATTCTTAAGATCAAGAAAATAAATAACGGGCCCAGCAGCCAACCCACATTCCCGAGTTGCTGCATGAGGTCCATTGAGCCGCCATCATACACCTAAGGCCGTCTTGCGACGCTGATTTCGTCGGCAGGAAATCCAGCAAGCTCTAGATTGCGTTTCGCCGTTTTCTGCATCTTTGCTGTAGTTGAAATATGTTACCGGTTTGTCGTAACCCATCGCGTTGTCTCAACGGTAATAAGTGGCAGCAACTTCTGCATGGCATTTTGCTTTCCAGTTGCACTTAGTGACATGGAACCTGATCACATTGGGTAGGTGCTCTATTCTGGCCAACGCAAGTGTGAGTCTACTTGATCAGGCCCGGCAAGCAGAGTTGTAGGCAAAAAAGATGGAATCGTCGCACCACGATGAAGTGGAGACTACCGGAGCGCGTCTTACAGCTTGCTAGGTAGCCGAACGGCGGTGGATCAGTAACCAAGAGAGGACGTCGGAACGCGTGAGTTTCTGTCTGGAGACCGCCTCGACAGCAGTCACATGGATGCATGTCAGCTCTGGTGAGATTGGCAGTCCAGAACATCTGACGGGAAATAAATCCGCCCTTGTCCGGAAGGGTTTACTGATCCATCGAAAGCGACACTTGGCTTCCTACCGGATCATCCGTCATTGCGAAACCATCCCGGCGTTCACCAAGTCCGTTCCGCTGATCTCCTCGAGTGCTCCCATTTCAGGCTATAGTGAATAGCGAGGATGAGCACAACAAAATCATACGATGAAATCGTTGATTTCTTCGCGGCTGGTACAACGCCGGAGGCGCTTGTGGCTTTTCGTCCGTCGAGGGAAACGGCGGTGCGAGTTGCGGAGCTAGTCGCGAAAAATAAAGACGGGAGCATCTCGACCGAAGAGCAGTCGGAGCTTGAGGATTACCTGCAGATCGAACACATCCTCATCTTGGCCAAAGCACGAGCCCGTCAACACACGTCGCTTGCCCAGTGAGATCTCGGACGAACTTCGGCAGTTCGTTGCAACCCGCGCAAAGCATCGATGTGAGTACTGTCTTTTACATGAAGACGATGCGTACTCGCCACATCACGTAGATCATGTCATCGCTCGCAAACACGGAGGTTCGTCCAGCGTGGAGAATCTCGCCTACGCCTGCCTACGATGCAACCTTTGGAAGGGTACCGACATCGGCTCCATCGATTTGGAAACAGGCGAATTTGTTTCGTTATTCAATCCGCGAGAGCAAGATTGGACTCAGCATTTCGAGCTGCGAGGTTTTGTGATCGAGCCCCTCACGGCGCAAGGCCGAGTGACAGCTCGATTGCTTCGACTCAATATAGACAAGCGAGTCGTAGAACGGCGCGCTCTGATGGTGGTCGGCCGGTATCCTCGTGATTAGGCACCGAGCCGTCCGTGGGCAATGGTGGGCAATGCGGCACGGGATTTATGGTGGGGACGGCACTCACGGCAACGCGGAATCTGCAACTTGCAGGTTCTATTGGATACGTCAGAGTTCGAATCCCACTCTCCCCGCCAACTATTATTAATTGCTTACATGTATTGTTGGATTCCATTCACGACGTCCCGGCACACCGTTCTGACCAGCTGTGTGGGTGGCCACTGCGATGGACGCCGGGATGGCAGTCATATGAATATATAAATGGGGAACAGCGTTTCGGGGCGAATCCCGTGTTCAACGCTGTTGCCCTTTTGCCACTACAACAGATCCCATCCTGTTTCAGCGACTTAGGACACTTCTGATGAGGAAGAATATTATGTCGGGACTTGCGATTCGAAGGTGCCATGGGTTATGAAGAAATTTAACCCGTCGGCAGCGTGCTGCCGGCTCAAGGGCCGTAGAGGCGCGAGCTTCTGCGGCCTTTGCTTTTTAGGGTGACCGCTCTTGTGCGCACGATTGTTTACGTTGACGGCTTCAATCTCTACTTCAGGCTTGTCGAAAAAAGACCTGCCTTGAAATGGCTCAATATCAAGCAACTCGCCGAGACGGTACTCAATCCCGCGAACGTAGTCGTCGCTGTCAAGTATTACACCGCGCGGGTGTCTGGCCGGGTTGATCCGACGGCACCGGCGCGTCAGCAGATCTATCTTGATGCTCTGCAGACCATTCCCGAGATCTCGATCCATATGGGATCGTTTCTGACATCCGAGAAATTCGCGGCGCTGGTAAAGCCGCCCGAGTTCCGACCGCGTGTCACGCTCCCACAACCTTGGCCTGATGTTGTTAACGTCCTTAAGGTCGAAGAAAAGGGCAGCGACGTTAACCTCGCATCGCATTTGTTGCTCGATGCTTTTCAGAATCATTTCGACGTGGCGGCGATTTTATCGAACGACAGCGATCTTGTTGAGCCTATCCGAATCGTTTCGCAAATCCTGAAAAAGCCGGTCGGACTGCTTTCACCCGTGGCGAATCCTACCCGCGATCTTGGGCAGGTTTGCGAGCTTTATCAAACGCATCGGCATCAGTGATCTCGCCGCTTCTCAATTCCCCGACCCGGTAATCCGGGCGGATGGCAACGCACTTCACAAGCCGGCTTCATGGGTGTGACCCGCACGTTTTTTCATTCACCGGTTCGGCCTTGTCGAGAATTTAGCCGGCCCGCGTTGCTATTCGATACGCCGAAGAGAGCCAGTGAGTATCCAACAGAAGAGCGGCAATCTGCTCTAGGCTAGGCTAAGATCACGTTCGCACACGTGCTAAACGGCGGTTTTCATTCCGATGCAGAGTCGCCGGGCGGCGCCGTATCGTGAGCGCTAAGTAAACCACATCTTGTCTACGCTGCTCGGATAGATCAGTGTGAAGAGATGGATGAGCAGAGAGAGCAAGCGCGGGCGAAGTGGCGCGGTTTAATTTCCGAACAGCAGCAGAGTGGTAAGAGCATAGCCGGGTTTTGCCGGGGACATGGTCTGCGGGCGTGGCAGTTTTACGAGTGGAAGAAGCGGCTAAGGGAAACCGAAGGGCCGCAGTTTTTGGAGGTGAGGGTAAGGCCTTGGGCGGAGAGTAGGCAGCC
>Ga0308174_10000149_pt1 | contig 28158 bp, 29 predicted proteins | sample PhyPR2_FD_203894 | JGI IMG/M metagenome (GOLD analysis project Ga0308174, IMG submission 203894) | Soil microbial communities from UC Gill Tract Community Farm, Albany, California, United States - DLSLS.P.R2 | ecosystem: Environmental > Terrestrial > Soil > Agricultural land | place: USA... | reverse complement strand
AGCTCGCAGATCCCCACCGACATGTCCGGCGTCTACCTGCCCGGTGACTCCACGACCCAACGTCGCGAGCTGGCCGTCCCGAGGCCGGGCGCGGGCCAAGTGCTGCTCCGGGTCGGCGCCTCGGGGATCTGCGGCAGCGACATCGGCTACATCTACCGGGGCTACAAGACCCACAAAGGCATCGACGGCCCGGCCTACCTGGGCGTGGTGTCCGGTCACGAGCCCTCCGGCCAGGTCGTCGCCGTCGGTCCGGGATGCCGCCGCTTCGCCGAGGGCGATCGCGTGATCGTCTACCACATCGCCGGCTGCGGTCTGTGCGACAACTGCCGACGCGGCTACCTCATCAGCTGCTCCGAACCCTCGCGAGCCTCCTACGGCTGGCAGCGCGACGGCGGAAACGCGCCGTACCTGCTGGCCGAGGAGCGCACGTTGGTGCCGCTGCCCGACAAGCTGTCCTACGTCGACGGTGCCCTGATCGCTTGTGGGTTCGGCACCGCCTACGAGGGGCTGCGACGCATTCAGGTCAACGGCGAGGGCGAGCTCCTGGTCGTGGGCCTGGGGCCGGTCGGTCTGGCCGCAGCGATGATCGGCCGTGGGATGGGGGCGCGCCGAGTCGTCGGTGTGGAACGCAGCCCCGAGCGGCGCGACTGGGCGGTGCGGCAGGGTCTCGTCGATGACGTGGTGGCTGCGGACGACAGCACGGTGAGGGCGCTCGATGAGCTGAGCGACGGTCGTGGCTTCGCGTTCACCATCGACGCCTCCGGCTCGGCTCCAGGCCGCAGCACGGCGATTGAGGCCGCTGCCGAGTGGGGCCACGTCTCGCTCGTGGGCGAGGGCGGCGTGCTGGAGACCGAGGTATCGGACACCCTTTTGCACAAGCAGCTCACCTTGCATGCGTCGTGGGTGACCTCACTACCGGCCATGGCAGAGTTGGCCCAGAACCTCGTGGCGTGGGGCGTCCGCCCGGAGGACGTGGTCAGTGACCGGTTCACCCTGGAGGAGTCCGACGAGGCCTACCGCCTGGCGGCCGGGGTCAGCCGGGGCAAGGTCGTCTTTGACTTGAGCCGCAAGCGGTGAGCGTTCGGTACGCCGATCCGCGAGTACGCGTCGACGTCGACGACGCAGCGGGGCGCCCCACGGTCGTGTGGCTGGACAACGGTCTCCTGCGCATCGGTGCTGTCCCCGATCTGGGGGGGCGCATCCTCTCCACGACGTACGCCGGCATCGAGACGTTGTGGCGCAACGCGGGACTGCTGGACGAGCGACTCCACCCGGTCAGCGGGCACGTGCCCACTCCGATCGGTGGCAGCCTCGGTGACTGGGTCAACTACGGCGGGGACAAGACGTGGCCCGCGCCCCAGGGTTGGTCCGGGCCCGGCGAATGGGCCGGGCCGCCGGACCCGGTGCTGGACTCAGGCGCCTTCGACTGGTCGGTGGAAGAGCTGGGCGATGGCTCGGTCAGGCTCGTCATGACCAGCGCGGACGACCCCCGCACCGGCCTGCGGCTGGCGCGTGCGGTCACGCTCTCCCCCGGGCACCACGGCTACACCCTCCGGCTACGGGGGACGAACACCTCCGCAGCGCCGGTGCGGTGGGCCCTGTGGAACGTGACCCAGCGGTGCGCCGGCGAGGTCGGAACAGGGGGCGTTGACGTCCGGGTGGGACTCCCGGGGCCTGACTCGGGCGGTCCGGACGTGGTGCCGGTCATCGAGGGCACCGGTCTCCCGAGGCACGTCACCATCGCCCCGGACATGGTGCACGTCCCTCACCAAGACGTGGTCGGCAAGCTCGGCTTCCCGACTGCCACCGGCTGGCTCAGTCACGCGAGCGGCGGGATCACCTGCACCCTGCTGTTCACACCGGATCCGACCGGGGCCTACCCCGACGGTGGATCTCGCGCCGAGATCTGGCTTGAGCATCCTCTTCCCGAGCCGCTCGCCCAGCTCGGGGACCTCGATCCGCCCGACCGCATCGTCGAGGTGGAGGTGCTCGGCCCGCTGGCGGACCTGCCGCCTGGCACCAGTACCGAGCTCACGATCAAGTTCGACCACACCCGGGAGGAGGGGGCATGACCCGCACGGCCATCATCACCGGGGCGGCGCGCGGCATCGGCGCGGCCACCGCGTACCGGCTCGCCGAGGACGGGTACGCCGTCGGCCTGCTCGACATCGACCCGGCCGTCGCCGAGGTGACCGAGAAGATCTCCGCGGCCGGCCACCGTGCCGAGTCCGTCGCGGGCGACGTAACCGTCGCCGCGGACTGGGAGCGCCTGCTCGACCTCGTGCATGCCAGGCTCGGCCCCGTCGACACCCTCGTCTCCAACGCCCTCGTCACCGTGCCCAAGCCCTTGCACGAGCAGACCGAGGAGGAGTGGCAGCTCCAGCTCGGTGTGAACCTGACCGGCGCCTTCCACGGCGTCCGGGCCTGCCTGCCCGACCTACGCCGTAAAAGTGACGGTGCGATTGTCGTGGTGTCCTCGGTCCACGCCTGGTTCGGCCTGCCTGGCGTGCCCGGCTACGCCGCCACAAAGGCCGGATTGACCGGACTGACCAGGCAGCTTGCCGTGGAGTACGCCGGTCAGGTGCGGGTGAACTGCGTTCTCCCCGGCCCTGTCCTCACCGCGCAGTGGGACCGGATCTCTGAGGCCGACCGCGCGCAGAGCGCCGCTGAGACCGCCATGGGCCGACTGGGTCAGCCCGAGGAGGTGGCGGCAGCGATCTCTTTCCTGGCCGGGCCGGATGCTTCCTTCGTGACCGGCGCCAGCCTCGCGGTCGACGGCGGTTGGAGCGTGACCAAGAATTCGTCCTGAGTCGGGTCTGCTCGGTCAGAACTCGGTGGTGGAACCACGTGCTCGCCGTCGGCCCGCAACCGCAGCGCCAGCGACCGTTCCGCGCCGTTGCAGCCATCCACAGCCCACGTCCGCTCCGGCCACGCGCTCGCGCATCGCGGCGTAGCCGGCCTTGTCACGATCCTGACCCAGGGCTGGTCCAGCAACGTCAGGCCGTCGGTCTCCGGCTGGTCAAGCAATGCTGAACCGGCCGACCGCAGCACCCGCTCGTGCCGATCGAGGACCTCGATCGTGGCGGACAGCTGGTGGGATCGAGCCGACGATGACTTTCACCATGCGTTACCTCGACTCTCACTCGACACTGAGGGCGAGGCGGGCGTTGCTACTACGAGCCGGGCAGTCCCGTCTTCGGCCACGCCCCACCACGGCACCCGACGCACCGCAGTCGTCATGAACCAAGTACCTATCGGCGTACTCTGCCTCCTCGGCTGGGTCCGACTGACGCGTTCGCAAACGCCAAGTCTGCGACAGGGCCGAACGAATGCGTAGGCCTCCCCCGCTATCAGCTAGGCAACAGCCGCGAACCCCTCGCTGGCGCGGCCGGTCGCACTCCGCGATCTATCCCGAGCAAGTGCTGAAGTGGCACAACAGTTGGGCATGGCTGAGCAAGTGAACGACCCAACTGTTCACGAGGGCGCGCTGGCATCACTTCGCGGAAGCCCTTACCGCAATCGGGCCGGGCGCTCACGCAGGTCAGCCTTATGGTGCTCAACGCGGAATTGCCGGTGTTCCAACGTGGAAATCGACCAACCCTTGCATGTACGCCATCTGGTCGTCGTACATCGCCATGTGGCTGCCCTGAGGGCAATGCATGTAGCGGCCGTGCGGAATCGCGTTTGCGACCCGCCGCATGTGTTCCGGGTCCATGGTGTCGTGTGCTGCACCTATCACCAGCGTAGGGACCTCGATGCGATGCAGATCGGCCGAGCGGTCCCAACCGACCAGTCGCCCCGAGGCGCCCAGCTCGCTCGGGCCTTGCATCAACTCGTAGACCGGGTGGTTGAGGTGCGCGAAGCAGCGGATCACGGGATCCGGCCAGTCCTCGAGCGGCATGCGAAGCAGATGATCCACGTAGTAGTGCTTCATCAACAGGTCCTCGTATGCCGGATCGGTGGTCTGTCCCGCCCCCTCCAGGCTCCTGATCTCTTTCAATGCGGCTTGGTCCATCTGGGGTGCCAGCACCTCGGCCGCGTACCGGTTGTAGGCCGGCACGCTCATCATCATGTTCGAGATCACCAGGCCCTTGAGATGCTCCTGGTACCGCAGCGCGTACTCGACTGCGAGGATCCCGCCCCAGGAGTGCCCGTAGAGGAAGAAGTTGTCCGCATCGAGGGCGAGGGCCTGGCGAACCTGTTCGACCTCGTCCACGAACCGGTCGATCTGCCACAAGTCGGGATCGTCTGGCTGGTCGCTGTAGGTCGGGCCCAGCTGGTCGTAGTAGTAGTACTCGACACCGGCAGCAGGTAGGTGGGTGGCCGCGACAGGGCGCGGCGGTGCGCCGGGGTGTCGACTTCGTGACCATCGATGGTGGCGATGGAGGTACGGGCGCATCCCCCATGGTGTTCGCGGGCTCGGTCTCCCTGCCGTTCCGGATCGGGTTCGGCCGGGTCTACAAGGTGTTCGCGGAGGCCGGCCTCCAGGACGACGTGACGTTCGTCGGTGGTGGGAAGCTGGGACTCCCCGACAACGCCGTCGTCGCGATGGCGCTCGGCTGCGACCTGCTCAACGTGGCCCGCGAGGCGATGCTGGCCGTCGGCTGCATCCAGGCGCAGCGATGCCACACCGACAAGTGCCCCACCGGGGTCGCCACCCAGGACCCCTGGCTCTCGCACGGCCCGGATCCCACGCTCAAGTCCGTGCGGTTCGCCAACTACGTCAAGACCCTGCGCCGGGACCTGCTCAAGGTGGCGGAGTCCTGCGGGGGTCGCCCACCCCGCGCTGATCGACGCCGACGACATCGAAGTGCTGAACGGGGCCAACACCGGCATGCCGCTACGTGAGGTCTACGGCTACGGACCGCACTGGGGTCGGGTGTCGCGGCAGCAGCGCGCCGACATCGAGGATCTCATGGCGGGCGCGCCTGTCGGTGGGTCGGCGCCTTCGACCTGACAGTCCCGACCCCGGGCGGGCGAGAAGGTGCTGCCCCATGGACGGCACGGTCCGAGTGGAGGTGCCTGGGCCCGCGGTGGTGATAAGCCCCGGCACGGCGGAGTGCTTGAGGGACGGCCGTCGTGCCGGGGTGGCCGGTCAGGCCCCGGCACCGGCGGAAGGCGGCTGGCGATGGCGCCGGCGCCTTCACTACCCGATCGTTTGGACGATGCGCGGTGGTCTGGACAGGATCGTGCACGCCGTAGCGCGCCGATTATCTACGACGAGTCACCTGCGATAGCTCCGCCCGCACGCGGCGGCGCGGGACCTTGTGCGTCGTGCTCGCGAGGGCTGGCGCGGTGCCGGCGGCACTCATCATTGCGACGTCCCACCGCGGCTGCGCAGCGGAGGCACACCCGCAGCACCAGATCCGCGTCTTGCCCGGCGACCGACTGCACGTCGGCCCAGCCGACGTGGGGGAACCGCCGCAGACCGGACTTACTCGGCAGCACGCCACACAACGTCTGCTCCGTTCCTCGACGCCACGCGTGCACCAGCCCCCTGGGTACCCTTACCTCGTCCGGCCCCGTGCACTCACCGCTCGCCGCCACCGCCGCGCCCCGCATGGGGAGTGGCACCCGACCGAAGGAGGTCCATTCGAGCCACGACCCCGGAGGAATGTCGGGCAGGATGGAGGACTCTCTCTCCACCCGATCGTCACTCTTAGGCCTAGGCCGACCGACGTGCGGTCCTCGGACGCCGAGGCAGAGTCGGCCGGAACGAGCGCGCCCCTCGCCGGCTGGGAGGTACGGCGAGAGGCGCTGATCCCGCGGCCGCGGCTGCGTGAGTTTGACCGTGGGATGAGGAGTCAATACCCAGCCCAGCCGGTTCCATGTCCGAAGGGGCTACGGCGTCGGCCGTGGTCGCCGTCCGCTCGGTAGCCCGTCTGTGTCTCAGCCTTCGACGCCGCTACTCGAGTGGGCCGCGCCGACCGGTTTGGACTCCGGTGAGCCGCGTTGGCGCAGGTAGATGCTCAACACCGCCATCGACCCGACGGCGAGGAGCTCCGACTGCCAGTTCTGCAGCGTCCTGGCCCAGAAGTCCGGCCCGAGGACGTACTGGCCCCGCGACTGCGGGTCCCGGCCGTTGTCCTGTCCCACCTGCACGGCGAACACTTCGACCGTGTGGCCAGGCGGCACCTCGACCGGACACCACCGGTCGTGACCACGCCGCAAGCCGCGTCCCGGCTCACCCGCTGGGGGTTCTCGGCGCACGGCCTCGAGACATGGACATCGACGGTGCTCGAGAAGGGCCCGGAGTCGCTCCGCGTGACCTCCCTGCCCGCGGTGCACGCACGCGGCCTGATGGGTCAGCTGCTGCCGCCCGTGATGGGAACCCTGCTCGAGCAGATGCCCCACGCCGACCTCTCCGGGTTCCGGCTCTATGTCATGGGCGACACGTTGGCCGGGGACCACCTCGACGAGATCGCCACCCGTTATCCGGACATCGACGCCGTCGTTGTCCACCTCGGCGGCACGAGGGTGTGCTGCTGCACACCGTCACGATGGACGCCGGTCAAGGCGTCGATCTGATGCGCCGTGTCGATCCCGGCTGCGCCGTGCCCGCCCACCACGACGACTACTGCGTCTTCCGCTCGCGTCTGCCAGAGTTCATCTCACTCGCCCAGCGACGTGGTCTCGGCCATCTCATCCGGCCGGTCGAGCGCGGCGAGACGGTCAGTCTGCGCCCGGCAGCGCGTCCCGATCGGCACGCGTCGAGCTGCTGAGAACCCCGGCTGGCGCCGCATCGGAGGCGGGCAACCCGACGATCGAGGCCCGGGCTGAGGCTCGGCCGCATATCCGGCTCCGCATCGGGCTGAACCGCCCCGGAGTTTCTGGAGACTCCGAGTGGTGTCTCTACCCGGTCGGGACGAGACGGTTTCGTGCAGCGTAGTGAACTTCCTCGGCCTATACCTCAAGCGTTCGCCGTCGACGATCTCGCGCGAACTGCGTCGCAACGCGGCCACCCGAGCCGGGACACTCGTCTATCGCGTGGTCACGCCAGAGTGATGATCAGCGAGAGGCCCGTCGAGGTGGCAGACCGCGCGGTCCCGGGTCATTGGGAAGGCGACTTGATCATCGGGCTGAACAGGTCGGCGATCGGGACGCTGGTCGAGCGGACGACGCGGTTCACGATGCTGCTGCACCTGCCGCGGATGGAGGGCAACGGTCTCGAGCCGCGGGTGAAGAATGTCAACGCCGGTCGAATATTGACCCCTTTCCGCCGGTTGAATATTGACCCCCTGGTGTTCAGGTTTCCTCGGTGGTCGACCCCGGCACTCGTCCGAGGTCGCGGTCTTTGAGCCGGTAGGAGTCGCCCTTGAGCGCGACGACCTCGGCGTGGTGGACGAGCCGGTCGATCATGGCGGCGGCGACGACGTCGTCGCCGAACACCTCGCCCCAGCGGCCGAAGGGCTTGTTGGATGCGACGATCAGGCTGGCGTCGTGCTCCGTCAACGCCTCAAGCACCGGAGCCGCCCGTGCCTCCGCCGGTCCGTGGTCATGGCATCGATGATGAACGTCTCGGGCCGGACGCGGCGAGGTCCCAGTCTTCCCCCGGGCCTGGGGCCAGGGGCTCGCTCACACCGAGACCCACGTCCCGCTCGCCGGCCGGGTCGGCATCCGCCGCATCGAGAAGTGCCGGTCCTGAGGCCGCAGGTCGAGATGATCGAGACCCGCGAGCAGCTTCACGGTGAGCGCGAGGAGACCGTTGGAGATCCCCTCCCCCGGACAGCGATGTCCAGTCTCCACCGGGCCGCCGCCCTGAGGCACGAAGTGTCTGATCGAGCACGGGTCGACGTCGACGAACCGATCTGGGTCGAATGCCCACGGGTTCTCCCACGACGGCCCGTGGTTCGTCCCGTACACGTCCAACAGGATCCGGTCGCCGGTGAGCACCCGGTGACCGGCAAAGTCGAGATCGTGCCTGGCTCGGGCCGCGAGGACGGGCACGAACGGGTAGTAGCGGCGTACCTCGTGAGCGAACGCCTCGCCGACCCCGCCGTGCTCGGTGTTATCCGTGCGGATCCGCTCGCGCCAGTCCGGGTGCTCGACCAACGCCATGACGGCGAACGACGCCAACCAGGCGACCGCCACCGTCGGCCGGAGAACGTTCAAGAGCTCCACCGCCGCGGTCTTCTCAGACAGCAGATCACCGTCGACGTCCACAAACGAGGCCACCTGCTCCACCCATGAGGCAGGCTGGCCGGTCGCGCGGTCACGGGCCGCGCGGATGAGGCCGACCGCCCATGTGTCGCATCGCCGCCGGGCCACGGCCGCCTTCACGTAGGCGGGTCCGATCACTCCGAAACCGTCGACGATGTCGGCCATCCAACGGGAATGCCGCCGCTTCGCCGACTCCGGCTCGTCGATCCCTGCCCACTCGATGATGCTGCTCCCGAAGACGTCGAGCGCCGAGGCGTAGACCTGGCCGCCGCCCGCGCTCCGCCAAGCGGCGATCTCCTCGTGCCAGCGACGCTCCGCGATCGTGAGCATCTTCTGGAGCTCGGCCTCTCCCAGCGCGTGCCGGAAGAGCGTCTTGCGGTGTCGATGCGCCTCGTCGTCGAGGGCGTGGATCGCCCCGGTGCCGAACAGCGAGGTCGCGATCGGTGCGGGGACGGCCTTGTTCCGCTCCACCTGGCTCTCGTCGTAGAAGAGCTCGACCCCTCGGTCTCCGCTCACGATAAGCGTCGGACGCCCGAGGAAACGCGTCGAGACTGCGCCGTCCTCGTGGAGCCGACGACGCGCGTCCTCCCCGAGGGAGGCGGTGAACAGGTAGCCGTGGCGTGCCAGCAGCACCGATCTGTCCACGACCCGCGAGGACAGGGATAGCTCCATCTCTCTCCTTCGACGCTCGGTATATAAAAAAGTCGTACCCGAATCCCATCCTCGCAAGCCCTCCTCGTGCAGGCCAGGACCGGTCGAGACTCACGCCGTGCATCCATCGAGTTGCGGGCTCCGCGATGGGTGGCCCCTGCATCGAGCCGGCGTGGGACGGTGGCAGGGTTCCTCCGGACCAGCTTGTCGAGCAGTGCCGCACGCACGGAAAAGACGAGCAGCAGGTCGGTGGAGGACTTATGCCCGAGGTCCTGGAAGTCCTGCCAGGCGCGGCACAGGTCTGCGTCGGCCCAGGCGGTCAGGTCTTCGGTCGGCACCGAGTCGTCCGACCAGTCACGCGAGGCGCTCGGTGATGCCCGGTTACCTGGATTGTCGTCCTCGACCGCCGCTCCTGGGCCACCCGCAAGGAACTGCGGATCGCCATCGTGACCTGGATCGAACGCACCTACCACCGACGCCGGCGCCAAGACGCTCTCGGTCGATTGATTCTCGTCGAGTACGAGACCATCATGACCGCACCTGCCGCTCAGGCAGCCTGACCCAACCAGTCACCCGTTCGTGCAGCAGTCCCTATGAGCAGTTTTCGGGCTCTCCTGATACTCCCGCTTCCGTGGGTGGTTGAGCGCGCCTGAAAGGCCGAACACCGTTCCCTGTCTAGGTTCCTGGCTTGTCTAGAGTCCGGAACTGAAGAACGGGGAACGGCGTGCGGAACGCCAGCCTATGGGTGTGCCCTGCTCGGGGTCGAGAAGACGGTCATCGAGAGCATCGAGTACGACGAGGATGCGCAGGAGGTCCTGGTCTGCGTGCGACCGCAGCGACCGGGTCGAGGTCGTTGCGGCGAGTGTGGCCGTCGGTCACCGGCCCATGACCGTGGCGAGGGGCGGCGGCGGTGGCGGGCGCTGGATCTGGGCACGATTCCGGTGTGGCTGGAGGCCGACGCTCCCCGCGTCGAGTGCCCCGAGCATGGGCCGTCGGTCCGGGCGGTGCCCTGGGCCCGGCACAACGCGGGCCACACCACCGTGTTCGACGAGCAGGTGACGTGGTTGGCGACGCAGTGTTCCAAGACCGCGGTCACCGAGCTGATGCGGATCGCGTGGCGCACCGTCGGGGCGATCATCACCGGGGTCTGGGCTGATGTGGAGAAGCTCCATGACCGGTTCGCCGACCTGAGACGGATCGGGATCGATGAGATCGCCTACAAGCGCGGGCAGCGCTATCTCACCGTGGTGGTCGACCACGACTCCGGCCGGTTGGTGTGGGCTGCCCCGGGCCGCGACAAGGCCACCCTCGGCTTGTTCTTCGACGCTGTCGGCGCGGACCGCTGCGCCCAGATCACCCAGTGAGCGCGGATGGAGCGGACTGGATCACCGACGTCGTCGGCGAACGCTGCGTCAACGCGGTCCGCTGCGCAGATCCTTTCCACGTGGTCCGGTGGGCCACCGACGCCCTCGACGAGGTCCGCCGCCAGGCCTGGAACGAGGCCCGCGGCGCGGTGCACCAGCGCAGGGCCGGACGAGCTACCGGCCACGCGAAGGCGTTGAAGCATGCCCGGTACGCGTTGTGGAAGAACCCGGAGACCTCACCGTCCGGCAGCAGGCCAAGCTTGCCTGGGTCGCCAAGACCGACCCGAGGCTGCACCGGGCCGACCTGCTCAAGGAAGGTCTCCGGCTGGTGTTCCAGCTCGGCCACGACGAGGCCGTCGAAGCGCTCAAGGTGTGGATCGGATGGGCCCGCCGCTGCCGGATCCCCGCCTTCGTCGAGCTCCAGAAGCGCATCGTCAAACACAAGGCCTCGATCCTCGCCGCGATCGAGCACGGCCTCTCGAATGGACGTATCGAGTCGGTGAACACCAAGATCCGCCTGATCACCCGCGGGCCTTCGGGATCCGCTCACCCGAGGCCCTCATCACCCTGGCCATGCTCAACCTCGGCGGTCACAAGCCCGTCCTCCCCGGCCGGAACTGACCCAACGGATGAGTCACAAGAGCCAATTTTCGACCCTGGCGTCCGGGACGTGGCTGGCTCCGCAGACGCCCGGGCGCGGAATCTATTCGCCGGTTCCGGGTCGGGTCTGCCGCCACGAAGGCGGCGGCCACCTCTGCGGGCATGACGCCGGCGGCGGCGACCTGGACCCTGTTCGTCGCCGGGCCGGTGACGACCACCGCGCGCAATGCGAGCAGTGCCGTCACCGCGTCCCGGGCGACCTCGTCCGGGTCGTCCTTCCGGCCGCTCGCGATCGCGGTCGACTCCAACCCGCCACGATCGAAGATCGCCGTGTCGGTGGGGCCGGGCATCAAGGACGTGACGGTCACGCCGGTGCCGCGCAGCTCGTGACGGAGCGCTTCCGCGAAGGAGTGCACGAACGCCTTCGACGCCCCGTAGGTCGCCTGGTACGGCGACGGCGCCGCTCCCGCGATCGACGAGGTGAACAGCAGCCGACCCTCGCCGGCGGCGACCATGTCCCGGGCGAGCAGCTTGGCGAGGTGCACCGTCGACCGGCAGTTCAGGTCCACGAGCCGCAGGTCGTCGGCCAGCTCGGTCCGCACGAAGTCCCCGCCGACGGCGACACCTGCGTTCAGCGCGCCCACGGACACCGGTCGGCCGCCGGCCGACACCTCGTGGTGCAGCCGCACCACGCCCTCCGCGACGGCCAGGTCCACCTGGACGGCCGTGACCTCGCACCCCAGACCGCCCAGCGTCTGGGCGACCCCGCGCAGGCCGTCGTCCTCCGCGGCGATTACGAGGTCGAAGCCGCACACCGCGAGCCGCGTGGCCAGTGCGCGACCGATCCCGCTCGACGCCCCGGTCACCAGCGCCAGCGGACGGGCGGCCCCCTGCACGCCCATGAAGGTCGTCCTTCCTTACGGTCCACCGCGATCCGTTGAAGTCGGCGTCGTACCCGTCGCAGCAAGCGGTACACCCACCGAGGACCGCACGAGAGCCGCAATCACCCCGAAGGCACTCCGGCTCACCGGCCCGTCCGGGGCCCCGACGCGGGAGGCGGCGTCGAGGCGGGCTCGCGGGTCCTAGCGGTCGGTCGTGGCGATACCCGGACGACCGGCAGCGGATCGAGCCCGTTCTCTGACCAGCCTGGTGAGCTCGCGGCGGGTGCGGCGCCCTTCGGGAATGAGCCGGGTCATCCACACGTGGAACATCGCCGAGACCTCATGGACGTTCAGGTCGGCACCCGCCCGTTCCGCTCGGGCCGCAAAGTCGCTCACCGCCGGACGCAGGATGTCGTGCCTGCCGATGTACACGTCGATCGGTGGCAGTTCGCGCAGGTCGGCGCCGACGGGGCTCACGATCGGGTCCTTCGGACTGCGCGGCCCGGACCACCAGCGGCCCGCGGCGCGCAACCCGGACTCGGCGAGCATCGGGTCGGAGGCCTCCAGGTCGGCCACGGCCTCCTCGTCCAGGGTCGCGTCCAGCCACGGGGACAGCGCCACCACGCCGGCGGGTCGGGCTCCGTCCCGGTCACGCAGCCGGGTCGCCAGCGCCAGCACCAGAGCACCCCCGGCCGAGTCTCCCCCATCAGCAGGGTCGGCAGTGCCGGTGTCGCCGCGCTCACCTCCGTGACCAGCCGCAACAGGCGTGGAAGCACCTCCTCCACGGTCGCGTCCGGCGCCAATGGGTAGGCCGGCAGCACCACCTCGGCGGGCGCCCTCGTCAGGCTGCTGACCAGTCGCCAGTAGTCCGCGGTCAGCGGATGCACGTAACCGCCGCCGTGGAGGTACACCACGCGAGCGAGCGGCTCGGCTCGTCGAGGTCGCGCAGTCCAGACCGTCATCTCGCCCACACGTCCTGAGCTCACGTCCACGCGCAGCCTGGTGACCGGCGTCGGAGGCCGGTCACCGGAGCGCTGCCGGCGCCGAGCCTCCGCCAACGTGTGCCGTGAATCCTCGAACGCCCGCTTGTCCCGCACCAGCCACATGCCCTTCTCGTAGACACGCGTGTACAGGCTCGGCGGACGGTCATCGACATCCCAGCGCATGTTCATCTCCGTTCCCAGGCAGGCGGCGACGGACACCCCGACACGACGGCGACCAGCCCGAGCCTGACCGTGCCGGGACCGGGTAGGACGGGTAGGACGCCAGCGGGCCGGCTGTCCTCCTGGCAGCGGACTCGAGGACGCCTCAGGACCACCTCTGTCGGCTCAGTCCGTGGGGGCCGGGCTCCCGCCGGGGTTCGGTTCCTCGAAGAGCGGGAGCTGACGGACCCGCCAGTGGTCGCCGGACCACTCCCACACCTCCGACTCGCTGAGACCGTCCCGCGGAGGTGGCGCGTTCTGATCCTCGGACATGGGCCCTCGCTACCCCCGGGGCACGAGTTGATGCACCACGTCGCCTCGCCCGCCGCCACGCCACCGCCACCCCGAGCCGGGACCGAGGGGCGTGGACCCCGTCAGCGGCGCTGAGGCCACGAAGTGCCGGTCGACCGGCTACCCGACCGACGCGACCGGCTCCAGCGCCACGACCGCGAGCCGGCGACGGACCTTGCGCTTGGTACGACTCGTAGTCGAACACCCGCTCATTGAGCGCGTTCCCACAGGACTTCTCGTTCCACACCCGTGATCTCGGTCCCAGTCACGGGCATGCGTACGCCGTCCAGCTCGACGGCGCCCGGCGATCCAGCCCTCAGGTTCAGCCACCACCCCGGCTGCCAGTCCGCACCACCGTTGGAGACGACGACGACCCGCCGGCGGTCGTCCTCGAGGTAGAGCAACGGAGTCGTCCTGGTCTTGCCCGACTTCCGCCCCGTCGTGGTGAGGAAGAGCAGGTCACCGCCACGGAAGCGCCGCAGCCTGAGGCGGCGGACGATGACGTTGGCAGCCCGGTTGACCTGAACGAAGAGTCTGCGCTGCACGGTCGACACGCTAGGGGACGATCGACGCACGGGCGGCGTTCGTCGCGATCCGCCGCGGTGAACCGACAGCCAGCCGTCGGTGCCGTGACGCCTCCCAGCCCACGTTCGCCGCACCCGGCGGGCATGCCGGACGACGGTCGAGCGTGACAGCCCCTCCTCTGGGTACGACGCATCCACTGAAACGCCGAGACGACACGGAGGGGAGCGCCGATGCCCGAGGAGGCCGCGGTCGACCGGAACTGGAACGAGCTGTTGCAGGAGCTGCGGGTGACCCAGACCGGCCTGCAGATCCTCACTGGGTTCCTGGTCTCGATTCCCTTCCAGCAACGGTTCTCCCAGCTCACCGGGACACAGCAGGGCGTCTTCATGGCGGCTCTGTCCGTCGCTCTCGTCGCCACGGTCACCGTCCTCGCTCCCGCGAGCTTTCACCGGCTCCTCTTCCGGCAGCAGGAGAAGGAGTGGCTCGTGCGTGCGGGGAACGTGTGCGCGCGGGGCGGCCTGCTCCTGTCGGCCCTCGCCATCTCCCTGGTCGCCTGGCTGCTGTTCGACGTCGTGCTCGGGCGGGCGGCGAGCGCCGCAGCCGTCGTGGTGGCGGTGATGCTGTTCGCCGGCCTGTGGTGGGGGGTTCCGTTCGTCGCCCACCGCCGCAGCACCCTTGCCGACACCCCCCGCGAGTCGCCTCGAGGCTGACAGGTCCCGACGAGCAGGCGATCGGCAGGATCGCGGCGGAGATGGTGAGCCCGTACCCGCCGGCGTCCCGGTCATCGCGCCTGGCGAGCAGATCAGAGCCGAGGTCGTGGAACACCTGACCAGCGGTGGGGTCGCCAGGATGCTGAAGTCGCTGCGGGTGGTCGCCGAGTGAGCGGCATGTCCGGACGTGCGGTGGGTACGCCGTGCCTCCCATCGGAACGTGCAGCAAGGAGGGAGAGCCATGACGACAGCACGAGAGATCATGAGTGGCGGCGCCGAGTGCGCAGGTGAGAACGAGACACTCGCCGATGCCGCCCGGAAGATGCGGGACCTGGACGTGGGCGCGCTGCCCATCTGCGGCGAGGACAACCGGCTCAAGGGCGTGGTGACCGACCGGGACATCGTCGTCAAATGCGTCGCGGACGGGGGTGACCCGACCTCGACGAAGGTCTCCGAGCTCGCGGAGGGCAAACCGGTCACCATCGGCGCCGACGACTCCGTCGAGGAGGCCCTGCGCACCATGAAGGACCATGGCGTCCGGCGGCTGCCTGTCATCGACGGACACGACCTGGTCGGCATGGTCAGCCAGGCAGACGTGGCCAAGAACCTGCCCGAGGACAAGGTCGGAGACCTGGTCGAGGCGATCTCGGCCGCACCGGGCTCCCGCTGACCCACCGAGGAGACGCGAGCGCGGCCGGCGTCCGGACGGGCCGCACTCGCGTCCGGCCCCCGGCCACGCGTGCTCTGCCGGATCCGCTGCGACGGGGGGTGTGTCTGCGTGCGGAGAGCCAAACCCCTCGCCGGGTGTATCGCGGTGCTCCACGGGTACCGCGGGAGCGGTCACGAGGAGGACTGATGCCCAGCAAATCCGCGAACGTGAAGAACGAGAAGCAGTACGAAGCCCTCAAGGACAAGGGCATGTCGAAGCAGCGGGCCGCCAAGATCGCGAACTCCGAGGGCGCGTCCTCGCGGGGCGGCAAGAAGAGCGGCTCCGGCGGCGACAGCTCCCAGGGCGGCACCACCGCACAGAAGAAAAAGGCCGGCCGCAAGGGCGGCAAGGCGAGCAACCGCACATGAGGTCCTCATGACCTTCCCGTCGCCGGACCAGGAGGTCAACCGAGAGGTGAGCGGCGGTGGAGTCGTCCAGGGCCGGGCGCGAGCGTCGAGCACGACAAGGCGCAGTCGGTGAGAAGGCCACCCCACAGCGGGGCGGACAGCCCGGACCGCATCTCGGACGTGTGGGGTCCACGCACGCCGTACGCCGCCGGTCCTGACTGGCCGGAGCGCGTGGACCTCTTCCTGCGGGACGAGGTCACCGCATCGGACGTCGAGCGCTGGGTGCCCTCCGCCTGCCTCCTGTGCAGCAACGGCTGCGGTGTCGACATCGCGGTCAAGGACGGGCGCATCGTCGGCGTTCGAGGTCGGGCCACCGACCGGGTCAACCGGGGGCGTCTCGGTCCGAAGGGTCTCTACGGGTGGCAGGGCCAGCTGCGGGACCGGCTCACCACACCGCTGGTGCGCCGCAACGGCAGCCTGCAGCCGGCCTCGTGGGATGAGGCCATGCAGGTCGTCGCGGACCGGTCCCGGGCACTGCTGGACGACAAGGGGCCCCTGTCGCACGCGTTCTACACGTCCGGGCAGCTGATGCTCGAGGAGTACTACACGCTCGCGGTCATCGGCAAGGCCGGCATCGGGACCCCCCACATGGACGGGAACACCCGGTTGTGCACGGCCACCGCCGCGGCTGCGCTGAAGGAGAGCTTCGGTGCGGACGGGCAACCGGGCTGCTACACCGACCTGGACACCTGCGACGCGGTCTTCCACTACGGCCACAACGTCGCCGACACGCAGACCGTGCTCTGGGCGCGGATGCTCGACCGGCTGGCCGGACCGAACCCGCCCGAGCACGTCTCCGTGGACCCCCGAGCCACCGAGGTCTCCCGCGCCTCGACCGTCCATCTCCCGGTCCGGCCCGGCACGAACCAGGCGCTCGTGAACGGGCTGCTCCGCGAGGTCATGGTGCGCGGCTGGGTCGACCAGAAGTACGTCGAGCGGCACACGGTCGGGTTCGACCGCCTGGAGGAGACGGTCCGCGACTACACCCCGGCGCGGGTCGCCGAGATCTGTGATGTCGCGGCCCGCGACCTCGAGGCCGCCGCCGAGATCTTCGGCACCCGGGACCGGGTCGTCTCCACCGTCCTCCAGGGCTTCTACCAGTCCCATCAGGCCACCGCCGCCTCCGTCGGGGTGAACAACCTGCACCTCCTGCGCGGCATGCTCGGCCGCCCCGGTGCCGGCGTCCTCCAGATGAACGGCCAGCCGACCGCCCAGAACAACCGCGAGTGCGGGGCGGACGGCGACCTGCCCGGCTTCCGCAACTGGAACAACGAGCAGCACGTCCAGCAGCTCGCCGACCTGTGGGACGTCGACCCCCTGGTGATCCCGCACTGGGCCGAGCCGACGCACGCGATGCAGATCTTCCGGTACGTCGAGCAGGGCTCGATCGGGTTCCTATGGGTGGCCGGCACCAACCCGGCGGTGTCCCTGCCCGACCTCGACCACGTGCGTCGCATCCTGGCGCAGGACTCGGTGTTCCTGGTCGTCTCGGACGCCTACGAGACCGAGACGACCCAGTTCGCCGACGTCGTCCTCCCGGCGGCCCTATGGGGCGAGAAGACGGGGACCTACACGAACGCCGACCGCACGGTGCACCTGTCCGAGCAAGCCGTGCGCCCACCCGGCCAGGCCCGCAGCGACCTCGACATCTGGGTCGACTACGCCCGCCGGATGGGGTTCGAGGACCGCAGCGGCCGGCCCGTACCGAGGTGGGACACACCCGAGGACGCGTTCGAGGCCTGGCGGGAGTGCTCCCGCGGCCGCCCCTGCGACTACTCGGCCATGACCTACGACAAGCTCCGCGACAGCGCGGGCATCCAGTGGCCGTGCACCGACCAAGCGCCCGACGGGACCGAGCGCCTCTACACCGACCACAGCTTCCCCACCCGCGACGACGACTGCGAGACCTACGGGCACGACCTCGCCACCGGAGCGGCGGTGACCGCCGTCGAGCACCGCGCCTGGCGGTACGACGGCCGCGCTCGCCTGACGGGCACCGCATGGACGCCACCTCCGGAGAACCCGGACGGCACCTACCCGCTGCAGCTGAACACCGGGCGCATCGTCTACCACTTCCACACGCGCACCAAGACCGGACGCGCGCGTGAGCTCGCCGACGCCGCGCCCGATGCGTGGGTCGAGCTGGCGCCCCAGGACGCCGCCGAGCACGACATCAACGACGGCGACCTCGTCCGGGTCGAGTCCGTCCGCGGCCACATCGACGTGCGAGCCCGCTGCACCGGGACGAAGCCCGGCACGGTGTTCGTGCCCTTCCACTACGGCGACATCGACCAGGAGAACACCGGGCACGGACGACGTCGCGCCGCGAACGAGCTCACCTCGACCACCTGGGACCCCGTCTCCAAGCAGCCCACTTTCAAGAGCGGCGCGGTCCGGGTCCGCGCGCTGCCTGACGACGAGCCGGAGCACACTGACTCCGCCGACACCTCGGCCACCGGGCCGCGGCAGGGGTAGGGAGAAAACGTGCACCTGGCGACCTACATCGGCCTGCTCGAGACCGGCTGCGACACGCTAGCCGCGTCCTACCGGCAGGTCGCGGCCGGCCATGCCTCCGAGGCGGACGTCGTCACCCTCTGCACCACCTTCGCGGCCCAGTGCGACGACCACAAGGAGTCCCTCGGGCCGTTCCGGCGGCAGTACGGCTCACACCCGGCCGGGGAACCCGAACGACTCCATGCCGACGGTCTCGCCACCACCCGCACCGGAGGCCTCGGACTACTGCGCGACCTCCACGACCTCTACCTGCTCGCGGCCTACCTGGACATGGCCTGGACCCTGGCCGGGCAAGCGGCCAAGGGAGACCGCAACGCGGACCTCGACACCACGGTCACCGCGAACGCCGCGGTGACCGAGGCGCAGATCAAGTGGCTCAGCACCCGGATGAAGGCAGCCGCCCCGCAAGCCCTGCTCGTCGCCGACTGAGAAGAGGAGCTCTTCTCGTCGAGGGGTGGTCCAGGCCGCCGGTCCTGGTGGGCAGCCACCAGCAGGAATGGCTTGCCTTCGGACCGTGACCTACTTCGTCAGCGCGTCGCGCAACCGGTCGACCAACCCCGCCCCGGGGGCGAGGAGCTTGTTGGCGGGAGGCGTGTCCGGCGCGGACGGGTGCGGATGGGTCGGAGCGCGCTTCTTCGCCGCGACCACCTTCGCGCCCAGGTCGTCGAGGTCCTCGACCGTGCACGCGTTCCGCAGGGCCGGTAGCAGGTCCTTCTCCTCGTCTTCGATGTGGTGCCGGACCTCGGCGATCAGCTTCTCGGCGATCTCGTCGAAGGACGGATCGGAGGCATCTGCCTTCTCCAGGTCCTTCATCAACCGTTCGGCCTCCGCGTGTTCCTCGATCTCGTGGTCGGCGAGCTCGTCGCCGTTCGGCAGTGCCTGGCGAGCGGCGGGGTACATGTACATCTCCTCGGCGACGGAGTGCCGCACCAGCTCGGAGATGATCTTGTCTGCGGTTTCGCGCCGTTCGTCGGCGGTTCCTTGACGGCTCTCCAGCTGCTTGAAAAGCTCTTCCACCTCGCGATGGTCGGTCACGATGACGTCGACCAGGTTGTCGCTCATGTGTTCCCTCCAACTGCTCCGTAACTGATCCGTGAAGCGAGGGCGCAGCACGTACCCCGTCAGCCGTGGACCAATCCCGACGTCCAGCCGCACGAAAACCGGTGTGCGGTTCGTCCGTGTTCGGGTCGGATTGGACCGACTCCGGGGTTTAGTCGCCGGCCGGACCCGGAGGGCACCGATCGCCTCTCGTGCCAGGCGCGGCGCGTGGGAAGTGGTTGCGTACCGGCCTGCGTCCGGGGTACTTCCGGGCATCCGATCGGCGAACCTGCAGATCCTTTCATCCTTCTCCGGTGGTGCAGGTGAGCCACAAGAAGGGCATGGCCATGCACCGCATCGTTGCGTTGATGAGGCGTTGGGTCGGGCGGATCCTGTCAAGGCCTCCCGTGATGCCTCACCAGGAACCGGGACGACCACACACCGACCAGAATCGGGAACGGGACCACGTAGCCGTCCGAGGCGCGGAGTCGACCACTCGCCTCGAGCGGGCCGTGGACCGCCCGCCTCCGTCCCGGGACTCCTGATGACGGCCCGTCGTACCCGTTCGGGCACGCCGTGATCGCGACCCGCCGCGCGTGCGGCGAGGGATCACTCGTAGTCGACTCGGGCTGAAGGTCTCGCAGGCCGTTGGTGTTGAGGTGGACGGTGTCGTCGTCCCAGTCGACGCGGACGACGTCGGTCCACTCCACGTATCCGGTGTGCCGGTGGAGGTAGGCGATGACGACGCGGACGAGCCAGGGTCCTTGATGCGGGTTCCGGTCGTATCCGAACAGGGTCCCAGGCCGCCGGCGCCCGACGATGAGGCCCTCGATGACGAGCTCGTTGAGCTGCCCGCGTACGCGCTCGCCCGGCACGAGCCGTACGTCGGTGACACGCTCCCCGTCGGTCCCGTCGGCGAACCGGATGCGCATGTCGAGAAGGTCGTTGAGGCGGTGTCGCGGGGTGCTGCCCGTCTCGGTGTGGCTCATTCGGGGTCCTCCCCCGCTCCAGGCAAGGCGGCGACGATGCGGGTGCGGACCCACACCTCGAACCCGTCCACCCCCACGCTGGCACGGCTGACGGCGAGGTGGATGACGGTGTCGACGGCGGCGATGACAAACCCCTCGATCTGCGGATCGGCGAACTCGGACCCGAACAGGGCGTTGATCCGCGCGACCACCTCCGAGAGGAGCGCTTGCTGCGGGTCCTGGCGCGACCCCCCTGATCCGACCCCCGTGATGCCCTGCAACAACGGGGTGGGCTGGGCACCGGACAAGCCGATATCGGCCTGGCCCTGGTCGATCTGCCGGACCCGGCGCAGCTCCAGACCGGACACGTCGACGTCCGCCCCCGGTTCGTCGACCGCGAGCAGTCGGGTCAGCTGGCGCAGGAACTCGACCAGCTTCTCTAGGTCGCTGGTGCCGTAGTCGACGACCTGCGACATGAAGTCGTATAGGCGCACGTAGGAGCCACAGTCCTTGCGGAACGTGCGCAGCTCGTCGAGGGTCTGCCGGTCCTGCCGGACCGCGGCCTGAGCCACCGCCTCGTGCCGGACCCCTGACTGGCCCGCCGGACGCTATCGCCTGCCTGGCTGAGGTTAATTTCGAACTAGCACAGCAAGTGGTCGCCATGCGTGAACTTCCGGACAGCCACAGCACCCGCGGGGCCTGAGGACCGAGCACCGGAGACGGCGTCGGACGCCCGAGCGGAAGGGCTTCCGGTAAGTTCAAGCGACTTCGGACAAACCGGTGCACTGCGGAACGTCACCCGGTTTGCGACAAGAAGTCCGATGCCACTTATTGCTTCCAGGACATGTTCGACCTCAGGCTCGGGCGTAGACGGACCTAGGACCCAGGTCGGGGTGTTCATAGCAGCAGGTCGCCTTACCGCTCCCATGCGACCTTTCGGGCCAATGGGTCGTCGACGTGCTCACCGCTGGCAGCGGCGGTCACCGCCGCACCAAGCCGCTCGTCTGATAACGGGTCGTCCCTGCTGCCTAGGTGCGGGCTCGGTCTCCCTCGTCCCCGTCAGTTCGATCTTGACGGTGCTCGAGAGGGATGACGGGCTCATGCATACGGCTTATAGCCAGTCGAGATGGTCAGGTGTCAGCCTGTATCAAGGTCCGTGTTCCCTTGCGGACTAGGGCCGCCGAGGCCTGTGTCGGCGACCCTGCCGCTCCGGCTGGAGCGCGCCCCCTGCGCCCAGCCGGGGCGAGCGAGATCGGCACCAGGGCCACCCTGCGGAGGAATGGGACCCAAAGGCTCTCGACGTCGACCGGGATCCAGATGCGGCGTGGAGGAAAGCAACAGGCTTTTTGTAAGTCGTCTCGCAGACGGGTCGGTGGACCTGCTGCCGGGTGACACCGAGCAGCACGGCCACCTCGGCTCAGCGCAGGGGGAGCCCGAAGGCGCGGGCCAGCGAGGGTGCGGTGCGGGCGTGGCCCAGGTACGCCGTGTGCGTCACCTGCGCGTACAGCTTGGTCAGCGAGTAGTGGTTGAGGGGCGCGGTCACCACGTGATGCCGCTGGCTGGGGTGGATCACCACGGTGAGCACCCCGTTGCCCGGGGAGCCGTCGTTCTCGTCGGCGGTGAGCACGACAGCGAGACGCCCGGACCGCCAGTCGCGACCTTGGAACACCCTGGCCATGAGCTGTCGGAACCAGGCGTCGGCGCTGGAGAGGCCGCAGTCATGCGCATCGTGGCACTTGTCCGGCACGACCAGGCCCGCGTTCGGCAGCCGGCCGCTGCGGATCGCCGACCACAGTCGCCCGGCGGGCAGGTCGTGTCCGCGACAGGCCCGCCGCTCGCCGACGAAGTAGGGCCAGGGGTTGTGCCCGACGGCGTACGGCGGCGAGCCACTGCTCTTGAGGCTGCACGCGCTACGCATCCCGTCCGCATAGACGGCCGCCCTCTTGCCGTGAGCAAGCGCCTGGCCGAAGACCGTGCGACCGCCCAGACGGTGCACCGAGGGGGCTGCGTCGTCGGCGACCCCGTGTGTCTGTCCCGACACGATGGCAAGGTAGTTCGGCAGGGAAGGATGCGTGATGGCGTGGTAGTTCGTGGCGTACCCGAACCGCTGAGCCAACGAGTACGCGTAGGGCATGCCGGCCTGCATCTGGCTGAGTGAGGCGTTCTCCTCGATGACCACCAGAAGCTTGGTCACTGTACGGGATGATGCGTGGGCCCCGGTCTCCGCTGTCGCCAAGCTCTGAGCGCTCGACGAGGGGTTGCCGGAACCGAGCAGCAGCCCCCAGACGCCACCAGGGCCGCCACGAGCCTTGCGAGGCGGGATGCACACACCGTCATCGAGACCCCTCACGCTGTCGTCGAGTCACCACGGGGACAGACTGGGACGCCCGAGGGCCGCGTCGATCTCGCCTCGTGTAAGCGGGCGATTGCGCCTGTTGCACACCGCCATGAGGTGCATGACGAGGTCGGCCTCCTCGGCGATCGGGTTGTCTTCGAGGGATGCGTTCCGCCCGTCGTCCACTTCCTGCGTCTTCCTTCTCTCCCCAGGCATTGAGCCAGGGTATGGACGACGTCAGCCGGATGTGACCCTCCGATGGGAGGGTTCAATGACTTAGTACACAGGTATGGAATCGGACATAGGAGGCCCGCGGTGACGTCCCCCATCGTGGTGTATCTCCCGGCCAGGCTCCTGAACGTTGAGGAGCCACCGTGTGAGGCTTCGGAAGAACCCGCCAAGGAACTTTCGAAGGAGAACCACACGATGGCCCTGTCCCAGTCTGCCTTGCTCGAGGTGCTTGAGGCACTGAAGGCCTCCGAGTCCACCGAGGTGATTCGGACCGCGCTGCAGGTGATCTTGCAGCAGCTGATCGACGCTGAGGCGACCGCGTTCATCGGCGCGGAACCGCACGAGCGCACCGATGCGCGGGTCACGCAGCGCAACGGGTCCCGGTCCAAGACGATCAGCACCGCGGCCGGTGACCTGGATCTGTCGATCACCAAGCTCCGCACCGGGTCGTTCTTCCCCTCGCTGCTCGAGCACCGGCGCCGGATCGACCAGGCGTTGTTCGCGGTGGTGATGGAGGCCTACGTGACCGGCACGAGCGTGCGTAAGGTCGACGACCTGGTCAAGGCACTCGGCGCGGACACCGGGATCTCCAAGTCCGAGGTCTCCCGGATCTGCGCCGACCTCGACGAGCAGGTCGCCTCCTTCGCCGACCGAGACCTCTCAGAGCAGGCGTTCCCGTATCTGTTCCTGGACGCGACCTACTGCAAGGCCCGGGTCGGTGGCGCCAGGAACGGCAAGGGCTCCCGGGTGGTGTCCCAGGCCATCGTGGTCGCCACCGGCGTCAGCGCCGATGGTCGCCGCGAGGTGCTCGGCTTCGCCGTTGGCGACTCCGAGGACGGCGCGTTCTGGACCCAGTTCCTGCGCTCGCTGAAAGCCCGCGGCCTGGCCGGCACCAGGCTGGTGATCTCCGATGCCCACGCCGGTCTGAAGGCCGCTATCGCCGCGGTGATGATCGGCGCCGCCTGGCAACGCTGCCGGGTGCACTTCCTGCGCAACGTGCTCGCCCAGGTCCCCAAGGGCTCCCAGGAGATGGTCGCGGCCGCGATCCGCACGATCTTCGCCCAGCCCGACGCCGAGCACGTCCGCGAGCAGCTCGACGTGATCGCGACCATGCTCGGCCGGCAGTTCCCCAAGGTCGAGGCGATGCTGCGTGAGGCCGCCGAGGACGTCACCGCGTTCGCCGACTTCCCGGTCTCGCACTGGAAGAAGATCTGGTCGACCAACCCACTGGAGCGGGTCAACAAGGAGATCAAGCGTCGCACCGACGTCGTCGGCGTCTTTCCCAACCCCGCCGCGCTGCTGCGCCTGGCCGGCTGCGTGCTGATCGAGGTCCACGACGAGTGGCAGGTCTCCGACCGCCGCTACCTCTCCGAAGGCTCCATGGCCCTCATCGACGCCGAGCCCACCGACTCGGACTCCGACTCCAAGCCCACCGAGATCACCCAGGAGGTCGCCACCGCCGAGCTCATCGCGTCATAGTTAGACCCAACCCACGCGAAGCCCCACACGAACGCCGGCAGTTACACCACGCGGAGGGACGTCACCAGGCCCGCCAGGCATTGCGCCTAGCGGGCTCCTTTTCTATGCCGGTCAATACCAGCAGCGGCCTGCATGGCCTGGTCGACGTACACCATGAGGTCGGTCGCGCCGTTCGCGTCGGCGTTGTGTCTAGACCTCGTATGGTGGAAAGCTTGGTCAGCGCGCCCTAGGCATGCCCTCCCCTTCACGCACTTGACGCCCCGTGATCGACTAGGCGGGTCGTAAGCACCCAGACCTCGTGCACGCGACGATCGGCCCCTTGTCCGAACCTGCTCAGCGACAGGGGAAAGGGCCGGTCCGCGCGAGGTCTGGGGTCAAGCCACGGCAACGCAGCGCGCGGGCCGGCTTCCTCACCGCAGGTCATCGCCTGGCCACCATTCACACCACGGTTCCCGTCGCCCTATTCGGGAACCGAATCAGCCTCGACAGTTTCATGACTCAGATCCATAATCAGCCTTGGATACCGCGAGAGCCCGGCCAGGCGACTCCGAAGCGCTGAGACAAACTCGAGCGGCCCGCGACCGGGTCCGTCTTTTACGCATCGACGGACCTGGTCGCCTGTCCGATGCCCACGTCAGTGACGTCAAGGGACCATTCCACGCCGTCAGTCGGCGAGCAACGACAGTCCGACCAGCATCCGCACGGCGAGCACACGAAGCGCGACCCACCGCACGATGTCCGTCATCAGCCCAACCTACGATTCAGGGCATGGTGGTCACGAACTACAGCGAGCGCCAGCACGGCGACCCCGACGTCGAGGTCCAGTTCACCCACGAGGGCCAGACCGTCACCGGGTTCATCGACGCCCGCCGCCAAAACGACGGCGCCTGGGAAGCCTGGGTGTGGTTCTCCTACGACGACAACGGCTGGCGCGCCACCCGCAAGGACTGGATCCCCATCGACCGCCTCACCGTGCTCAGCGTCGACGACCGGCCCGTCACCGAGCAGCAAACACCCACGCCGCCCGACGAGCCCCACGAGCCCGCTGACGGGCCTCCCGCAGCCGACGCAGACGCCTGACGAGTATCGGGTCAAAGGCGACGCGGCCGGCTCGTCGAGCAACCCGTCGAGGGTTGAGCCGCGCGTAGTGGCAGCTCGGGGACTCGCCGAACCACTCCTGGATGACGGTCGCCTTCGCCCCGTCGAACTTCGACCACGGCCGCTCCACGTCGAACGTCATCGTGTCCTTAACCGGCAGCTGTCCGTCAAGCATGCGGCGACCCTTTCCAGGAGCCGCCGGCAGGTCACTTCGGGCGGGGTGACTCCGGGCGCCCGGGGGCGGTCGGCATGCTCACGGGCCCCAGGTCTCGACGGCCTCCAACGCGTCCCCGTTCGACCCAGCCGGCCATGACCTTGGGCCCTGGCTAGGTACGGAAGGGGTCGCCTCGAATGGTTGTCTGAGGAGGTCACCAATGACCCCGGCAAAGCAATACATCTTGGCAGGTGCCCACGTTGCGCCGAGATGCGTGGGCGCGGTGTGGTCGCCATCCGGCTCCAGGGGGAGCTGGACCTGGCGACGCATGTCGCCCTGCGGGGCGTGCTGCACGGGCTAGACCTACAGGGCCTTAAGCACGTCGATCTCGACGTATCGGACCTCTCGTTCTGCGACAGTCGGGGCTGCGCCGTGCTGCTCTCTTTCCACCACCGAGCCCGTGCAGAGGGAGTGACGGTGGGGATATGGGGCGCGCGGCCGGAATTCCGGCGTCTGGTCGAACTGATTGAACCCGGGGCCGTTCGGGGTCTCGCGTAAGGAGGCGTGACGTCCGGTTTTCCCGGCCGCCTCAGCGAGTCCGGTATCCGGCGCCGGTGGTGCCGCAGTTCAGTGGCGGACCTCGAGCCCAACCGCATCCCTGAGCCGCCCGGCCGCTGCGGCCAGTTCGGAGTCGTTCTGTCCGTGTGAGTCCATCAGCGCGGCGAGTGCCTCAGCGAGGACGTTGAGCTTCTCCTGCGCCGCCTCCTCGGCACGCCGACTGGCGTTCTCCAACAAGACCAGCAGCAGCAACGTGAGCACGCTGCTGATGGTGCTGATCACCGCCTGCCAGGACTTGAGGTCCCCCCAAAGGGGCACGCTGACGAGCCAGGCCAGCACCACTGCGGCGCAGACGAAGAAGAACGGGGGAGAACTGACCCGCCCGTTCACCCGCGCGACGAATCTCTCGAACGGCGAGCGACCAGCATTGCCCTCGCGGGTCTCCTTCGCCTCGGTCCGCTCCTCCATGACGTGAGGGTTGTGCCCGAGGTTTCCCCCCGACACCGCCTGCCTGAGGTGTCCTCCTGTTGCGGCTCGGTGCCACCACCGGGGACCTCTCAAGGTCCCGAGGTCGATCCGCGCGACAGGCGGAGCGGCTCGCTGGCTCTGGACTGGGCCCTCACTGATGGCCGGCCGCACGCAGGCGCCAAGACCGCGGCACGGCCGGTTCCGAAATGTCCAGGCGCTGTGGCAGATTGCTGTCTCCCCCGGCGTGTTGAGCGTCGAGAGAGGGTCGTCGGTTGCCCGCTGGGCGGGCAGTATCGACCGGGTGGCCGGCTTGCGGTTCTTACCGTGCTCGATGTTTGCCTGATGGCTGAGTGTCGAGTCGGGTTCGAGGACGAGTGTCATCCAGTCGATGCGGGTCTAGCCGTGCTGCCGTGCTGAAGCTGCCGTCTTGAAGAGCGCGTTCCAGGGGGCCCGGTCACCGCGATGGGGGTCGGCTCCGTAGCGGATCAGGTCGATGGTTCGACCGGTAGTGCTGCGCGTGGGGTCACACCTTCAGGTACGGGCATGAACGATGCATCGGCGTCGTGGGTGATCGTCCTCGGTGACCGTGGGGTGCCACGTGATCGAGAGGATCGCGAACTGACTCGCGCCGTCCGCGACTAGCCGCGTGCGTCACTTGTCACCTTGACAAATGATCGGAGGCGAGGATCATGCGTGGTGAGGGAAGTTGGTTGAAGTTCGATGTTGCGACGTTCAGAACCAAGAGCCCGGGTCCCTCGAAGCCTTGGCGTGGTCTGGCTTGGCATGGTCTGGCAAGGTGTGGCGCGGTAAGGCATGGCGCGGGGTAGACATTGGTCTACCAAGGCGGTGTTCATCTTCATGGTGAGCACCCGCCGATGCGTTACAGGGGCATCAAATCGGCAGGTTCATGGGGCGGTCACGAGTTACGGCAAGCACGAGGGCGGGGAATCCCGCTGCAGGCGTCCAACCCCCAACCCCTGGCTGCAAGTCTTCGCCAAGTCCCGGCTGCGGATCAAGGGAACGGCGGTGGTGGGCTGGCACAGGCAGGGTCTCGGCAGCTACCCAAGAAAGTCCTGGGCGACGCCGATGACTTCGAGGAGGTACCGGAGGCGGGGTGTGAGTCGGGTGATCCAAACCTGTCGGCCGGCGCGCAGCTGTTCACGTCGCAGGTCGACGAGTCCGTGGATGCCGCTGGTGTCGCAGAAGTCGATCTGGTTGAGGTCCAGGAGGATCATCGTGACGTTCGACGACGGCAGGCATCTCAGCACGTCGAGCTGTTCGACCGTGGCGATGTCAACGTCGCCGATCAGGTCGACGTAGAGCGCGGGCGGGCACTCTTCGAGGTCGACGAGGAGCCCTTCCAACGACTGTGGGCGATACATGGCGGGTGCGTCCTTTCCGAGGCGCCTCCTGGGGCTAGGGAGGTGTGCCTGGCGTAGAGGGCTCAATCGCAGCCTTTTCGAGACTTGTTTCGCTTGCGACGTGTCGATAGGGCCGAACGTCCCTAGTCGGTTTGTCGCAAGAGTCGGGACTAGTCAGTCCGCATGTGTCGCGAATGGTGAGGGCTCTCGACCCCCTAAGCCTGCTTGCCCGTCAGCGCGTGACTAGACGTGCCCGACAAGGTCTGCCCGCCTACCCAGACTGGTGACATCCGGTTCAGGGGAGCTTCAGGGTGTCCTGGATGTCGAGGAGGGTGATCATCTTTCGGATGACGCTGGAGGCGCCGTGTGCGAAGACGGGGTGGCCCTTGTCCATGGTGTTCTGGGCGAAGGTGGCCAGGCGGCGGAATGCCTCGATGTCGCAGAAGGTGAGTTC
>Ga0308174_10000148_pt1 | contig 28324 bp, 26 predicted proteins | sample PhyPR2_FD_203894 | JGI IMG/M metagenome (GOLD analysis project Ga0308174, IMG submission 203894) | Soil microbial communities from UC Gill Tract Community Farm, Albany, California, United States - DLSLS.P.R2 | ecosystem: Environmental > Terrestrial > Soil > Agricultural land | place: USA... | reverse complement strand
AGGTGCGCAGCGAGGCCAGGTCCGATCCCGACCCGGGCTCCGAGTAGCCCTGGCACCAGAACTCGTCGCCGCGGTACATCGGCGGCAGGAAGCGCTGCTTCTGCGCGGGCGTGCCGAAGCGCAACAGCACGGCTGCACACATCGTGATGCCGAACGGCGACAGCGGCGGTGCGCCGGCGTAGCCGCATTCTTCCTCGAAGAGATAGCGCAACGTCGCGTTCCACCCGGTGCCGCCCCATTCCGTCGGCCAGGCGGGTGCGACCCAGCCCTGGGCGGCTAGAATCCGATGCCAGCGCGCCAGGTCGTCACGCCCCAGGGGCGCATAGCGTGCCACCTTGTCGCGCAGGTCGTCGGGCAGGTGGGCGCGCAGCCACGTGCGCACCTCGTCGCGGAAGGCGCGTTCGGGCGGCGCAAGATCGAGGTCCATGCGAAGCTCCGGGGTCGACGGCGCAAGCATACCTGCGGCGCGCATGGGGCAGTGAGCGGGCGAGGAGGATACGATGGGCGTGAAGCGCTTGTTCGACCTGACGGGACGCACCGCGCTCGTCACGGGCGGGTCGCGCGGCCTCGGATTGCAGATCGCCGAGGCCTTGGTGGAGCAGGGCGCGCGCGTGGCGCTGGTCGCGCGCCGCGCCGACGAGCTCGACGCCGCGCTGACGCACCTGCGCGAGCGCTACGGTGCCAGCGACGGCGTGGCGCTGGCGTGCGATCTTGCGGACGCCGACGCGATTGCACCGCTCGTCGAGCGCGCCGTGACGGTGCTCGGGCCGCTCGACATCCTCGTCAACAACGCAGGCACCACCTGGGGCGCGGCCACCACCGACATGCCGCTTGCCGCGTGGCGCAAGGTCATCGATCTGAACCTCACGGCGACGTTCCTCGTCACCCAGGAAGTAGGGCGCCGCTGCATGGTGCCGCGGCGACGCGGCAAGATCGTCAACATCGCGTCGATCCTGGGACTCGTCGGCGGCGGCGATGCCAACCGCCCCGCCACGCTCGCGTACAACACCAGCAAGGGCGGCATCGTGAACTTCACCCGCTCGCTCGCCGCCGAATGGGCGCAATACGGCATCAACGTCAACGCGATCGCACCGGGTTTCTTCCCCACGAAAATGACCAGGGGCGTGCTCGAGATGATCGGCGACGATGCCGCGCGCAAGGCACCGCTCGGGCGCATCGGCGGCGCCGAGGACCTCAAGGGCGTGACGGCGCTCTTCGCGTCGGACGCGTGCGGATTCATCACGGGGCAGATCGTCGCCGTGGACGGCGGCGTCACGGCGATCTAGCAGGCATGCGCGCGCCCGACCAGGCTCCGGCGCTCGCTGCCGCGCTCGCCGCCCCGTTCACGGCGGTGCCGGATCTCATCGCGCGTCATGCCGAGGCGCGGCCGGAGCAACCCGCTCTGGTGCAGGGCGATGCGGTGCTGACCTTCGGGGCGCTGAATGCCGAAGCGGACCGGGTGGCGGCCGCGTTGCAGCGCGACGGCGTGCGTCCGCGTGACGTCGTGGCGATCAGCGGGGCCAATTCCATCGCCTACGCGATCGTCTTCGTCGGCGCGCTCCGCGCCGGTGCGTCCGTTGCGCCGATCCCGCAATCGACGGCGCCTGCGGGCCTCGCCGCCATGATCGCCGATTCGGGCGCGACGCATGCCTTCGTCGACGCGGACGTGCGGCGGGCGCTGGCGCCGCATCGTGAGGCGCTGCGCGCACGCATCGTCGCGCTGGATGGGGGCGCAGAGGACACCTCGCTCGAGCGCTGGCTCGGCACGGGCGCGGCGAGGCCGCGCCCGGTCGACGTCGAGCCGGACTGGCCGTTCAACGTCATCTATTCGTCCGGCACCACCGGCACGCCCAAGGGCATCGTGCAACCGCACGCGATGCGCTGGACGCACGTGCAGCGCGGGTCGACCTATGGGTACGGACCGTCCGCGGTCACGCTGATCTCCACGCCGCTGCATTCGAACACGACGCTCGTGTCGTTCTTTCCCGCGCTGGCCCTGGGCGGCACGGTGATCCTGATGGCCAAGTTCGACGCCGGTCGCTACCTCGCGCTGGCGGAGCGTCATCGGGTGACGCATACGATGCTCGTGCCCGTGCAATACCAGCGCCTGCTCGCGCACCCCGCGTTCGATCGTCACGACCTGTCGTCGTTCCAGGCGAAATTCTGCACGAGCGCGCCGTTCACCGTGCCGCTCAAGGAAGAAGTGCTGCGGCGCTGGCCCGGCGGGCTCATCGAATTCTATGGCATGACGGAAGGCGGCGGAACGTGCGTGCTGCTCGCGCACGAGCATCGAGCCAAGCTGCATACCGTCGGCCGGCCCGCGCCGGGGCACGACATCCGCGTGATCGACGAGGCGGGCCGCGAGCTTCCGCGCGGCGCGCTGGGCGAGATCGTCGGCCACTCGCCCGGCATGATGACCGGCTATCACGGGCGTCCGGACGCGACCGCGGCGGCCGAATGGTTCGACGCGCAGGGGCGCCGCTACATCCGCACCGGCGACGTCGGGCGCTTCGACGACGAGGGCTTCGTCGTGCTGATGGACCGGCGCAAGGACATGATCATCTCCGGCGGCTTCAACGTCTATCCGAGCGACCTCGAAGCCGTGCTGCGCGAGCACCCGGGCGTGATGGAAGCCGCCGTCGTCGGTGTGCCATCGCTGCAATGGGGGGAGACGCCCGTCGCGTTCGTGGTGCCTGCCCCGCACGCCGCGCTCGACGCAGCGGCATTGCGCGATTGGGCGAACGCGCGGCTGGGCAAGCTGCAGCGGCTCGCCGACGTGCAGACCGTCGAGGCACTGCCGCGCAGCCATATCGGCAAGGTGCTGAAGCGCGAGCTGCGGGCCGCCTATGCCGCGCGGCTGCCGAGCGTCAAGCGATAGCGATAGTCGAACGCGGGTGCGCCATCGATCGGATCGGCAGGCACGACTGCATCGTCGCGGGTGAAGTGCAGCGTCGCGAGCAGGCGCTGGGAAGGCTCGTTGCGCGTGTCGACGAGCGCCTCGACCTGCGTCACGCCGCAGTCATCGCGCAGGTGCGCGAGCACGCCGGCGCACGCCTCGCGGGCATAGCCATGGCGCTGGAACGGAAGAAACACGAAGTACGCGAGATGCGCGCGGCCGTCCGGATACACCGTGGTCTCGACGAGGCCGACCGCCTGGCCGTCGGCGTTGCGCCGCGCGACGAAGTTGAGCCAGCGGTCACCATTGGGGCGCGCGGACTGCGAGATGACTGCGAAGCGCCGGGCGACCTCCGACGGCGTGGGCGCAGCGTGCGGTATCCAGCGCCACAGGCGCGGATCGCCGAGCCAGCCTGCAAGCTCCGCGGCGTGCGCCGGTGCGAGCGGCTCGTAGCGCAAGCGCGCCGAGGCGGCGATCGGCGGCGCAGCGGGCGTCAATCGCGGAAGTTCTCGTACTGCAGCGGATAGTCCGTGATGGACTTGCGGACGAGGGCGATGGCGGTTTGCAGGTCGTCCTTCTTGGCGCCGGTGACGCGCACGGCGTCGCCCTGGATCGACCCCTGCACCTTGAGCTTGTTGTCCTTGATGAGCCGCACGATCTTCTTCGCGAGCTCCTGCTCCACGCCGGTGCGCACCGTGACCGCCTGCTTCATCTTGTTGCCCGAGACCTTCTCCGGATCGCCGTACTTGAGCGAGCGCACGTCCACCTGCCGCTTGGCGAACTTGGCGAGCAGCACGTCGGTGACCTGCTTCAGCTTGAACTCGTCGTCCGCGTAGAGCGTGAGCACCTTGTCGGTGTACTCGACGCGCGCGTCCGAGCCCTTGAAGTCGAAGCGGTTCGTGATCTCCTTGTTGGCCTGGTCGACGGCATTGCGCAGCTCGACCTGATTGACGTCGGAGACGATGTCGAACGAAGGCATGGCCAGCTTCCGGGAAGGCGAGCGGCGACGCTAGCACGCAGCCGCAGCGCAGGCAAACGACGCGGCGAGCGGCGCTGGGGCCGCGAGGCGCGCAGGAGTGTCGCGCCGGCGCCACGATCCGGCCACCGCGCCCTGGTGCGACCGCGGCGGACTTGCCAGAACGTCATGGTTTTTGGCATGTTTAATGCATCGCGTCATCGCAAGTCCAGCTGGAGAGGCTCATGGATCCCGTCATCCCCCTTGCCGACCTGCAGTCGATCTACTCCGTCGCCGACGTCGACAAGGCGCTCGAAGACGGCGCCGCCAAGCGCAATACGGGGCTGAAGAGCTGGTACGACCGCATGCGGGAGCTCGGCGGGTCGCGCTACATCGTCAAGCCGTCCACTGCCACGGCGGTCGACGATCTGTACGACGCATCGCCCAATTTCGCCGAGGTGGTCGACGATCTCCGCAAGTTCCTGGCGCTCGCCGTCGCGGGCAACGAGGCGGTGCAGTTCACGCCGATGCTGCTGCTGGGCGAGCCCGGCCTCGGGAAGACCTATTTCGCCAAGAAGCTGGCGCACGCGCTGGCGACCGGATTCGAGTTCGTTTCGATGAGCTCGCTGACGGCGGGCTGGGTGCTCACGGGCGCTTCGGCGCAATGGCACAACGCGCGACCGGGCAAGATCGCACAGACGCTCATCGAAGGCGATTTCGCGAATCCGGTGGTCGTGCTGGACGAAGTCGACAAGGCGGGCGGCGACGCGCGCTACGACCCGATGGGCGCCCTCTATACGCTGCTCGAGCGCGACACGGCGCTGCACTTCAAGGACGAGTTCATCGACGTCGGCATGGACGCGTCGCACATCCTGTGGATCGCCACCGCGAACGACGAGTCGTGCATCCCGGACCCGATCATCAACCGCATGAACGTGTACGCGATCGAGCGGCCGGATGCCGAGGGCGCGCGGCGCATTGCGCTGGCGGTGTATCACGAGATCATGGACCAGCACAGCTGGCCGTTCCCGCCCGACCCGTCGGACGACGTGCTCGACAAGCTGGCCGGCATCCCGCCGCGCGACATGCGCAAGCTGCTGCTCGATGCCTTCGGCACGGCCCAGCTCGCCCAGCGCGATCATGTCGTGCCGGACGACATCGACGCGCGCAAGCTGTGCGGCCGGCGCATGCGCGTCGGATTCTGACGTTTCAACGCGTCTTGCACCGGTAAACCAGTCCTTTTGCCGGAACGGCCGCGTCGCCGTTACAAGGCTGTCGGCGCGCTCCGATAGGCGCCGTGCCGCTTCGCCGATAGCGCCGAGCGCCGATTGCGCCTAACTTCGAGCGCACATCAGGGCCGATCGCGCCCTCAACGGAGCTCGCCATGATCGACAGACGCATGCTGCGCCCGGCGCTCGTCGCCGCGCTGCTCTTCGCCGCTGCACCGGCCATCGGCGCCACTGCCGCGCCGCCCAACGACTTGCCCATGCTGAACGGGGGTATCACGAAGGACGAGGCCGACCTGATGCGCCAGGCCGCGACGCGCTATCCGTTCGAAGTGACGCTCGCGCGCCGCGGCGAAACGCCCGGGCGCAACGATTTCGTCGCCGACGCGCAACTGCGGATCATCGACGAGACGGGCCACGTCGTCGTCGAGCGCACCGACACCGGTCCGATCTTCCTCGCGAGCCTGCCCGACGGCACGTATACGGTCGAGGCGACGTACGCCGGTCAGACGAAGACGCAGCGCGTGCAGGTCAGCGGCGGGCGTCACGCCAACGTGACGTTCCTCTGGGACTAGATCGTCAGCCCAGCTCGTCGATCGACCGCGGCCAGCTCTTGTGCAACAGCCGCGAGAGCGAGCGATCGGCGAGCAGCGCGCCGCCGGTCTGGCAGCGCGCGCAGTAGTTGCACTCGTTCTCCGCGTACACGATGCGCTGCACCGGCGTGCCGCACACCGGACACGGCTTGCCGTAGCGCCCGTGCACGGCCATCTCGGGACGAAAGGCCGTCACCTTTTCGGGAAACGCACCGGCGGCCTGTTCGCGCAGGCGTGCGGTCCATTCGAGCAGCACGTCCTGCGCCGCGGTGTGGAGGCGCGCGATCGCTTCGGATGACAGCTTGCGCGTGTGCGCGATGGGCGACAGCCTGGCGCGATGCAGGATCTCGTCCGAGTAGGCGTTGCCGACGCCGCTGAACAGACGAGGGTCGGTGAGCGCGCGCTTGAGCGTATGGTTCTCGAGCGTGAGGCGCGCCGCGAATTGCGCAAGGTCGGCGTCGAGGATCTCGAGGCCGCCCATGCGGAACTGCGCCACGCCAAGGTCGCCCTCGACGAGATGCAGCGCGGCGCGCCGCTTGCTGCCCGCCTCGGTCAACACAAGGCGTCCGCTATCGAAATGGAGCACGGCCAGGCTGATGCGCGCCGGGGGCCGCGCATCCGGTGCGAGCCAGCGCAGGCGCCCGGCGATCATGAGGTGGATGACGAGGTACAGGTCTTTCGACAGCACGAGCACGATGCGCTTGCCGCTGCGCTCGACCCGTTCGACCCGCTGGCCATTCGCCGCGTCGATCGGTGGCACCGCGGTGCGCAGCACGAACGGATTGAGCAGCTGCACGCGCTCTAGCACGTGACCCGACACGCGCTCGGCAAGCGCCTCGCAATAGACCACGACGTCGGGCAGCTCGGGCATGCGCCTCAGCCGGCGGCGCGGGAGCGCAGCCCAGCCGCCGCCTGCGCGACCGGCCCGCTCCAGTCCCCGAAGCGGGTCTGGCGGAAGATGCGCAACGTGTCGTACCACGCGGCGGTTGCGCCGTCTGCGGGGTGACGCCAGCGCCAGCAGCTGTTGTAGCGATCGAGCATCCACACCGGCACGCCGAGCGCGCCCGCCACGTGGGTCACCGCGGTATCCGGCGCGATGACGAGGTCGAGCCCGGCGATCAGCGCGGCCGTATCGCCGAAGTCGTGCAGGTGGTCGCGCAGGTCGATCACGCGCGCGCTCGCGGCCCCCAGGGAGGCAGGATCGCCGGCCGGTCCGGGTTGCAGCGTGACGAACGACACCCCAGGCACTGCCAGCAACGGCGCGAGCGCGGCAGCGGGGATCGACTTGTGCCGCGTCACATAACCGTAGTCCGAGCGCGCGAACACCGACCACGCGAGGCCCACGCGCGGTTGCGCGCAGGTGGACAAGCGCTCGGCCCATGCAATGCGCCGCTCGGGCGGCGCTTGCAGATATGCGCCGCGCGCCATGCTGGCTGGATCCGCGCCCAGCACATGCGGCAGCGAGAGCAGCGATGCTCGCGCGACGATGCGCTCGTCGCCGAGCGCATCTTCCGTCGTGACCACACGATCGACGCCATCGGCGCTTTCGAGCAGGGATGCGAGCGATTGCCAGTAGCCGTCGAGCAGCAGCACGAGCCGCTGCACGCGCGTGCGCGCAAGCTGCAGGAAACGCGCGAACTGCACCACGTCGCCGAGCCCCTGTTCGGCGTAGACCAGGAGCGTGCCGGCCCGCGGCGCGCCGTCCCAGGCCGGCCATCGGACGAAGCGCGCGGACGAGGAGCCGATGCCTTCGCGCCGTCGCTCGAATGCCGCGAAGCCGTCGGCGTAACGTCCGCGCGCGAGCAGCGTCGACGCAACGCCGAATCCGGCCTCGTCGTCGTCGGCCTCGAGCCGCATGGCGCTGCGAAATGCCTGCTCCGCCGTCTCGTGCTGCCAGTACCAGTTGGCCACGGCGCCCAGGGTCTTCCAGGCCGCGTGCGCGTCCGGGTGCTCCTTCACCACCGCCTGCAGCGCATCGAGCGCGAGCGTGCCGTCGCCCGCGAGCGCGAGCGCAAACCCACGGCCGGTGCGCGCGGGAACGGAAGTAGGGTCGATCGCGAGCGCGCGGTCGAAGTACGCCATCGCACGCTCGGCGTCGCCGTCGCGCGCCGCAAGATCGCCGAGGTTGACCGCGGCATCGCGCGCCCTGGGGTCGAGCTCGAGCGCGCGCGAAAAAGCGCGCCGCGCGTCGTCGCCGCGTCCGAGGTGCGCCAGCGCGATGCCGCGATTGTTGTGCGCCTGCGCATGGTCGGGCTGCAGGGCGACGGAGCGGTCGAGCGCGGCCAGCGCATCGCCCGGCCGACCCGCCTGCAGCAGCGCGAATCCGAGGTTGCCGTGGGCGATGGCGTTGCGGGGCGCGACGCGTGCCGCGCGGGTGAGGCGCGCAAGGGCCGTGGCCACGTCGTGACGCGCCAGCGCCAGCGATCCACCGTTGATGAGCGCGACCGGGTCGTCCGGCGTTTCGCGCAGGATCGCGGCGTAGAGCGCTTCGGCATCGTCGAGCGCGCCGGCCTGATGCAGTTGCGTCGCCTGCGCAAGCCGCCGCAGGTTCTTGCCGGTGGACACGTCAGTCATGGGTGAGTGCCATGCCGGTCAGCGCGTCGTGCCGCGGCCGAGCGCTTGGTCGGATAGAATCACCAGCGAAGGATCGGCGTCCTGCCGCGGACCGTTCATGAGCCATATTCTGCAAGCTTTGCCCGTCAACCAGAAGGTCGGCATCGCCTTTTCCGGAGGGCTCGACACGAGCGCCGCGCTGCATTGGATGCACGAGAAAGGCGCCATCCCGTACGCCTACACCGCGAACCTCGGGCAGCCCGACGAGCCGGATTACGAAGACATCCCGCGTCGCGCGCTGCAGTACGGCGCGCGCGTGGCGCGCCTGGTCGACTGCCGCGCAGCGCTCGTCACGGAGGGCATCGCCGCCTTGCAGGCCGGCGCGTTCCACATCACCACCGCCGGTGCGACGTATTTCAACACGACGCCGCTCGGACGCGCCGTGACCGGCACCATGCTCGTGGTCGCGATGCGCGACGACGACGTGCACATCTGGGGTGACGGCAGCACCTTCAAGGGCAACGACATCGAGCGTTTCTATCGGTACGGACTGCTCGCCAATCCCCATCTGCAGATCTACAAGCCGTGGCTCGACCAGGCCTTCATCGACGAGCTTGGCGGGCGCAAGGAGATGTCCGAATACCTCGAGCGCGCGGGATTCGGCTACAAGATGAGCGTCGAGAAGGCCTATTCGACCGACTCGAACATCCTCGGCGCGACGCACGAGGCCAAGGACCTCGAGCGCCTCGACGCCGGGATCCGGATCGTGCAGCCGATCATGGGCGTCGCATTCTGGCGCGAGGACGTGACCGTGCGCCCCGAGATCGTCACGGTGCGCTTCGAGGATGGCCGGCCTGCCGCGCTCAACGGTGCAACGTTCGCCGACGACGTGGCACTCCTGGCCGAGGCCAATGCGATCGGCGGGCGGCATGGCCTCGGGATGTCGGATCAGATCGAGAACCGCATCATCGAGGCGAAGAGCCGCGGCATCTACGAGGCTCCGGGAATGGCGCTGCTGTTCATCGCCTACGAGCGCCTGGTCACGGGCATCCACAACGAGGACACGATCGAGCAATACCGCGACAACGGCCGGCGGCTCGGGCGACTCCTCTACCAGGGGCGGTGGTTCGATCCGCAGGCCATGATGCGCCGGGACAGCGCCCAGCGCTGGGTGGCGCGCGCCGTCTCGGGTGAGGTGACGATCGAGCTGCGGCGTGGCAACGATTACTCGATCCTCGACACGAAAAGCCCGAACCTCACGTACAAGCCCGAGCGGCTGACGATGGAAAAGGGCGACGCGTTCTTCACGCCTCAGGACCGCATCGGCCAGCTCACGATGCGCAACCTCGACATCGGGGACACGCGCGACAAGCTTCTCGGCTACACACGGGCCGGCTTGCTGCACGCCGGCGACATGTCGCCGCTGTCGCGGCTCATCGAGAAGAAGGACTGAGCAGCGCCCCAGCCCGCCCGTTCAGTCCACCTTCAACCCGAGGCGCTTGATCACCGGCGCCCAGCGCGCCTGGTCCTCGTGGATCAGCTTCGCGAAATCCTCCGGCGTGCCGCCGCCGAGCTCGAAGCCCTGCGCCTGCATCTTCTCGATCATGTCCGGCATCTTGAAGATCGCGTTCATTTCACGATTGAGCCGGTCGACGATCGCGCGGGGCGTGCCAGCGCGCACGAACGCGCCGTTCCACGCCTGCGCCTCGAAGCCGGGATACGTTTCGGCGATCGCCGGGATGTCGGGGAAAAGCGGAAAGCGCTTGGGCGTCGTGACCGCGATCGGCCGCAGCTTGCCGGCGTCGATCTGCGCCTTGAGGGGCTGCATGACGGCGAACAGCATGTGGGTCTCGCCCTGCACGGTCGCCATCACGGCCGGGGGCGAGCCGTTGAACGGAACGTGCACCACGTCGATGCCCGCCATGGACTTCAACAGCTCCATGCCGATGTTCGACGAGCTGCCGTTGCCCACCGAGGCGTAATTGAGCTTGCCCGGGTTGGCCTTTGCGTAGGCCACCAGTTCGGCCAGATTCTTGACGGGCAGCGCGGCGTTCACCACCAGCACGCTCGGCTGGTTGGACGTGATGATGACCGGCGCGAGGTCCTTGTCGACGTCGTAAGGCAGCTTCTGCAGGAACGGCGCGAAGGCGATCGGCCCGGGAAACGCCAGCACCATCGTGTATCCGTCGGGTGCGCCATGGGCCACTTCCGCCGTGGCGACCGTGCCGCCGGCGGCCGGCTTGTTCTCGACGACCACCGGCTGCCCCAGCCGCTCGCGCAGCTTGTCGGCGATGGCGCGGCCCAGCGCGTCGATGGAGCTGCCGGCCGGCGCGGACATGAGAAAGCGGATCGGCCGGTCGGGCCAGGTCTGCGCGCCGGCGAGCGGCGCCAAGGCGAACAGGCACAGTGCAACGAGCTTGCGCAACATCGAGGCTCCTGGGGAACGAGGCGCCGGTCACGCCGGCGAATGGCACACCGCCTCGATGTTGTGACCGTCCGGGTCCAGCACGAAGGCGCCGTAATAGTTGGGATGGTAATGCGCGCGCACGCCCGGCGCGCCGTTGTCGCGTCCGCCGGCCAGCAGCGCAGCGCGGTGAAAGGCGTCGACCTGCGCCCGCGTGTCGGCGCGAAAGGCCACGTGCGACTTCGGGGCGCCCGGCTTGCCGGCGCCGATCCAGAAGTCCGGCTTGGGGGGCACGCCGAAGCCGGCGGCATCCCCGAACGCCATGATCATCGTGTAGCCGAGCGGGGCCAGTGCCGCGGCGTAGAAGACCTTGCTGCGATCGACGTCGCCGACCGTCACGCCGGTGTGATCGATCATGTGCGGTGCTCCTCTGCGACGGCCCCGCGTCCGCACACGAGGTACTCGAGCAGCGCCTTCTGCACGTGCAGGCGGTTCTCCGCTTCGTCCCAGACGACGCTTTGCGGGCCGTCGATGACCTCGGCCGCCACTTCCTCGCCGCGGTGGGCGGGCAGGCAGTGCATGAACAGCGCGTCGGGGCGCGCGGCGCGCATCATCGCCGCATCGACCATCCAATGGGCGAACGCCGCGCGACGCTCCTCGTTCTCCGCCTCGAAGCCCATGCTGGTCCACACGTCGGTGGTGACGAGGTCGGCGTCGCGGCACGCTGCGAGCGGATCGTCGAACCTGCGCACGTGCGCTGCCTCCGACGCCGGCACCCGGGCCGCATCCACGCCATAGCCCGCCGGCGACGCGACGTGGACCGTGAAGCCGAGCAATGCGGCAGCCTGGATCCACGTGTAGAGCACGTTGTTCGAGTCGCCGATCCAGGCCACCGCGCGACCGGCGATCGAGCCGCGCTGCTCGATGTAGGTGAACACATCGGCCAGGATCTGGCACGGATGGTATTCGTTGGTGAGGCCGTTGATCACCGGCACGCGCGAATGCGCCGCGAAGCGCTCGATCATCGACTGCTCGAAGGTGCGAATCATCACGACGTCGACCATGCGCGAGATCACGCGCGCCACGTCCTCGATCGGCTCGCCGCGGGCCAGCTGCGTGTCGCCGCGGGCGAGGTTGATGGCGATGCCGCCCAGCTGGTTCATCCCTGCTTCGAAGGAGACGCGCGTGCGCGTGCTCGCCTTGTCGAACACCATCGCGAGCGTGCGATCGCGCAGCGGCTGGTAGAGCTCGTAGCGCTTGAAGCGCTCCTTGATCCAGCGCGTGCGCGCGAACAGGTAGTCGAGCTCGTCGCGGCTGAAATCGCGGAACTGCAGGAAATGGCGAGGGCTGGCCGTCATGGCGTCCTGCCGTCGTTGGTGACGCGAGCAGGATTCGAGTTGAATCAAGATTTTAGCATGCGGCCCCGTGCATGCCGGTGCGGTTGCAGGCGCGCGCCCCGATCATCGGCGCCCATGTCCGCGCCCGCAGCGTCGAGCGCACGACCGACGGGGTTGGAGCGGTGCCGAAAAGAGAAGGGCGTCGTGCGACGCCCTCCGGTCAGTGCTGGCTCGGGCTGGCGCGAAGCGGCGCAGCCTGGTCTGCAGTCGCGTCTACGGCAGTGCCTTGATGGCGTGCGCAAGCCGCGACTTGGTGCGCGACGCGAGATTCTTGTGCACGATCCGCTTGTCGGCGATGCGGTCGATGACCGCCTGGGATTCCTGCAAAGTCTTTGCCGCGGCGGCCTTGTCGCCGGCGGCAATCGACTTGCGCACCTTCTTCACCGCCGAGCGCAGCGCCGATTTGAGGCTGGCGTTGCGCATGCGCGTCGCCTCCGCCTGCCGGGCGCGCTTGCGGGTCTGCGCAGTGTTGGCCATGAGCTTTTCCTTGGGTCCTGAAATTGCCGGTTACTGAAATGGACCGGGCATAATACGCGATTTTGCATGCTCGGGCAACCGCCGGGCCTGTCTTCCAGCACGCCCGGCCCACCTTGAATCTCCTCAAAGCGCTCACGACGGTCAGCGGCATGACGCTGCTGTCGCGCATCACCGGGCTCGCCCGCGAAAGCCTCAAGGCGACGGCCTTCGGCGCTGGCTTCCAGATGGACGCGTTCGAGGCCGCGTTCCGCCTGCCGAACCTCCTGCGGCGCCTGTTCGGCGAGGGCGCGTTCGCACAGGCATTCGTGCCGATCCTGGCCGAATACCGCAACAAGCGCGGCGACAGCGCGACCCGCGCGCTGGTGGGCAAGGTCGGCGCGCTGCTCGCGCTGGTGCTCCTCGGCGTGACCGTGATCGGCGTCGTCGCGGCACCGTGGCTCGTGTATGCGCTGGCTGCCGGCTTCGAGCGCACGCCCGGCAAGGTCGAGCTCACCGCCACGCTCATCCGCATCGTCTTTCCGTACATCCTGTTCGTGTCGCTCGTCTCGCTCGCCGGCGGCGTGCTCAACGTGTACCGGCGCTTCGCGATTCCCGCGTTCACGCCCGTGCTGCTCAACGTGTCGATCATCGGCGGCGCCGTCCTGCTCGCGCCGTATTTCGACCCGCCCATCAAGGCATTGGCGTGGGGCGTGGCGATCGGCGGCGTCGCGCAGCTCGCGCTCCAGTTGGCAGCGCTCGCGCGGCTCGGCATGCTGCCGCGGCCCACGCTCGACCTGCGCGATGCGGGGGTGCGGCGCGTCCTGACCGCCATGGGTCCGGCCGTCATCGGCGTGTCGGCTGCGCAGATCTCGGTGCTCATCAGCACGCAGCTCGCGGCGCTGTTGGGCGACGGCCGCATCTCGTGGATCACCTACGCCGACCGGCTGATGGAGTTCCCGACCGCGCTGCTCGGCGTGGCGCTCGGCACGGTGATCCTGCCGTCGCTCGCGCAGCATCACAGCGATGCCAATCATGCCGAGTATTCGGCGCTGCTCGACTGGGGCCTGCGGCTGGCGCTGATGCTGGCGCTGCCGGCTGCGGTCGCGCTATGGCTGCTCGGCGTGCCGCTGTGCGCGACGCTCTATCAGTACGGCCGCTTCAGCGCCAACGACGTGTTCCAGACGCGCGCAGCGTTGCTGGGCTATGCGGCCGGCTTGCCGGCGCTGATCCTCATCAAGATCCTCGCGCCCGGCTTCTACGCGCGCCAGGTGATGCGCACGCCCGTGAAGATCGCGTTCGTCACGGTGATCGTGACGCAGGTCATGGCGGTGCTGTTCGCATGGCCGCTCGGGTTCGGCCACGCCGGATTGACGCTGGCGACGAGCCTCGGCGCATGCCTCAACGCCACGCTGCTGTTCATCGTGCTGCGCCGGCATGGCATCTACGCCGCGCAGCCCGGCTGGGGATCGTTCATGTTGCGCATCTTCGTGGCGCTCGCGGTGCTGGGCGCCGTGCTCGCCTGGCTCGTCGGCACGCCGCGGGAATGGCTGGATGCCACGCTCTGGACGCGCGTGGCGCGTCTTGCGCTGCTCGTCGTGGCAGGCGCGGGCGCCTATTTCGGCACGCTGCTGCTGCTGGGCTTCCGCGTCCGCGATTTCGACCGGCGGGAAGTTGCAGGCGCCGACGCGCCGGTGGACCTCGACCCGCCGCAATGACGCGTCAGTTCGGTCCGGACTTCTTGTGCGGGCAACGCACCTTGGTGCAGTCGGCGTAGAGATACAGCGCGTGCTCGCTGATCGCGAAGCCGCGCTCGCTCGCCACCTTCACCTGCCGCTTCTCGATCTCCGAGTCGTAGAACTCCTCGACGCGCCCGCACTGCAGGCATACGAGGTGATCGTGATGCTTGCCCTCGTTGAGCTCGAACACCGCCTTGCCCGACTCGAAATGGTGGCGCACCAGCAGCCCCGCCTGCTCGAACTGCGTGAGCACGCGATAGACGGTCGCCAGACCGATGTCGAGGCCTTCGGCGAGCAGCAGCTTGTAGACGTCCTCCGCCGTGAGATGGCGGACCTTGGACGTCTCGAACAGGTTGATGATCTTGAGGCGGGGCAGGGTCGCCTTCAGCCCGGCGCTCTTGAGGTCGTGGGTCATGCGAGGCAGTGGGTGGTGCGCACCCCGGGACGACGGGCCGCACGGCTATAATAGCCATTTAGCCGCCCCGTTTCGAGCGCATCCCAACGTGTCTTCGTCGTTCCTCGTCCTGGCGCGCGCGCTTGGCCTTTGCGCGCTCGTGTTCGCCGCCGGCTGCTCCACCATGGCCGAGTACATGCCCTCGCTCAGCAGCTTCGAGGTCTACAAGATCGACGTCAACCAGGGCAACTACCTGTCGCAGGACATGGTGGACAAGCTCAAGCCGGGCATGACCAAGCAACAGGTCAAGCTCGTCCTGGGCACACCGCTCGTCACGAGCGCCTTCCGCGACAACCGCTGGGATTACGTCTACGAATTCGCCCGCCAGGGCAGGGTGCGCGAGCATCGCCAGTTCACCGTCTACTTCGCCGACGACAAGGTCGCCCGGTGGGAAGGTGACGAGATGCCGCAGTCGGTGGTCGAGCTCAATCGCGCCGCCGGCGACAAGGCGCTGCAGGGGCTGCCGAAGGAGGAAGACAAGAGCTTCCTCGAGCGCGTCCGCGGCATTTTCAAGAAGGATTGACCGCCGTGGCGGAGCTGCCATGACGGTGCGCCTCGCCATCGCGGGCGCCGGTGGGCGCATGGGCCAAGCGCTGGTCGAAGCCGTGCTGGCCGATCCCGGGCTCGTGCTGGCGAGCGCCCTCGATGCGCACGACAGCCCGGCGCTCGGGCGCGATGCGGGCGAGCGGATCGGCCGCGCATCCGGCGTCATCGTCGACAGCGACGTGTCGCGCGCGTTGGCCGCCGCCGACGTGCTGATCGACTTCACGCGCCCCGCCGGCACGCTCGCACACGTGGCCGCCTGCGAAGCGGCGCAAGTCGCAATCGTCGTGGGCACGACGGGCCTGGACGACGCTGCCAAGGCGCGCCTGCGCGCGGCCGGGGAGCGCATTCCGGTCGTCTTCGCGGCCAACATGAGCATCGGCGTCAACGTCCTGCTGGAGCTGACGCGCCTGGCCGCCCAGCGTCTGGGCGGCGCATTCGACATCGAGGTGCTGGAGATGCATCACCGGCACAAGGTCGACGCCCCGTCCGGTACCGCGCTCGCACTCGGCGAAGCCGCGGCCGAAGGTCTCGCCGTGCCGCTGGCGGAGCACGCGGTGTACGAGCGTCACGGCGTCACCGGCGAGCGCCAGGCGGGCGCGATCGGCTTCGCCGCGCTGCGCGGCGGCGACGTGGTCGGCGAGCACACCGTGATCTTCGCGGGGCCGGGCGAGCGGGTGGAGCTCACGCACCGCGCGACCTCGCGCCAGAACTTCGCCGCGGGCGCCCTGCGCGCCGCGCGCTTCGTCGCGCAGCGCCGCGCGCAGGGCCACGCCGGTTTCTTCACGATGGCCGACGTGCTCGAGCTCGGCACGCGCACGTAAACGCGATGGTCACGCCGCGCACCAATCCGTTCGAGCTCGACGGACGCCTCGCGCTCATCACCGGTGGCGGATCCGGCATCGGCCTCGCGATCGCGCGCGGGCTCGCGGGCGCGGGCGCACGCGTGGTCATCAACGGGCGCAACATCGCCAAGCTGGAGCAGGCGGCCGGAACGCTGCTCGCCGAGGACATCGACGTCGTCACGCTGCCGTTCGACGTCACGGACGAGTCCGCGGTCAGCGCAGGGCTGGCGACGCTTGCGCGCCTGCATGGCACGCCGGATATCGTCGTGAACAACGCTGCAACGAACCTGCGCCAGCCGCTCGACAGCTTCACGCTCGCGCAATGGCACGCGATGCAGGCGGCCAACCTCGACGGACCGTTCCTCGTCACGCGCGCCGTGCTGCCGGCCATGAAGGCGCGCCGGCGCGGCAAGGTCATCAACATCTGCTCGCTCGCCAGCGACCTCGGCCGTCCGAACATCGTGCCGTACGCGACGAGCAAGGGCGGCCTCAAGATGCTCACGCGCGCGCTCGCCGTGGAGCTCGCGCCGTTCAACGTGCAGGTCAACGGCATCGCGCCGGGATTCTTCGACACGGAGATGAACGCGCCGCTCGTCGCCGATCCGGAGTTTTCGGCCTGGGTCGCCAAACGCGTGCCCGCGGGACGATGGGCGAAGCCTGAGGAGATCAGCGGCGCAGCGGTGTTCCTCGCGTCGCCCGCCGCCGATTTCGTGACGGGGCACATCCTGTACGTCGACGGCGGGTTCTCGGCGGCGTACTAGGCGCGCTGATCCGCGTCGGGTCGCGTCGCTTTTCCTTGTGCGCGCTTGGGCAGCGAGTTGCTGCCGTCGCGCCCCCGCCACCCACCGCCCATGCACCCGGAACGCAGTCGTCAAGAGCGCCGTCGCGCGGCTGCATGAAGCGAGGTGGGCATCTGGCTTCGCCAAGGCGAATGCGGTAGAATACGAAGGCTGAAGCGGGGAAGGCGACGCCTTCCCCGTTTGCACGTCCGCGGGTCGCAAAGCCCGCCACCATTCGCCGCAACCGGCCCCGTCATGAACGCCCCGCACACCTCGGCCGCCACGCTGCCCGCGCTGTTTCCGCCGCAGACGCCGGCGCTGCTCGCGTTGGCGGACGGCACCGTCTTCCACGGCCGCGCCATCGGTGCGCTCGGCACGACGGTCGGCGAAGTGGTGTTCAACACGGCGATCACGGGCTACGAGGAGATCCTGACGGATCCGTCCTACGCCGGACAGATCGTGACGCTCACCTATCCGCACATCGGCAACGTGGGCATCAACGCCGAGGACGTCGAATCGCGGCGCATTTACGCCGCCGGGCTCGTGATTCGTGACCTGCCCGCGCTCGCGTCGAGCTGGCGCCACACCGACGACCTCGCCGATTGGCTGCGCACCAACGGCATCGTCGCGATCGCCGATGTCGACACGCGCAAGCTCACGCGGCTCCTGCGCGAGCGGGGCGCGCAGAACGGCTGCATCGCCGCCGCCGCGCGGCTCACCGACCAGGATGTTGCCGCTGCGCTCGACAAGGCCCGCGGTGCCCCGTCGATGGCGGGCCTCGACCTGGCCCGGGTCGTTTCGTGCGCGCAGGCGTACGAATGGACGTCCAGCACGTGGGCGCTCGGGGCCGGCTATCGCCCGATGGGCGAGTCGAAGTATCGCGTCGTGGCGTACGACTACGGCGCCAAGCACAACATCCTGCGCATGCTCGCGCAGCGCGGCTGCCATCTCACCGTCGTGCCTGCCACGACGCCTGCGCGCGACGTGCTGGCACACAAGCCCGACGGCGTGTTCCTGTCCAACGGTCCCGGCGATCCTGAGCCATGCGGCTACGCGATCGAGGCGATCCGCGAGATCGTCGCGACGGGCACGCCGACCTTCGGCATCTGCCTCGGCCACCAGCTGCTCGGCCTTGCGTCGGGTGCGCGCACGACCAAGATGAAGTTCGGCCACCACGGCGCCAACCATCCCGTGCTCGACCAGGACACCGGCCAGGTGCTCATCACGAGCCAGAATCACGGCTTTGCGGTGGACCCCGCGTCGCTGCCCGCGTCGCTCAAGGCGACGCACGTGTCGCTCTTCGACGGGACACTGCAGGGGATCGCGCGCACGGACAAGCCGGCGTTCAGCTTCCAGGGCCATCCCGAAGCGAGCCCTGGCCCGCACGATGTCGGCTATCTGTTCGACCGCTTCATCAAGCTGATGGACGCGAAGCGTTGATGACCCGGTGCCGCGACTGACATGCCCAAGCGCACCGACATCCAGAGCATCCTGATCATCGGCGCGGGCCCGATCATCATCGGCCAGGCGTGCGAGTTCGACTATTCGGGTGCACAGGCGTGCAAGGCGCTGCGCGAGGAAGGGTATCGCGTCATCCTGGTCAACTCGAATCCGGCCACGATCATGACCGACCCGGAGATGGCCGATGTCACCTACATCGAGCCCATCACGTGGCAGATGGTCGCGACCATCATCGAGCGGGAGCGGCCCGATGCGCTGCTGCCGACGATGGGCGGCCAGACGGCGCTCAATTGCGCGCTCGACCTTGCACGCGAAGGCGTGCTGACGAAGTTCGACGTCGAGCTCATCGGCGCGTCGAAAAAAGCGATCGACAAGGCGGAGGACCGCGAGAAGTTCAAGGCGGCGATGACGCGCATCGGGCTTGGCTCCGCGCGCTCGGGCATCGCGCACAACGTCGAGCAGGCGCTCGAGGTGCAGGCCACGATCGGCTTTCCCGCCGTCCTGCGGCCGTCGTTCACCCTGGGCGGCACCGGCGGCGGCATCGCGTACAACAAGGACGAGTTCGTCGACATGTGCAGGCGCGGCCTCGACCTGTCGCCGACGCGCGAGCTGCTGATCGAGGAGTCGCTCCTCGGCTGGAAAGAGTTCGAGATGGAGGTCGTGCGCGACCGCAAGGACAATTGCATCATCGTGTGCAGCATCGAGAACCTCGACCCGATGGGCGTGCACACGGGCGACTCCATCACCGTGGCGCCGGCGCAGACGCTCACGGACAAGGAATACCAGATCATGCGCGACGCCAGCATCGCGGTGCTGCGCGAGATCGGCGTGGATACGGGCGGGTCGAACGTCCAGTTCGCCATCAACCCGGCCGACGGGCGCATGATCGTCATCGAGATGAACCCGCGCGTGTCGCGCAGCTCGGCGCTCGCGTCCAAGGCCACCGGGTTTCCGATCGCGAAGATCGCGGCCAAGCTCGCGGTCGGCTACACGCTGGACGAATTGCGCAACGACATCACGGGTGGCCAGACGCCGGCGTCGTTCGAGCCGACCATCGACTACGTCGTGACGAAAGTGCCGCGCTTCGCCTTCGAGAAGTTCAAGCAGGCCGACGATCGCCTGACCACGCAGATGAAGTCGGTGGGCGAGGTGATGGCCATCGGGCGCACGTTCCAGGAATCGCTGCACAAGGCGTTGCGGGGCCTTGAGACGGGCGTGGACGGCTTCAACCTCAAGACGGTCGACCCCGACACCATCGGCGACGAGCTCGCCTATCCACGCGCCGAGCGCCTGTGGTACGTCGCCGATGCATTCGGCATCGGCATGTCCGTCGAGGAGCTGCACGGCTACACGAAGATCGACCCGTGGTTCCTCGCGCAGATCAAGGAGATCGTCGATCTCGAGCTCATGCTCGACCAGCGCTCGCTCGACGACATCACCGCGGAGGACATGCGCGCGCTCAAGCGCAAGGGCTTCGCCGACCGGCGTCTGGCCTATCTGCTCAAGAGCACTGAAGGCGACGTGCGCGCCCGCCGTCACGCGATGGGCGTGCGGCCGGTGTTCAAGCGCGTCGACACCTGCGCCGCCGAGTTCTCCACCGGCACGGCGTACCTGTATTCGACCTATGAAGAGGAATGCGAGGCGGCGCCGACGGACAAGCGCAAGGTCATGGTGCTGGGCGGTGGACCCAACCGCATCGGGCAGGGCATCGAGTTCGACTATTGCTGCGTGCACGCGGCCATGGCGCTGCGCGAGGACGGCTTCGAGACCATCATGGTCAACTGCAATCCGGAGACGGTCTCGACCGATTACGACACGTCCGATCGCCTGTACTTCGAGCCGCTCACGCTGGAAGACGTGCTCGAGATCGTGCACGTCGAGAAGCCGTGGGGCGTGATCGTGCAGTACGGCGGCCAGACGCCGCTCAAGCTCGCGCGCGATCTCGAGAAGAACGGCGTGCCGATCATCGGCACCTCGCCTGACATGATCGACGTGGCGGAGGATCGCGAGCGGTTCCAGCAGATGCTCGTGCGGCTCGGCCTGAAGCAACCGCCCAACCGCACCGCCCGCACGGAGGAGGCCGCGCTCGCCGCGGCGGCCGAGATCGGTTATCCGCTCGTCGTGCGGCCGTCGTATGTGCTCGGCGGGCGCGCCATGGAGATCGTGCACGACCCGCAGGACCTGGCGCGCTACATGAAGGAGGCGGTGAAGGTCTCCAACGATTCACCCGTGCTGCTCGACCGCTTCCTGAACGACGCCATCGAGGTGGACGTCGATGCGGTGTCGGACGGGAAAGACGTGGTCATCGGCGGGATCATGGAGCACATCGAGCAGGCCGGCGTGCATTCCGGCGATTCCGCCTGCTCGCTGCCGCCTTTCTCGCTGTCGCTTCAGACGCAAGCCGAGCTCCGCAGGCAAACCGTGCTGATGGCGCGCGCGCTGAACGTGGTGGGCCTGATGAACGTGCAGTTCGCGATCCAGGACGGCGTCGTCTACGTGCTCGAGGTCAACCCGCGCGCGTCGCGCACGGTTCCGTACGTGTCGAAAGCCACGGGGCGTCCGCTGGCCAAGATCGCCGCACGCTGCATGGTCGGGCGCTCGCTTGCCGATCAGGGGGTGACGGCCGAGATCGTGCCGCGGTACTACTCCGTCAAGGAAGCCGTGTTCCCGTTCATCAAGTTCCCCGGCGTGGACACCATCCTCGGACCGGAGATGAAATCCACCGGCGAAGTGATGGGCGTGGGGGAGACGTTCGGCGAGGCGTTCGTCAAGAGCCAGCTCGCCGCCGGCGTGAAGCTTCCCGAGCGCGGCCGCGTCTTCATCAGCCTGAAGAACAGCGACAAGCCCCGTGCCATCGAGACCGCCCGCATGCTGGTCGACCTCGGCTACGAGCTCGTCGCGACGCGCGGCACGGCGGCGGCGCTCGCGGCGGCCGGCGTCCCGGTCATGCCGGTGAACAAGGTTGCCGAAGGCCGTCCCCATATCGTCGACATGATCACGAACGACGAGATCGCCCTGGTCGTCAATACCGTCGAGGAGAAGCGCTCCGCGATTCGCGACAGCTATGCGATCCGGCGCGCTGCGCTGACCGACCAGGTGCCGACCTACACCACGCTGGCGGGCGCGCGGGCCGCCGCGCTCGGCATGCAGAACATGGGCGAGTTCGTGCCTTACGCGATCCAGGCACTGCACGCGCGCCTGGGCACGAAGTAGGGGTCGTCCCGCGGCTCGCATTCCCTCGGCGCATGCCAGGGATGCCTAAAGAGCGTTTGCCGTCGATCGCTTCGAAGGCGAAGATTGGGCACGGTCCGCTGCGTCTTGCTTTCGCATGCGTGGTGGTCATGAGGCACGATCGGGAAGGAGAACGATGGACGGGCAACGCAGGATGCAGGCGGTGGCGAAGCTGCTCTTCACCGCGCTCGCGTGGGGGGCGATGTTCTCGGTCGCCAAGGAGGCCCTCTACGCGATCGACGCGTTTCACTTGACGACGTTGCGCTACGTTCCGGCGTCGCTCGTCATGATTGCCGTTCTCGCCGCGGCCGAAGGCCGCCGCGCCCTGCGCGCGGATGGCGAGGCGCTGCGCCTGTGGCTCTACGGAACCTTCGGCTTCGCCGGCTTCAGCATCTTCGGCTTCCTCGGCCTCGCGCGCACCACGCCCGAGCACACGGCGATCATCGTGTCGCTGCTGCCGCTGGTGACCGCGATCACGGCCTGGGTCTTGCGTGGTCGCAGGCCGACGCTGGCAACCTTCATCGCGATCAGCGTCGCGTTCGCCGGCGTGCTGCTCGTGATCACGCACGGACGATTGCATGTCGAAGCGGGCGACTGGGCCGCCGACGGCCTCGTGCTCGCCGGCGTCGTCTGCTGGTCGATCTACACCACCGGCGCGGCCACCATGCCGCGGTTCTCCGCTCTGCGCTACACGGCGCTCAGCATGTCGTACGGCACCGCGTCCATCGTCGCAGCGACGCTCGGCGCGATGGCCGTCGGCGTGTCGCCGCCCACGTGGCCTCGGATCGTCGAGCTATGGCCCGAGATCGCGTACCTCGCACTGATCGGCGGCGTGCTGGCCGTGCTCGCGTGGAATTCGGGCATCGCAGTGCTGGGACCCGCCGCGGGCTCCCTGTTCATCAACCTCGTGCCCATCACGGCGTTCGGGATCGCGATCGCGCATGGCCGCCACGTGGGTGCGACTGAAATCGCCGGCGTGCTGTTGACCATCTCTGCGCTCGTCGGCAGCAACCTCGCATCGCGCGCGCCATCCGGGGCGATGCCGCCGGACGGGCGCGGCGTGCCAGCGCGGGCGCGGCTTCGCGCCTGCAACGGATGATCGGACGATATCGCGCGGTGTGATGCCGCGGCTGTGCGCGAACCCGCTTCGCGCACGTCGGGTTCCGGGTATAATGCCGATTCGGCCGGAGGCGTTTTCGCTTCCGGTCTTTTCGTTTTAAATCCGACGCCATGCAAAAGGTACCGATGACCGTCGAAGGCGCCGAGCGCCTCAAGGCGGAGTTGCACCGCCTGAAGACCGTGGAGCGGCCGGCCGTGATCCAGGCAATCGCGGAGGCGCGCTCGCACGGCGACCTGTCCGAGAACGCCGACTACGACGCCGCCAAGGAGCGCCAGGGCTTCATCGAAGGGCGGATCTCGGAGGTCGAGTCGAAGCTCGCCAACGCCCAGGTGATCGACCCGCAGGCGGTCGAGGCCGACGGCCGGGTGGTATTCGGCGCGACCGTGGAAATCGAGGACCTCGACAGCGGCGATCGCAACGCCTACCAGATCGTCGGCGACGACGAAGCCGATATCAAGGCGAGCAAGATTTCGGTCAATTCACCCATCGCTCGCGCGCTGATCGGCAAGAGCGAAGGGGACCAGGTCGAGGTGCGCGCCCCGGGCGGGCTGCGCAACTACGAGGTGCGGCAAGTCCGCTACGGGTAGGAGGCGGCGTGGTGCACAGCAGCAAATGCCGGCGCGGTGTGCGTCGCTGTCATCGGAGGCTCCAATGTCCCGCTTGATCCAGGCGCTGGTCGCTGCGCTTGCGCTCGCCGCGAGCGCGCCCACCTGCGCGGCCGACGCCGCCTATCCGGCCAGACCGGTGCGCATCCTGGTCGGCGCCAACGCCGGCGGGGGCACCGACGTCATCGCCCGCATGCTGGCCGAGAAGTTCGCGGACGGCCTCAAGCAGCCGTTCGTGGTCGAGAACCGGCCGGGCGCCTCCAATACCATCGCAGCGGACCTGACGGCCAAGGCGCCCGCGGACGGCTATACGCTCCTGGTCGCGACCAACACCGGCCAGGCGATTGCGCCCCATCTCCTCAAGCTCGGGTACGACCCGCTGAAGCAGCTCCAGCCGGTAGGCCTGGTCGTCGTGGTGCCGAACGTCCTGGTGGTCGGCGCAAGCCAGCCCTACACCAGCGTCAAGGACCTTGCCGCGGCGGCGAAAGCCAAGCCGGGCGAGCTCAAGTACGCATCCTCGGGCGTGGGCAGCACCCAGCATATCGCGGGCGAAGCATTCAACCAGGCCGCCGGCATCTCCACCGTGCATGTCCCGTACAAGGGCAGCGCCCAGGCGCACGTCGACATCCTGTCGGGCGAGGTGCAGATGATGTTCGACACGACGTCCTCGGCGATGGGGCAGATCCGCGCGGGCAAATTCCGTCCGCTCGCGGTCACCTCGCCCCAGCGGGTGGCCGAGCTGCCGAACGTGCCGACGATCGCCGAGGCCGGCTATCCGGGCGCCGAGATGACTACATGGTATGGGCTCTTCGTCACAGGCGGCACGCCGAAGCCGATCGTCGACGCCTTGCACGCGGAGCTGACCCGCGTGTTGAAGCTGCCCGACGTGCAGGCACGGCTGCGCGGGCTCGGCGGCGAACCGGGCGACATGGGTCTCGAGGCATTCGCGCGCATGAATCGCGAGGAATTCGAGCGCTTCGGCAAGCTGATCAAGGCCGCGAACATCAAGGTCGACCAATAACGGCCGCGCCCGCGCTCCCTCGCGCCGCCGCGCTCAGCCGCGTTCGCGGCGACGCCGGGGAAGGGCTGCGCGCGGCACGCCGGCGGGCGGGGCGTCGCGCGACGTAGCCGACGTGCCGCGCCGGCGACGTGCATCGCCGGCTGCAGCCGGCGTGCCGGTGCGAGGCGGCTCGGACCGGGGTCGCGCGCGACCCCGCGGCGGCCGGGCTGGTTGCTTGCGGCCGACCCGCGTGGCTTCGGATGGTTTCCCAGGTCCCTTGCGCGGCTTGCGCGCCGGCTTGGACGCGGGCTTGGCCGCTTCCGGATTGGGACGCCAGAGCACCAGCAGCTTGCCCACGTGCTGGACCGGCGCCGCCTCGACGGCATGGCAGATCGTCTCGAGCATGGCTTCGCGCGCTGCCCGGTCGTCGCCGAATACCCGCACCTTGATGAGCTCGTGCGCCTTGAGCGCGATGTCGATCTCGTGCAGGACCGGGGCGGTGAGGCCGTGATGCCCGATGGAGACCACGGCATCGAGATGGTGTGCGCGGGCGCGCAGGGCGCGGCGCGTGGCGGGATCGAGGGGCGGCATGCGGCGAGAGTGTAACGCCCCGGCTCCGGGCTACCATGTGAAGGCATCCATGAAATCTCCGCTCAATCCGGCCGGCAAGAAGCATCGCTTCGGCAAGGCGTGGATGCAGGAGCACGTCAACGATCCGTACGTGCAGGCTGCGCAGAAGCGCGGATTTCGCTCGCGCGCGGCGTTCAAGCTCATCGAGCTCGACCAGCGCGATCATCTGCTGCGGCCCGGCATGACGGTGGTCGACCTGGGCAGCGCGCCGGGGAGCTGGTCGCAGGTGCTGCACGAGCGGGTCGGAGGTGGAGGTGTGGTGGTCGCGATCGACCTCCTGCCCATGGCCGGGATCGCTGGCGTTGCCTTCATCCAGGCGGATTTCGCTTCCGACGAGGGCCTTGCGGCCGTCGAAAAGGCGCTGGGCGGACGGCCGGTCGACCTTGTGCTCTGCGACATGGCGCCCAATCTTTCGGGCATCGACGCCGTCGATCAGGCGCGTAGCGTCCATCTTGCCGATCTCGCCCTCGAATTCGCGCGTGGGCACCTGCAACCGGGAGGCGCGCTGGCCGTCAAAGTGTTTCAGGGTGCCGGGCTTGCCGAGTTGGAGCGCGCGGTGAAGGCAAGCTTCGAAAAGGTCTACTTGCGCAAGCCGAAGGCCTCCCGCGATCGCAGCCGCGAGCTTTTCGTGGTGGCCAAGGGATTCCGCGGCTGAATCGCGCTGTCGGGGCGCGGAGACACGTGGTATGGATGGTCGTGCGTATCCGACGAACGCGCGCGTTGCATGGCCCGCAGCAGCGCGCGGCCGGTAAAATGAGGTCGGCTGCCAGCGTGGCGCACACGGCGCGCGCAGCAGCAAAGCCATCGCGGCCGCGCACATCGCGCGTCCGCCGGCGCAAGGAGCGACGGGTTTGAACAATCTTCTGAAGAACATCGGCATCTGGCTCGTGATCGGCCTCGTCGTCCTGACGGTGGTCAAGCAGTTCGATTCGCGCGCCGCCACCAAGGATGCCATCGCGTATTCCGACTTCATGGAGCAGGCCAAGAGCGGCCAGGTCGAGTCCGCCTCGATCGAGGGCCGCACGATCCGCTGGGTCTCCAAGGACAAGAAGAAGTACGTCACGTACAGCGCGCCCGACATCTTCATGGTCGACGACCTGCGCAAGGCGGGCGTGCGCGTCGAAGCCAAGCCCGAGGAGGAGCAGAGCTTCCTCGCGCAGATCTTCATCTCGTGGTTCCCGATGCTGCTCCTGATCGGCGTGTGGATCTTCTTCATGCGCCAGATGCAGGGCGGCGGGCGCGGCGGCGCGTTCAGCTTCGGCAAGAGCAAGGCGCGCATGCTCGATGAATCGAACAACACGGTGACGTTCGCCGACGTCGCGGGCTGCGACGAGGCGAAGGAGGAAGTCGCCGAGCTGGTCGAATTCCTGCGCGACCCGTCGAAGTTCCAGAAGCTCGGCGGCCGCATCCCGCGCGGCGTGCTGATGGTGGGCTCGCCGGGAACGGGCAAGACGCTGCTCGCCAAGGCGATCGCCGGCGAGGCGAAGGTGCCGTTCTTCTCGATCTCGGGCTCCGACTTCGTCGAGATGTTCGTCGGCGTGGGTGCCGCGCGCGTGCGCGACATGTTCGAGCAGGCCAAGAAGAACGCGCCGTGCATCGTGTTCATCGACGAGATCGACGCGGTCGGCCGCCAGCGCGGTGCGGGCCTGGGCGGCGGCAACGACGAGCGCGAGCAGACGCTCAACCAGTTGCTCGTCGAGATGGACGGCTTCGAGGGCAGCGCGGGCGTGATCGTCATCGCCGCGACCAACCGGCCCGACGTGCTCGACCCGGCGCTGCTGCGTCCGGGCCGCTTCGACCGCCAGGTCGTCGTGCCGCTGCCCGACATCCGCGGCCGCGAGCAGATCCTGCTCGTGCACATGCGCAAGGTGCCGCTCGCGCCCGACGTCAAGGCCGACATCATCGCGCGCGGCACGCCGGGCTTCTCGGGCGCCGACCTGGCCAACCTCGTCAACGAAGCGGCGCTGTTCGCCGCGCGCTCGACCAAGCGCCTCGTGGACATGCACGACTTCGAGCGCGCCAAGGACAAGATCATCATGGGCGCCGAGCGGCGCTCCATCGTCATGCCCGAGGAAGAGCGGCGCAACACGGCGTATCACGAGTCGGGCCACGCGCTCGTCGCGATGAAGATGCCCAAGACCGATCCGGTGCACAAGGTCACGATCATCCCGCGCGGGCGTGCGCTCGGCGTGACGATGCAGCTGCCCGAGACCGATCGCTACAGCATGGACAAGGAGCGCATGCTGAACACGATCGCGGTGCTGTTCGGCGGCCGCATCGCCGAAGAGGTGTTCATGAACCAGATGACCACCGGCGCCTCGAACGACTTCGAGCGTGCGACGCAGATGGCCCGCGACATGGTGATGCGCTACGGCATGTCCGACGTGATGGGCCCGATGGTCTACGCCGAGAACGAAGGCGAGATCTTCCTCGGCCGCGCCATCACGCGCACGGTCAACATGTCCGAAGAGACGATGCGCAAGGTCGACGCCGAGATCCGCGGCATCATCGACCGCCAGTACGCGCTTGCGCGCAAGCTGATCGAGGAGAACCGCGACATCGTCGAAGCCATGGCCAAGGCGCTGCTCGAATTCGAGACCATCGACGCCGACCAGATCGGCGACCTGATGGCCGGCAAGCCGCCGCGGCCGCCCAAGCCGACGCAGTCGTCGAGCACCGGCACGCCGCCTCCGGGCGCTGCGCCGAAGCCCGATCCAGCGCCGTCGGCCAATCCCGCATAACGCTGGTCGACACGACGAACGGGGCGTGCAGCGATGCACGCCCTTTTTGTTCGACCGCACCGCGTGGCGTAGCATCGGCCGCATGAAAGGGCAGCGACATCACGCAGCGCGCATGCTGCGCTGTGGATCGCACGTCCTCGACCTGTCGCGTCCGCGCGTGATGGGCATCGTGAACGTCACGCCCGATTCCTTTTCCGAAGGCGGACGCTTCGAGCAAGCCGACCGCGCCATTGGGCATGCGCGACAGCTCCTCGCCGATGGCGCCGATGTGATCGACGTGGGCGGCGAATCGACGCGGCCGGGCGCTGCGCCGGTCGGCGCCGACGCCCAATGCGCGCGGGTGGTGCCGGTGGTGAGTGCGCTCGCGCAAGGCGGTGCCATCGTGTCGGTGGACACCTCGAACGCGGTGGTCATACAGGCCGCGCTGTCCGCCGGCGCATCCATGATCAACGACGTGCGGGCGCTGCGCGAGCCCGGCGCGCTCGCCGCGATCGCGGTGAGCGACTGTGCCGTCTGCCTCATGCACATGCAGGGCACGCCGGCGACGATGCAGGACGCTCCTGCATACGCCGACGTCGTCCACGAGGTGCGCGAATTCCTGCAGGCGCGCGTGGACGCCTGCCGCGCGGCCGGCATCACGGCGGAGCGTATCGTCGTCGATCCCGGCTTCGGCTTCGGCAAGACGCTCGCGCACAACGC
>Ga0308174_10000147_pt1 | contig 28366 bp, 27 predicted proteins | sample PhyPR2_FD_203894 | JGI IMG/M metagenome (GOLD analysis project Ga0308174, IMG submission 203894) | Soil microbial communities from UC Gill Tract Community Farm, Albany, California, United States - DLSLS.P.R2 | ecosystem: Environmental > Terrestrial > Soil > Agricultural land | place: USA... | reverse complement strand
CGCTTCTCTGGCCCCGCCCGAGTCTACGATTCAGAAGAAGATATGCTGCACGCTCTTGAGCGTAACGAAATTCAAAAGGGCGATGTAATTGTAATTCGCTATGAAGGTCCAAAGGGCGGTCCGGGCATGCCGGAAATGTTAACTCCGACTTCCGCCATTATGGGCGCCGGTCTGGGAAAAGACGTTGCTCTCATCACGGATGGCCGATTCTCAGGCGGCTCCCATGGATTCATCGTCGGCCATGTCACGCCGGAGGCGCAAGCGGGCGGACCTATTGCGCTCATTCGCACCAGCGATCGCGTGACGATTGATGCGGAGAAAAACCTCATCGAAGTCGATCTGAGCGATGAAGAACTCGCAGCCCGAAAGCGGACATGGCAGATGCCTGCCTATAAGGCGAATCGCGGCACGTTAGCGAAGTACATTCGTCTGGTCAAAAGTGCGAGCCTAGGCTGCGTGACTGACGAACAGGATTGAATTGTCGGAAAAGAACACCGCATCGCGGAAACGATGAATCGTTGTTGGTGCGGATGGGGAGACTTGAACTCCCACGCCCTTGCGAGCGCTGGAACCTAAATCCAGTGCGTCTGCCAATTCCGCCACATCCGCTTACGGCGACTGAATCAGTTTAGCGCAGCATAGCCGTCTGCGTGCCCTTCTGGCCTCCGGGTTTAGTCTCTAAGAAACTTAGGAATTCTTGCGTATTCCGGGTCAGTTGAGGAAATGTCGCAATCACGTTTTCGATGGGGTCCATGATCGCGTAGAAGGGAATCGAAACCGTACCGAATTTTTGATCTTCCAGCTTCTGATTCTTGTCCGATTCCGCGTCAGTCCCGTCGGTGTAGAGATCTACAATTACCAGATCTTTCAGAGCGGCCTGGATTTCTGGCTTGGGAAACATGTTCGCCTTCATCCAATGGCAGTTCGTGCATGCATAGCCTGTGAAGTTGACCAGGACAAGCTTATTTTGCTCGCGCGCTGCGGCAAGGGCCGAATCGAGGTGATTTTTGAAATAGTTCGCGGGTGCGGTCTGCGCCTGGGCTACGCCGCCGAAGGTTGGGCTCGATGCCTCCGGAACAAACGCGTCGAGGTCTCCTAATCTGCCACCAAACAGCCCCGGAACCAGGCTAATCGAAAAGATCAGGAACAGCGCCGCTATGAGTGCGCGTCCGACTCCCAACCGCTCATCGCGTTTAATTCCTTCCATCGGCAAAAGTCCAAGCAGATAGATGCCGGCAAGCGCGAAGAGCACAATCCACGCCGCTATAAAGCGATCGCGCGTCAACCAATGCGTCTGCAGAACCTGATCGACATTGCTCAGATATTTCAGCATGACCGCCAGCACAATGAAACCGAGTACGACCTTGACTCTCATCATCCATGCACCGCTGCGAGGCAGCTTTTGCAGGTAAGAAGGAAACAGCGCAAGCAGGAAAAATGGCGCTGCCAACCCGGTCGCAAATGCCAGCATCCCGAGTACCGGTTGCGCACCTTTTTGCTGCACGGAGGCTATCAATAAAGGTCCGACGATCGGCCCAATACAGGCGAAAGAAGTCAATGAGAACGTTAATCCCATCAGGAGCGTTCCTGCGTACCCGCCGCCCTGAGATGCGCTATTTAGCTTCGTTAGCAAACCGGAGGGAAGGCGCAACTCAAATGCGCCCAGCAAGCTGAGCCCAAAAACAAAGAAGACGGCCGCAATGAACCCGTTTACCCAGGGGCTGGATCCGAGTTGCACAACCCCGAAGGGTCCCGCGATAGCCGTTACCAGGAAGCCCAGGCCTGTGAACAGAACAATAATGCCGAGGCAAAAGATCAATGCCTGCACCCACCCGCCCTTATTCGCCTGGTTGCTATTACCGCTCCTCTGGTTCAGGAAGAAGGAAACCGTAATCGGAATCATGGGGAATACACATGGCGTGAAGAGGGCAGCCAGGCCAAATCCGAAGGCGGTGAGTAGGAAGGGAAGAAGGTCTTGCGAAGGACTTGCTGCAAAGTTCGCGGGAGAAGGAGCCGGTTGGTTTGCGGATGCAAGCGCGGGTGCGGCGTTTGGCGCTGATACCGGGGCGTATCCGCTGGGCATGATAAAGCTGTGTGGCGATGCTCCAGGGGCGATCTGGACGGTAGCATTCACGGTCTTGCTCACGGGCGGCAGGCATTTCACGTCGGAGCAGGCCTGGTAGCGAACTTTTGCTTCCAACCGGGACGGCCCGTTTGCCGAACGGATGGTATCCGCCTCAATAATGAACAGCGCCGCACCGGAGTAGGTTTCCGTGTCGATCTGAAAGTTCGGATCGAGCTTCCGTACAGGCTGCGGGCGATAAACCTTGTAGCTGGCGATCGCCGGATTTTGAAGCAGCCGAATAGTCGTAATGATTGGACCCCCGGGCGGCGTGGTGGGGGAGTACAAGTGCCATCCGGATTGGATGGCCGCTTTCAGGTTGAGGTATATTTTGTTACCAGGTGCAACCCCAGTATTTGCTACTGCCGGGGTGAGTGTCCACTGAACAGGATCTTCCTTCGCCGCGCAGAGCGCAGGGATGCTCAGCATCGCGAGCGCAATGCCGATGAAGACGCGGCTGCGGTCCTGCATGACTATCCCGCTTCAGCAGATGCCCACGCATCCAGTTCCGTTGCAATCCGCTCGTTGATTTTGCCTTCGGCAAATTCTTTGGTGATCCGAATCGCATTCCGGATTGCCTTCGCAGTCGAACGACCGTGGCAAATCACACAAATTCCGTTCAAGCCCAGCAACGGCGCGCCACCATACTCGGAATAATCGACGCGCTTCTTGAAATCGTTGAAAGCCCCGCGGGCCAGATAGGCGCCCACCTTGCGCGTCACGTTCGCCTTCAGGGATTGCTTCAGCATCTGGCGAATGACCTCCACCAGACCTTCGCTGACCTTAAGAGCGACGTTGCCGACAAAGCCATCGCAAACAATCACATCGGCCACACCGGTATACACGTCCCGGCCCTCTACGTTGCCAATGAAATTCAGATTCGTCAGGCTTTTAAGCAGCGGACGCGCCTCGTGGGTCAACGAGTTCCCCTTGTGCTCCTCTTCGCCAATGGACAGAAGCCCCACACGCGGGTGCTTGTTCCGAAAGATCACGCGGGAATAGGCATTACCCATCACCGCGAATTGAGCCAGCATCTTCGGCGTGCAGTCAACGTTTGCGCCAACATCCAGCATGACCGCCGACTTGCCATTCAAGGTGGGGAAGGCGGATGCCAGAGCCGGTCTGTCAACTCCCGTCAGCATACCTTGCACCATCTTGGCAGTAGCCATCACGGCGCCGGTATTGCCGGCCGAGACTACCCCCTGAGCGATCCCCTCCCGTACCAGCCGGGAGGCCACGCGAATAGAACTGTCCTTCTTGGATCGGAGCGCCTTGCCCGCACTCTCCTCCATTGTGATCTGTTCGTTCGCATGCCGGATCTCGATCGGCAGCGAGCGCCAGCCGCCGTGCCGGTCCAGTTCCCGCCTGACAACCTCTTCGCGCCCGACAAGGATCACCTTTACGTCGAACGCCTTCGCAGCCTGGATGGCGCCTTCAACTTCCGGCTTCGGAAAGTGGTCGCCTCCCATGGCATCGAGGGCTATGGTCACCATGTATTTGGGTAGCTTCGTTCAGGATCGCGATCAGTTCTCGCTCAACATCCTGCTAAGCCTCGACAACTTCAATCACCTCGCGGCCCTTGTACTTTCCGCAATGGGGGCAGGCGCGGTGAGCGCGAATCTTCTCGTGGCAATTGGGGCATTCTGCCAGTTGCGGAACTTGCAAACCGTCGTGCGCCCGGCGTGTCGAAGTGCGCCGCTTGGAATGACGGCGTTTGGGATTTGGCATAACTTTCCTAGTCTCTCAATTCTTTGGTTCGGATTCGGCGAATCAAAGCCGGCCCGATTCAGTTGCGTGGGCCGGCCTCGGCCCTGAAATCTCTTAATTTGCTCCAGCGGCCGTCTGCCACCTCCGGCTGGCAGCCGCAATCCCGCTGGTTGCGATTCTGACCGCAAACCGGGCAAATTCCTTTGCAATCTTCGGCACAGACCAGCTGCATCGGCAAAACAAGCAGAACCACTTCGCGGAGAATATCCTTCACGGTAAGGCCATTACCTTCGTAATAGCCTACCTCTACGCTTGCCGCGTCTATCTCGTCTTCCCCACCAGCCTTTGCATGGCTTGCCGGCATGTAAATCAGATCGAAATGGCTTTCGATCGGAAATATCGCGGGTTCCAGACACCGGTCGCAGGTTGCTTCGACCGTCACGTCCATGTCACCCTGCACGCGGATTTCACCCAGCGCGTGGTCCAATAGCTGCGCCGTTCCTTCGGAGTGAAGCACGGACGACTGGCTTATTTTGCTGTCATAGTCAATCTCGCCTGCTGGAATCTCCACGTTGAAACGGACTGTATGTAATTCTAATTCGCGGAGGCCAATGAACATGCGCACTTCTTCCAGGGCCGGCAGTTAGCGGCCCGCATTCCTGGCAGGTACACAAAACTCAAGTATAACAACCGCTGAGGCCGTCACCGAATGCTAATCCGCGCATTAGTATCTTCCGTACATCTGGGGACGCCGGACGTGATAATATTCCACCGTCGAGAGGGGTCATAAATGAAACGAATATTTCTATCCTTGATGCTCGCCAGTTCGACTGCGAGCTCGTTGCTTTGTTTTGCGAGGCCTCAAGAAAAATCCCAAGCGACCGCTGCCCCCAGCGCGTCGGAAGAGAAGATTCTGCAACTTGCGAAGAAGGTGCAAAGCGCCATTTCGCGATTGCCGGAATATGGGGTTTTCGATGACCTCCATTTCGGAATCAAAGGAGACACCGTGATTTTGATGGGCCAAGCTTCCAGGCCCATTCTCAAATCCTCCGCTGAAAACGCCGTTAAAAAGATTGAAGGCGTCCAGTCCGTGAATAACGAAATCGAAGTACTACCGCTTTCACCTAACGATGACCGGATCCGGGCTGCTGTTTATAGAAGGATATACGGGAATCCTTCTTTGCAGCGCTACACCTCGAATCGCGGCCCCAGTTCGCGGTGGAGAAGTCTGACGGCGCGGACCATGGGAATCACGAATGATCCTCCGATTGGCTATCACGCCATTCACATCATCGTTAAAAACGGAAATGTCACCTTGAAAGGCGTGGTGGACAACTCCGGGGATCTCGCAATGGCTGAGATGCAGGCCAACACAAGCCCCGGGGTTTTCAGCGTTGTTAACGATTTGTTTGTTGCGAAACAGGAGTAAGGCCAGGAACTTCCGGGCTATCTCCATCCTGACGAAGCGGTGCTTCCAGGCTGACAGGCAGGCTGAAGAAAAAGATAGAGCCCGCTCCCGTGGCCGATTCCGCCCAGATGCGGCCGCCGTGCCGCTCTACAATCTTTCGAGCGATGGACAAGCCCATTCCGGTACCTTCGACGCCTTTGATGTCCAATCGTTGGAACAAGCCAAAAATACGCTCGGCGAACTCCTGGTTGAATCCGCGGCCGTTATCGCCGACTGAGATGATCCAGTTGCTGGAATCGCGGCGGGCTTGGACACGAATCAAGGGCGGCTCGTCGCGTCTGTACTTGATGGCGTTCGAGATCAGGTTCTGAAACACCTGCACAAACTGCACGCGATCCACTACCAGTGCCGGCAGTACACCGTGTTCGATGCGCGCCCCATTTTCGCGAATGGCGGCCTGCAAGCTGACTTCAGCATCTTCAAGCAGTTTTTCAAACGGAACAGGCGCCGCGGATTGCCCGGTCCTCCGTAACCGAACCAGGGCGAGCAGGCCGTTGATCAGATCGGTCATTCTTCGCGAGGAGGAAACAATGTATCCGATGAATTCATCGGCATCCTCGTCCAGACGCCCCCGGTAGCGCGCCTCGAGCAGTTGCGAAAAGCTGGTGATGGTGCGCAGAGGTTCCTGCAGATCATGGCTCGCGACATAGGCGAACTGTTGGAGTTCTTCGTTTGATTCCTGCAATTCGTGAGTGCGTTCCGCAATCCGCATCTCCAATTCGGTATTGAATTTTTGCAGCTCTACCTGCGCTGCTTCGCGGGCGTACAGGTGCGCCAGCAGAGCGTTGTACAGCCAGATTGTGACCAGCAAGGTGACCAAGAACCCGGCTACGAAAAAGCCGAAGGTTATATTTCGCAGTTTGCGTTCATTGGCAAGATACGCATCTCGTTGAACATTCACATCCTGCAGAAGCCGCCTCACGCTCTTTCGTATCTCATCCATGGTCGCTTCGGACCGTCCCGATCTCACCAGTTCGAGCGCGGCGCGGAGCCCGCTTGTCCGTTCCGTCTCAAGAGCCGCATTTGCCTGGGTGAACCGTTGCGTGACCAGAGCAGCCAGGCGCTCGATCTGGGGACGAAGCGCGGGCTCCTGGTCCGCGAAACTCAGGCAGGATCGCACCTGGATGGGGAGCTGCCGCGTGGCCTGCTGTAACGGCAACAGATAGCGGTCTTCCTGCATGAGCAGGTAACCTCGCTCGCCCGCCTCCGCATCGGTTGCGAGGGCCCGAAGCTGGTGCACGCCGGAAGCCAGACTCTGCAGATCAAGCAGTTGGGTATCAGTATGTTCGGATGCCACATCGACCAGGAAGAAGAGCAAGCTGAACGCCAGTGGAACAGAGAACAAGAAGGCCAGCCGCCGCCGGGTCCTCGTGTGGTCGGGCAAATTCATTCCGAGTCTTCCTTGTGCGGCGCGACCGATTGCGGCGGCTCACCGCCTTCGGATACAGTGACGCTCGCAAGCTCGAAAGGTGTTTGTGCCGATTGAATCCAGATTGCTACCGGAGTGGTTACTATAGCACCGGTGCAGCGCGACCGGAAAAGCGCGAATCTTTTTGTAGAAGTCTCTTTAAGAAGGCGAATACCACCATCATCGCTCGGCGCAATTCGTGAGCGCGAGTTTGAGAATTCTAGGGCCTAGGTAATTGCATCGTCCGGTGCCAGGCAAGGGCGGCCAAAACCGACGAAATTCCCGCGAACCCGCTAAAGCTGACCGCCTGAAGCAAACGCTGGATCCATTCCGGACCGCCCATTTTCAAGAATGGCGCCCGCTGCAACTGCCAGCAGCAGCAATTTCCACTCGAATTTAGATCGAGCCGGCCGGTCCTCCAGCCGCGCCTCCGATCGCGAACCCGGCGACTCGATCACGCCCGCTAATGCGGCGCTCATGTAGCCAGTATGCTGTCAAAAGTGGCGGAACGGTAGTGCTTACGGTACCGTCGCCATACCCGCCCGTACCGTCTATAACGGGCGATTCGGCCACCTTCCAAGCGGCCACCCCTGAGGCCAATATTCTCGAAAGCTAAACTAAACCTAAGCGCACCGGATGAATTACTGCGTGGGCTTACCCAACTCATGGCAATTCAGACGCTCTTTGGCTCGGTTCCTACGGAACCGGATCTGCTCGATCGACTGAAGGCCGGCATTCAGAAGACACGTTCCGGACTGGTGGACCGCCTGGAGGATGTGCTCTCCGGCAAAAGGGAGATCGATGCCGATCTTCTCGAGGAGCTGGAGTACACGCTGATCACGGCCGACCTTGGGGTTCGCACCGTTGAAGACATTCTCGAGCGAATCCGCCAGCGGGTTGACCGCCGATTGGCCGGTGACGCGACCGAAATCCGAGGGCTTATTCGTGAGCAGCTTCTCGAAATTCTGCGCGCCTCGGAAACACCCATCCGGGTTGTAGGCATGCCTCCAGCAGTCGTGATGGTGGTCGGCGTAAACGGAGCTGGAAAGACCACAACTATTGGCAAATTGGCGCACCGTTTCCTGGGAGAGGGCAGGAAAGTGCTGCTCTGTGCCGCCGATACGTTTCGCGCTGCTGCGATTGAACAGCTCGAAGTCTGGGCACAGCGCGCCACGGTGGATATGATTCGCCAAAAGACCGGCGCGGATCCGAGCGCGGTCGTTTTCGATGCGCTGCAGGCAGCCAAAGCCCGCGGAATGGATTACGTTATCGTCGATACCGCCGGCCGCCTTCACACCAAAGAGAACCTGATGGCCGAACTGGAGAAAATGCGCAGGACATGCCAGCGCGTTGTGCCAGGCTCCCCTCACGAAGTCTGGCTGGTGCTCGATGCAACCACCGGCCAAAACGGACTCGAGCAAGCCCGCAAATTCACCGAATCCGCTGGCGTCACCGGCATTGTACTTACCAAGTTGGACGGAACGGCGAAAGGGGGCGTTGTCGTTGCTATTGCTCGCGAGCTGAATTTGCCCATTCGCTTCGTCGGCGTGGGCGAAAAAATTGGAGACTTGCTCCCATTCGAGCCTGAAAGCTTCGTCGAGTCGCTGTTCGGGTAAAGCCTGATCCCGTCATGCCCGATTACATGCAGAACGCGCTTGAGCTCGCAAACCAGGGTCGCGGGCGCACCAGTCCGAACCCAGCGGTTGGCGCAGTCGTCGTGCGTGACGATGAAATCGTCGGACGCGGTTTTCACACCTGGACCGGTGTCGATCACGCTGAAATTGTCGCGCTGCGCGCTGCGGGAGAGGCCGCGCGCGGTTCCACTCTATACGTGACGCTGGAACCTTGCGCGCACCGCGGTCGAACCGGTCCCTGCGCGGATGTGGTCATTCGGTCCGGCATCCGGCGCGTGGTCGTCGCAATGCAGGACCCAAATCCGCTAGTGAACGGCAAAGGCTTGCAGAGGCTGCGCGACGCAGGAATTGAGGTTCACGTACCAGACGAGCACACCGCCGCCGCCGAACGTCTCAATGAGGCCTTCGTTCATTTCATGAAAACCGGCCGCTCGCTGGTTACCGTGAAAGCGGCGCTCACCCTGGACGGCAAGATTGCTGCACCGCAAGATAATATCGGCTGGATCACCAGCGAGATTGCGCGCGCGGATGTCCAGCAGGTGCGGCACTTTTCGGACGCCATCCTGACCGGGCTGGGCACGGTAACCGAAGATGATTGCCTTCTCACCGACCGCAGCGGCCTGGAGCGCAGCCGCCCACTGCTGCGGATTGTGCTTGATTCTCAGCTTCGCATTCCCCTAACCTCGAAGATGATCACCAGCGCGCGCGGCGATGTGATGATTGTTGGCACGTCGGCTGCGCCGGCCGAGCGCAGGCAAGCCCTTGAAGCCGCTGGTATTCAGGTGCTCATCGCGGATGGGACCGGCGGTCGTACGGATCCTCGCAAGCTGCTTGATTACCTCGCCCAGCAGCGGTACTTATCGCTGATGGTCGAAGCCGGCAGTCACGTGAACTGGACCATGCTCGATTCTCAAATCGCCGATAAAGTGCTCTTCTACTATGCCCCGAAAATCCTCGGCGGCCTGAAGAGCCTGCCTGTTGCCGGCGGAACGGGCCGCATGCGCCGGGCCGATGCCATGCTCCTGGAGCGATTGACTGTTCATCCCATCGGAAGGGACGAATTCGCAGTCGAAGCCTACGTTGTGAAGAGCTGATTCATGTTTACTGGCATCGTCGAAGAAGTTGGCCGCGTTCTCGATTTTCAGCCGGAGGGAACCGGAGCTCAGATCACAATTAGGTGCTCTACGATCTTGCAGGATGCCGCGCTCGGCGCAAGCATTGCAGTTAACGGCGCCTGCGTGACGGCCGTGAAGTTGAGCACGGATCAGTTTTCCGCGGACCTCGCGCCGGAAACTTTGAGCCGCACCAATCTGGGCACATTACGGCCCGGCTCCCCTGTCAATCTGGAACGGCCCCTCCGGGCTGACAGCCGCCTGGACGGCCATTTCGTTTTGGGTCATGTAGACGGCACTGCCGAAATCGCTTCATTCGAGGCTCTCGGAAATAAGAATTGGTGGCTACGCCTGCGCGTCCCCGGCGAACTGACTCGCTATATCGTAAGCAAGGGATCGGTGGCGGTCGATGGCATCAGTCTGACGGTGGCCGAGATCGCAAAAGAGATGGTGGAGTTCACGATCATTCCGCATACCTACGAGCACACTGCTTTATACAGTTACTCGCCTGGGTCGCTCGTCAATATCGAGATTGATATTCTGGCCAAGCATTTAGAGAAGCTGGCAGGGTTCGATCAGGCGAGAATAGCGAGAAGTTAGCAGCCTGTGCGGGTTTGCGTGTGCGTATCGATACTGGTTGGATAGTTGTTGCCATAATGAAAAGAAAAGTTATGAGAGCAGTCTGCATTACCGCGCTGGCCTTCAGTTCTCTCTGTTTTGCCGCGGATAATTTCACCGTCGTGGACCAGATTGTCGCAAAGGTAAACGGCGATATCGTGAGCCAGGACGAAATCCAGCGATTTCAGAAGGAAGCCGCGCAGGAATTGCGCACACAGGGGAGCGCCGGGACGGACGTGCGGCGGGCGGTGGCCGAGCGGGAGAAGAATGTTCTACGCGACCGCATTGACGAACTGCTTTTGATTCAAAAGGGAAAAGAGCTCAACGTCAACGTGGATTCCGAGATAAGCAAATACGTGGCGAATTTGCAGCGGCAATCGGGGATAACAGATACCGATAAATTTCACGACTATGTACGCCAGCAGTCGGGGATGAGCTATGAGGATTTCATCAACGAAACGAAAAACCAGATCCTCACGCGTGAAGTGATTGGGCAGGAAGTTGGCCGCCACATCAATATCACCGATAAAGAGGTTCAGGACTACTACAACGCGCACAAGTCCGATTTCGTTCGTGAGGAAAAGGTATATCTCAGTGAAATCCTGATCTCGACCCAAGGGAAAGATGCCGCCGGGGTGGCCGCCGCTGAGAAAAAGGCCAAGCAGATTGCGGAGCAAGCCTCAAAGGGCGAGCGATTCAGCGATCTGGCTCGCGACAATTCCGATGCCACGACGGCGAAAGATGGTGGCGTCCTGGGCGGCTATAAGAAGGGCGAACTCCAGAAAGAGATTGAAGACCTGGTTTGGAATCTGCCTAAGGGTGCGGTCACCCAACCGGTCAAGCTGGCCACCGGCTTTGAAATTTTCAAGGTTGACGACCATACGAAAGCTGGGCTTGCCCCCGTTGCCGAGGTAAAGACTGACATCGAGAATATTCTGTACGGACCGAAAATGCAGCCGAAAGTGCGCGAGTATTTGACCCAGCTTCGGAGACAGGCTTTTTTACAGATCAAGCCAGGATTCGTCGACACCGGAGCCGCTCCGGGGCAGGACACCAAGTGGCAAGATGTCGCGCAGCTCAAACCAGAGACCATCACAAAAGCGGAAGTGGAGCAAAAGACCCGCCATAAACGGCTGTTTGGAATGATTCCGATTCCCGGCACCGAGACAACGGTTACTGGCAAGAGCAGTTCGCGATAGCTATCCATGAAATCTTTCTACGTCGGGAACCTGGTTCCGAACGAAACCGTAACCGCGCAATTTCTTGTTCTGTCGAAAGAAATCCGACAGAAGAAGACAGGTGAGCCATACTTATCCCTTCATCTTTCGGACCGTACTGGCGAGATTGAAGCCAAGATGTGGGACAACGTCGCCGAGGTCATGCACACCTTCGATCGAGACGATTTTGTCAAAGTAAAGGGACTCGCCCAGGTTTACCAAAACCGTTCCCAGTTCACGGTGCACCGGCTGCGGCGATTAGAAGAACACGAAATCGAGTTCGCCGATTTCTTCCCTTGCTCGGAACGCGACCCGGAGGAGATGTGGCGGGAGCTACAGAGCATTATCGGCGATTTGCATAATCCGCACCTTCGCTCTCTGCTGGAACTGGTCTTCTCGGACCAGAAGATTAGCGAAATGTACCGGATGGCTCCTGCCGCGAAGAATATTCATCATGCTTGCCGCGGAGGATTGCTGGAGCACGTGCTCTCGCTCTGCACCCTAAGCCGGCTGACCGCTTCCCACTATAAAGAAGTAGATGTGGATCTGCTGATTACCGGAGCTATCCTGCACGACATCGGAAAGATCGAGGAACTTTCATATGCCCGCAGCTTCGGCTATAGCGCGAACGGCCAGTTACTTGGGCATATCGTCTTGGGTCTTCGGCTGCTGGGCAATGCTTTCGCCAAGCTGCCCGATTTTCCTGCCAAGCTGCGCGTTCTGATAGAGCATCTGATTATCAGCCACCACGGAGAACTCGAATTTGGGTCGCCAAAGGTGCCGGCATTTCCTGAAGCCCTGCTCTTGCATCACCTTGACAATCTGGATTCTAAAATGAACGCGGTGAGCAATGCCTTGAAGCGGGACAGTCACATGGACGGCGAATTTACCGGGTGGATTGCACCACTGGAACGAGTTCTCTTGCGGAAGGATCGCTATCTGCGGGAGGAGAATCCAGTGGCCCAAAAAGAGCACGCCGCGCCTGAAGTGGCGACCGCTCCCGCTCCTGAGGCAGAGCCGCCGCATTCACCGTTTACTGAACCGGACGCGCCAGCAGCTCTTAACCAGGCGCAGCCGGATTCACGCGATCGCAAGCCGACGCCAACCACTCCTTTTGGCGAGAAGCTACAGGCTGTCTTGGGTTCCCGACAATAGCCCCGGATGCTAACATTGTGAGTTGTCAGGCTCCGGGCTTCGTGCAATGGGCGGTTGTAAACCCCGCCAGGTCCGGAAGGAAGCAACGGTAGCGATTTAGCTCGTGTGCCGCGGATCACCCGGGGTCTGGCAAACGCGCTCCCGGTTGTAAGCAACGCGAATTCATGTATCAGGTTATTGCGAGGAAGTACCGTCCGCAATCGTTTAGCGAGCTGATCGGGCAAGACCACGTTCAAAAAACTCTCAGCAACGCGATTCAGAACCAGCGCATCGCGCACGGCTACATTTTTTCAGGGCAGCGAGGGACTGGCAAAACAACCGTGGCCCGCATTCTTGCCCGGTGTTTGAACTGCATTCAGGGGCCAACCGCGGAACCGTGCGGAGTGTGCTCGAGTTGCGTCGAGATCAGCGCCGGAAATTCGCTTGACGTGATTGAGATCGACGCTGCATCGAATCGGGGCATCAATGAGATGCGTGAGATTCGGGAGAATGTCCGCTATCGGCCAGCGCGGGACCGCTACAAGATTTTTATTATCGATGAGGCGCACCAGATCACGAAAGAGGCGTTCAACGCACTTCTGAAAACGCTGGAGGAACCGCCGGAATGGGTTGTTTTCGTCCTCTGCACAACGGAGGCGCACGAAATTCCGAATACGATTGCGTCACGCTGTCAGCACTTCAGCTTTCGATCCGTCGATTTCGACGAAGTCGTAAACCGGATGAAATTCATTGCGCTTCACGAGGGTATTGAAGCGGACGAAGAGGCGCTTTCCGTTCTCGCGCTCGCGGGCGAAGGCAGTGTTCGCGACTCGCTATCCGCTTTGGACCAGGCCATTGCGTGCTGTGGCAAAACTCTGCGTGTTGACGATATCCGCGCGCTGCTAGGCGTGTTCGGAACCGATTCACTACGCCGTGTGGCCGAAGCAGTTCACAAACAGGATGGCAGCCGTATGCTCGAAATCGTTCAGGATCTCGAACGGAACGGCCAAAGCCTCCAGCACTTTTCGCGCGAACTCTCGCGATATTGGCGAAATCTCCTGGTTGCGAAAATTTCGGGAAAGCCGAGCCGGCTTATTCCCGCATCGGATCGCGAACAAGACGCGATGTTGGAAGTAGCCGGATGGTTCAGCGAAGAGGATCTGACGCGGTATCTCAATCTCACGCTGGATCTTTATAAGACGTTGCAGTATTCGCTGCAGCCGCGGCTCCATCTGGAACTGGGCCTGATCAAGCTGGTGCAGGCGGGTAGGTTGCAATCGATTGAAGAGGCACTCGCCGGTTTAGATCGCGGCGAGCCGGTTTCACCACCGCCTGTGCGAGCGAGCGCTGGGCAGCCGCCAGCGGAGCAGTTGAGCGCCTCTTCGCGCATCGCTGCGCCCCGGCCCCCTGGGTTTCAAGCGCCACCGAAGCCAGCATCGACGCCGGCGCCCCCCGCTGCAGCCGCAACCGGCAATTTCACCCAAGATCTCTACGATGCACTTTGCAAAGCTGGATCGAATTTCACTGCCGACGCCGTACAGCATTCGGAGATCTCTTTGCAAGGATCGGAGCTGCTTGTCCGCGCTCCCAAAGCAATGCTGTTCTCGCTGAAGGATCCATCGCTGCAGCGGGTTGCCTCGGAAGTGCTTGGCAAACCGATGCGAGTGCGTGTGGAAGCCGGCGAGAACTTGTCTGCCGCTTCCGTTGCGAAACCCGTGGCGGATACCGGTCCCGATGCAACGCTGAGAGAGCGCGCTCTGTCTCACCCGAGCGTCAAGCGCTTCCAGGAGCTTTTTCAGGATGCACAGGTACGCACCGTGCGAAATTTGAATGAGTAAGCGCGAAGGCAATCTATCTTCACCGCTTGAATAGAAAAGGAATTACTTCATGAAAATGCCCGGCAACATGCAGAACATGATGAAGCAGGCGCAGCAGATGCAGGAAAAGCTGCAGGAACAGATCGCGGCCATCCGGGTCGATGCCTCGGCAGGCGGAGGAATGGTGAACGTAAAGATGGATGGTCATAAAAACGTTCTGGGTGTAAAGATTGATCCTGAAGTGGCTGGCGACGTTGAAATGCTGCAGGATATGGTAATGGCCGCCTTTAACGAGGCTGCTAAGAAAGTGGACGAAGAGGCTCAGGGGAAGATGGGCGGTATGCTGGGCGGCCTTGGACTACCGCCGGGCATGTTCTAACTTCGCAGGCATGGCGGAATTCGCGGAGCCGCTCGCGCGGTTGATTCAGGAATGCAAGAAGTTGCCTGGCATCGGGCAGAAGTCGGCGCAGCGTATCGCATTTCATCTTTTGCGTGTGCCCCGGGAAGATGCCCAAAGCTTGTCCGAAGCGATTCTCGATATCAAAGATAAGCTTGGAATTTGCGCGCAGTGCAATAACATCAGCGACGGTGAGTTGTGCCTGTACTGCCGCGATCCGCATCGTGAGCACGCGCAGATCTGCGTGGTCGAAGAGCCGCACAACATTCTTCCCATCGAGACCACACGTGCATTCCGTGGACTATACCACGTGCTTCACGGAGCCATTTCACCGCTGCGCGGCATTGGTCCAGAACAGTTGCGAATCAAGGGCCTTGTCGATCGGTTGCGGCAGAGCGAGATCCAGGAAATCATCCTGGCCACGAATCCCACAGTGGAAGGGGAAGCCACCGCAGTCTATTTATCACGGCTTCTCAAGCCGCTGGGACCACGCGTCACCCGCATAGCCATGGGAATTCCTGTCGGTAGCGACTTAGAGTTCGCGGATGAAGTTACTATGTCGCGTTCGCTTGAAAATCGCCGCGAGATGTAGTCCTGAAAAGAAGAGGATCCCCAATATGCCAGGGACCCTCTTTTCCATCCTCTCTTAATTAGAAGTGGAATGAAAGACCGGCAAACGGCTCAGACAGGTAAGCCACCGTTCCTGTTTTGATTGCGCCTATACCGAAGCCCGGTGCTTGAAACACGTGACCGCGATAGCCCAACCGCAAACTTACCTTCCGGCTGAAAGCAAAATCAGCGCCGCCGCCATACACGAAATCCGGCGTCACAAACGTATCGCCATTACCCGTTCCGAAAGAGGCAAACGACTGTGGAGAAAACACCCAAAGTCCCGTGCCGGCGCTGACGAACGGCGATAGACGGTGCCGGGCCGCCATACGATACACATACGATAGCGTCGCCTCGTGGCTATTTGTGGGCACGCTCAAGCTGGTACCGGTTAGCCCTAAGCCTGAAAGCGGGAGCGCACTCGCGCCGCCCGCCCCTGTGTACTGCTGGTTGAATCGGGTGAACCCATAATTGAATTCAAGCCCTTGCTGGTCGGTGAAAAAGTAGCGGTACGTCGCAAGTACTCCCGGCTCTTGGGTGGCCGTTTGAGTGATGCCATTGCCTGTCGTGCTCTTCTGAAAGACACCTGTTGCGGAGACTGTCACATCATTGTGAGAGCCTTCCTGCGCTTGAGCACCGCTGACTAACAATCCTAGAGACACTACGCCTGAAAAAATGGCGTACTTCATGAAAAACCTCCAAAGCTTTCTTGTTTGCGCTAACGCCGAAGCAACTGTGGCTTGAGCGCAACACTTATTTCTTTCGTAATCGGGAGTGCTTCCGGTTACAACTGTTTGGATACGCCGGAGCGCGTCCAGGTTGCATCGGGATGAAAGATGAAATCGTTCTTAATTAAACGTATTATCAGTAAAACGTTCGTATTAAGAAGACCCGTTTATAGTGCCTGGAAGGCTACACTGAAGGAGTGCTGGTCACCATCACTTCTCAGCCTGAGCGGCCAAAGTGGCTTCGCGCCCCGGCGCCGGTAGGCGAGAACTATCGGGAACTGAAGAACCTTGTCACCCGGCTGCAGCTGCATACCGTGTGCGAGAGCGCGGCATGTCCGAATGTCGGCGAATGCTGGAATCTTCGCACTGCAACTTTTATGATTCTTGGAAATGTCTGCACCCGCCGCTGCGGATTTTGCGCGGTGCAGAAAGGCGCTCCTCTTCCAGTGGACTACGATGAGCCCCGCCGGGTAGGTGAGGCCTGTGCCGTGCTTGGACTCCGCTACGCGGTTGTCACGAGTGTGAATCGCGACGATCGCAAGGATGGGGGTGCGGAGTTGTTCGCACTCACGATTCAAGAGATCCGACGCCAAGTTCCGGGATGCAAAGTAGAAGTGCTTATTCCCGATTTTCAGGGCTCGCATCCAGCCATGGATATCGTCATGAATGCGCATCCGGACGTGCTCAACCACAATACGGAAACGGTTCCGCGGTTGTACCGAAAGGTGAGGCTAGGCGCCCGGTATGAACGATCGTTGGATATTCTTCGATACGCAAAGCAAGTGCGCCCAAAGATGCCCACGAAATCCGGCCTGATGGTCGGACTTGGAGAAACATCGGCGGAAATCCTCAAAGTGATGCAGGACTTACGAGACCATCATGTCGAGGTACTTACACTGGGACAGTATCTCCGGCCATCGCAGAAGCACCTTCCCATCTTGCGGTATGTTCCGCAGGAAGAATTCGACGAATATAAGCAGGCCGGTCGCGAAATGGGTTTCGCGCACATAGAAGCAGGGCCCTTGGTGCGCAGTTCCTATCACGCCGATAGCTCGCAGCAGAGCGCCGCAGCAGCGCACTCTTGCGCTCATTGAACCGGCAACGTAAGGATTGCCTCGCATCCGGGTCCGTTGGTCGCATTTCGCAGTGCAACGGAGCCGTTGTGCGCTTCCGCAATCTGCCGGCTCAACACAAGACCGATTCCGGATCCTCCCCGCTTGGTTGTAAAGAACGGAACGAATAGATTGGCGGTATTGGAGAGACCGGGCCCCTCATCGCGGATTTTGATTTCTACTGTTAGCGGCGTGCGCTCGTGCCGCACAAAGACCCGCCCTCCCGTTTCGAGCGACGCATCGACGCCGTTTCGTATCAGGTTAATCAGAACCTGTTCCAGTTGATCTGCATCGCCCTGAATGGTGAGAGGCGGGCACTCTTCAAAGAAGACCTGCATGCGGGTTTCCAGGTTTGTCACGCGGCGGAGGAGTGCGTTGACCTCAACGGGGCCGAATTTCGGAGCCGGCAATTTCGCGAGACGGGCGTAGGAACTCATAAAGCGACTGAGCGATTCAGAACGGGTCGCAATTACGTTCAGCCCGCGCGACATGTCATCTGCCCAGTCTTCCGGACGGGGATCGGTCTTCACCAGGTTCTCCAGACTCTGTGCAATGGATTTAATCGGCGTCAGCGAATTGTTGAGCTCATGCCCCAGCACGCGTACCAGACGCTGCCAAGCCTGCAGTTCTTCTTCGCGGAGGGGTCTGGTTAAGTCCGTCATTACCAGCAGTTGGTGCGGGACGCCGCCTTCGCGAAACTGGCTTCGCCTGATTCCCCATCGCCCTGTTGCTCCCGGAAAGGAACGTTGAATCGTCTGTTCCGGCTCTCCGACCAGAAATTCGGCCAGGCCCAATGAGGTGGCATCGCGCGCCAGCAGGCGCTCGGCAGGCTGGGCCAACAACCGCTCTCCCGCTCGATTAACCAGCCGGAGAGTCTGCTGCGGATCGAAGGCAAAAGCGGCGACTTCAATCTCTTCCATTACCTTGCGCAGCAGGGCTGTTGCTTCGAGAGCGCCCAGGCGTTGATCGCGCAATGTAGCGGCCATGGCGTTGACCTGCTGCATCACCTCGCCCATCGGCTCATTCGGATTTTCGACTCGGGCGCGAATGGAGTAATCGCCCTCGCGCATAGCTTCCAGAAGGTTCGCGAGGGTGCGCAACGGCCCGGCCACACGGCCACGGGCGGCGAAGGAAAAACTCAGCCAGCAGAGGACGACGACAATCTCGATCGTTAACTGTTCCCGCGCTGAAAAGCCGCCAACTGCCAGGAGAACAATAACCGCGATTACTGCGGGTAATCCGGCCACCAGCGCAAGCAGCAGCACTCGCGCATCATGGCTGAGCTTGAATTTACCCACGAATGCCTGTTATAGGCCGAAACGCTGCAACCGGCGATAGAGAGCACTGCGGCTGAGGCCCAGTGCGCTGGCCGCATGGCTGACATTCCCGCCGTACCGGGCCAATGCTTTCTTGATGAGGAATCCTTCCACCTCTTCCAGGCTCATGTCTTCCAGCCGCGCCGAACCCGGGGTCGAAGCCCGCAAAGCCAGATCGCTCGCCTTGATGTAATTCCCTTGCGTCATCAGAATGGCGCGCTCTACCACGTGATTGAGTTCGCGCACATTGCCCTGCCAGGCGTGCTCGTGCATGGCCTGGAGCGCATTTTGATCGAAGCCGGCGATGTTCTTCCGGTAGCGCCGCGCGTGAACTCCCAGAAAATGGTTGGCCAGCGGCACAATGTCTTCCTTGCGTTCGCGCAGCGCGGGTACATGGATTTCGATGGTATTTAAGCGGAACAGCAGATCCTGGCGAAAACGCCCATTCTGCACTTCTTGTGGAAGGTTTGCGTTGGTAGCGGAGATCACGCGAACATCCACTCTCTTCGTCTTCGAGGAACCGACTCGCTCCATCTCGCCCACTTCCAGGACACGAAGCAATTTGGATTGAAGGTTCAGTGGAACATTTGCGATCTCATCCAGAAACAGCGTCCCGGTATCGGCCAACTCGAAGCGCCCGACACGGTCCATCTTGGCATCGGTAAACGCGCCTTTTACGTGACCGAACAACTCGCTCTCGAAAACTCCTTCGGCGAGACCGCCGGCGTTCACTGTAACCATGGGCTTAGTGGAGCGCCCCGAGATGGCGTACAGAGTGCGGGCGACTACTTCCTTGCCACTGCCGGGTTCACCCGTAATCAGCACGTTTGCATCCGAGGGCCCAACCCGTGAAATGAGATCGAGTACCGGTCCCATCGCGGGCGCCTGCGCGATCATGGTCGGCAGGTTATCTCCTCGCAGCAGCGCGTTTTCCGCTTCCAATCGCTGTCCCCGGCGAATGGCTTCGCTCAGCTCTAACTGGGTCCGGACGATGGAGGCGAGCCGCTCATTCTCCCACGGTTTCTGAATGAAGTCTCGCGCTCCCCGGCGCATCGCTTCCACTGCGAGGTCCACGCTGCCCCAGGCAGTCATCACAATGACCGGGAGCATGGCATCTACGGTTTGTATCCGAGCGAGCAAATCCAGGCCCTCCTGTCCGGAGGTAGTATCGCGGCTGTAATTTAAGTCGATGATCGCCGCGTCGTAATCACGATTTTCGATCATCTGAAGCACTTGCTGAGGCGACTCGGCCGCTTCGATCTTAAAACCTTCGCGCTTCAGGAGGAGCCGCAGCGCCTCAAGCACATCGGGCTGATCGTCCGCGATCAGAATGCGCATTTGAGAAGGCACAATTTTCATTGTTTGAGGCGGGACCGAAGCCCCGCGGAGAGTAAAATCCGCCCCGTGCTCAGTTGGGGGTGATCCAGCCATCCTCGATGTGAATGATGCGGTTTCCGAATTCGGCATTTTTCTCGTTGTGCGTGACCTGAACGATTGTGGTCCCCTCGTCATTAAGCTTCTTAAAAAGCTCCATGATCTCCTTCCCCTGGCTCGAGTGCAGATTGCCGGTCGGCTCGTCAGCCAGGATCAGCTTCGGGCTCGCGATCATCGCGCGTGCAATGGCGACAAGCTGCTGCTGGCCGCCGGAGAGCTGGTTGGGATAGAGATCTTTCTTGCCTACCATGCTGAAGCGGTCCAGAGTATCGCAAACGATGCTCTGGCGTTCCGATTTTTTGACATTCCGGTAGGAGAGCGGGATATCGAGGTTCTCGTAAACGGTGAGCGAGTCCAGAAGATGGTAGCTCTGAAAAACAAAGCCGATATATTTCTTGTAAAGTTCTGAGCGGTCTTTTTTGCTCATTCTGTGAATGGGGTGGTCCAGAAAATCGTATTCGCCGGTCCAGGCGCTATCATGCATGCCGAGTAGGTGCAAGAGCGTGGACTTACCGGCCCCGGACGGACCCATAATGGAAATGAATTCGCCTTGTTTGATATCGATGGTGACCCGGCGGAGGACGAAAGTCTTCGTCGGACCGTGTTGGAAATACTTTTCGATGTTACGTAGAGAGATCATTGCGGAGTGCTATTCATAGCGTAAAGCAGGCGCCCTAGCACAACCACCAGAGCGCAGTCTGCCTAGTCGCGCGTAAAGGGTATCGGCGGGACATGCGGTGCAGGCGGCGGATCGGGGATCACGACAATCGGACCGTACGGCTGATGAAAGAAGCCGAGGCGATGCGAAGTGACCTCAAATCGAAACGCGTTCCGCGTCTGCGTGAATACCGCAAAGCCGAGCAAGATTAAGCCCACAGCAATAATATCAATATTCCTTGACATACCTCATACAGGGAGTTCTACGTTTTCCTCCACAACGCGTCCGTCGAACAAGTGAATAGAGCGATCGGCATAGCGCGCATATCGCGGGTCGTGGGTGACCATGCAGATGGTTGCGCCGCCGCGGTGCAGTTCTCGGAGCAGATCCATCACCTGCTCGCCGTTTTGAGAATCCAGGTTACCGGTCGGCTCGTCGGCCAGCAGTATGGATGGATCGCCCGCAAGCGCGCGAGCAACCGCTACACGCTGCTGCTGGCCGCCCGAAAGCTGCGATGGATAGTGCTTGATTCGGTGAGACATGCCGACCCGCTCCAGAGCCTCGTGAACCTTCTTCTTACGCTCGCTGGATGGCATGCCGCGATAAGTAAGCGGAAGTTCCACGTTCTCATAGACGTTCAGATCGCCGATCAGATTGAATGCCTGGAAAATGAAGCCGATTTCGCGGTTGCGGATGCGCGCGCGCTCCGACAGCTTTAGGCTTTGAACCGGTTTTCCATTCAATATGTAGGTTCCCGAAGAAGGCGAATCCAAAAGTCCCAGAATGGCGAGCAGCGTCGATTTGCCGCAGCCGGACGGTCCGGAAATCGAGACGTATTCGCCTCGCTGGATATCGATGTGGATGCCCGATAGAGCGTGGGTCTCTACCTCATCGGTTACGAACACTTTCGTGACCCCTTCCAAATGGATCAACGGCTCAGATGCGGTCATTCTGCTTCAGTCCTCCTTTGGGCTAACAAGCTAATTACGTTTGCCATGACATTCTGGTTCAATTTCTAGTTCAATCGAATCCGCTGGTACGAATCGTACTGGGACATATCGGAAAGGATTACCCGGTCGCCGACATTCAGGCCCTCCAGTACTTCAATCGTATTAACGGAAGCCCGGCCTAATTTGACGTTTACCCGGGTAGCGCCTTTGCCATCCGGATCAATTTTAAACAGGCCAATGGTAGTATCCGGCTCACCTGATACGGGCCGATCCACGTACACAACATCGGGCAGGCGCTCAATCTCTATGGTGCCGTCCACGCTCAACTCAGGGCGTGCGCCCGGAGGCAAGGCTCCCAGCAGCGCCACATCCACACCAACCGTACCATTCAGGGCGGCCGGATCGATGCGGATCACACGGCCCGGAATGAGACCATTGCGGGTATCAATAGAAGCGTCCAGTCCGATGCGAACATCTTTCATCTGCGTTTCAGGGATCTGCAGCACGGCCTTTAGCTTTTTCGGGTCTGCAACTTTCGCAAGTATGGTCCCGGCGGTGACCCGCTGGCCCACCTCAACATCGACTTCCTGAAGAACACCATCGATCCCGGCGCGAATTGTCAACTGGTCCACTTGCTTCCGCTTCAGTTCATAGGCGGCTCGAGAGCTTTGGACCACAACTTCCTGAGCGTCAATCTGCGCCTTGATGGACTCATCCGCAATGCCGAGGCGCTGCTTCTGGAGAGCGACACGGTTCTGAAACTGATTCGCCTGATCGACGGAAAGCTTCGATGTCAGATCGCTTAACAGGTTGAGGCGGGTTAATTCGAGATCGCGGTCAGCAGTTAATTTCGCTTGCGTGTATTGGGATTCCAGTTCGGCAAGGCTGGCGCGCTGATCCAGCTTGTCGCTTTCGAGCTTTACTTTCAGGTTCGCAAGCTGCGCCTGGTCCTGCTTCATGGTCCATTCCGCCTTCTCGGCTTCGAGTTCGAGATCCGGGTCGCTGAGGACCAGGATCACGTCGTTCGCCTTCACCGGGTCAATCCCGGCGCGCCGGTCGATCTGGGAAACACGCGAGTCCTGAGCCGCGGCAATCCAATGGATCTCTTCGGGCTTGAGCGCGCCCAAACCGCGCACTTGCCGCTCCATGGGACCGCGCTTCACCGTTCCAGGCCATAAGCCGCTCATATCTACCGAGGGGGCTGCAGGCTTTAGACGTGCGAGCGCGACGGTGGTGCCGCCGATAGCGATAACTGCGATTGTGATCCAGGCGATCCGCTTCATCAGCCGTTTTCGTGCGACTTCTTTGCCGCGAGGTACATCCATTGCCATGACGTTTATTTGCGTGTGTGAAGTGCATTTCAGCGGCCAGCCCTCTATTCACCGCTAACCTACTGATTTTAGGCTACAAGGCACAATGCGGTAGTCTCGCCGGGTGTCCGATTATGGGATACGGTCGTGCGGCTCAGGTCAGATTGCCGGGTGTTCGATAGGGGCCCGTTTCGTCAATGCTGATGGCCATGGTCATCAGCCTCGCTGTGATCCGCGGTCATGCGGCAGCCGTTATCGGATAGTACGCACGGCATGTGCTCGAACTGGATGGTTGTGTGGTGAATCCCAAACCCGCACAGCACCGAGTTGATTCGCTTCAGAATACGTTCGCTTGCGGATGGCGGCATGTCATCGATTAGCACATGCGAGCTGAGGGCATGAGTCCTGGCTCCGAGGCTCCAGATGTGCAGATCGTGAACGTCCAAAACACCTTCGATTCCGGACATAGCGGTGGTGACGTTCGCCAGTTCCACGCCTCGCGGCGATCCCTCTAGCAGTATGTTCAGCGACTCGCGGACAATGTCCCAGGCTGTATAGATGATCAAAACGCCAATCGCAATCGAAAGTATAGGGTCAATGTAGGTCCATCCTGTGAAGCGGATGGCGATTGCACCCAGGATGATCGCAACTGCCCCCAATGCGTCGCCCAACATGTGAATGAAGGCGGCGCGGATATTTATGTCCTCTTTCTGCCCGCTGTTCAAACCGAGCATGACGACGCTGTTAAGAAACAAGGCAAGCACCGCAACCCACAGCATGATCCGGTCATTAACAGGTTCGGGCTGCACGATTCGCACCGCGGCTTCCCAGAAGATGGCGATGGAAATAACAATGAGAGTTGAGGCGTTCAGAAACGCGGCGATAACGCCCGCGCGCTGGTACCCGTAAGTTTTGACCTGGTTCGCAGGCTTCCCCTGCAAATAGAAACCAACCGCGGCCAAAAGCAAAGCAATCGCGTCGGTAAAGTTGTGTCCCGCATCAGAAAGCAGCGCCAGGCTTTGCGAACGCAGACCGGCAAACACTTCAAACCCGGTAAATGCAAGCGTCGCAGCTAAAGAAATCCAAAGAATCCAACCGGTTTTGCGCGCACGATCATGTTGATGATTATGAGCCACGAATCGGACCTCTGCTTTCAATTTACGACAACAGCTTGCTTGCGCGTGCGGGCCCGGCTTCCGCTTTGAATCGCAAAATCCGCAGGCGCGGGTCAGTTTTGTGGCTGCTGCGGCTTTTCGCCGGGCCGGTAGAGCGTAGGAATCTTTTTCTTTGGCTGCTCCTGTGCTGCGGCAGACTTCTTGCGGGAATCCACTTCTTTAGACGGCATCATTGCCTCGCGCTCTTTCTTTTCCTTGGCATCTTCCGCCGTCAACTCGGAGGCGCGCTTCCCCGAATCCTCCATCGACAGTTCGCGGCTGTCGCTGGTTGTATCGATAGCCTGCTGTAAAACGAATTGATACCGGTCCATGTCCTTGGGGTTGCTGTTCTGGATTTTATTCAGCTCGTCCAAAAACTCCTTTTCGGCATTCAAGACTGCGATCAGGCCCTTATCCAGCGATTGCTTGCGCAGAAGCGCATCGTCGGAGACGGAATCAATTGCTTCGATAATCTTGCCGTAATCCTCCAGAGTGTTGTGGATGAAGATGCTGCGACCCGGCTTGTCCTTGGCAAGATATTGCTGCAGCAAGTCCATCCGCTGCTTGGCGAAGTGGACATAGAGCGCTAGCCGGTCATTAGGATCCTGTGCCTCGCGGACCTGATCGACCTCGTTGGGCGTCAGGAAGTCCCTATCCTGCGCAAAAACAAGGGAACCCGCGCACAGAACCGCGCAGGTCGCGAAACCCAGCTTCATTTCTTCATAACTCCGGCCAGCAGCTTGTCGTGGATCTGATCGAGCATCCGGTTGGTCTGGTCGGCCCAACCTCGCTCCTGAACATCAATGTCGTCCAGAAGACTGGCCATCCGGCGCTGTAGGAGGGCTACATTCAGCTCCGCCTTTTTGTAATATTTGGCTTTCCTGGCTTCCTGCAAAGATTCAACACAGAAATTCAGGGCCTTGGTCATGTTGTCGAGTTGAGCGTCGCCTTTGTCGATTTCACCCTTATTATAGAAATCCCGGGCGTTATCGAACGCTGAGTCGGCCAGCACCAACGCCTTTTCGGAGCGCTTGGCCGGATTGTGTTCCGTTGTCTTTAGCTCCGCGATAAAGGATTGTGCATAACCCGACGAAACAAATGTAACGATTGCTAAACCCACTCCGATTCGCGTAGCCCGGTGCATAGATAGCTTCATCGATTAGCCTCCTTTTCGAGAATTCTGCTGCGCTGCCTGGCGATGAATTCCTGGTCCGGGAACTTGCCCTGGCTTATGGCGAGAAACTTCTGATAGCTGGCCAAGGCCGGCTTGACCTGGTGCAGTTTGTCCAGAACGATGGCGCGATAGTAAAAATCGCCTGCCGAATCTGCATTCAGGCGATGGATTTGATCGAGCGCCGCTAACGCCACGGGATACTGCTGGGAAATGACCAGGGCATTAATCGCCTCATTCCATGCCTCGACGGCATCCGGTTTCAAGCGGGCGGCGGCGATGAATTGGTTGGCGGCCGGAACATAGTCGTGTTTGTCGCGATAGATCCGCCCAACAGCCATGCGCAAATCATAATCCTTCGGATTCGAGGAAAGAGCACGCTCGAGTATCGGCGCGGCGGCGTCCGGCTGGCGATTGCGCAAGTAAGCTGTAGCCAGCGCCAGTTGATTCGCCGGTGTCGGGGATATCGCGACGGCGGCCTGAAACTCCGGGACCGCATCGGCCGGGCGGTTGGTCGCCAGATAAAGACGCCCCAACTCCTCCCGCGCCCCCACGTTTTCCGGAAACTCTTTCAGCAGAGCGATTGCGTCGTCCGGATGATTCGCTTTCGAAAGGCCCGCAGCCACCTCCAGAAGATAGGACTTCAGGTTTGAATCGAGATTTGCGGCCTGCCGGTAATGAGGCAGTGCTTCTTCCGGCTTCTCCTGCCGCAACAGAATTTGACCGAGTCCGAGCTCCGCGGTGGCAGATTTCGGGTCGAGCGCCAGCGCCGCACGAAAAGCCACGGCGGCTCCGTCGAGGTCTTCGCTTTGAAGCAACGCTTCACCCAGATAGCGCTGGGGCTTGGCCTGATTGGGCTTTTTGCTAGCGGCATCGCGCAGCAGCGGGACCGCTTCCGCGGCGCGCTGGTTGTGCACATCGAGAATACCCAAGTTGAGCTCAGCTTCATAAAGGCCCGGCTTCAGATCCAGGACCTGTTTGTAATGCCCCGCGGCTTCGCTCTCCTTTTTGAGACCTGTTTCGGCAAGAGCGAGATTAAACAGCGCCGCGTAATCTTTCGGATCTGCTTCCGCGAGCTTGGAAAAAATCTGCTCGGCCTGAGCGTAGTCCTGATGATCAAGCGCCTGCAATCCGGCCGTGTGCGGATCGGTTGCAGGAGCGACTCCGAGATATGCAGCGAGAAAGAGCAGGGCGAACACAGCCGGAACCCTTTGATGACTATTCTAGCGAGAGTTTTCGTGATCCTCGGCGGCGGCCGTGGCTTCCTTGTGGAGATGGGTCATGTTTATACCCTCGAGCGTGACCGCGATGAAGCCGATAACAATCAGCGGAAGTGTAACCACCGCCCACAGAATCAGCGAGAAACGCTTCGCATGCGCTGAAGCGAGCCCGAACATGATGAGGGTTCGCGCCGTCACCCACTGAAAAGATCCCAGGTTCCCGGGGGCCTGCGGGACGATGCTGCTGAGGCGCAGCAAAACCATCATGGTGAACGATGCTGTCCATGGCACATTGAGTCCGTTGGCCTTGACCAATGCATAGATGGGAAGAGTCTGCGCCAGCATGTAGGCGCCGCTGAGCAGAAACGCGAAGTACAAATACCGCGAGTGCCCGATCAGGTGCAAATCCGCAATAAGCGTGTTGAACCAGCGCGGCCACTTGATCCCAAAGATGGGGCCAAGAGACTGCTTGTGGTTATACATGCCCCATCCAAGGACAATTCCACAGATAACAATCAGAATTCCGAGTATGTATCCCCCCTTCATAAGCACTCCGGGTAGGCGGCCCAGGTGAAGGCAGAAGAAGAAACAGGCCATCAGCCAGATGCCATCAAACATGCGCTCGATCAGGGCGGAAGCGAACGTTACCGATAGCGGAATCGTGCTGGATTTAGACAGCAGGAAACAACGAATCAATTCTCCTGCCCGCAGAGGTAAAACTTCGTTGGCAAACAGGCCGACATAGATAGCTTCGACCGTGAAAGAAAAAGGAACCCTCCGAATCGGTGTGAGGAGGACCTTCCATCGCCATCCGTGGAGCAGGTAGACGCAGACGTCCAAGGCTACGGCGGCGGCCACCCAGTTCCAGTGCATGTGCCGCACCTCGCCCCAGATGCGTCCCAGGCCCGCACCATTGAGGACCCAGGCCATGCACACGAAAGAGATAAGGCTCGTGGCAATGATGATTGCCCACGTTCTGTATTTCTTAGCGCGCTCGACAGGCCTCAGTGGTGCGGGGGTCTGGATGCTCAAGCAACCCCATGATACCGCCGGATGCCGGCTCGCACGCCCCGCGAAATCTGCCAGGATTTTTTTCCTCGTGGCGGTGGCTGAGATAATCGGATGCGCAAACCGAGGCTTGTTCCTACACGTATAGTCCCATGGCCCGTTTTGCCTTACGAATTGTGTCTTCGGCAATCGGCATAACACGGTCTCGCCCACGCATTAGGACTGCATGGATGTAGGCAGGATCGGAGGTTACTTCGCGATAGCGCCGTTGGATGGGCTCCAGGCGGGCGATGACCGCCTCGGCGATTCGCTTTTTGAAACCGCCGTAACGCATTCCAGCCACGTCTTGTTTAGTTATGGAACCATCGCACGCATTCCCAATTGTAAATAGGTTCGCGATACCGGCCCCCATATTCTCGGGATCAACGGATGGCTGCGAATCGGTAGTGGCGCGGGCGATCTTCTTCTGAATCGTTTTAGCGTCGTCGAGCAAGGCAATCGCGTGGCCGGAACCAGACGCCGACTTGCTCATCTTCTGTGTTGGATCATCCAGACCCATGATGCGCGCGCCCACCACAGGCAGATGAGTGGCCGGCATAACGAAGGTATCGCCATAAATGGAATTGAACCGCTGCGCAATGTCCCGGGCCAGCTCCAGATGTTGCGATTGGTCCTCTCCGACGGGCACGACCCCAGCCTGATAGAGCAGAATGTCGGCAGTCATCAGCACCGGATATTGCAGAAGTCCATCCCCTACTGTCTCCTGCTTTTCGGCCTTAGCTTTGAACTGCGTCATGCGGTTGAGCCAGCCAAGCGGGGTCACACATGTGAGCAGCCAAGCCAGTTCCGCGTGACCGGAAATGCTGGATTGAACAATAATGGAAGACTGATCTGGATCGATGCCGGCGGCGATAAAGAGAGCCGCTGTTTCGCGAATTTTTGCGCATACTTCGGCCGGATCCTGGTAGATGGTCACCGCGTGCAGGTCTACGATACAGAAGATACTCTGGTAGGAACTCTGGATTTCGGCCCAGTTTTTAATCGCTCCCAGATAAATACCAA